>Ga0247823_10000676_pt1 | contig 28718 bp, 32 predicted proteins | sample 13C_PalmiticAcid_2_FD_192426 | JGI IMG/M metagenome (GOLD analysis project Ga0247823, IMG submission 192426) | Soil microbial communities from agricultural site in Penn Yan, New York, United States - 13C_PalmiticAcid_Day30 | ecosystem: Environmental > Terrestrial > Soil > Agricultural land...
TTTTCGTCCGCGACAACAATGTCGATCAGGCGCTGAAAGCCCTGAAGAAGAAGATGCAACGCGAAGGCAGCTTCCGTGAAATGAAGCGCCACGTGCACTTCGAGAAGCCCTCGGAAAAGCGCGCTCGTCAGAAGGCTGAAGCCGTTCGCCGCGCTCGCAAGCTGGCCCGCAAGCGCGCCCAGCGCGAAGGCCTGCTGCCGGCTCCGAAGCCGCGCTCGCCGCGCTGATCGGATTCAGCCCAGGCTGACAAGATCAAGGCCCGCCCGGGAAACCGGAGCGGGCCTTTTCTTTGGCTGGTGATCTGACGGCGGCCTAGAAAACGCCGACCGCTGCGTCAGCCCAGACAAGCAGAACGCCAAGCAGCAAACCCGCGCCGACCGCCAGGCGCCACATCAGGCTCCGCGTCGCCCTGGCGGCCAGTTCGAACAGAAGCCCCGCCCCGACCAGCAATAGGCCCGCAAAGGCGAAATCCGCGCTGTCCCAGACCACTTCCGCCGTGAACTGCATGGCGACCAACGGGAGCAGCAGAAGCGCCGCGATCAGCCCCCAGAGGCCGACACGCCAGAGCCGACCGATACGGCCGACGTCCATCCTCGCCAGACTGGTCATCGTTCCGCTCCACGCATGAAAGACCGCCTCAGTATGACTGGGTTTCGGCGGTTCGCACGTGAAGAAACCGGGAGTTCCGGCGGCGCAGCCCTTAGGCCCGCACCGCCCGGCTGGCGTCGACGCCCAGGGCGGTCAGGGCGGTCGCTGCGATGTGGTCGGCGTCTAGGCCGGCCTGGGCGTACATGACCTCGGGCTTGTCCTGGTCCTGGAAGACGTCGGGCAGGTTGAGGGTGCGAATCTTGAGGCCGCTGTCCAGCGCGCCCTTCTCGGCCAGCAGCTGCAGCACGAAGGCGCCGAAGCCGCCCATGGCGCCCTCTTCCACCGTGACCAGGCACTCATGCTCGCGCGCCAGGCGCAGGATCATGTCGGCGTCCAGCGGCTTGGCGAAGCGGGCGTCGGCGACGGTGGTCGAGACGCCGCGCGCGGCCAGCAGGTCGGCGGCTTTCAGCGATTCCTGCAGACGGGTGCCGAGCGACAGGATGGCGACCGAGGTGCCTTCGCGGACGATGCGGCCCTTGCCGATCTCCAGCGGGACGGCCAGTTCAGGAATCTCGACACCCACGCCGTCGCCGCGCGGATAACGGAAGGCGCTGGGACGGTCGTCGATGGCCAGCGAGGTCGAGATCATGGCGGCCAGTTCCGCCTCGTCCGAGGCGGCCATCAGCACCATGCCGGGCAGAGCCCCCATGAAGCCGATGTCGAAGCTGCCCGCATGGGTCGCCCCGTCGGCGCCCACGAGCCCTGCGCGGTCCATGGCGAAGCGCACAGGCAAGGACTGGATGGCCACATCGTGGACGACCTGGTCATAGCCGCGCTGCAGGAAGGTGGAATAGATGGCGCAGACCGGCTTGATGCCGTCCGCGGCCAGACCCGCGGCGAAGGTGACGGCGTGCTGCTCGGCGATGCCGACGTCGAAGGTCCGGTCGGGGAAGGCCTGACCGAACAGGTCCAGCCCCGTGCCCGACGGCATGGCGGCGGTGATGGCGACGATGCCGGGATCATTACGGGCGTGCTTGATCAGCTCGGTCCCGAAGACCTTGGTGTAGCTGGGGGCGTTGGAGACGGCCTTGGCCTGCTTGCCCGAGACCACGTCGAACTTGACCACGCCATGATACTTGTCGGCGCTGTTCTCGGCGGGGGCGTAGCCCTTGCCCTTCTGCGTGACGACGTGGACCAGGACCGGACGGTCGGTGATGGCGGCGGCGTTCTTCAGGATCGGGACCAAGTTCTCCATGTCGTGACCGTCGATCGGCCCGATGTAGTAGAAGCCCAGTTCCTCAAAGAAGGTGCCGCCGACGATCATGCCGCGAGCGTATTCCTCGGCCTTGCGTGCGGCGTCGCGGAAGGGGCGCGGCATGTGGTCGACGAACTTCTTCCCGACCTTGCGGATGTTCTGATAGGCGCCGCCCGAGACCTGTTTGGCCAGATAGGCGCTCATGCCGCCGACAGGCGGAGCGATCGACATGTCGTTGTCGTTCAGGATGACCATCAACTGGCCGTGGGTGGCCTCGGCGGCGTTGTTCATCGCCTCATAGGCCATGCCCGCCGACATGGAGCCGTCGCCGATGACGGCCACGACGCGGTTCTTCTCGCCCTTGGCGTCACGAGCGGCGGCGAAGCCCAGCGCGGCGCTGATCGAGGTCGAGGCGTGGGCCGCGCCGAAGGGGTCGTATTCGCTCTCGGAGCGCTTGGTGAAGCCCGACAGGCCGCCGCCCTGACGCAGGGTGCGGATACGGTCGCGCCGCCCCGTCAGGATCTTGTGAGGATAGCACTGGTGGCCGACGTCCCAGATCAGGATGTCTTTCGGCGTCTCGAAGACATGGTGCAGGGCCACGGTCAGCTCGACCACGCCCAGCGCCGATCCCAGATGGCCGCCGGTGACGGAGACCGCGTCGATGGTCTCGGCCCGCACCTCGTCCGCCAGCTGCTTCAGCTGGGGAACGTCGAAGCCCCGCGTATCGGCGGGAAACTTGACGGTGTCGAGAAGCGGGGTGTGGGGCATGGGTGTCGGAGGCCTTTGACGCGGGACGTCATATTCTAACCCGCGGGAGGCGGGCGCGTTTCCTATCAGGACCGGCGTTTAAGCACAAAGTCCACGCTGGCCTTGAGGATTTCGGCCTCATGACCGAACAGGTCAAGGTGCGAACGGGCCTGATCGGCCAGGTGCGCGACCCTCTGTCGCGCCGCTTCGACGCCCAGCAGGGTGACGAAATTGGTCTTGCCAAGCGCAGCGTCCTTGCCGCCAGCGGCCTTGCCCATCTCTTCGGCCGAACCTTCCGCGTCCAGAACATCATCGATGATCTGATAGGCCAGACCCACGTCATGGGCGAAGCTGGTCAGGGCGTGCCAGGCGGCGTCATCGGCGCGCGAGATGATCAGCGGGATTTCGAAGGCGTAGGCGAACAGGGCGCCGGTCTTCAGGCGCTGCATACGGGCGACGCCGCCGAGGTCGTCGCGAACGCCCAGCAGATCGATCATCTGACCGCCGGCCATGCCGCGCGCGCCGGACGCAAACGACAGGCGACGGGCCAGCTCGCAGCGCACGGCGGCGTCGTCGTGGGTGTCTTCGTCCAGGATGATGTCGAAGGCGGCGGTCTGAAGCGCGTCGCCGGCGAGGATGGCGGTCGCCTCGTCATAGGCGATGTGCAGGGTCGGACGGCCGCGGCGCACGTCGTCGTCGTCCATCGCCGGCAGGTCGTCATGCACCAGGGAATAGGCGTGGACGCATTCCAGAGCGCAGGCGGCGCGCAGGACGGCGCACTCCTCGACCTCCAGCATCCGGCCAGCCTCGATGGCGAAGAAGGGGCGCAGGCGCTTGCCGGGGCCCAGCGCGGCGTAGCGCATGGCCTCGGTCAGACGCGACTCTGGCCCGTCGGCGCGGGGCAACAGTTCATCGAGCGCCACGGTGACCAGATCGGCGATCTCGGCCACCCGGTCGATGACGGCCTGTTCCGGGGAGTTGGCGGCGAGCACGGTCAAAACAGCCTCCCGCCCAGCGGCAGGTCGCGGTCGACGCCGACCAGAACGACCTCCCCGTCTGCATCGGGGAAGCCCAGGGTCAGGACCTCGGACTTCACCGGGCCGATCTGGCGCGGCGGGAAGTTGACCACGGCGGCGACCTTGCGACCGTGCAGTTCGTCGAGGGTGTAGTGATGGGTGATCTGGGCCGAGGACTTCTTCACGCCGATGGCGGGGCCGAAGTCGATAGTCAGCTTGTAGGCGGGCTTGCGCGCCTCCGGAAATGGCTCGGCTTTGACGATCTGGCCGACGCGAACGTCGACCTTCATGAAGTCGTCGAAGCTGATCAGAGGCGCGATGGAGGCGTCGGACATCAGCCGAACTCGGCGGATTCGACGCCCTTGGCCTGGCCGTCGGCGCCGACGACGATCTTCTCGACCCGCAGCTGGGCGGCCTTCAGCCGGGCCTCGCAGTGGGCCTTCAGGCGCGCGCCTTCTTCGTACAGGGCGATGGATTCTTCCAGCGGGGCCTGGCCGGACTCCAGTCGCGAGACGATGCCCTCCAGACGCGACAGGGCGTCCTCGAAGCTGAGATCGGCGGAAACGGCGGGGGAAGCGGAGGCGTCGGTCATGATGCGGGCAACCTAGAGACGCCCGCGCGGCGCATCAACGACGAAAGGGCCGCACCCGCCACCCTTTCGGGTTCAACGCTTCTCGTAGCGACGCTGGGACCAGTATTTGAAGCCCTGGTTGTGGGCCAGACGCCAGCCGTGGGCCTTCAGCTTCTGGCCGACCATATGGTTGAAGTAGCCGTGGGCCAGAACCAGGACGTCATGGCCTTCCGAGGCGCGGGCGATCAGGACGCGGGCGGCCTGGTCGGCGCGGACCTCGGCCTCGGCGCGGGTTTCCTGGCCTTCGTGGTGGTTGAAGACGTGCCACCAGAAGCGCGAGATCACGCCCCAGTAACGCGGCGACAGCTTGATCCACGACGGGAAATGCGGCGGCGGCAGAGGCGCCTCGATGAACAGGGCGTCGACCAGGACCTCGCGATCGCGGGCCACGGCGCGGGCCGTTTCCTGAGCGCGCGGACGAGTGGAGGCGTAGATGGCCCCCGCCCCCTCGGCGGCGCTCAGCAGGGCCTGGGGCGGCGTCTGGCCTGCGCGCAGCCCGCCGACCTCGTAGCGTCCCCACCAGTCGCGATAATCGTCCGAGGTGATCAGACATTTGCGCGACAGGGCCGGTTCGCCGTGACGGGCCAGGATGATGGCGCCGAAGGCCGGCGTCGCCTGGACGGCGCGGGGCGCCTCAGAAGGCGTCGATGCGGCGGATTCGGTGTGAGTCATGAGAGCGGGAGACGTCATAGCACGGGGAGCGGCCTGTGAAATCAAGGCTTTGGCGTCCCTCAATCCCCCCGATTGCGGTTGACGGGGCCAGCGTTCGCCAGCCCCTTGGAAGATGGTGGTAGCTCCCGCCGCGCGCCCCTGCAACCACCAAGCGATGACAGGCTCGCGAGCAGCCCCTGCGGCCTCGACCGCGGCCTTCGGCGGCGCTATGGCCGAAGCCATGACCGAAGCCCTGATCCGCCCCGCCCGCCCCGACGACGCCGCCGCCCTGGCCGCGCTGGGCCGACAGACCTTTGTGGACACTTTCGTCGAGGGTTTCGGCATTCCCTATCCCGCCGCCGACCTCGCCGCCTTCCTCGACAAGAGCTTCAGCGTCGAAACCATTTCGACGAAGCTGGCCGAGCCCGGCGCCGCCTGGTGGGTGGCCGACCGCGACGGCGAGATCCTGGGCTTCGCCAACACCGGCCCCAACACCCTGCCCCATCCCGACTCGCGGCCCAGCCACGCCGAACTGCGCCGCCTCTACATCAGCCGCGACGCCCAGGGCTTGGGCCTCGGCACCAAGTTGCTGAAGCTGGCCCTGGAATGGATGGAGGCCCACACTGACGGCCCCCTGTGGGTCGGCGTCTGGAGCGGCAACGAGAAGGCCCAGAAACTCTACGCCGCCTATGGCTTCGAGAAGGCCGGCGAGTACGACTACCCCGTCGGCGCCTGGAACGACCACGAGTTCATCTTGCGGCGGGGATAGACCAATGATCGGCGAAATGCTGTCCTGACTGACAGATCATGTCTCCGGGGAGTTCGTCGTGAAAATTGGGCCGATTGCAGCAACACTAGCCGTTGTGTGCTCAGGGATGCCGTCGTGGGCGTCGGCGCAAGATGCCGCCAATCCTCCGGCCACGCCCGAGGAGATCACAACGGCCAGCGCCTATGCGGATCAGCTCATCACCAAGGGCGGCGCCACGAAGTATTTTGAGAACATCACCAAGGACGCCTCGCCGACCGTCGCCACAAGGCGAGCGGCCTGACCTGTTCGTTTTCCGACGAGCGGTACGACGCCATCCGTATCCTCCCCAGCGCCTCCTCGGGCATCCCCGAAGGTGAGGATGTAAGTTGCAACACGCGGCTTATGGACACCGACATCAGCCTTTATGCGACGCGCTATCCGCAGCGTCCCAGCCCGGAAGAAGTTATGCAGAGCGCCGTAGCCGCGATTGGTCAGCGCTGGCCGGATGCAAAAGCACGCCGCGACGAGTTGATCTCGGTCAGCGTCAATGATGGACCCACTCCGCTTGTCACAGGCTACGATATTCAAGTGAACGGCCAGGCGATGGCCACCTTCACCTTCGTCGCGCACCAGGATGACTGGAGCTTCAAGGGGCGAGCCACCGGGCCTGCCGGAGATACCCCCGTCAATCTGCTGGCCGCCATCACGTTTACGACCAGCCTTCCCGGCAACCGCAAAGACTGATCTGCTGGCCGTTTGCATTGGCGGCAGCACACATCAGGATTAAAGATCGCCCATGCTCCTGCCCTTCTTCACCGCCCTGCGCGAAGCCCGTGTGCCGGTTTCGCTGAAGGAATGGCTCCATCTGATGGAGGCCATGGACAAAGACGTGGCGGGTCGGGACGTCGAGGGCTTCTACCATCTGTCGCGGGCGGTGCTGGTCAAGGACGAGAAGCACTATGACCGCTTCGATCAGGTCTTCGCCAAGGTGTTCAAGGGGCTGGAGACGGTGGGTGCGGGCGATGACCTGACCACCGACATTCCCGAGGACTGGCTGCGGTTGCTGACCGAGAAATTCCTGACCGACGAGGAAAAGGCCCAGATCGAGGCGCTCGGCGGCTTCGACAAGCTGATGGAGACGCTGAAGCAGCGTCTGGAGGAGCAGAGGGGCCGGCACGAGGGCGGCAACCGCTGGATCGGCACCGGCGGAACCAGCCCCTTTGGTCACGGCGGTTATAACCCCGAGGGCGTGCGTATCGGCGGGCCGGGGAAGCATGGCCGCGCGGTCAAGGTCTGGGAAAAGCGCGAATACAGGAACCTGGACGACACGGTCGAGCTGGGCACCCGCAACATCAAGGTCGCCCTGCGCCGCCTGCGCCGCTTCGCGCGTGAGGGCGCGGCCGAGGAGCTGGATCTGGACGGCACCATCGACGGCACGGCGCGTCAGGGCTGGCTGGACATCCAGATGCGGCCCGAGCGGCGCAACACCATCAAGGTCCTGCTGTTCCTCGACATCGGCGGCTCGATGGATGGCCATATCCGGCTGTGCGAGGAGCTGTTCTCGGCGGCCAGGACCGAGTTCAAGAACCTGGAGTTCTTCTACTTCCACAACTGCCTCTATGAGGGCGTATGGAAGGACAACCGGCGGCGGCACAACGAGAAGATCCCGACCTGGGACGTGCTGAACAAATACCCCGGCGACTGGCGGGCCATCTTTGTCGGCGACGCCACCATGAGCCCCTATGAGATCACCATGCCGGGTGGCTCGGTCGAGCACTGGAACGAAGAGGCCGGCGCCGTCTGGCTGAAACGCGCGCGTCAGCAGTGGGACAAGTCGGTCTGGCTGAACCCCGTGACCGAGCGCTACTGGAGCTATACCCAGTCGGTCAGCTTGGTCCGCGAGGTCATGGACCAGCGCATGTTCCCCCTGACGCTGGACGGGCTGGACAAGGCCATGCGCGCGCTGACGCGCTAGGCGAGCCTTACGGAAAGGTAATCCGGCCGGGCGCATCCGCGGGTGCGGTTCGTCGCCTCTTGCCCCCATCGCGTGACGGTCACGCCTGGGGGATTTGTAGTGTCAAAGACGGTTGTTTTCATGGGGCGCGTCGCCGCGCTTGGGCTGGCGGCGTTGAGCCTGTCGGTCGTTCCGGCCCTGTCGCAGGACGTGGACCGGATGGATCAGGTGATCCGCGCCTCGGCCGATCAGGACGCCTTTTCAGGGTCGGTTCTGGTGGCGCGGAACGGCGAGGTGCTGCTGGACAGGGGCTATGGCCTGGCCAATCGCGAGTGGGGCATCGCCAACGCAGGCGACACCCGCTTCCGTCTGGCCTCGGTCAGCAAGCAGTTCACCGCGGCGGCCGTCATGATCCTGAAAGAGCGCGGCCTGGTCGACCTCGACGCCCCGGTGAAGACCTGGCTGCCCGACGCGCCTGCCGCCTGGGACGGGGTGACGGCGCGCCGCCTGCTGAACCATACGGCCGGGACGCCGGACTTCACCCGCTTCGAAGACTATGAGGCGCTGAAGACGCAGGCCACGACGGTTGAGGCCCTGGTCGCGCGCTTCCGCGACCGACCGCTCGACTTCCAGCCGGGCGAAAGGTTCGCCTATTCCAACTCAGGCTACATCCTGCTGACCGCCCTGATCGAAAAGGCCAGCGGCCAGACCTATGCGGACTTTGTCAGAGAGAACCTGTTCCAGCCTCTTGGCATGAGCGACAGCGGCTACGACGACCACGCCGTCGTCCTGCCCCGTCGGGCTTCGGGCTATGTGCCGACCGATGACGGCGTGGAAAACGCCGACTATGTGGACATGAGCGTGCCGCAGGGCGCGGGCGGGCTCTATTCGACCACGCGCGACCTGCTGAAATGGGAGTTGGGCCTGTTTGGCGGCCGGGTGCTTCAGTCGTCTTCGCTCACCGAACTGATCACGCCGGGCCGGGGCGATTACGCCCTGGGTCTGGAGGTGAAGACCGACGGCGCGGACACGATCGTCAGCCACTCGGGCGGGATCGAGGGTTTCAACACCTACCTGGCCCATGACCTGAGCAAGGGCATGACGGTGGTGGTCCTGGGCAATCTGAACGGCGCCGCGCCCGAGAAGCTGGGCGGCGAACTGATGACCCTGGCGCGCGGCGGGACGGTGACCCTGCAAGGCGAACGGCAGGCGGTCGCCCTGGCGCCTGAAACGCTGCGAACCTATGAGGGGGTCTATGAGCTGGCGCCCAACTTCGCCCTGACGTTGAGCCTCGTGAATGGAACACTGACGGCCCAGGCCACGGGGCAGAAGCCGCTGGAGCTGTCCGCCGAGGCGACGGACGCCTTCTTCCTCAGCGCCATGGACGCCCAGATCGTCTTCACCCGCGATACGACGGGGGCGATCACCGGACTGGTCCTGCATCAGGGCGGTCGCGAGATGCCGGCCAAGAAACGCCCTTAGACGTGAAAAGGCCGCCGTTCCTTTCGGGAACGGCGGCCCGATCATTCAAACAGAGGCTAGTTGCGGCCGTCGCGCAAGGTGTCCTTGAGCCCCCCGATAGCGTTCTGGACCTTGCCGGCGACCTGATCGGCGCGGCCTTCGGCTTTCAGCTTCTCGTCGCCGGTCAGCTTGCCGGCGGCTTCCTTGATCTTGCCGCCGATGTTCCTGGCGGCGCCTTCGACACGGTCATGATCAGGCATGGGAACCCTCTGTACTGACGCCGCCGGATTGACGGCGCTTCGACAGAAACAACCGTTCCCGACGGGTCAGGTTCCCGAAGCTTGCGCACGCAGCCATCTGGCCACGGCCCAGGCATGCGCCTCGTGACGCAGACGGGCCACAGCCTCCAGCGGGTCCAGCCAGACCAGTTCATGGTCGGCCTCGCACTGGGTCGAGGCGTCAAATCCGGTGATGCGGGCCGTCCAGAACCCGCCCACATTGTTGACCGGCGAACCGTCCGTCTTGCGGAAATACTGGGCCGCTTCGGCCAGCCGATCCTCGGGCTGGATGATCAACCCCGTCTCCTCGCCGAACTCGCGAACGAGCGCCTGCTGTTCGCTCTCCTCGCCGTCGACCGCGCCGCCAGGCAGGTCGAAATAGCTGCCTTCGCCTCGATCCACGCGGACACAGGCCAGCCTGCCGTCCCTTTCAGCCAGACCAAAGGTCGCGGCGCGGTGGGTGTAGTCTAGACCCGGACGGGCCGTTCCGAACTGCAGCATCATTGCGGCACACTAACGCGCGCCGAAGGCGATGCGAAAGCCTTAAAGGTCAAAGATCAATCGCGCGCGAACGCCCGGATAATGGGGGTCGAATTCGACCGCCGAACGCAACCCGCCCGCCATGGCGGATACGATCTTAGCGCCCAGCCCCGTGCCCTTCGGCGCACCGTCGCCCAGGCCGGGTCCGTCGTCCTCGACCGTCAGGACGGCGCGACCGCCTTCGCTCGCCTCCAGCACCACGCGGATCTCGCCGCCGTCACCGGGCGCATAGGCGTACTTCACGGCGTTGGTGACCAGTTCGGTGACGATGACGCCCAGCGAAACCGCCTGATCCGTCGTGACCCGCATGGCTTCCGCCCGCAACGCCAGACGAGGTGAACCGTCCCCCGGGCCGACCGACTTGCCCAGCTCCTCGACCAGACCGGCCAGATATTCATCCATCGCCACCGTGGCCATGTCGGACGACGTGTAGAGGCGACGGTGCACGTGAGCCACAGCCTCGATCCGCACCTGGGCTTCGCGCAGGGCCGAGCGCGCGCCCTCGTCGCCGAGTTGGCGCAGTTGAAGCGAAATGAAGCTGGAGACCAGTTGCAGGGAGTTGCCGACCCTGTGGTTGACCTCACGCAGCATGGCTTCGGCGCGATCGCGCGCCAGGCGGACCTCCTCCTGGGCCTCCTCGTTCTCGCGTTCGAGACGGCGGCGCAGCAGCGCGTCCTCGATCGCCGACCGCAAGAGGGCGGTGAAATCCTCGGACACGTCCTTGATGACATAGTCGGCGGCGCCTGCCCGCAAGGCCGCGACCGCGATGCGGCCGTCCTGAGCCCCCGTGACATAGACCACCGGCGGCGGCGTCGGCAGGGCCAGGATGTCGGGCAGGACATCCAGCCCCTCGCGCCCGGGCATGTAGTGATCCAGGGCGCAGATGTCGAAGGTCCCCGCACGCAAGGCTTCGTAGCCGGCGTCGGCGTCGGGCGCACAGGTCACCTCATAGCCGTGACGCGACAGCTCCTTCTGGACGAGACGGGACAAGCCCCGGTCGTCGTCGATGTAGAGCAGACGGATGGACGCCCCCGTGCCGATCACGCCGGTCAGATCTCCGGAGCCTGCATAACCGACAGGAACAGCCCCAGCTGGCGAATGGCGCCCGCAAAGGCCTCATAGTCCACCGGCTTGGTGATGTAGACATTGCAGCCCAGATCATAGCAACGCTGGATCTCGACCTTGTCGTCCGTAGTGGTCAGCACCACGACCGGCGCACGACGCAGGCGCTCGTCCGACTTCACCTTTTCCAGAATGTCCGTTCCCGACATGTCGGGCAGATTCAGGTCCAGCAAGATCAGCAAGGGCCCATTGGCGCGCACTTCCTCGCTGAAGAGGTAGCCCAAGGCCGCATCGCCGTGGTCGAAGTGAACAATGTCGTTGGCGATATTGGCGCGACGAATGTTCTTTTCGATCAGCTTGGCGTGACCATGGTCGTCCTCGACCATGACGATCTTCACCGAGTGGCTCACAGAGGGTCTCCTTGATCACCCAGCACAATCAACCGTGTGGGGAATTTCAAATGGAAAGTCGAGCCTTGTCCGAGCTCTGACTCCACGTCGATGGTTCCGCCGAGACGACGCACGCTGTTTCGGACGAAGGCCAGCCCCAGGCCTTCGCCCGGCTGATCCTGTTTGCCCGCACGACGGAACAGTTCGAAGATACGTTCATGATCGCGCGATGAAACGCCGCGCCCATTGTCGGTTATGCGATAGGACACCCAGCCCCCCGCTTCCTCCTCGCCCTTGACGACAATATGGATCGGCCGATCCGGTTGCCGATACTTGACCGCATTGTCGATCAGATTGCCGAAAATCTGCTCGATCGACAGCCGGTCGCTTTCGATCACGGGAAGATCGTCCACCGCGATCTCCCCCCCGGTCTCCACCACCTGATGCCGGACGCTGTCGGCGATGCCGCGCACCAGCGACGTCATGGGCAGAACCTCTGGAACCAGCCCCCGGCGCCCCTCGCGCGACAGTCTCAGGATGGCCTTGATCAGACCGTCCATCTTGGTGGTCGAGGCCCGGATGAAGTTGACGGCCTCGGGCACATCCTCTCGCACGGCGCGAACGGCTTCAGGATCGATCAGGTCCGGATGGGTCTGCTCGATGCGCGACAACTGCTCGTTCAGCGTCAGACCGACCTGCTCCAGTTCGGAGGTGTAACCCATGACGTTGACCAGCGGCGAGCGCAGGTCGTGGCTGACGATATAGGCGAAACGTTGAATCTCTTCGTTGGCGCGGGTCAGCTCGGCGGTCCGGTCACGCACCTGGTTCTCCAGGCCGGCGTTCAGGCGATCCAGCTCGAAGTGCGCGGCCTGAATTTCATCGACGTAGCGTCGAACGAGCCAGACGCTGATGCCGGCCAGAATCAGGATGAGCACTCCGGCCAGGGCATTGACGGACACCGTGATCGCTGAAGCCCGTTCCGATTGGCGGGTGCGCTCGACCAGTCGACGCGCCTCAATCGCATCGATCGCCGTCAGTTCGACCCGCATGGCGTCCATCAGCGCCTTGCCGCGTCCGCCCCGGATCAGCGACACCGCCTCGCCGATCCGCCCCGTCCGCGTGAGCTCGATCGTATCGAGCATCAACTGCATCCGCTCATGATACAGCGCCTGAACCAGCTCCAGCCGGGGAGCCAGTTCGGGATCCTCGCCGATCAGCCCCTCCAACCGCACCATCACGCCCGGCAAGGCGGCGACGGCGCGGTCATGGACCTTGAGGTATTCCGGCCTCGCGGTCAGCATGAAGCCCCGCTGCCCCGTCTCGGCGTCCACGACCAGGTTCAGAACATCCTTGGCGGCCAGGCGGACCTGCTGACTGTGATCGACCGTGTCGTTGTAGGCGGTCGTTCGCTGGATCATCACGAAGGTGGCGGCGTTCACCGCCAGCAGCAGCAGGATGGCCAGGGCCAGCAGGGCGATAATCGAACGACTGAGGGTCGGCGTGCGCAGGAAGACGCCGAAGGTCCTGAGGGCCGGCCGAATACGTTTCATATGTTGAACATCAACGACCTAACTCCCTGAGTCCAGTCGTTAACCTCGACGGCGGTCAGACCGTGCCGACCGTGCGCAGTCGGGCCTTGGGATGGACCTCGTTCTGGCTCATCACCACGGTCTGGCCGCGGAAGCGCTCGATGATGGAGCGGACATAGGGGCGCACCTGGGGTCCCGTCAGCAAGACCGGATTCTCACCCGCCATGGCGGCGCGCTCAAACACATCGCGGACGTTGCGGATGAAGTCCTGCAGGCGGCTGGGCGCCATGGCCAGTTGCTTGTCCTCACCGGGGCCGATCAGGCTCTCGGCGAAGGCCTGCTCCCAGTCCGGCGACAGGGTGATGATGGGCAGGGCGCCGTCGTCGCCGCGGTTGGCCCAGCACAACTGACGCGCCAGACGGGTGCGGACATGCTCGACCAGGGTGGTGACGCTGGTGGTGTGGGGCGCGGCCTCGGCCAGCCCTTCGAGAATGGCGGGCAGGTCGCGGATCGAGACCTTCTCACGCAGCAGGCTTTGCAGCACGCGCTGCAGGGTGGTGACGGTGACGACGGTCGGGATCAGTTCCTCGACCAGCTTCTTCTCTTCGCCGTTCAGTTCGTTCAGCAGCTTCTGCACCTCGGCGTAGGACAGCAGTTCGGCCATGTTCTCCTTGAGGATCTCGGTCAGGTGCGTGGTCAGCACCGTCGAGGGATCGACCAGGGTGTAGCCGCGGAAGGTCGCCTCTTCGCGCAGGCTTTCGTCGATCCAGGTGGCGGGCAGGCCGAAGGCGGGCTCGCGCGTGTGCTCGCCCGGCAGTTCGACCTGACGGCCCGCCGGGTCCATAGCCATCAGCGACGACAGACGCACCTCGCCGGCTCCGGCCTCCATCTCCTTGATCCGGATGGCGTAGCCCTGATTGGGCAGACGCATGTTGTCGAGGATGCGCACGCTCGGCATGACGAAGCCGTATTCCTGGGCCAGCGAACGGCGCAGGGCGCGGATCTGATCGGTCAGGCGACGCCCCTCCAGATCATTGATCAGCGACAGCAGGGCGTAGCCCAGTTCGATCTTGACCTCGTCGATGGTCAGGGCGGTCGAGATCGGCTCCTCGACGTCCTCCTTGGGCTTGCCCAGGTCCACGGTCTCGACCGGGGCGGGCTTGAGCCGGTCACGCCCAAGCTTCCACGCCATGAAGCCCGAGCCCAGGGCCAGGGCGGCGAAGGGGATCAGCGGCATGCCGGGGATCAGGCCGATCAGGCCCGCCGCCCCGGAGACGACGCCCAGACTGACCGGATTGGTCGCCAACTGGTTGACCAGGGCCTTGTCCGCCGAACCCTCGACGCCCGCCTTCGACACCAGGAAGCCGGCGGCGACCGAGACGATGATGGCCGGGATCTGGGTCACCAGACCGTCGCCGACGGTCAGCTGGACATAGGTGTTGGCCGCCTCGCCCACCGGCATGCCGTGCTGCGTCACCCCGATCAGCAGACCGCCGATGGCGTTGATGAAGGTGATGATCAGACCGGCCACGGCGTCGCCGCGCACGAATTTGGAGGCGCCGTCCATGGCCCCGAAGAAGGTGGATTCCTGCTCCAGCTCCTTGCGACGCAGCTTGGCCTGGTCTTCGTTGATCAGGCCCGACGACAGGTCGGCGTCGATGGCCATCTGCTTGCCCGGCATGGAGTCCAGGGTGAAGCGGGCCGAGACCTCGGCGATACGGGTCGAGCCCTTGGTGATGACGACGAAGTTCACCACCAGGATGATGGCGAAGATGATCACGCCGATGATGAAGTTGCCGCCCATCATCAGCTCGCCAAAGGCGTTGATGACCTGACCGGCGCTGTCGTGGCCTTCCTGGCCGTGGGTCAGGATCAGGCGCGTCGAGGCCAGGTTGAGGCCCAGCCGATACAGGGTCGAGACCAGCAGGACCGTCGGGAAGATGGCGAAGTCCAGCGGCCGCTTCATCATCACGGCCGTCATCAGGATCAGCACGCTGGACACCAGCGAGATCGCCAGCAACAGATCCAGAAGCATCTTCGGGATCGGCAGGATCAGCAGCATGATGACCGCGATCACGCCGATCGCCAGCCCCACGTCGCCGCGCAGCAGCCAGCCGAGCGCATCGCGCCCGGTGGGGCGCGCGTAGCCATCCTTCATCAGGATCGGCGCATCAGCCATGGCGGCAAGCGAAGGTCATCTCGCCTGATGACAGGATTCGCGTGGTGTCAGCCATGCCCGAGGGCCTTCAGCGCCAGACGAGTCGCGTCGGCGATGACGGCTTCGCGCTGGGCGTCCGTCGAATCCCGCGTGGCGTGGAAATAGACGGCGATGACGATGGGCTCACCACCGTCGGGGCGCTGGATCAGGCCGATGTCATTGGTCGGACCATAGCCGCCGGTGCCGGTCTTGTGCGCCACCGTCCAGCCGGTCGGAACGCCCGCCTTGATCCGCCCCGCCCCCGTCGGCGTCTCGGTCATCCAGCGCATCAGCAGGGCCCTGGACGCCGCGTTCAGCGGGGTGTCGGGCGCGACCAGCAGGCGGCTGATGTTCTGCACCGACTGGATCGGGGTGATGGTGTCCTTGTCGCCGTCGAGGCGGTTCATCTCGGGCTCGAGACGGTCGACGCGGGTGCTGTCGTCGCCGATGCCGCGATAGAAGGCGCGCAGGGTCTCCAGCCCGCCCATCTCGCGGATCAGGATATTGGCGGCGGGGTTGTCGCTCAGCTCGACCGTGGCCTTCATCAACTGTTCGACCGTCAGGGTCGAACCGACCGCCTTTTCCGTGGTCGGGGCGTGGTTGATCATGTCGGCGGCGGTGATCGGAACGGCGCGGTCCAGCCGCTCCTGCCCCGTCTGGACGCGCAACAGGGTGGCGGCGGCCAGATACATCTTGAAGGTCGAGCAATAGACGAAGCGCTCGTCGCCGCGCCAGGCGGCGTTCACGCCCCCAGAGGCGACGGCCAGACCCAGGCGGCCGCCATGACGCGCTTCCAGATCCGACAGATCCAGGTCCAGGGCGCCGGCCTCCTCGACGTCGGCGTCCAGATCGGTCTCGGCCGACTGCACCTCGCGCGAGCAGGCGGCCAGCGCCAGCGCGCCTGCTCCCAGCAGAACCGTGCGGCGGTCGGCGCGCATGGGTCTAGCCCGCCGCGCCGTAGGCGGCGGCGACGCCCGACTGGGGCGCCGGAATGGCCGTGCCCTCGTCGGCGTATTCGTTCAGCTTGTTGCGCAGGGTGCGGATCGAAATGCCCAGGATGTTGGCCGCATGGGTGCGGTTGCCCAGGCAGTGGTTCAGGGTGTCGAGGATCAGGGTCTTTTCCATCTCGGCGACGGTCTGACCGACGAAGCTGCGGGTCATGGCGTCAGCCATCTGGGCCGCGTGACCGGCGACGCCCGCGTCATAGACCGAGGCGGTCGGCGACGGGACGGTCGAACCGCCCTCCAGCAGGGGGCGGCCGTCCGGCAGGCGGATGGCGTCGATGTCGATCTCGGCGCCGGTCGCCAGAAGGACGGCCCGGTGCATGGCGTTTTCCAGCTCGCGCACATTGCCGGGCCAGCGGTGGCCGACCAGGGCGCGGCGGGCGTCCGACGAAATGGGGCGCGGCGGCACGCCGTTGGCGGCGGCGTATTTGCGGATGAAGTGGTCGCACAGGACGGCGATGTCGCCCGGGCGCTCACGCAAGGACGGCAGACGCAGGTTCACCACGTTCAGACGGTACAGCAGGTCTTCGCGGAAGGTCCCCTCGGCCACGGCCTTGGCCAGGTCGCGGTTCGAAGTGGCGATGATGCGGATGTTGACCGGCACCGGCTTGGAGCCGCCGACGCGATCAATGACGCGTTCCTGAATCGCGCGCAGCAGCTTGGCCTGCAGGCGGGCGTCCATCTCGCTGATTTCGTCCAGCAGAAGCGTGCCGCCGTCGGCCTCCTCGAACTTGCCGATGCGGCGGGCCACGGCGCCGGTGAAGGCGCCCTTCTCGTGGCCGAACAGTTCGGATTCCAGCAGGTTGTCGGGAATGGCGGCGCAGTTGACGCTGATGAAGGGCTTGTCCGCGCGCTTGGAGCCGGTGTGCAGGTGACGGGCCATCACCTCCTTGCCGACGCCGCTTTCACCGGTGATCAGGATCGAGGCTTCCGAACGCGCCACCTGATCGGCCAGGCTGATGACGGCCTTCATCGCCGGGTCGGCCGAGATCATCGGGCGCTCGTCGTCGGCCACGGCGGACAGGACGGCGGCGATCAGGTCCGCTTCGGGCGGCAGGGGGATGAACTCCTTGGCCCCGGCGCGGATGGCGTCGGCGGCTTCACGCGCGTCGGCGTCCACCCCGCAGGCCACGACCGGAACGTGGATGCGCTCGGCGTCGTTGGCGGCGATCAGGGCGGCGATGTCGATGCGGTAGTCGACCATCATCAGGTCGGCCCCCTGCCCCCGGCGCAATTGCTCGGTCGCCTGATCGGCGCGTTCGACGTGCTGGACCTTGGCGCCGTGCGCCATGGCCATCTTCACCGCCGTCGCCAGCTGTCCGCTGAGCCTGCCAACCACCAGAAGCCGCATGGGTCTTCTCCTCTAGATCTCTACTTCGAAAACCGGGCGGCCAATCAGGCGCCCGAGTCCTCGGTCTTGATGATTTCCGTCATGGTCACGCCCAGGCGGTCCTCGACGACGACGACCTCCCCACGGGCGACCAGGCGGTTGTTGACGAAGATGTCGATGGCCTCGCCGACCTTGCGGTCCAGCTCCAGCACCGAGCCGCGGTTCAGCTTCAGCAACTGGGCGACCGACATATGGGCCTTGCCCAGGACGGCGGAGATGTTGACCGGCACGTCGAAGACGGTGGCCAGGTCGGCGGCGGACTTGTCTCCGGCCTCGTCGGCGAGGGTCAGGGCGGTGGAGTCGCCGAACTCTTCCAGCGAGAGATCGTCGGTGGCCATCAGAAGGCGCTCCTGTCGAGGGATTCAGCATGACCGGCCTCGGCCGCGAGCGCGGCCTCCAGCGCGGCGGAAACACGGGCGGCGACGCCCTCGGGATCGAACTCGGCGCGGCCGTCGGCCCATTCCAGGGCGAAGGCGGCGGCCGGCGCGCCGGCGTCCTCGCGGAAGGCGATCAGACCGGTGAAGCCGGCGTCGGCGCACAGGGCCTCGATGTGGGCGCGGGCCGTCTCGTCCAGACCGGCGGCGCGGACCAGCAGGCGCGGCGAGGCGTCGATCTCCTGGCCCAGTTGCTCGATGGCGGCTTCCAGCGGACGGCGGGGGAAGCGGTCGAAGGCGGTCGAGGCCAGGACGCGGGCGGCGGCGACCGCCAGCTCGGCCGACTGACGGCGATGGGCCTCGGCGATGGTGCTGAGGGCGCCGGCGGCATGGGCCGCCTGCTGGGCCAGGGTCGACAGGGCGTCGGCGCGCAGGGCCTCGACCTCGGCCAGGGCCTGCTGACGGGCTTCCAGCCGAGCCTGCGCCACCAGGGCGTCGACCTCGGCGGGGGCGAAGGATCGCTTGACCGGTTGCCAGGCCGAGGGGCGCACGACGTCGCCCGAGGCGTCGAACTCGGTGTCGAAGATGAAAGGGCGGGCTGTAGAGGGGATGCCGGTCATGTCAGTAAATCAACTCGTCGTCGCCGCTCTGGCCGGCCAGCATGATGTCGCCGCGCGCGGCCAGGTCCTTGGCCACCTGGACCATGGTCATCTGGGCGGCGTCGACGTCCTTGAGGCGCACCGGCCCCATCGACTCCATGTCCTCGCGCATGATCTTCGAGGCGCGCTCGGACATGTTGGAGAAGAACATTTCGCGCAGGGCATCCGAGGCGCCTTTGAGCGCCAGGGCCAGTTGGTCCTTCTCGACCGCGCGCAACAGGGTCTGAACCCCGCCGGGGTCCAGCTTGGACAGGTCCTCGAAGACGAACATCAGCGAGCGGATACGCTCTGCGGAATCACGGCTGCGCTCCTCCAGGGCGCCGATGAAGCGGGCTTCGGTCTGGCGGTCGAAGCTGTTGAAGATGTCGGCCATCAGTTCGTGGCTGTCGCGCTTGGAGGTGCGGGCCAGGTTGGACATGAACTCGGTGCGCAGGGTCTGCTCGATCTTGTCGAGGATGTCGCGCTGCACCGGCTCCATGCGCAGCATCCGCTGGACGCACTCCAGGGCGAAGTCCTCCGGCAGGGCCGTCAGCACGCGCGAGGCGTGGTCGGGCTTCACCTTGGACAGGATGACGGCGACTGTCTGCGGGTATTCGTTCTTCAGATAGTTGGCGAGGACGGCCTCGTTCACGTTGCCGAGCTTGTCCCACATGGTCCGCCCGGCGGGGCCGCGGATTTCCTCCATCAGGGCGTCCACGCGGTCGCCCGGCATGAAGGAGGCCAACAGACGCTGGGTCTGCTCATAGCTGCCCATCAGGGCGCCGGCGCCGCCGATGCCCGAGACGAACTCGACCAGGACTTCCTCGACCACCTGAGCCGCGACGGTGCCAAGACCAGCCATGGCCTGGGAGATTTCCTTGATCTCCTCCTCGTCCAGCTGCTGCCAGAGGATGGTGTGCTCCTCGCCCAGCGACAGCAGGACGACAGCGGCCTTCTCAGGCCCCGTCAGCTTGCGGATATCGTCGATCGGCCCCTTTTTTCCCACGAGACGGGTCATCAGCTTTCATGCACCCAGGAGCGGAGGATCGCGGTGGATTCCTCCGGATGCGTGTCCACGAAGTCGGCGACCTTCTTGATCGAAGAGGCCTTCACCTGACCCTCGATGCGAGCGATGTCGAGGCGTTGATCCATGTCGCTGGGACCGGCCAGCATCTGCGGTTGGCCCGGCAGGGTTCCACCGACCAGTTGCGTGTCCAGCGGCGTCACAGGCATGCCGTTGGCGCCGACCAGCGCGGGCGTCGCCGCACCGCCCGTCGCAGCCTTCAGCAGGGGACGGACAACGAAGAAGATCAGCAGGAAGCCGGTGATGACCAGCACCAGCAGCTCGATCCCGCGCATGATGTCGTTCTTGTCGAAGTTGAACATCGACGAGCCTTCGTCCGCGCCCGGCGCCGCCGAGGGTTCGCGATTGAAGCGGACGTTGACAACTTCGATCTTGTCGCCGCGCGTCTCGTCGATGCCGACAGCGGCGGCCACCAGGGTCTTGATCTGCTGGACCTCCTCGGCCGTGCGAGGAGCGTAGGTCGGCGCGCCCTTGCCGTCGGCGGCGGGGGTGTACTTGCCGTCCACGGCGACCGAGACCGACAGCTTCTTGACCTCGCCCGGCTCCTTCACCGTGGTGGTGGTGGTGTTGGAGATCTCGTAGTTGGTCGTCTCGGTATTTTCCGAGTTGGTCGAGCCGATGGGCGTCGTGTTCGGAGCCTGACCGCCGGGGATGTTGTTGGTGGCGGTGACGCCGCCGTCGGCCTGACCCGTCGTATCCTGGGACTGCGAGCCGTTGGTCGAGGTCGAGCGGACGACCTGGCCGTCGGGGTCGAACTTCTGCTCCTGGGTGGTCGAGCGGCTGTGATCGATGTCGGCCGTCACCTGGACGCGCGCCGCGCCGGCGCCGACAACGCCCTCGACGATGTCCTTGATGCGGGTCTGCAACTGGGACTCGGTCGTGGCCTTGGCCGCCTCGGCGGTGGCCGAGGTGAAGCCGGTGTCTTCCGAGCCGGCCGCCAGGGTCCGGTTGGACTGGTCCGTCACCGTGACCTTGTCCGGCTTCAGGTTCGGCACCGAGGAGGCGACGACGTTGCGGATGGCCCGGACCTGATCGGCGCTGAGGTCGCGACCGCCGACGCCTACGACCACGGCGGCGGTCGGGTCGGTGGCGGCGGCCTGGAACATCTCACGGCGCGGCATGGTGATGTGCACGCGAGCCGAGGTGATGCCGCGCATCGACATGATGGTGCGCGACAACTCGCCTTGCAGGGCGCGCTGTTCGTTCAGGTTCTGCTGGAACTCGGTCTGACCCAGGACCGACTGGTTATCGAAAATCTCGTAGCCGACGCTGCCCGAGGTCACCAGCCCCTTGCCCGCCAGCATCAGGCGCGCCGTGCCGACTTCGTCGCGGCTGACGAAGATGGTCGAGCCGTCGCCCTTGGAGCTGTACTTGATGCCCGCCTGATCCAGGGCGGCGCCGATCTCCGACGCCTCGCGCAGGTCGAGGTTGGAATAGAGCAGAGCGTCGGGCGCTTGGCCCACCCGCAGCATGACGGCGACCAGCACCGCGGCCACGCCGGCGGCGACGCCGAGCACCGCGGCCAGACGGCCGATACCGAACTTCTGCAACGCCGCCGTGAAGCCGCCCACGCGTCCCCGCCCATCCACTGGCGGGATGAACTGATCCCGCTAGGCAGAAACTGCCGCCTGGATGGTAAACGCCGCGTTAAGATGCGTTAAAGATTGAGGGAATCCCGCTTCACCATTCCGCCACGCGGCAGGGTTGGAGTCCGCACAACGACGGTATACATCATGAAGGAAAGGCGGGGCGATGAAACGGGAAGCTTGGATTTACAGGGCGGCAGCGATCCACGGGCTGGTCCTGCTGCTCGCTGTCTTCTGCGTTTGGCAAGTCATTCAACTGGCGGTTTGGGTCTGGCCCCATCTGCCCGAGTGGGCGACCCGCCCGGCCGGTCGCGGGTTGGCGCTTGCCGACTACCCGTTCGTCGCGCTCGGAGCCTACGCCTTGGTTGGCTTGGCCCACTATGTGCTTTTCCCCTTGTATCGCTTGATGCGGGTGCCGGACGACGTGCTTGATCCCGAAGGACAGACGCCCGACTACCCGTTCAAGTCACAGCCAAAGACGCTCGAGGAAATCGCGAAGCGCGAGGCGCAAAGAGAGCCTTAGGCCGCCTTCAGCAGCTCGGCCTTCTGGTCGCCGGCCGCCTTGATGCGGGCTTCGGCGATGGCGTCGGCGATCAAGTGGGTCGGTTTGTTCTCGACGACCGAACGCTCGAGGATCTCCTCGAAGGTCTCCATCAGACGCGACAGCTTGCCTTCGACCCACGAGGCGTCATAGGCGCCGCCCGACTGGCGAGCATTCATTTCCGAGGCGACGTTGATGATGCCGCCGCCGTTGACGACGTAGTCGGGGGCGTAGAGCACGCCGCGACGGAACAGCTCGTCGCCGATGTCGGCGGTGGCCAGCTGGTTGTTGGCGGCGCCGCAGACGGCCTTGACCTTGAGGCGGTCCAGGGTCTGCAGGTTCAGCGTCGCGCCGAGGGCGCAGGGCGCATAGATGTCGGCGGCGACGTCATAGATGGCGTCGGGGGCGACGATCTCGGCGCCGGTCGCGGCGGCGACGGCTTCCAGGTTGGCCTGGTTGACGTCGGTGATGATCAGCTTGGCGCCGGCCTTGTGCAGCTTCTCGGCCAGATAGGCGCCGACGTGACCCACGCCCTGGATGGCGACGGTCAGGCCGGTCATGTCGTCCTGCTTGAACAGTCGGCGCGCGACGACCAGGTTCGAGCGGAACACGCCCTCGGCGGTGACGGGGCTGGGGTCGCCCGAGGCTTCCGGGCCGTCCTTCAGGCCCAGGACGTATTCGGTGACCTTGCGCGCTTCGGCGATGTCCTCGACCGAGGTGCCGACGTCTTCGGCGGCGTAGTAGTTGCCGCCCAGGCCGTTCAGGGCGCGACCGAAGGCGCGGAACAGTTCCGGCGATTTCTGGGTGCGGCTGTCGCCGATGATGACCGACTTGCCGCCGCCCATTTCCAGATCCGCCACGGCGTTCTTGTAGCTCATGCCCTTGGACAGACGCAGGACGTCCTCCAGCGCCTCGGCGGCGGTGGCGTAGTTCCACATGCGGGTGCCGCCGACGGCGGGACCGCGCGCGGTGGAGTGAACCGCGACAATGGCCTTCAGGCCGGTTTTCTCGTCGTGGAAGGCGTGGACGCCTTCATGGTTCGCGAAAGAGGGGGAATCAAACAGCGTCTTGCCCATGACAGGCCTTTCCTGGGGTATTTTTTATGCGCGTGGAGATACGCCGCGCCCGCCTACAGGGCAAGCGTGTCGGTTTCACGTCAGGAAAAGGCGGGTTCAGCGGGCTTTGGGGTCGGCCCGCAGGGCCGGAAGCACAGGTCCGGCGCCGGACGGCAAGGGGGCGGCGGCGTCGCGCAGCCAGGCCTCGACGTCGTGATAGACGACCTCGCCCTGCAGGTCGCGGTTCAGGATGTGCCAGCCGTCCGGATAATAGCCCGTGTGCAGGTTGGGTCGCTCGCCCGCCCGCTCCAGCGCCAGCCGCATCGGCCCCTTGCGCACGATCTGGTCATGGGCGCCGTAGAGCAGCAGGGTCGGCTTTTCGACCGCCCCCAGACGCATGGACGCCGCCTCCATCAGGTCGACCAGGCCGTGCATGGAATCGAACCGGGTGGAGAGGATGCTCTGCGGATCGCGACCGTTGCGGATCAGCTCCAGCGTATTGTCCGAGGCGCGGATATTGCGAACGGCGAAAGCAGGCGGCTCGACAGTCTTGGCCCCCATCAGACGGGCGGCGGCCCATAGGCCGGCGCGGTTGAACGGGCTCTGGCTGGACCAGCCCCAGACGCCAGGCGCCAACAGGACCACCCGGTCGGCGTCGGGCGGCGCCTCGCCCCCGAAGGCGGCGATGGTCGAGGAACCGCCCATGCTTTCGCCCGCCACCACGATCAGGGCGTTGGGGCGTTCGGCGCGCACCAGGGCTACGATAGTGCGCAGGTCAGCGCTGGTCAGGCTTTCCTGTGCGAACTCGCCGCGATGGGGCGACAGGCCGAAGCCGCGCTGGTCATAGGCCCAGGTCTCGATGCCGCGCGTCGCCCACCACGGTCCGGCCAGACGGAAGGAGGCGTAGTGATCGTTGAAACCGTGCAGGGCGACGATGACCGCCCACGGCTCCTGCCCCTCGGGGCTCCAGCGCAGGTAGGGCAGCCGCGCGCCGTCCTGAACGATAAAGGCGCCGCGTCCCAGCGTCCCGGCCTCGATACGCGGACCATGAAAGCCGTTGGGCGGAGTCTGCGGCCCTTGCAGATGTGGCGTGGCGCAGGCGGACAGGGCGAGCGAAAGCGCCAGAAGACCCGCCGTCAGTCCGCTTCGTCCGATGCTCACGCCAGTATCTCCGCTGTCCTCTGGCGAAGGTAGGGCAGAACATCGGTCTCGAACCACGGGTTTTTCTTCAGCCAGGCCGTATTGCGCCATGACGGGTGCGGCAGGGGCAGGACGGCGGGGGCGTAGTCGCGCCAGGCGCGGACGGTATCGGTCATGTTGGGCTTGGCCGCCGCGCCCAGGGCCCAGGCCTGGGCGTAGCCGCCGACCAGCAGGGTCAGCTCGACCTTCGGCAATTCGGCCAGCAGTCGGGGCCGCCACAGCTCGGCGCAGCGGCGCGGCGGCGGATAGTCTCCGCCCTTGGGGTCCGTGCCGGGAAAGCAGAAGGCCTGGGCCGCGACGCCGAGGCGCGGATCGCCGTAGAAGGTCGCCTCATCCACGCCCAGCCAGTCGCGCAGGCGATCGCCGGACGGATCGGTAAAGGGCAGACCGCTCTCATGCACCCGTCGGCCCGGCGCCTGACCGCAGATCAGCAGACGCGTTTCGGGCGCGACCATGACCACCGGGCGCGGCGTGTGGGGAAGTTGTCCCAGGCACGCCCGGCAGGCGCGGATTTCGGCCAGGACGTCAGCCAGGCCGGTGCCCGTTTCAGTCGAAATCGTCATCCGATTTTTCGACGGGCGGCAGGGCCGCCAGGGCTGCGGCCGTCTCGGCCTCGGTCGGCAGGCGCAGACGGATCACGCCCTTGAAAGCGTTGGGGTCGACCGCCTTGCCCTTCTTGGTGATGGTCAGCTTGCCCTGACGCATCAGGCCCAGGGCCGTGGCGCGGACCTTGGGCAGCATGCGCTGCCACTGCTCGGGCTGCAGCGCTTTGGCCACATCCGAGGGTTCAATGCTCTTGCCGCCGACGTTCTTGGGATCGGCCTTGGCCAGTTTTTCGAAAATGGCCGCTTCGATTGGATCGTTCATCAGGTCTATATGCTGCACCGCAAGATCGGAAAGAAGGCGTAATCGGCATGGTCGCGAAAATCACCATCACGGAAGGCGAGTTCGCCGGCTGGCAGACCTATGACCTGCACGACACCTTCGACGTGGTGGTCGGCCCCTTCTACGGCAAGCTGGATCCCGACGGCCACATGCGCTGCGCCTTCCGCGCCGAGCAGAAGCACATGAACGCCGGCGGGCGGATGCACGGCGGCTGCCTGATGACCTTCGCCGACATCGCCATGTTCCAGATCGCCTATCAGGAGATGGAGGGCGCGTCGGGCGTGACGGTGCAACTGGATTCCACCTTCATCGACGGCGCTTACGTGGGCGAACTGATCGAGGCGACCGGCCAGGTCACCAAGGCCGGCAAGAGCCTGATCTTCGTCCGTGGCCAGATCAATACGGGCGAACGTCTGCTGATGACCTTCTCGGGCGTGATCCGCAAGTTCACGCCTCGGGACTGACGCGGGCGAAGACGGCCAGACCCGCCGCCAGCGCGGCCGCCGCCCACAGGGCGTTCAACCCCAGCGCGCCGTAGCTGAAGGCGCCCACCACCGCCCCGCCGAACAGGCCGGCCCACAACAACAGATAGGGCGCGAAGGCCGTGCGATGTCCGCCGCGCATGGCACCGGCCAGCGCCTGCCCCAGCTTGACCAGGGCCCCGGTCATATAGGTCAGTCCTACGCCGACCTCGCCGTCACGCAGGAAGACGGCGTTCTCGATCCCCATGGCCAGAACCATCAGGCCCACCGCCAGCGGCACCAGCCCCGTCGGCGCGGCCAGGGCGGCGCCCGCCAGCAGCGCCGCCTCCAGCATCAGAACGCGGCTGCGCGAGCGCATCCCCTCGCCGCCCGCGACCAGCGCGCCCACAGCCGCGCCCAGGACGAACAGGATCAGGATCGCCGCCGCCACGCCCACGGTGCGCCAGTCGCCCATCGACACCCCGACCGCCATCCGGGTCGAGTTGCCGCTCATGAAAGAGACGAACAAGCCGCCCAGTTGCAGGAAGCCGAGACTGTCGACATAGCCGGCCAGGGCCGCCAGCAGCACAGCCATGCCCCGCTCGGGCGGGGCCAGGGTCCGCATGGAGGCTAGACCCCGGCCTTCGCGGCCGGACGGGCGCGGCAGGCCTCCATCCAGCGGGCCAGATGGATCAGGTCTTCCGGCGGGCGGTATTTGACCAGGCGGGCGAAATCCAGACCCACGGCGGCGACGATGTCGGCGATGGTGAAACGATCAGCGGCGATGAAGTCGTGCTCGGCCAACTGACGGTCCAGCAGGCGCATGAACTTCTCGGCGCCGAGGCGGCTGTACTCGGCCACCTGGGGCTGGGGCGCTTCAAGGGCGGCCAGGGCCGGGTGGCTGAAGCGCACGTTCAGCATCATGGGATTGGCCAGGTAGATCTCGCAGCGGCGAGTCCACATCTCGATGATCGCCTGCTCCTTCGGGTCGCGCCCGAAAAGATTGGGCTCGGGATGCAGGGCCTCCAGATAGCGGCAGATGGCGATGGATTCGGAGATGCAGGCCCCGTCGTCCAGTTCCAGCGCCGGGACGTGGGGCACGCCGACCCTGGCGCGATAGGCCGGGGTGCGGTGCTCGCCCGCGAGCAGGTCGATCTCGACGAAGTCGACATTGTCGATACCCTTCTCCGCCATGACCCAGCGGACCCGGCGCGGGTTGGGCGCGCGATAGGAGGTGTAGAGCTTCATCGGATGCTTCCCCCGGTTCAGATCAAACCTACTGGCCGAACACCGAGGCCGGCATGGCCCCGACGATGCAGGCGGTCATCAGGGTGGCCAGGAAGCCCGCCAGCAGCGCCTTCCACACCAGACCCAGAACCTCCTCGCGGCGTTCGGGCATCAGGACCGACAGGCCGGTGACGGTGATGCCCACCGAGCCGATGTTGGCGAAGCCGCACAGGGCGTAGGTCATCAGCATGCGCGTGCGCTCGGTCATCTCTCCGTCCGGCACAGCGCCCAGTTTGATGAAGGCGACGAACTCGGTCAGGGTCAGCTTGACGCCCAGCAGCCAGCCGGCCGTCTGCGCATCGGCCCATTCCACCCCGATCAGCCAGGCGACGGGGGCGAAAACCACCCCCAGGATGCGCTCGACGCTCAGCGGCTCGCCGCCGATCCAGAAGGCGCCCAGCATGACGTTGGCCAGGGCCACCAGGGCCACGAAGACGATCAGGACGGCCGAGATGTTCAGCACCACCATCAGGCCGTCGGACGTGCCCTTGACGATGGCGTCGACGGCGCTGTCGTATTTCAGCGCCGAGTTGTAGTCGGCGACCGCCCCGCCCTCGCCCGGCTTCTCGGGGATGATGACGCGGGCCAGCAGGACGCCCGCAGGCGCCGAGACGATGGAGGCGACCAGGACGTGGCCCGCCGCATTGGTCAGGACGGGCGCCAGGATGGTGGCGTAGGCCACCATGGTCGAACCCGCCACCGTGGCCAGGCCGACCACCATCATCAGGAAGACCTCCGAGCGGGTCAGCTTGTCCAGATAGGCGCGGATGACGATGGGGCTCTCGATCATGCCCAGGAAGACATTGGCCGCCACCGCCAGGGCCGAGGCCCCGCCCAGGCCCATGGTCCGCTGGAACAGGAAGCCGAAGCCGAGGGTGATCCACTTCAGGATCTTCCAGTGCCACAGCAGGGCCGACAGGGCCGAAATGACCAGGATCAGCGGCAGGACCTTGAAGGCGAAGGTGAACAACGCCCCTTCATTGGCGACGGCGTAGGGTTGGTCCCCGCCCGCCAGATAGCCGAAGACGAACTTGGTCCCCTCCTCGGTCGCCAGTTCCAGCCCCTTTACGGCGTTGTTGACGCCGTCCAGCACCACCTGCGAGCCGGGAATGGCGAAGGTCGCCAAAATCAGGGCCGCCTGCACCAGCACCGCCCCGATGGCCAGACGCCAGGGGAAGAGTTTGCGGTTCTCGGACAGGGCCCAGCAAACGGCGATGATGACGACCAGGCCCAGCAGGCTCTGCAGGTTCAGAAGGCTGAACATGGGAAAAGGCGGCTCCGCGACCGGCCGACGGCCAGCAGCCGCCCTTGAAATCTGCTTGAACGCTACCGTGCGCCCTCTGGTCAAGAGCGCATGCGGCGTCCTGCCGCGCCCGCCTCGGCCCAGGCGTGAAGGCGCGCAAGAAAAAGGCGGAGGGTGAACCCTCCGCCTGATCTGATCAGAGCTGGCCGCGGACCAGCTTGCCGTAGTCGTCCATCAGGCTCAGCGACAGCTCGCCGGGCGTGAAGCGGTAGTCGCCGATCTCGCTGACCGGCGTGACCTCGGCGGCCGAGCCGGTGAGGAAGCACTCCGAGAAGCCCGACAGCTCTTCCGGCAGGATGTCGCGGATCACCACCTCGATGCCCTTGGCCTGCGCCATCTCGATCACGGTCTGACGGGTGATGCCGTCCAGGATGTGATCGACGCGCGGAGTGTGCAGGGCGCCGTTCTGGACGAAGAAGACGTTGGCGCCGGTGGCTTCGGCGACATAGCCGCGCCAGTCCAGCATCATGGCGTCGGCGAAACCGCGCTTCTCGGCCGCCGTCTTGGACATGGTGCAGATCATGTAGAGACCGCCGGCCTTGGCCGTCGAAGGGGCGGTGGCCGGGTCGGGTCGACGCCACTTGGCCCACTCCAGACGGATGCCCTTCTTCTTGACCTCGGGGTCGAAGTAGCTGGGCCATTCCCAGGCGGCGATGGCCAGGTGGACCTTGCTGTTCAGCGACGAGACGCTGAGCTGTTCGGCGCCCAGATAGGCCACCGGACGGATGTAGCAGTCGGTCAGGCCGTTCTTTTCACAGGTTTCCTTGCAGGCGGCGTCGATCTCGGCCACGCTGTAGGGAATGTCGAAGTCCAGCAGCTCGGCCGAGCGCTTCAGCCGTTGGCTGTGCGCCGTCAGCTTGAAGA
>Ga0247823_10000677_pt1 | contig 28686 bp, 24 predicted proteins | sample 13C_PalmiticAcid_2_FD_192426 | JGI IMG/M metagenome (GOLD analysis project Ga0247823, IMG submission 192426) | Soil microbial communities from agricultural site in Penn Yan, New York, United States - 13C_PalmiticAcid_Day30 | ecosystem: Environmental > Terrestrial > Soil > Agricultural land...
TGCCACGGCACAGCGCGGTGAACCTCTGGCCAGAAATTCACGACGTCATCGATGAAAAAGGATTTTTCCGACAGCCCTTCCGCCCAGCCGGATCTGTCGCAGCACACGCCCATGATGCAGCAGTACCAGGGGGTGACTTTTAGCCTCTGAAAATATCAGCATGTTGATTGCAGCCTCGCTTGAAGTCCCCTTCTTGTCCCCCATCCGTGGAGAGCGAATGAAGGCAAATGCCTGAATTTGCGCCGCCAGTTGCATGAGCGGCATTGATGTGGTCAACGAAGCCCCCGCAGCCGTCGGTTTTGAAGCCGCTGCGCCGTTCCAGGGGCAAATAAACCCATGACGCCGTCCACTTCACCACGCGACCATTGCCAAAGACGCTCATGCATTCACCATTGGTGCAGGTCGTCTTGCAGGACACCCACTTCTGGTTCGGGCCACTGGCCTCGAAGTCGCGTTGCAGTCCTTCCAGCCGGTACAGGCGATAGACGCGCTTCTTGCCGATTTCCCAGCCCTCACGCTTGAGCATGACCAGCACGCGCAGGTACCTGTGGGCCTGCTCGGACATGGCTGCCGACATAGTTCACGCCTTGGACGATCTGTCCGAACGTCGCCGCACGCAAGCTGTGGAGGTGCAGCATGGGTATACGAGCAGGCGCGCAAAGGCTGACGGCGGCCTCGATCAAGGTCGCGGGATCATCAAGAGCACCTCACCTGTGTTGGCGCGTTTGCTGTAGAGGCGATCCGCCGTGGCATGTACTTGCGCGCAGCCGCTTGGAAAATGGCCTTTGTAGGTCACGCAGACACGACTCTCTTCGGTGCGCCAACTGCCTTGGTCGGACTCGCCAGAACTCAACCGGATGCTGTAGCGGCCATCGGCCCCGTAGTTCAGGTCCGCCGCCCCCCCACCGGCAAGACGCACTGTGAAGCTGCGCCCGCTCAGGCGGTCTTTGAGCGCCTGAGCGCCTATCGGCGTTGCATCCGGCGGGAACTCCCTGGATACGTTAGGCTGCGGCCCGGCGCAACCCGCTGCGATGGCGCAGCATCCCGAGATGACAACGTGTGTGAAGAGTTTCATGTCAATGCTCCTTAGAAGGGCTCCCGCGCGCATGGCGCTCGGGAGCATATGACGAGTTACTGCAGGCCCAATTGCGACTTCATGGCGGTCCAGCCGATGCCGTTGAGGCGTTTGGTCTCGCTGAAGTTGGAGTCGATATCCGGCTTCCTCTGCCGCGCCACGAAGACCCAGTCGCCACCGATCACGCCGTTGGCCTGGTTGCCAGGCTTGACTTCGACGAAGTGGCGCACGTGGTCCATCACCGTCGGCGTGAACCCAGCGAAACGCATTACCCGGGCGCCGTTGATGGTGGCGATGTCGTAGGTGCCGGGTTGCGTGGTGGTGCAGTTGGATGCCACGGTCTGCGCGGCATTGAGATCGCAGTCGTAGTACTGCACCGTCCCCGAGGTGGCGCTGGTGGTTCCTGTGAAGGCCACGCGCAGGTTCTTCAGCGGGCCGCTACTCAGGCCCAGGCTCAAGCTTCCCGCGGCGGTGGCGAGAACCACACCGGCTGCCGGCTTGGCCGCAATCAATTGCTCCAGCGAGGTGGCCTCGGCTTGCGAACGGCCATCGGTGTTGATGCTGTTGATGAAGATCGGTTGCGTCAGATTCAGCGACAGTCCGGGTCGCAGATTGCTACCCGCCGGAAACTGCTCCGCACCGAGAGCCGCCAACAAACCCACCGTGGACAGGCCACCGGTGTTGATGAAGTTCTCTCTGTCGGATTGCAGCTCGGTGACCACATCGGCCATGCTCCGCCCGGCCACGCTCACGTTGCGGCGATAGCCCACGGAGGTTTGCGCGTTGCAAAAGCTGCTGCGGTTGGGGTTGCCCAGCGTGGCGGTCACGAGCACCGTGCTGTCGCAACGCAACCAACCCGCAGAGGTGAGGTAGGCCTGGTTGTACAGATCGTTGGCCCCGATGGCGACGCCCCCGGCTTGACCCTCCCGCCCATCGATCAGGGACAAGCCAGGCGTGCCGGCCGCTTTGGCGGACGTCAGAAAGTCCTGATAGCTGAAGTTGGCGGCGTCGGTGTAGCGCAAGCTGCGCAGATCGTTTTGCGCGGCCTGCACGGCGGCATTCTGGTCGCCCACCGACAGTGCAACGCCGTCTTCGAGGGCACCCGCCACTATCGAAGCCATCATGCGCGCGTTGTCCCCCACCTGATCACTGAAGGCGGGATCGTCCTGGTAGTTGTCGATTTTGGCCTCGGCAATGCCCAGCTGCGCAGCGGCATTGGTCCGCGCCACCGCTTCGGTCATGCCATTGCGCACGCCCGCAGCGATCAGGGTGCTCAAGGGATTGATCTGCCCTGCTCTGCCAGGCACCTGTTGGAGCACGTAGGGACTTTCTGCCGTTGCACCTCCATCGGCCATGTCGATGGTGGTGGCCGGGTCGGCGGGATTGCCTGGGACCATGGGCGCGATCAACGAAGCACTTTGCGCCTGCTGCGTGGTAGCGATAAGGCTGTAGGCGCCGTCAGCTCCCGTGTTGGCCGATGCAGGTTCGCCCGCGTCGCACGCGCTGTTGGCATTGAGGTCCAGACAGACCACGGCGTTTCTGACCACACCGTCCACCACCACCGTGCCGGTGAGCGAGCGTGGGGCGTTGGGGTCGGGTTCTGAGGTATCGGACGCGTCTCCGCCACCGCCGCAGGCGGCCAGACTCAACGAAAGGAACAGAGCCGCATGGGCGCGACCCAAGTTTGCGTGGAACGTTTGCATGGTGATTTCTCCGTGGATCAGGCTGCCAGAACCTCATGCACGACCTTGCGCATGAGCCTGACGTCAGTCTGTGCGCCGAGTAATGAGAAAACCATCCGCAGGAGGTTGCAAGGCAACCCACCGCCGGTAGATGCCATTGGTTATAGAACGCTTGGCATGGCGAGTAGGCAACACCGGCGATCAAGCACGTGTTATGTTTCCCGCATCGAAAATCGTCCGCCATCACTCGGCGGGAAACCCAGGGCATCACATGCGGGTACTGATCGTCGACGACCATTCGCTGTTCTGCGATGGACTCAAGCTGTTGCTGGAGACGCTGGGCGTCGCAACGCATGTGGCCTCCTGTACGCACGCCGATCAAGCGCGCCTCCAGATGCAGGGTCAGGACTGGGATCTGGTGCTGCTCGACTGGAACCTGGGGGCAAAGGGTCCGGGGGGCGCGCAGTTGATTATCGATATCAAATGCGCCCAGCCGCAGGCGCGCGTGGTGGTGGTGTCGGCAGAGGCTACTGCGGTGCATGTGCGCACGGCCGTGGATGCCGGGGCCGTAGGCTTCGTGCCCAAAGAGGCTTCGTCGGACCTGCTGATCGATGCAATCCGCGTCACCTCACATGGCGGCATCTACCTCCCCGCGAGCGTCCTGCACCTCGCCTCGGACGAGGCCGCCGCCGGCCCGCTCGCGCAGGCAGCCTCAGACGCCCGAGTCGGCTTCACGCTTCACGAGGCCTATCCAAACCTGACACCACGCCAGATCGACGTTCTGGTGTGCATGGTGAGAGGTGGTCAATCCAACAAGCACATTGCGCGCGAATTGAGCATTTCCGACGGAACGGTCAAACAGCATCTCAATGCCATCTACCGGGAGCTGGAGGTCAACTCACGCTTCGAGACCTTGTGCCTGTTCTCCCGTGAAGGCATCAAGGTCTTCTGAACCATGTCCACCACGCCTGCTCCCGAAGTTCAGGCCGAGGCCGAGGAGGCCATGCTTCGCCTTCGAGCAGGATCCAGCAATCGGGTCCTGGCCGGGGTCATGGGCGCTGGACTGGTGATCGTAGCGCTGGGCTGGTCCAGCGATCACTGGCATTGGCTGGCCTTGTGGCTGCTGACGCTCATGCTGAGCCAGGCCGTTCGCATCTGGACCGAAGTCCATGCCGGCAAAGCCGCGTCGGGGCGCACGCTGGCGCAGCGCATCACGCTGGCCCGTTGGTCTGCCGCGCTTTCCGGAACCACCCAGACCCTTTCACTGGGCTTCTTCCCACTGGAAGACGCATTCGCGCAGTCACTGCACACGCTGATCCTGCTGGTCATCAGCACCGGCGCCGTGGTCTACACAGCGGGTCATCCCCGCACCTACTACCCCTTCATGGCGCCCATCATGTTGGGCCTGCCAGTGGCCTGGTGGGTCTTGTCGGCCGCAACGCAGGGGCGGCCTCTGATCGCAGCGGGCTTTGGCGCGTTGATCCTCGTGTACGGGTACAACCTCTTCGGCTACGCGCGTGACACCTGGACCATGTTTCTCAATGCGGCGGCCATGCGCCATCACGAGGCGCAGCAAAGCAAGCGCCTGGCCCTGGCCGTGAAAGAGGCCGAGGCCGCCAGCCATGCCAAGACCCGTTTCCTCGCGGCGGCCAGCCACGATCTGCGTCAGCCCATCCACACCATCGCCCTGCTCGCGGGCGTGCTCAAACTGCGCCACGCGCGCGACGAAAGCGCCGAGGCTGTGAGACTGCTCGACACCGTGGTGCAAAGCCTTTCGCGGCAGCTCGACGACCTGCTGGACATTTCCAAACTGGATGCGGGCGTGGTCAAGGTGGCGATGCAGCCCCTGGCGCTCAACGGATTCCTGAGGCGGCGGCTCGACGAGGTTCGCAGCGAAGCCCAGGCCAAAGGTCTGAACTTGCATCTTGAGGCAAGTGCCGAGATCAGCGTCGACACCGACCCCAACCTGCTCGAACGGGTGGTACGCAACCTGCTGAGCAACGCCGTGAAGTTCACCGACCGGGGCGGTGTGGTGCTTCGTCTTTCACGCGAGGGTGGACAAGCGATGTTGCGGGTGCAGGACACGGGCCGCGGCATTGCTGCAATGCACCAGCGCGAGGTCTTCCAGGAGTTCGTGCAACTGGACAATCCCGAGCGTGACCGCAGCAAAGGCATGGGTCTCGGCCTGTCGATCGTGGAGCGGCTGTGCCGCCTCATGGACATCGACATCCGTCTCACGTCCCAACTGGGTCTGGGCACGACGTTCGAGCTGGGATTGCCGCTGCGCAGTCATCCATCGCAGCAGCTTGAACGCCAGGCCCGCAGTCCAAGAGTCGAATTGCCGGCGCTCACCGTGCTCATCGTCGACGACGAAAGCACGGTGCGAATCGCCACCGCGCTGTTGCTGGGCGAGTTGGGTTGCCATTGCATGGAGGCGGAAGACCTGGCCAGCGCCCTTCTGGCGGCAAAGGAGCGGCGCCCCGATTTCCTCATGGTCGACTACCGCCTGCGGGGCGGGCAAACCGGCATCGAGGTGGTAAGCGCCTTGCGAGCGCTCTACCCCGGCCTGCCGGCAGCCGTGGTGAGCGGTGACATCGGCCCGGACCAGCTGAAGGCCGTGGAAGCCGCGGGCCTCGCCATGCTGCACAAGCCGTGCCGCCTCGATACGGTGATGCAATTGCTGGCAGATTCGCAATTTGTCGGCCCACGCCAGACCGCCAACCAGGTGCCGTGAAGCCATGACAAACATGAACCCGCCCGCACCTGATGCTTTGCAGACCCAATGGCTGTCGCGGGATTTCATCGAATTCAACGTAGAGCAGGCTTACGACCTCGTCATCGTCGGCAGCGGCTATGGTGCCGCCATGGCAGCGGCCACGTTCGCGGGCTGCGAGCACCCTGATGGCACAGCCGTTCGCATCGCGATGCTCGAGCGTGGACGTGAATATCTGCCGGGTGCGTTTCCCGCGTCCCTGGACGAGTTGCCCGGCCATGTGCGCATCTCGCGCGGCGAACAGGAGCCTATCGGGCTGCGCGAGGCGCTGTGGGACGTGCGACTGGCCGGCGACGTGAGCGCCCTGGTCTGCAACGGGTTGGGCGGCGGTTCGCTGATCAACGCTGGGGTGATGGTCGAGCCCCGTTTCGGCAGCTTCAATTCGCGCCTTCCACCGGGTGTCGAGAAGGACCTGACCGCCAGGCCGGTCAACGTCGGCGTTAGGGTCGGTGTCGAAGAGGACCCGACCGCGAGCTGGTACGACAAAGCCCGACGCATGCTCGGTGCGCACGTGCGCCCAGAAGACGCCTGGCAGCCCAATACCGTGTCTCGCCACCCGGACGTGAAGGAGCGCCCGCTGAAGAAGGCCGAGGCGCTTAAGCAGCTCGGCCGGAGTGCTGAAGATACAGAAGAGGCTCCTGTCAGTGGGAGGGTGCCCGTCACCCGAGAGGCCCATATCACCGTGCGCCTGAACGCCGCCGACAACGCTGGGCAGCCGATCGGATTGGAGACTTGCACGCTCTGCGGTGATTGCCTCACGGGGTGCAACGTCGGCGCCAAGGCATCCCTGGACACCAACTTGTTGGTCGATGCCCAGCGGCGCGATATGAACATCTACACGTCGGCTTCGGTATTGCAACTGGAGCGCACGAATGAGCAGGATGGAGAGCGCATGTGGATGCTGCATGTGAACCACACGGACCCACAGGTGCAAGCACGGCGCGGCAAGCCCGTCCAGGTGCGCGCCCGCCATGTCGTGCTCGCCGCAGGCAGCTTCGGATCCACCGAAATCCTCCTGCGTTCGCAGCGCACTGGCCACTTGGCGCTTTCTTCGCGCCTCGGTGAACAGTTTTCGCTCAATGGCGACAACGTGGCCTTCATCCGCTTTCCGGATGATGTGAATGCCTTGAGCGACGAGGCACTGCCGCTGGACGATGGTGCAGGCGGAACGTCACCGCGGCGGGTCGGGCCGGAGATTACGCAGATAGTCGAATGGCCGGCCGAAGCCGACAGCCGCGGCCCGGGTTTTCTGGTGCAGGAGTTCGCGATACCCGCCGCCCTGCGCGGGCTCTTTCAGGAAATCGTGACCACGCGCGGCTGGATGGACGAACTGGTCAGGGGCGACATCGACTGTCATCACGCACCAGAAGAACATGAAGTGGATCCGCTCGCCATCGACGAGGCAGCCATGCAACGCGAGCTCATGGTGGGCTTGATCGGCCACGACAGCGCCTGCGGTCGCATTGTTCTGCCCCGCAATGACCAACACGAAGGCTGTGTCGTGGTGAAGTGGGGGAACGTGGGCAACGATCCGGCGATGGCCAAGGCGTTCGAACGCCTGCAAGAGCGCGTGGAGATGCGGTTGAAGGGAAAGGCCCGCGTTACGCCCAATCCGCTGTGGCGGCTGTTGCCCGAAGCGCTGCGCGGCATTGTGGGTAGCGCCGCCGGCAGCGCTCTGACCGTACACCCGCTAGGTGGTTGCGCCACGGGCATCTCGGCACGAGAGGGCGTGGTGGATCCGCATGGTGCCGTGTTCAACCTCGACCCTGACAGGGAAAAGCCGGGCCACGACAACTGGCAGGGCAGCCTGCTCGTGCTCGACGGCTCGATGGTCCCCGCCTCGCTCGGCTCAAACCCGGCCTTGACCATCGGCGCGCTCAGCCTGCGCGCGGCCGAGTATTGGCGATCGGTGTGGGAATGGCAACCGCAGACGGCGTCCTCCTCGTCCGAGTCGACGCAGCCACCTCCGCCACCTCCGCCACGCCCTCGTGCGCGCAGCCTGGCAGATTGCCAGCCCCAGGCACCCACTCAACCCACCAAAGTACAGATCGTGGAGCGGCTGGTGGGGCCCGTGAAGAACATGAAAGGTCCAAACGGGCGCGGCGAATTCGTCGTCGAACTCACCTTCGCCTTTGAGTCCATCGACATTCACCAACTCACGTCGCGAATGCGCAAGCGCCTGCCACTGGACGCGGCGGACAGCGTCGACATTCCCCACGCCAACACCCTGCGCATTTACCGAAAAAAGGACTGGACAGACAAGTTCCTCGATGTGTTGCCTGACGAAGACCGTCAGACACATGCGGAAGTCGTGGCGCGGCTTACTGGCCACATGGACCTGCTCGTGCGGCAGCCGAGCCTGGGCCCTTGGCGCATGGCGCGCGCTTTCACGGCTTTCATGCGCAACCGGGGCATCAGGGATCTACGACGCCTTGCACTCAAGTGGCTTCGGCACGATGAAGACATTTCGGGCATAGGGAGGTTACTGGGCAACCTGTTATGGCTCGCCAGCCAAGCCGGAGAGGTCCGTCGCTTCGACTACAAGGCCCATGTGTGCAAGGTCGAAACCGTCTTGAATCCGGCGCAACGGCCGTTCTGGGAAAACATGCTTCTAGACCAACCGATCCTGGGGCACAAGCGCTTCACCTACGCCTGCGGGGAGAACCCTTGGAACCAGTTGCTCTATCTCGATCTGGATGCGCTCGGCAAGGCCTGGCGTCCCGCTTGGTGGTCGAGGCATCCGACCCCCCTCAAGCTCGATGCGCGCTTCCTGGCCGGGACGGGCCTGCCATTGATGCGCATCACGCAACAGCAGAACCAGGTCCGCGCCCTGTCCGATCTTGCCCAACTGGGCATGTACTTCACCCGCCTATTTCTCAAGCTGCACCTGTGGCATCTGCGCCAACCGGACCCGCCTTCCGAAGACCGGGTTCAGCGGCTGCCGGGAGCGGTGAAGGGCCTTCCCGTGCCCGAGATCACCGAAATCGAACTGGAGCCCTCGGTGAGCAAAACCAACGCGCAGCCTCGCAAACCTGGATACAAGAGCGCCGCTGCCGTGCGGCTCACCCGCTACCGGGGCAAGCCTCCGCGCACTGACGCGCCGCTAAAGCCGCCACTCGTGTTCATACATGGCTACAGCGCCAGCGGGACCACGTTTGCCCATGATGCCATCAAGCACAACGCCGCTCGCCATTTCTGGAAAGGAGGCCGCGACGTTTGGGTGCTGGACCTGCGCACGAGCGCGGGCATGCCAACGGCCCAATCGCCCTGGGCATTCGAGGACGTGGCCTGGGCCGATATTCCGGTGGCGCTTGACCACATCGCATCCAAGGTCGGCCAGGAGAGAGGTGGCGATCGTGTGGCGGTCGACGTGTTCGCCCATTGCATCGGCGCGGTGATGCTGAGCATGGCGCTGTTCACCAACCGGAGCATGATCAAGTACTCGAACGTATTGCCGACCCGCTACCCGGATGAGCTTGGCCGCCTGCACGACAACATTCACAAGCTGGTTCTGTCGCAGAAGGGTTTCGAGGTCGTGTACACCGACGAAAATCTTCTGCGCAGCTACCTGCTCAATTTCCTCAAGCCGGCGCTGCGCGACGGCTATAGCTTCAGGCCTCCCCTTATGCCAAGAATGCGCGACCGGCTGCTGGACGCCTTTCTCTCGGCATTGCCTTACCCGCCGGCGGAATGGTCGAGAGATCATCCGATCTGGCGCAACGTCCCATGGAGCGCCACGCGTCGGCGCATGGATGCGCTCTACGAACGCACCTTCAATCTGGAGAACATGCCCCTGAAGGTCCTGTCAAGGATCGACGACTTCTTTGGCCCGTTGAACCTCGAAACCGTCAGCCAGACGATCGACTTCGCGCGCGAGGTCAGCATCACCAAGCGCAATGGCGATCCCTTTCCAACCGATGGGGCCAAACGCTGGCCGCGCCAGGGAACGCTGCTGATCAGCGCGCAGAACAATGGCATGGTCAATCCCTACACCACGCAGGGCATGCTCGACCAGTTGAAGGGGGCAGGAATCCTGGAGGTGCAGCGGGCGGTGGTTCGGGGTGGCCACCAGGACTGTCTCATCGGCAGGAATGCACAGTGCACCTGGCGCATCGTGGAGGAGTTTCTCGATGCCCATTAAGTCCTTTTCACTTCTCGAATCGGGTCCACCCATCGCGCTGGAACGACAGCTGCGCCCTCCGATTCACAGGCCCGTGTGGTCGCCGTCGGAAGAAGCCGTACTGATCGTGAGTCAGGGCCTGGGCGACGAGCACATGCTGGCGGGGCCCATCACGGTGGCTGAGGACAAGCAGGGCTTTCAGATGGCCTGGGCTCAACGACCCGACCAAGTGTCATTGACGGAACTCGACGACGCCCGGAGGAACCACACCGTAAGGGTGGCCGGAGCTTCTGCATCGGCCACCCACTACTGGGTGCTGCTCTGGAGCAGTTGGGTGCCGCCGTTAAGGCGGACAAGAGACAGACCGTTCCATCACCCGCTGGAAACGGCCACGACCAGAAAAACCGTCATCCTGGAAACGGAGGCTGTTGAAACGGCCTTGCAAGCGTTGTGGCGGCCTGACGGCCACCCGGGTCTCATCGCGATAAGACCCCGACCGTGGCCCCATCTGCCCCCTTCCATGGACCGGCGATGATATCGGGGAATGCCATGGAAAGACGTTTAGACGAGGCGGCCGTCAACATCGCTTCACGCGCACCGGCGACGCCTGCGGAGCGGATCTCGACGCGGTTCGCCATTGCGAGTTGCCAATACCCCGCCGGGGTCTTTGATCTGGTCCCGGCGCGCGAGTCCATCGATAGACTGGAAACGGCCGTTGCCGATGCCACCAACAGCGCGGCCTTCAAGGCGATTCTTTTCTTGGGGGATCAAATCTATGCCGACGCGACCTACGGCATTCTCGATCCTGCCGGCACGCTCGACCGCTTCAACCAAGCGCATGACGCGTGGTGGCATGCTCTAGAGACACGAACCCATGTAAGTCAGTTGCTGCAAGATAACAAGATTCACGTCGCCTTAGATGACCATGAAATTTGCGACAACTGGGAACCTTGTCCCGGCCACGACAACGAGCAAATCCTGCAAAACGCGCTGGCGGCCTTCGATGGAAAAACGGGCTTTGTGCTCCATCCCAAGCGCTCACAACAAGACGGCTACTGGGGGCAGGTCGACATCGGCGGCGGCCACAATGCCTTCATGCTGGACACTCGGACTACCAGGGAGCGCAGGCCCTGGGGGCCGGGCAACTCCTCAGGAGCAGCGCCGCATATCCTCAACGAAGCGCAGCGTGATGCGCTCGATACATGGTTGAAAGAGCAACGCGATGCCGACGACAGGGCGGGTCGCATACGGCCCAAGTTCATCTCCTGTGCGGTCTGGCCCCTGCCTCGCCGGGCAGGGCGTCACCCGGACCCGGCAATGATGGAAGCGGCGGCCATGCGCAGCGACGGCTGGGACGGCTATCCGGCTAGCCTGAAATGGCTGCTCGGCAGTATCGCCCGCCACAACATTCACGGCGTCGTGTTCCTGTGTGGCGATGCGCACCTGGCGGGGTACACCCAAGTGCATCTTCGCGCCGGCGACTCCCGCACCACCCTGCGCATTCTGCACAGTCCCGCGCTATACGCGCCGTTTCCGTTCGCCAACGGGCAGCCCCACCACTACCGGTGCAACGATCGTCTGGAGTGGGAAGAAGACGGGATCAAGCACGCCGCCCATGTCAAGAGTGAACTCTGGCCCATGGGTGACGGCTTCGTGCAGGTGGACGTTGAGCAAGCGGCTCATGGGTGGAAAATCGCCGCGCATTTCAACACCGCGCCATCGGGCGGACGTCGACTGCACTGGAATACCACCGACTGGGGGGTGCGGACAAATACTTGAACTGGTTTATTCCGTAAGCCCTAGACACACGCGCTCAATGCGCGGCGCCGCAAGAGGCATCAGCAGCTGTGGTGCAGAATCTGCACATGACTACTTTCGCTGCTTCACTTAAGAAAGAGATCGCCCGCGTCGCCCGCAAAGAGCTGCGCGAGGAGATCTCAATCCTGCGTAAGGGTTCTTCAACCTATAGGTCCGAGATCGCGGAGCTCAAACGAAGGATCAAAGCGCTTGAGTCACAGCTCAAAGCACTCTCCCGAACAGTGCCGAGTGTTGCATCAAAGATTGTGTCCAACCCCGGCCCGACACTTGCCCGAGCCAAGCCAGGACGCAAGGTGACGCTTGGTGCGGCCGAGTTTTCGGCCCTACGCCAGCGACTTGGCTTCACGCAGGCGCAAATGGCTCAACTGGTGGGTGCATCTGCGCTATCCATCTACAAGTGGGACAGCGGGCAAGTGACACCCAGGGCAGCTCAAATTGAGAAGATCATGTCGGTGCGCAAGATCGGCAAGCGCGAAGCTGTAGCACGGTTGCAAGCCGAGTGATTCTTGCGGATCGTGCAGGTAGCAGGTCTTGTCATCAACAAGATCGCTCGCACACAAAGTCGAGGGCTGGATTCAAATCTCGATCAGGCGTACCCCATTGAACGCGAAGTTCTCAAACCGAAGCTCATCGACAGATCGCGCCCGGTTCACGTTCACGGGATAGCTTCTGGGATTTGCGATCACTCGACACCCTCCCACCATGTAGTCAAAGCTGTCATGCACGTGGCCATGCATCCAGACATCAGCCTGTTTGACCAACGGCTCCAGGTCGCTCACGAAACCCGCATTGACAGGATTCCCGAGGTAGCGAGGATGAATGGACAGCGCATGCGGACCGTGGTGTGTCACGACCACGGTCAACCCCTCGAACGATTGCGACAGCTCACCCTCCAACCAAGCACGTGATCGCTCGTGATCGGTGAGCGCATGCCGTGCCTGAAACGGCCCTTCATCCGTCCCGATCAACCTGAAGTCGCTCAAAGCAGCCTCGGTTCGTTGCATCGCGTCGCGTTGCGTGAACCCCGGCTGCCTGAAGTCGGTCCAGAGCGTCGCGCCCAGAAATCGAACACCTGCAATCTCAATGCGATCATTGTCCAAGACATGCACTGATGTTCCAGCCGCCGCCGCTTTGAGGTTTGCGCGGGTTCGCTCCCAGTTGGCTCCGTAGAACTCGTGGTTGCCGGCCACATAGATCACCGGGATCTCGACGTCGGCGTAGTACTCGATCCCTTTTGTGCCTAAATGGATGTCACCCGCCAACACCAGCACATCGGCGCGCGGGTCGGGCAGCACTTTTCCATCTCGCGGGAAGCGTCTCTCAAGGTGTTCGAGATGCAGGTCGGAAGCCAGTTGGATGTTCATGTGCACGCTCCTTCCCGGAGGTGTCCGACTAGATTCACCAACCGTTGCGCGTCCTGCTCCGAAAGCCCTTCCCGGGGATCCGTGAGCACCACGTGCTCGCGTGCGGCGAAGTTCATCGCATCGTCTTCGATAGCCAGCCAACGGTGCGGCTCCCGCTGGTTGGCGATCAACCAGTTGCGGCACTGCGATTCACGCAGCGGCATGGCACCAAAGTCGACTTTGGGACGGCCCTTCTGAAGCGTGCATCCCACGATGAGCCGATGCAGGTCCGGCTGCTCTTCAAAAAAATCCCGCATCTCGTCCAGCGCGTGGTACTCCGCCCAGGAGCTGGAGATCACGACTTCGATGTGGTCGATTGGCTGAAGGCAAGCCTGCAGCACGCCTGCTTTTTCAAACAGCCGGTCGGTGGTGCCGCCCTGAGGGTGCAGCACACCATCAAAGTCCAGGAACACCGTGATCAGTGGTTTCATGGGAATGTGTTGAATGATGCTCGTCAGTGTCATCGTTTTCTTTGGTCAGGTGTATCAGTGAAAGTGCTTCGCTTGCTCGTTTCCAGCGTCATCCCCCAGCACCTCGGCCGGCAGGTCCTTGATCGAGACAACGCCCCTGCCCTGCCTCACGGCCTGCGCGATCGCCGACCCGGTGAGCTGGTAGATCTCCCGCGCACTCAAGTGCGCCAGGGCCAATACGAATGCCTTGTCGGGCTCCTGCTTGAGGCGCACTCCAGCGTCCTTGGTGGCCGCCTCGACCACCGCATGCGCCAGTCGAATGGCTTGCTCGGCGTCGGGCATCTGGATGTAGAACGCCCGCATGCGTGATCTCAAGGTGGGCGCAATCTGCCAGGGGTAGTTGCTCGTGGCGATCCAGGTGATGAGGCTGGCATCAAGCTCCATCTCCACACTCTGGTCCCGCACCCGGCCGGCGCTCACCGGCTCCAGCAGGCTGTGCAACACAGCGGTGGGGTCTGAAGACCGGCCAAAGCTCCCCGCCTTGTCCAGCTCATCCAGGATCACCACCGGGTTGGCGTAATCTCCCCGGGCCAGCATCTCGAACACCAGGCCGAAGCGGGTATTGCCCCAGGTCACCTCCGAACCGAGCAAGGCAGATGAGGTCTCGGCCTGGTCCATCGGGTGGCGCCTTACTGGAACACCCAGGGCTTGGGCCAAGGCCTCGCAGAAGTGGGTCTTGCCCACTCCGGGAGGTCCTGCGAGCAGCATGGGTGGGATGCCCACCGGACGCCGGCTCAACTTGGCCAGGGCCAGTCGATCGGCCACGAAACGGATCACCTCCGAGAAATGCGGGTGGGACTGCTCCAGGGCCAGGATCTCATTGAGGCTGGGGGGAATGCTCACCCGGCGCGATGCGCCCTTGGGAGCCAGCTCTTTGTAGATGGCGGCGTTGCGTTTTTTCACATCAGCGTCGCTCTGCAGCTCGCTCTCGCGCAGCTTCTCCAAGGCGTCAGGATCATAGACACGCAGCTTCCTCTTAGCAGGCAACGTTTTGAGTTGCTCTTGGAATGTTTTCGGATCTGTGCTCCCAAGGGGCAACCCTTTGCGCCGCGAACGCCGAGCTTCGTCTTTGGCCTTCTTGTCCGACTTGGCATCACGCGGATTGCCCGCGGCGTCAGCAGCCTCAGTCTGGGCTTTCTCGGCTGCATCGGCGCCATCTTTCTCCTCGCGCGCCTTGCGCTCGGCTTCTTGCAGGGCCTTGGTATCTAGCTCGTCTTTGAGGGTCTGGGTGACCCACAGGACTTTTCGGTCGGCGTGGTACCGACTCGCGCTCGACTGCTCCACGAACTGGCCTTCGGTCACGAACGGCGGTCGGCCCGTGTGTTCAGAGGCCACGGGCGTCGAGGGGGCCGGCGTGAGGACCGGCGCGATGCCCTCGAGCACCACGACCCTCAGTTCGGCATTTTCTGTGGCGGGATGAATGCGCACGCGGATCTTCTTCATTTGAGTGCCCGCAGCTTCTTGTAGTGCGCCACACGGATGTTGTGGATGTGGGGTGGCACGCCATGGCAGCCAAAGCGCCGGCTGATCTGGCCGTTCTCGCAGAACGACAACGCCACAGCAGCTTCCAGACGCTTTCGCACCAAGTGGCCCTGGAGCATCTGCACAAGCCGCATCGCGTTCGGCCCGCTGTAGTTCAGGGTATAGACCTGCTTGTTGTGCTGCAGCTTGCGCGCCACCTCGTAGATGGTGCCGGGCAGGTTCAAACATTTCTGGAAGTGCTCCAGCGTCTGGCGGCAGTTCTGGACGATGCACACGATCAGGCGGTAGATCGTCTTGCGGTGCCGGAAAGGTTGCTTCACGATGGCGATGCACCCGTCGCCGTCGAGCATGCCGGCGGCCCAGTCCAGGCTGAGTGGAGGCATGCGGCTCACCGCGTACTTCCGGTGGACCATTTCTTCGGTGTCCGTCGCGGCGACAGTACATGAGAGCATCTCGCCAGTGCCACTGGCGTTCTCATGGGCATCACCCGAATCACCACCGCGGGCATCGTCACTTGCCTCGTGACCCGTTTCGGCATGGAACTCGCCAATGACGTCCTGCTCCTGCAGGAAGATGTCGTTCGGGTCATCTAACGCATCGCACACAGCCTCCATCAACTCATGCTCCATCTCCGTCCGAGGAAAGATCGCGCGGCGCAAGGGCGCGGGGTGACTCTCACCGGATGGGGAACCATCGGAGGTGGAACCACCCTCACCTTTTGAATGCGGCACAGGTGGACGAGTTGGCACAGGAGTCACGGCGTGAGCAGGAGCGGGCACTGACTTCACCGCCCAAGCGCTGCGGGCACCTGCGTCGTCGCTGGCATATCGACCATCGCCCTGAGTATCTGGCGTCGAACGCGGCACGCTCAGGCGGCGATGCTCTTCGTCGCGCGCCCGGCTCAGTGCATCGCCAAGCGCGCAGCCCAGGCGCGCCACGTCTGGGTCCACGGGGTTCTTGGACAGCGGGCCGAAACGGCTGCCCAGGCGGAACGGGCGTTCGCCCTCCCCGCTCCAGAGCGCGCGTAGCCGCGATGTGTCTTCCGGATCCAGCTTTTCCAGGCGGCTCAGGAGGGCATGCAGCACCTGTACCGTGCCGGGATGCGCGCGCCGGCGCGGTTCGATTTCATCAGGTCGGGGAAGTGAAGATGACGAAGAAGCGGATGAGGGATCGACCGAGGGCGGCTTGTTCGGCAAATCCAGCGCGCCCAGGTCGGCCAGCACCGCGGCCAGGCGCACCAAGGAGGCTTCATCGCGATCAAGATCATGGGCGTTCACGCGCATGGCGGCCAGGATGCCGGCGCGCAGGGCAAAGCTGCGTCCTGCCGTCTGCGGGTACCGGCCAGCCGGGGCGGTCGACGCTTGCAACGCTGCTTCGATGTCCGGTCGGCTGAGCGCGGCCATCAAGAACGCCTGGTGCACCGGTTTGAGACTGGCGAGCACGCGGTGCAGGTCCAACTCCACCGACTCCTGCAATCCCAGATGACGCAGCACCCACGGCGTCGTGGCAGGGCCCGGAAACGCCTTGCCGAACTGCTGGAGCACCAGCACATCCGAGGGCACGTTCGGCGCCGCGTGCTTCATCAGTTCGAGTTCGTACACGCCCGGCTCGGAAACCCAACGGGTGCCGTGCACCGAAGGCAGCAGCACGGTCTGGTCACCGGCGACCAGGCGCGCCAGGGACAGACAACCAGAGAGGTCCACCGTGCTGGGCGGCGTGCCACCAAGGTAGGCCGTCTCGGTCTGCAGGAAGCGCTGGTCTGCCTCGGAGGCAATCGAACCGAAGGGTTGCGCAGCGCTGATGTGCGCGGTCACTTGAATCACCGACAGCGGGTCGAACAGTTCGCCGCAGACGTTGGTGAACTCGTCCGTGGGGTCAGAGATATAGGCGCTCGGAGCCGGTGGGATGGAGAGCTCCACGCTCATGGGTTGAGGGGCGCCATGTGGAGGTTGCAGAGCATGGTGCTTGCGCAGTTCCGTGGCGAAGTGCTCCAGGCCGTTGGCGAATTCTTCAATCTGATTGGGTTTCTGGTTCGAGTTCGAGTTGTGGTTCGAGGTCATGGTGTTGTCCTGTGAAAACTACGCGTTCTGAAAGTGATTGGGCAAAGCTGCGCCTTTCCGTACGGCGAAGGCTTCTCGCCTCTGCCCGTCCGGTGGGTCAACGTGTGGTGTTCAGGCGCTCAGGCCTGTGCGCTTGTCGCTACTCGCGCTTCAGGAAGCCCGGCGGCTCCGGGCTCCTGAGAAACGGCAGCAGGCCGGGAGATGCACGCGCAACGGTCATGCTCCGTCGCGCGACGGCGTGCTTTGAATGCGGCGCCGTGGCCATCTTGGTCGGCAGCGCTGCCAAAGGCGTCAGCATTTCTTCGGCCTCTTCCGCGTCTTCATCGTCCGCCGCGTCCAGATCGTCGCCCGCGAGCAAGGTTGCGATTGCATCGTCTGTCTGACCCTGGATCGCAAGGGTGGACGTGGCTTTGTCCGCTTCTTCCGGCAGACGAAGCACCAAGCCCTGCACCGGCGTGACCGAGATGTGCTGCTTGAGCAAGCGCTCCATGGCCGACCCATCGCGGCGCGTCAGGTTGGGCACGTAGCGGCTGTAGACGCGGAACAGCATCTCGGTGCTGGTGTGGCCGAGCTGGCGCGCAATCCACTCCGGCGCCTCCCCCGAGGCCAGCCACAGCGTGGCCGCGGTGTGGCGCATCTGGTAAGCCCGGCGGTGCGGGATGTCCAGATGGCGCAGCAGCGGTGACCACACACGGTTCAGGAAGTTCTGGTTGTCGATCGGCGTGCCGCCTCGGTTGCAGAACACGAATTCGGACGTCTTTCCAGTCACCTTGAACTGTTCTTGCAGCGCATCGAACACCAGGTCGTTCATCTGGATGTCGCGCACGCTGCCATCGGTCTTGAGTTCGTCCTCTTCTTTCAGCACGATAGCCTCGCGCACCAGGATGAGCCGGCGCTCGAAGTCGACATATTTCCACTTCAGACCGTGGGCCTCTCCCGTGCGCATGCCGGTGAAAAAGCGCACGGTGAAGTACTGGCGGTAGTCCGCGCGCACTGTCGTGAGGATCTGCTGCACCTCGTCCAGGGTGAAGGGCATCACGTCGCTGCGCTTCATCTTTAGCGGCTTGATGTTGCGAAACGCCGAAGTAAACTCGAACCGGTCGGCCGCTTCGTTGAGGATCTGCCGCAGCGGCTTCATCACGGAGTTGATGCGACGGTTGGACAATGTGCTCTGGGATTTTCGGGTGGTTACTTTGGCGAGTTTTGCCCGAAATGCCAGTACGTCTGCCTTGGTGATTTGGCCGACCTCCTTCTCCCCAAAGTACGGAATGAGGTACTGGTCGATCGACCCACGCTGCGTGACGCGGTAGCTGCGCCGCCACGACACCTCCGACTCCGCGAACCACTGCACGGCGAACATCTTGAAGGTGGGTGTACCGACACGGGATGAGGGTTGGCGTTGCAGTTCAGGTGCGCTCGCTTCGACAGCTGCTTCGGCCACCTGCTCACGCGACGGCAGTGGTTTGCCGAAGGTCTTCTGATAGTCGAAGGTGCCGAGGGCGATTTCCGCCTCAACGCGGTCAAGGGCTTTCTGCAATCGCTTTCGGTTGGCCGTGTTGTCTGGAAGCGATGTGTACTCGCGCAGACGCCGCCCAGCATGGCGAAAGTCCATGAAGAGCGTGCCCTTGCTCTCATGCCTGCGAATGCTACTCATGAAGCACGCCCCCGTTTGCCAGAGGGATTGCCTCTAAGCCCATGGCCGAATGGTGCGCCATGTCCGATTCGATGTGCTCCCAGATATAGAGCGTCTTGCGTCCCCCGAAAGGGCGGATGTAATGCCGGCCTTCATGCAATACGCTGTCTTTCAGCCGATCCCGAATGGTTCTGCTGTCGTACTTGATGCGGGACGACAACTCATCGGTTGTCAGGTAGGTGCATGCGGACACTTCTCACTCCTTCTGGTTAATGGGACAATCAGAACAACAAAAGAGCATCCAAACGTCTTTTTTGTCATTCTGGATGGCATTATGAAGGAATAAATGCCACCGTCAAGCGTTTTTTGTCATTCTGAATGATATTTTTTTGCGGAGCATGTCTTGATCAAGTGCCACCTGTCCCGCCTGATGGGAGAGCGAAAGCTCAAGATCAGCGAAGTGGCGCGCGACACGGGGCTTCACCGCAACACCGTCACGCTGCTGTATCAGGAGACTGCAACTCGGGTTGATCTTGACGCTATCAACTCGCTGTGCAAGTACTTCAATGTCGGCGTGGGGCAACTTTTTGAGTTTTTCGATGACTCAACAGCACCCTAGCCTGCAGCGAGAGGTAGGGGTCTTGACGCTGGCGTAGTGGTAGCGCTACAGGCCAAAGCACTCTACTGGGGGAGCCCTGCACGCGGCTAAACCGAAGTCATGTGAAACAGCAAGTGGTGACGACAGGTTGCCCCGTCGGAGGCTGCTCTGCAGCGACAGCCGCCAGCGACGTTAGGCCTCTACCTTCTTGGCTTGGCCAAGTTGCGGTCATTCGATCTAACGCAGTCCCGCGGACCGAACGGCTGTTTGTGGAAGTTCTGCTGACCTTGACAACGTGTTCAGAGACTGCGGACGATCGGTGAGGACCGAAGGTCTGACAAGATTCGATAGGCCTGAGTGTCAGCCGGGTTGCAGCCCGCGGCGCAACATCATGTCGGAACTCATAGCCCGCAGGGCATCGGGAGACAGGCTTGTCTGCGCGGCCGGGTACACCAGACTGTCCTCTTCGTGCAGGTGGCGGTCGTACAGGCGCGTGAAGCCGATGAGCGTGGCCTCTTCGGGTGGGCTGAAGTGGGCCCAACCGAGCGGGGGCGCTTGCGTCACCGAAGCCAGCGCGGCCCGCGCCGCCACCCAGGCCGTTTCCATGTCGCGGTGGTCCTGCTGCAGGCCAAGCACGATCAAGCACATCACCGCGTCGTCGCCAGCCAGTAGCGGCGGGAACACATGGCGCTCCTCGTCTTCGTGGTGCAGCGGGGCGGCCAGGTCGAAATAGCGCATCACGTCGCGCGCGGCGCTGGCCACGCTCTCGTCCCAGCCGCGCAGTAGCACATGCTGCTGCAGCTTGGCCAGCAAGCCCAGCATGCGTTCGACGCGCTCGTGGCATGCGCCCAGCATTTCGAACGGCGCCTCGAAACCCGCGGCAGGCGCGCGGTGCCCGGGCATCGTGATGGAAGCGAGCGGGATCGAGGTGGCCATTTCAGCCCAGGGCCACGGCCTGCCCTTGTGGGTCGAACGGAATGAAGGCATGCAATTGGCCCTGGCGGATCGCCTCCACCATGTCCTGCAGCGGCTGTTCGGCCTCGGCGCTCTCGGGCTGTCGGCCCGGCGTGCCAGCGAGCGCGGCGGCAAACACCATGCCCCAGGGCTGACCAAAGGCCTCTGCCTCCTGCACCAGCTGATCAAAAGAATGGAGCTCGTCCAGCCCCTTGTCCACGCACATATGCGGCACCAGCGCGCCGCCTTCTCCGCGCTCGAATTCGAGGCGCTGGGCTGGCGTGGCGTCTTCGGGCAACTCGACGCCGGCAAACACGAACAGCAGGCGCTGCGGCAGGGGTTGCAGGCGCGCAGCGCTCAGCAGGTCGTCAAAGGTTTGAATGTTCACGGGTTCTCCAGATTCAGTTCGCATTCGCCGGCGCGGAGGCCAGCGTGCTGCAGTAGTCGGCCACGGTGGGGCGCAAGCGCGCGGGCCGGTGCGCCGCCACCGTGCCCATGCTCATGAAACACAGGGCGTTCTCGCCCACGCTCAGGCGGAAGCGCTGGCGCAAGGCCGCGGAGCCGAGCGCCTTGCCGCTGGTGAGCGCCGAGCCGTAACCCATGGCGGTGGCCATGAGCAGTATGTTCTGCACCGCACACCCAGCCGAGAGGATGCGCTCGGACAAGTCCACCGCCGGGTCGCCGCGCAGGCCATCGACCACCACCAGCAGCAGGAATGGCGCGCGGTGCGCCTTCTCTCTCGCCTGATCCATTTGCTCAGGTGTGGCTGTGGCATCGCGCTCTCGCAGGGCCTGCGCGAACACTTCGGCCAGCGAAGCGCGCTCGGTCCGGGGCACGATCACGAAGCGCCAGGGCAGCAGCTGCCCGTGGTCGGGCGCGGCGGCGGCGGCACCCAGCAAGACCTGCAGCTGGTCCGCGTCCGGTCCGGGTGCCAGCAAGCGTTTGGGCAGCACGGTCTGGCGCGCGTGGATCAGGTTGGCTGCCGTGCGAGCGCATTCGCGTTCGACAGCATCGACCTCGAACCCCACCTGCAATGGCCGCGCGCGAAGCGCCGTGTTCATCCGCACACCCCGAGATGACCGCACTGCGTGCAGTAGTCGCAGCCGTCCTTGCGGATCACCGCGTGCGCGCCGCACTCGCCGCACTTCTTGCCCGGCATCATGCCCGGCGTGGGTTCCACCACCACCGGTGACGGCTGTCCCGAGGGCGTGACCCCGGCGCGTAGTGCGATCAGGGTCTGCACCGCGCAGGCGATGGCCGCCACCACCGAGTCGTGCCACATCGGCACGTGTGTGCCGTCGGCTTTCTGGTGCGTGCCCATGCGCACCGGTCCGCGGTCCCAGGCCACTTTGCGCATGTCGCGCAGGGCGCGCTCCAGGAACCCACCACGCGCGGCCAGCGAAAGCAGCCGCATGCTGGACGACACCCACTGTTGCGACTCGCCGCTCTGTCCCACCGGCATGAAGAATTCGATCGCGCGCTCGACCGTGCCCGAACCGTCAGCGCTGGGCACCGGCAGGAACGACACCAGCAGGTACAGCGTCTGGTGGCCCTCCTGCGTCCAGTACTCGATCTTGTCGGCCACCGCCGACAGCGCACCGGGTGGCCGGCTCTCGATCACGCTGCGCATCGGGTCCACGGTGACCACACCCGCCGCCGTGGCCGTGACTTTGGGCATGGGGCCGGTGTCCAGCACCGAGCCCAGGATAGCGTTGGGCCGGTAGGTTGCCAGCCCCTTGAGCTGTGCACGCCAGGCCTGTTGGTACAAGCCCTTGAAGTCGTCGTACGGGTAGTCGGACGGCACGTTCACCGTCTTGGAAATGGCGGTGTCCACGAAAGGCTGCACCGCTTCCATCATGGCAAGGTGGTCGGCGGCCGGCATGGACAGCGCGCTCACGAAGAACTCGGGCAGCTGCGCCATGTCACCGCCAAGCTCGCGGTAGAGCCGCCATGCGTGGTCTTCCACCGCGTAGTCGGTGGTGGTGCCGTCGGCCTCGCGCTTCTTGCGCCGATACATCCAGGAAAACGGTGGCTCGATGCCGTTGGACGCGTTGTCGGCAAAGGCCAGGCTGACCGTGCCGGTGGGCGCGATCGACAGAAGGTGGCTGTTGCGGATGCCGTGCGTGCGGATCGCGGTGCGCAGCGTCTCGGGCAGGCGGCTGGCAAAGGTACCCTCGGCGAGGTAGCCCTCGGCGTCGAATTTCGGGAACACACCCTTCTCCTGCGCCAGCGCCACCGAGGCCGTGTAGGCCGCGTCACGCATGCGTTCGGCGATCTTCGCCGCCAGGGCGCGCCCCTCGGCGCGGTCGTAGCGCACGCACAGCATGGCCAGCGCATTGCCCATGCCGGTGAAACCCACGCCGATGCGCCGCTTGGCCGCCGACTCGTCGCGCTGCTGCGGCAGCGGCCAGAAGGTCACATCCAGCACGTTGTCCAGCGCCCGCACCTGCAGGTCCACCGCCTGCTCGAATGCCTCGAAGTCGAAGGTGGGCAAGCCACCGAAGCCGAAGGGATGGCGCACGAAACGCGGCAGGATCACCGGCCCGAGGTCGCAGCAGCCGTAGGGCGGAAGTGGCTGCTCGCCGCAGGGGTTGGTCGCCTCGATCGATTCGCAGTATCGCAGGTTGTTGTCCTGTTGGATGTGGTCGAGGAACAGGATGCCGGGTTCGGCGAAGTCGTAGGTGGAGCGCATCACCGTGTCCCACAGCTCGCGCGCGGGCAGGCTGCGGTAGACCCACAGGCCGTCGGCCCGTTGGTGGGCGCCCTGGGCCAGCAAGCCCTGCCCGGGGCGCGCGCGGTGCACCAGTTCCCAGGGCTGGTCGTCGGCCAGCGCGCGCATGAGAGCGTTGCTCACGCCCACCGACACGTTGAAGTTGTTCCAGCGCCCCGGCGTGCGCTTGGCGGTGATGAACTCGATCACGTCGGGGTGGTCGATGCGCAGCACGCCCATCTGCGCGCCGCGCCGCGCGCCCGCGCTCTCCACCGTGGCGCACGACTGGTCGAACACGTTGATGTAGCTGCACGGACCCGAGGCCAGCGAGGCCATGGCCTTGACCTCGGCGCCGCGCGGGCGGATGCGCGAAAAGTCGTAGCCCACGCCGCCGCCGCGCCGCATGGTTTCGGCGGCTTCGCGCAGGGCCTCGTAGATGCCGGGGTGACCGCCGTCGTCCAGCCCCTGGATGCAGTCGCCCACCGGCTGCACGAAGCAGTTGATCAGCGTGGCCTGGATCGCCGTGCCGGCCGCACTCATGATGCGACCGGCACCGATGGCGCCGGCCTGCAGGTTGTCGAAGAAGCGCTGTTCCCACAGGGCACGGTCAGCCTCGGGCTCCACCGAGGCCATGGCGCGCGCCACGCGGCGGTAGATGTCTTGCTCGGTGGTCTCACCGTCCTTGAGGTATTTCTCTTTCAGCACGTCCAGCGTGATGGGTTGCTGGCCGATGGCGGTGCTGGTGGATTTCAGAGCGTCGCGTTTCATGTTCGGGTGTTCCTTCATTAAGCCAATGCAGGTCGGACACCGCCCAATAGCCACAGCAGGAGGTCCTTCACCGGGCGGATCTGCTGGCCGAACGGCAGCACACCCGTACCCCGGAAGAACAGGCCCTTCTGCGTGTCGCCGTCGAGCGCGTGGCCGAGCTGCTGGTCGATGCAGAACTGCCCCATCTCGCCCTTGCCATCGCGCAGGCCGCAATGGGCCAGGCAGTCAAACGCCATGTTGCACTTTTTCTTCACATGTGCAACCGCCTTCAGTCGAGGCTCCAGGCGCAGGTATTTGTCCAGCCAGGGGGTGCGCACGGCGCGCGCGGGCAGGCCGGCCACGCTGATGAATTCCACCAGGTCTTCGGGCCGGGCCTCGGCCAGCACGCGCTTGAAGGCCGCATCGGCGTCGCATTCGAGCGTGACGGCAAAGGCCGTGCCCAGCTGCACAGCGCTGGCGCCCAGGGCCTGCAGGCGCAGGATGTCGTCTCGGCTGCCGATGCCGCCGGCGGCGATGAGCGGTATCTCGCGCTCGATGCCTGCGGCCTTGAAGAACTCGAGCACTTGCGGCAGCACGACCTCGAAATCGAATCGCGTGTCCTGCAGGTCGGCCAGCTTGGCCGCGCCAAGGTGGCCGCCGGCGAGGCGAGGGTGCTCGATGACGATGGCATCGGGCAGGCGGCCCTTCTTTTCCCACTTGCGCACCAGCAGCTGCACGCCCCGCGCGTCCGACAGGATGGGAATGAGCGCGGCGTCGGGGTGGTCGCGCGCGAGCTCGGGCAAATCGAGCGGCAGGCCGGCGCCCACCACCACCGCGTCGGCGCCGCTCTGCAGCGCCTGCTGCACGTACTGCTCGTAGGCGCTCAGCGCCTTCATCACGTTGACCGCGACCAGGCCGCGGCCCTGCGCGATGGCCTGCGCGCCGCGGATCTCGCGGTCGAGCGCAACCAGGTTGGCGGCGTCGATGCGCGATCGCGCGTCGGGCTCTTTGTCTAGGTGGGCGGTGGCCACCATCAGGTCCGGGTGGCGGCGGCGCAGGTCGACCGAGGAGACCGTTCCCACACCCCCGAGACCGGCCACGGTGCCCGCCAGCGAGGCCGCCGACACACCCACGCCCATGCCACCCTGCACCACCGGAAGCAGCTCGCGGCCGCGCAGGCGCCAGGTGCGAAGGCCACCCCGGCGGGCCAGTGCATGGAGTTCGGCCACCCGCGCCACGGCCCCCTCAGTTGCTGATGACTTGTCCATCGTGTTCCACATAAGGTTGGTACGGCCCGGTGCCGCTGTTGGAGGCTAAAGAGGCCGCGATGAAATCACCTTGCTGTGCGTCAAACACATGCACTTCGCCGTCCTCGATCACGTAGTGCCAGCCGTGCAGTGTGAGCCGGCCGGCCTCGACTTCGCGCCGCACCATGGGATAGCCCATGAGGCGCTCGAGCTGCAGCACCACCGCGCGCTGTTCGGTGCGGCGCATGGATTCGGTGCACGGCTGCACGGGCAGCAGGGCTTCGTCGATCAGCTTGAGCCACGCCGTGAGGGCCACGGCTTCGGCGGGCGCGCCTTCGTAGGCAGTGCGGATCGCGCCGCAGTGGCTGTGGCCGCAGACCACGATGCGCTCCACGTGCAGGCTGAGCACGGCGAACTCGATCGCGGCCATCGTCCCATGCAAACCGTGCGACTGGTCATACGGCGGCACCAAGGCGCCGACATTGCGCACGATGAAGAGTTCTCCCGGGCCGGCGCCGGTGAGCAGGTAGGGCACGAGGCGCGAGTCGGAGCAGCCGACGAACAGCGTCTTGGGGTGCTGGCCCTCGGCCACCAGGTCCTGAAAGCGCTGCTGGTGGCGCGGGAAATAGTCGGATCGGAAATGCCGCAGGCGCAACAGCAGCTCGTCCGCTGCTGCAACGCTTGCGGTCGGTGGCGTCATTGCACCAGGGGCGTGCCGGCCCCCTCCAGTTCCACGCCTTCAACCTCTGCCTGGCCCACCAGCAGCTGCATGTACTGGCGCAGCGCCGTGGCCTGCGACTGCAGGGCCAGCCGCGCACCGATCTGCGCCTGCAGCTCGGCGAACTCGGGCAGGCGCCCATCCTGGCGCTCCAGCACCTCGACGATGTGCAGGCCGAAACGGCTGTGCACCAGGCGCGGGTGCAAGCCCACGGCCTGGATCGCGTCGTTCTGCAGGAACAGCGCCTTGGCCAGTTCGGGCGCGCAGTCCTGCGGCGTGATCCAGCCGAGGTCACCGCCCTGGGCGCTGGAGGGGCAGTTGGAGAGTTCCACCGCGAGCTGCTCGAAACGCTCGCTTAAGACACCCTGGCGAGAGAGCTCCAGCAGCGCGGCCTCGGCGCGCTGAGCCAGCGCATTCACCGGCACGCCCGGCGTGACCGCGAACAGGATGTGCCGCACGTGCAGCGCCTGCCCCACCACGAAGCGCGGCTTGTGGGCCTCGTAGTGCCGCCTGCATTCCTCGGCGCCCGGCTCGGGCGAGTGCACCTCGGCTTCGAGCACGGCCTCGATGGCGGCGCGCGTGTCGGCGTCGGGCTCGGGCGCGCTCAGTCCGGTGAAGCGCGGCAGCAGGCCGGCGCGCACCGCCTGCTGGCGCAGCAGCTCGGTGCAGGCGCGCTCGCGCAGGGTCTGCGCGTCCAGCACCTCGCCGGCTTCGTGCAGGTGGATGCCGTTGACGCTGGCAATGTCGACCGGGGCGGCTGCGGCCGCAGGGCTCTTGCAGGCGCAGGCGCCGCTGCCGCAACCGGTGGATGGCGATGTGGAAAGGTCCTGGTTCATGGGGGCTCCCGTCGGTGGGGTGGATCAGCGCGGTTGGGTCGGATGGGCAGGGTTGGTCGGGTTGGCCGGCACGCCCAGGCGGCGGCTGCGCACCACCTGGTAAGGCCGCACCAGGTAGGCCACGCTGGCGAAGCCGCTCCACACATGCACCAGGCGCGAGAACGGGAACAGCAGGAAGATCGTCATGCCCAGCACCAGGTGCACCTTGTAGGGCCAGTCCATGTTGACCAGGGCCGAGGCATCGGGGCGGAAGGTCACGATGCGCTGCGCCCACTCGGCCAGCACCAGCATGGCGCTGCCGTCGGCGTGCGAATACGAGTAGGGCAGCGTGATCAGGCCCAGCGTGAGCTGCACCCACAGGATGACCAGGATGGCGATGTCGGTGCGGTGGCTGGTCAGGCGGATGCGCGGGTCGAAGATGCGCCGGTGCAGCAGCATGGAGAGGCCCACGAAGCAGATCACGCCGGCGGTGCCGCCCGCGTAGATGGCCAGCCGCTGCTTGATCGCGGCATCCAGGAAGCCTTCGTAGAAAAAATGCGGCGTGAGCAGGCCCACGGCGTGGCCGAAGAACAGGAACAGGATGCCGATGTGAAACAGGTTGCTGCCCCAGCGCAGCTGGCCCTTGCGCAGCAATTGGGAGGAATCGCTTTTCCAAGTGTACTGGTCGCGGTCGAAGCGGGCCAGGCTGCCCATGAGGAAGACCGCCAGGCAGATGTAGGGATAGACGCCAAAGAGGAAGTGGTGCAGTGAGGTCATGCCTGTGCTCCTGAGGGTGGGGAGGGGTGGCGGCCGGTGGCCGCCTTCACGATGCGGATCGGTTGCGGCTGGCCGGGCCGGGCCTGGCCCTCGGTGGAGCAGCCGCCGAACACCGCGGGTTCGGCCCAGCTCTCGTCGATGCCGGGGTCTGCCGCCACCGGCACCGGCTCGGCCTTCTCGCCCGCGATCTCGAGCACGGCGGCCAGCACGCTGGCGTACGGGCTCTGGCGCTTGAGCAGCGCGCTGAAGATCGCGCGCACGATGTGCGCGCTCTCGCCGAGGAACTCGCGCGCCACAGCGGCGGGCTGGGTGGAGGCGAACTCCAGCAGCACGCTCAGGTGGTCTGGCAGCTCGGCCGGGCCGAAGAAGAGGTCCGCCTTTTCGTAGGTCTGGATCAGGTCGATCATGGCCGGGCCCCGGTCGCGCGAATCGCCGAGCACGTGCTCGAACAGGTGCAGCGCGGTGCTGCGCCCGCGGTCGAACAGCTCAACGTAGTCGGCCTCGACGTCGAGTGCCGGCTGCTGGCTCAGGTGCACCAGCAGCGCATCCAGCTCGACCAGGCGCGCGGCCGGCAAGGCGGCCTCGGCGCGCAGCGCGTCGCGCATTTCGCCAGCGTGCTCGCGCAGCTCGGCAGTGGGGTAACGCAGCAGGTGGGCGAGCACGCGCAGCGTGTGCACGGCGGGCTTGGGTGGGGTGGAAAACAGGCCCATGTCAGACCCCCGCCTTGATCGGGATGGTGCGTTTCTTCTCGCTGCCGAACAGGCTGGTCTCGGTCTGGCCCTCGGAGCAGCCGTTGCCGAAACTGAAGCCGCAGCCACCCTTGATGTTGAAGGTGTTCTCGGCGTATTCGCGGTGGGTGGTGGGAATCACGAAGCGGTCCTCGTAGTTGGCGATCGCCATGGTCTGGTACATGTCCTCGACCTCGCGCACGCTGAGCTGCACCTGGTCGAGCACGTCCTGGTTGATCACACCGTCCACGTGCTTGGCGCGCTGGTAGCTGCGCATGGCCAGCATGCGTTCGAGCGCGCGCACCACGGGAATCGTGTCGCCCGCGGTCAGCAGGTTGGCGAGGTACTTCACCGGGATGCGCAGCTGGCTCACGTCCGGGATCTCGCCGTTGTCGCCCAGGTGCCCGGCGTTGGCCGCGGCGGTGATGGGCGAGAGTGGCGGCACATACCAGACCATGGGCAGCGTGCGGTACTCGGGGTGCAGCGGCAGCGCCACCTTCCAGTCCACCGCCATCTTGTAGACCGGGCTGTGGCGCGCGGCCTCCAGCCAGTTGTCGGGGATGCCGTCGGCGCGCGCCTGAGCGATCACCGCCGGGTCGTGCGGATCCATGAAGAGGTCGATCTGCGCCTTGTAGAGGTCCATCTCGTTGGGCACGCTGGCGGCTTCCTGGATGCGGTCGGCGTCGTACAGCAGCACGCCCAGGTAGCGGATGCGGCCCACGCAGGTCTCGCTGCACACGGTGGGCTGACCGGCCTCGATGCGCGGGTAGCAGAAGATGCACTTCTCGGCCTTGCCGCTCTTCCAGTTGTAGTAGATCTTCTTGTAGGGGCAGCCGCTCACGCACATGCGCCAGCCGCGGCACTTGTCCTGGTCGA
>Ga0247823_10000678_pt1 | contig 28673 bp, 25 predicted proteins | sample 13C_PalmiticAcid_2_FD_192426 | JGI IMG/M metagenome (GOLD analysis project Ga0247823, IMG submission 192426) | Soil microbial communities from agricultural site in Penn Yan, New York, United States - 13C_PalmiticAcid_Day30 | ecosystem: Environmental > Terrestrial > Soil > Agricultural land...
CGTGCCGACTACGACGGCCGTGCCGACTACGACGGCCGTGCCGACTACGACGGCCGTGCCGACTACGACGGCCGTGCCGACTACGACGGCCGTGCCGACCAAAGATCCGACCTCCGTGCCACCGGTCACTACCGTGCCGACTGCCACCGTCGAACCGAGTCCGCGTTCGTCCCCTGCTCCAGGGAGCACAACCGGACCGACGAGCGCTAGCTGACCCCCCGCTCGCTGCCCGTCGGCTGCCTAGTCCGCGTGGAGCTGATTGGCGCCGGTTGCATCTCTGTCATTTACCGGGATGGTGAAGAGGATGAAGCGACCATCCCATGAGTCAGGGACAATCGGCGATTGGCTGGCTTCCCGCCACGACGCGCGGTTTGTCGGGCGATCAGCGGAGCTTTCGTGGTTCAGCCGAATCATCCGCCGTGAGCTGGACCGAAAAGTGATCTTCGTCCACGGCCCAGGAGGTAGTGGAAAGACCGCTCTGCTGCGTGCGATGAGCCGAATCGCCGATGCGGCAGGCCTGCGGACCCACTGGATTCACGGCGTGTCGGAGGTGCTGACTGCGGATTCATCGGATCGTGAAGCTGGGGCGAAGACCAGCCACCCGGTTGTGTTCGTTGACTCGTTGGAGAGCCTTGGCGTCAGCGCGGATTCGTTGCGCCGTGATCTTCTACCAGCCATGCCCGCCACTGCGGTGTTCGTGATCGCTTCCAGGCACCCGCCTGACCTGGGGTGGCGGAGGTCCGGATGGGAGCACCTGACCAGCGAGATTCGACTGTCAGGTCTGTCCCGTGCCGAATCCGCACTTGTGCTCGAGCAACTCGACGTACCAGTCGATGCCGTCGACACCGTCGACGCGTGGGCCATGGGGTTGCCACTGTCGCTCGTGTTGGCCGCCGACGCGTACGTGAGTCGTGGGGTCCTGCCACCCGGCGCGGAGGTCTCGCGGACTCTGATGGCGATCGTTGGCGAGGGCGAACTCGACCCTGAGTTCAACGACGCGCTCCACGTGTGTGCAATCGCTCGAACGACGACACGTGCACTGCTGTCAGCAGTCCTGCCCGACGGCGCACCTTCGGCGTTCGCCTGGCTGGCTGGGCGTTCGTTCATCGAGGCGACGGATGACGCGCTAGTTCCACACCCACTAGTGCGGCTGCCGTTGGAACACATGGTCGCGGCAACCCGGCCCGAACAGGACCGGCGGCTGCGTCGGCTGATTTGCGATCACCACTACCGGGCGGCACTCGCGGGCAACCGGCCTGCTGTGACGGATTTGGCTCACCTGGTTCTGAGCCCGACCGTTCGCTGGGGATACCGGCTCGACGCCGGTGCGAACTACCACGCGACGGCTGTCCGGGTCGGCGACGACGCCTTGGTGGGCGCCCAGTTGCGTAGGCGCGGATACCACGAATGGTGGGCAATGAGCGCTCGGTACTACAGGAACGCTCCGTCCAGCGTGCTTATCGCCCGTGACAGCGATGGTGCTCCAGTGGGGCACGTGATCGGGTTCCTACCATCAGCGATTTCCGAGGCGCTGCTCGCCGATGATCAGGTCGGCGCAGACTGCGCGGCCTACGCACATCGGGCCGGTATCGCGGAGACGACCTTGGTCTGGCGCGACACCGTCGACCTCACCCGCGGGTCAGGGGCGCACGACAGCGGTGTCTGCAGTTTGTTGAACATCTCATTGGCGTTGCGGGCGGAAGCACCAGGTCTGCGGCACGCGCTGGTCCTCGTGTTCGACCAGAGTCCCCGTGCCCACGCGTTCTGTCAGGAGGTCGGCGGACGTCCGGTTCCTGAACTGCGGTGGTCCGTCGACGGCCGTGCTGTGGGCTGCTATCACATCGACTGGGGTGTGGGCGGCCTGTTCGCGGCGCAACGCGATGTCATCTATCGGGAGCTGCAGGTGCTGTGGCCGGCTCGCGACTTGACCCCCGCGGACGTGCGTGAGGCACTCGAGTCCTTCCAGCGCGACGATGTGCTGAGCGACTGGCCGCTGGCCAGCGGCGCGACGATCACCGAACGAGCCGACTCCGTTCGCGCACTCCTCCGCTCGGCGGCCGGGGTCGCGCTGAGCGGGACGCCGCACTCGGCGCAGCTCACGGCGATCGTCACCAGACGCTTCTTCGGGCAACAGCAAACACACGACACGATCGCTCGATCGTTGGCTGTGAGCCGGGCGACCTACTTCCGCAGGCTGCGGGACGCGGTGGATCGCATCACCCGCCACCTGGTCGACGAGATTGGGTGAGACTCCTGAGACGGACGTGAGCGCCGGTGGATCTTGTCGCCTGTCCCGCTGAACCTCCACGATGAAGTGCGATCGCAGGTGTCCGTGTCGAGAAGTCTCAGCACCGCGTCCTGGAGCATTCATGAGTTGGAAGCCAATCGCCGCGACACTCATGATCGCGGCGTCTCTCTTGTCCCTCCCTCCGACGTCTAGCGCCGATAACCAAGCGGTGATCGCGTCAGACAGCTACCGCGACCCTGACTTTGGGCCACGCTGCCGATGGCATCAATTCGGTGAGGGGGAGAAGCCGCCGTGGTGGCTGTACGCGGAGAGTCCGTTGTGCGTGGAGTACAGCAAGCGCGACATCACCTTCGACAACGGCGGCGCCGAGGCATTTCTCTGGGCCGAGCCTGCCAGGATCGCGGTCGCCATCCCGTCATGCCGGTACTGGCAGATAGACCATTGGAGCGTGCAGCGTAGTTCCGGCAGCACCCCGTACGTTGCCTGGAATGGCAGTTACTGGTTCGACAAGGCCACCGGTCGGGCAGCCGTATCGCTCTGGGATTTCCGGATCGACGGTGTGACCGCAGGTGTCGGCGACGTCGTGCTGGCCCTGAGGCCGCAGTTTCCCCTGTTGGCGGATGCATTGGCCCTATACGGCGACGAAGTCGGCGAGTCCGGCGTCGCCGTCGATATGCCGACCTCCTGGTGGTGTTGAGTGGACCGCCGTGCTGTCATCAGAGCAGCACTGATATCGCTGGCCACGCTGCCCCTCAGCACCGTCACGAGCACCGACGCGACCGACGCGGGCACCGCGACGACGCTGGAGGCGTTCGCGGACACACTGATCCCCGGTGCGAAGCGGTTTCCCGGCGACGCGGCCGTGGCGGGTGTGGCAGGGCCACCCGGCGGGGCCGACGTCGGCTACCTTGACCTGCTGCGCCATCCGCTCGTCGGCATGGGGCCGCTGCTGCCAGGGGTCTCGGCCGCGCTGAACGTCGCAGCTGCCTGGTACGCGACGACCCACCTGATCCTGCTGCCGATATCCGTTCCGTCATTCGTCGGACTGGCGCATCCGCATCGCACCGCTGTCGTCGATGATCTGCTCCACGGACCGGACCGGCTTGTCTGGGTGCTCATGGCCATGCTCGCCTCGGCAGCCTTCGACTCCGCGGCGCATCGCCACACCGCCGACGCTGTGCTCAACGGCCATCCGGGGATGACTTTCACCCGGTTCCCCTTGCCTGGCCCGGACGGACTGTGGCGCTACACGGACTACTCGTATGGCCGAAAGCTCGCGGACACCCATCCGAGGACCACAGTCACCGGGAACCCGTCGTGACCATCGAGACCACCGATGTGGCCGTGATCGGCAGCGGATTCGGGGGCGCCATCCCGGGATACCGCTGCGCCTCGGCGGGCGCACGGGTAGTCATCCTGGAACGCGGCCCCCGTCTGAGCAGCCAGGAACTTGGCCAGGATCTCGCGGTCGGCACCTACACGACGGCGATCGACGCGATCGTCGGTGACGGAATCACCGTGCTCGCGGGCAACTGCGTCGGCGGCTCGAGTGTCGCGTACTACGCGGCCTCGCTGCGCGCCCCGAGCTTTGTCTTCCAGCGGCAAGGCGGTCTCGGGCGACGGCTGTGGCCCGCGGCCTTGAGCCGGGCGACGCTGGATCCGTGGTACGACCGCGTCGAAGCGTCGCTGCCGGTCGTCCAACAAAGCTGGTCGGAGGTGTCCTACGCGGGTGGGCTCTTTGCCGCCGCGTGCGCGCAAGCAGGCCGCACCTGCAACCCGGTTCCGGTCGCCGTCGACCTCGCCACATGTGTCAACTGCAACTGGATGCTCTCCGGATGCCAGTTCGACGCCAAACGATCCTTGCTGCTCAACTACCTACCCGCTGCCGAAGCGCACGGCGCCCAGGTACGTCCGCTGCACGAGGTGCAGACGATCTCCCCAGCTGCGACACCCGGGTACCGCTACCGGCTCTCAGTTCTGGTGTTCGACGGCTCGGGTGGCACTACCCCGGTCGACACTGTTTGCCTGGAAGCGAAGGTGGTCGTGCTCGCGGCCGGAGCAGTGGGGACTCCGGTCATCCTGCAGCGTTCGATCTGGACCCTCGGCGACATGCCTGCCGCCGTCGGTCGCCACTTCTCGGGCAACGGCGATCGGGTCAGCATCGCGGTGATGAACGAAGACCGGATACGCGACGTACTTGGTCTCTCCCGCGCCCCTGGAATCGCCTACGACGCACTCCCACTGGGCAAGGCGATCACCACGATGTGCTTCGACCGGCTGGACAGCTCGTTGCCCGAGTTCGAACGGTTCTCACTCCAGCAGATCTATTTCCCGCCGATGACAAACATTCTCGCGTCGGCGCCGGGATGGTGGGGACTGGCCAAGAAACGAATGCGCGGTCGCTGGCGATCCTGGTTGACGTTGTTGGCGATGACCGAGGATGACAACGAAGGCATCTTCGGCGTTCCACCTCTGGTCGGAAGCTTCACGCGGCTCGGGCCCGCATTGGGCATCGGAAGCATGCGCTACCGACCTAGCCCGTCCACCAGACGCGGATGGGCGGCCGCCGACGCCGAACTGAGAATCATCATGGAACGAAACGGGCTGTCGACGGTGACGCCATGGCACGAGGAACCCGGCGGCGTCGTCACAGCGCACCCACTGGGGTCCTGCCGGTTAGGCGACGACCCTGCGACGTCAGCCCTCGACCACCGACACGAGCTGCGCGGCTACCCAGGACTCTTCGTCACCGACGGGGCGGCCGTTCCGACCGCACTGTGCGTGAATCCGTCGCTGACCATCGCGGCGCTCGCCGACCGCGCCTCCTCCTTCATCCTGGAACGTCTCGTGTTCTCCGGTGTTCAGGTAAACCAGTCCCTTTCCATGCCCTTGCAATAGCTGCCGAACCACTTGGTCGGCGGAACCTCCGCTGAAACAGCTGAATGGAGTCACGAGTTGGACGAGCTGATGGCGTCTCGTTGGCGTGGGCAACGTGGCAGGCTCGAAGTCTGGTACACAACCTTCACAGACCCCGACTCCGGTACTGGCGTCTGGCTGCACCACGAGCTCGTCGCCCCACGCGACGGGCGAACCGCCTACGCCCACGGATGGGCGGCGGTCTTCCCTAAGGTGGGAGAGCCCGTCTTCAGTCGCTTCGGACCAACCGACTGGCACCCAACGGAAGACGCCGACTTCTTGGCTGGATCAGTCCGTGTCAACGCAGGCAATCTCTCCGGCGAGACTCCCGACATCAGCTGGGATCTGCGGAGTTCCAATGGCGGAGAGCCGCTGTTCACGTTTCCCAGATGGGCTTGGAAAAGGGAGCTTCTGCCAGCCGCGCAGGTCGTTCCCGCGCCGACCGCAACCTACGAGGGGACCATCCGCTACGGCGCCCAACAACTGACGATCACGGCTGCGCCAGGGTGCACCGCGCGCATCTACGGGCACGGCAACGCGCGCCGGTGGGCATGGCTGCACGCCGAGCTCGGCGGCGGCGACGTCCTGGAAGTCGTCGCCGCGGTTTCCACCCGCCCAGGGCTGCGGAACCTTCGCCCGCTGCCAATGGTGCGCCTTCGACTCGATGGCGTCGACTATCCCGGCGGAGACACCTTGCTCGCCGCCCGCAGGCTCCACGCGGACATCAGGCTGCCAACGTGGCAGGTGCATGGACGCATCGGTCGCCATCAACTCGATGTGGTCGTCACTCAGCCTCCCAATAGGACAATCACGGTCCCGTATCTCAACCCTGACGGCTCGCGGGCGATCTGCCGCAACAGTGAGCTGGCCGACGCGGAGATCACGTGGCGATCGCTTGATGGTAAGACCTTGAGGCGCTGGCACCTCAAGGAAACCGCGCACGCGGAGGTCGGAGACCGCCAGGACGTAGGCCAACCCTGATGGGGCCCGATCGCCCGTGAGACCTGTCCGGATACCCGACTAGCCAGGAGCCCGCAATACGACGCGAACTACTAATACGGTCGCCTGCTCACTCGTTGCGCTGGCAACCGTGATTGAGGACGCAGCGCGACCGATGCGCGCGTTGCGCTGTGGGGAGTGCGTGGCCAGAGGTGAGCACGTGGCGCCTGCTGCCGGCGATCTTGCGGCGTGGGCTTGGGGAACCCTTCAGGGTTTGGGGGGAAGGTCAGGGGGCTCCCCGACGCGCGGGTCCGCCGGCGCGGCGCACTCTGATCCGTTGCTGGGGTAGTCGAGGTGCGTGTCGTTGTCGAGGTCACCTGACTCGGCGGATGTCGTGAGGCAGGTGGATTCGATGACGAACGAGGCCGCGCTTCCCATCGGCCACGATGTGGTCGCCAACCTGTCGCCCACGGATCCGAGGCCATTCGCCGTCCCCCCATCCGCAGGCGTTCCTCGCCCGACGTTCGTTCGGCGGTGGGCATCGGCGGCTCGGCTGCCTCTGTGGCACGAGGCTCAGGCACTCGCTCAACGAACCGCGATCGAGCGGCACCCGCTGTGGCGCTCGCCGCCGCTGGACGCGGCGGGGCTGCCAGTACTACTCATCGGAGGGATGGGCAGTACCCCGCCGCTTCTGCGCCCGCTGCGAGATCTGCTGGAACGGCTCAATTGCAGGGTTTCCGTCCCTTCAGTCCGTCTTGGAGTCGGGTGCGGCGAGGTGACCACGTTGACAGTTGAGGACGCATTGGTCCGGCTGGTCGAGGCCACCTCAGAGCACGCCGTGGTGATCGGGCACAGCCGAGGCGGCCAGTTCGCCCGCACGATCGCGGTGCGCCGACCGGACCTGGTGCGCGGCTTGATCACGCTTGGGAGCCCGCTGACCCGGATGTTCGCCGTGCACCCGCTGTTACGGGTGCCCGTCGCGGCGCTGAGCGTCGCGGGCGCGCTCGGAGTGCCTGGACTGTTGCGGCCGACCTGTCTGTGGGGTCGTTGTTGTGCGCGATTGCGGGCCGAATTAGCGGGCCCGTTCCCCGAATCGGTGCGCTTCCTGTCGATGTACTCCCGAGCTGACAGCATCGTCGACTGGAGCAGCACGCAGGATCCGGCCGCCCGCCACCACGAGGTGCACACCAGCCACGGCGGACTGATTTGGGACCCGACGAGCCTGGCGGCGATCGTCGATGAACTCGCCGACACGATCCGCGAGTCGTCCCACCCGCCGCGCGATACAGCCCGCGAGGTGGACAGACCCGCCGCATAGCGGCTCAGGCAGGCACACTGTGCGACCACCGCAGTACCGACACGGCACCGGGCGAACGCAGCGGCCGGACCAAGTCTCAACTCCATCGTCGTGGAACTGAGACAGCGTGGGGCATGGCCGAATGCAGGGGTATGGAGTGGGGGCCGTCACCAATGTAGGGGCATGCACCCGGGCGCAGGCTAATACCGCCAGGAAATCCGAACTCATCACTTGGGTCGTGATCAGGATGAGCCTCCAGGATCGAAAAGACGATCTGCGGACCACCGCCGACGCGCGGGCCGCTGGTCATCTCCACCTCGTCAGGGCCTACGACGAACCCGCGGCCGACATGATGAACGCCGCCCCGGAGAGCGCCCATGCGGATCTCCAGCTCGCGCCACCGATGTCCGGGCGTGCCTTGGCGATGCTGCGGGCGGTGGCCGCGGGCCGTGCAGAGTTGGTGCTGGGTTGTGAACCGGACATGGTGATCGACGGTCTGCCCTGTTGCGACCAGTTCATGGCCCACGACCTGGCCCGCGCCGGACTCGTGTGCCCGGCGCGCTTCGGGCTGATCGGACACCAGGTGCCCGCGATCCTCACCGACAGTGGACGTGCGGTGTTGTCCGCGGCAGCGTCTGTCGCTTGACAGGCGGACCGAAGCTGGCTGCACCATTCGCGCGTACCTCGCTGACGTCTGCCGCGCTCGGCCATGTCCGCCTCGGTGACCGCGGCGACAACCGCGGTGATGGGCGGTGCAGGCTATTTCGCGGGTTGCGCATAACGACGGCAGATCCGCTGGCCTTCACCGCATAAGGGTCACACCTATCAGCGGGACAGCGACCGCGCCGGCACCTGGGTTGGGTGCTCGTTTCGATCGGCGACGCGGGCGCCGGATGAGGCGACGATGCGGCAGGTGCTGCGGTGATGGCGTAGCCGATTTCCGCCAGAGTACAAGGGTGGGTGCGTGTCGCAGGTGATCAACGCCCCAAGCAGGGATTGAGTATGGATTGCTCACGTGTTCAATGGGTCGGTCGGTAAGTTCGGTTGGAGATCGCATCGAACGTGGTGCGGTATTGGGCTTGCGGGAGCCGCAGGATTGCCCATTACCGACTTCTGCGATCGGTGATCGGTCCTCTCGGGCAGGTGAAATCTGGAGACAACTCAGGCGGGATAGCGTTTCGAAATCAACCCCGTCGGCGTCGCGAGCTCGAGTAACTCGGGGCGCCCAAAACTCTCCAGGTAATTGCTCGAAGTGTTTGGTGACCTACCTATCACAGTGGAGAAATAATGTCCATCCGTGTGACCATCGGCGCGACTGTCGTTACCGTCGCCGCCGCACTGGCCGGCTTTACTGAACCCGCGTTGGGAGCGGAGGTGAATGCCGGACCGCCGGCCGGGTCGGTTGTGCGGGGCGCTGGCGCAATGGACAGGGCGGAGCAGGTCAGGGTCGAGCAGTATTGGACTGTCGAGAGGATGGCGAACGCCGTATCGGCGGCGGATCCAGCAACGGGCCGGAGGTCGGAGTCCAACCAAGAAAGCGCCAAAGCAGGTGGTGCGATCGCGGTCCAGGTTCCAGCACATCGCTTCGTGGGCAAGGTATTCTTCACGATGTCAGGTGTGGATCAGGTGTGCTCGGGCGCGGTGACTGAGAGCATCAACTTGTCAGTGGTCACAACTGCGGGCCACTGCGTCAGCCAAGGGGCGGGAGCATTCGCTACGAACTTCGCCTTCGTGCCTGAATATCAGGACGGCGCGCGTCCGTGGGGTACGTGGACGGCGAAATCGCTTTACACCACAGTTGGCTGGAAGAACAGCGGTGACCTCAACGTGAACGTCGGGTTTGCGGTCATGAACAGGAACGCTAGCCAGAATGAACTCATGGCCGCCGTCGACGGCGGTCTCGGAATCGAGTTCAACCGTCCCCGCGGACAGGAATACGATGTCTATGGGTACGCGGATGTTCTGCCCTACAACGGTGAAAAGCTATGGCAGTGCGCCGGGACCGCGGTGGATGCGAAGCACGGCTCGACTTCGATCGGCATTCCTTGCCCGATGTCAGGAGGTGCCGACGGCGGTCCGTGGCTGACTCGCGGATGGCAGAAGCTCAACTCGGTGAGCTCCCATCGTCTCAGCGGCGACGAAAGGCAGTACGGGCCGTATTTCGGCGACGCAGTCAAGGCCGTGTTCGACCAGGCTCAATGGGAATCGGTCTGAGTCGACGTTTGACAGTGTTGGCACCGCAACGGTAGAGCCGGATTGGCAACTGCGCGTGATTCGCGGTCAGCGGTGACGTCGGAGCCACGATCGTGCCGATCCCACGCTCGCGTCTGAGGATGTCTCGCCTCCCGCGGGCGAGACATCCTCAGGCGGTTTGGCCGAACTTCTCGGTTGGCCACGACGTGCGCCGCGTGGAGGACACGCGGCGGTGAGCGGCGTGAAGACTCGCTTCGCACGTGCGGATGATCTGCTCGGTCGCCCTGGTATTCGGGGTCTGATGACAGCACGGACAGGTCAGCTCCACACGGCGGGTGAGCTCGTCCACCAAAACTGTCAACCCGGTTGCGCAATCGTCGCACCAGCGATGGCCCGTGACCGCAATGATGTGGCGGGGCGACGAGATGCACTGATAGGCCCACCGGCGATGAAGCCTGCAAGTGATTCGGTCATGCGGTGACAGGCCGCCTTCCCACTCAGCCAGATCCTCGGCGGCGAGCGTGGTAGCCAGCCGCCGATCGGCCGGCTGGACCGAATCGTTTGGGGCGCTGGCGGTTGACAAGTCCGGCGCCAAGTCGGTGGCGCAGTGGCGAGCGTCAGCGGCCGTTGTATGCGTCATCATGCGACCGCAGGCGCGGAGTCGAGCACAGCGTGGCCCGCTCGCGTGAGCATTGCGGGAACGCGACGTCCGACGAACCCCAGCCTGGATGGTCGTATGAGGCTGGTTCGTACGAGTTGATGAGCGACGACCTGGTCACCGCAAGGCTGACCGTCGATGAACATGTCCAGTTCACCGCTCAACACCACGTGCACACGGCCCGCCGCAACCGCACGAAGCATCGCCATAGCCCGAGACGTAAATGACGATGACGGGTCAGTGACTCGGGTGGCTGCCGCCAGAGGGACGTCGCTGTTCCCATTGTCGCCTTGGGCCATCGCCGTGGGGCATGAGACGAGGCCAACGTGGCCCGCGGCACCCACCACGCCTGGCGACAAGCCGGTCACCCGATCCTTGAGGTCCATGCTGATCACGACCTGAGCACTAGAGGGACTTCTGACCTCTACCAGCTTGCGTGGCGTTGTGGCGCCGCCACATTGGTGCGAGCCCCAACCTGCCACCCCACCATTCGGAACGGCTTGCCGGACTCCCGACATGTTGATCAACCATCTTGGGTCCTGCCGCAGATCGAACGTGCCTGGCGGACTGAGTATCAATTGCTCACTCGCCGGGCGCGGCTGGTAGTCGACCCTTGGCAAGGGACAGCCCTGCCCGAATTTGATTTGGGAAGAGATGATGCGATCGCGGACGCGCGAGTGCCGCGGTGTGTGTTCGCTCACCGGATAGTCCTCAGAGCGCAGAGAGTCCATCTGGATGCTTGGACTTTGCGTAATAACGCAGTCGCACTTGCTGGCGTCATCATCAACTCCGGAGAGTATAGTGAAATCGCGCTCGAGGTTCGTAGGTTTGCTGGGCATACTTGTAGGCGTTCTCGTTGCGGGGATACCCGTCGGAGTGTCCGCCCAGGAGTTCAAGTCCGATCCAAACGCGAGCTACTATGAAATGTGCCACAAAGGCAAGCTGATCGGGCAGGTGCTGCTCATCAACGGGCCAAGTGCGAATATCGATGCATACTTCAAGTACAACGCGTACCTGGATGGAAAATTGGTTTCGAGCGGCGAAAAATCCGTAGCGCCTGGTCAGATGGTCTACGTAGACGTAAAAGAGGCCGCAGGCGCGCATATGTCGGCCGATGTGACGGCAGAGGGTGGATTCGCGAAGTCGCTTGCCTGGACGGCGATGGAATGCGAATCTCCTACAACAACGCCCGAACCGCCGACCACGACATCCGAGATCCCAGTGACAACAACTCCGTCCAGCACGACCACACCAGCGCCATCGCCGCCGGTTCACTCGTCCCATAACATGACTCCGGCGCCTCCGACGAGTCCGGCACTCAGAGCGAGCTCGGAGAATGAGTTGCCCAATACCGGTTCGTCGCCCGTTCCCCTCGCACTGTTCGGCGGAGTGCTGCTGGTTATCGGCATTCTCGTCCTGGCTTACGTGCGCCGCGCTAGATGTTGACTGTCGCGAGACTGCCCAAACGAGGCAGCACCTGGTGCAGGTGGTGAGGAATTGAGGCCGCGACGTTCGTTTCAGAACGCGCCGGCCGAATGATCCGGGTGTCAGGTGGGGGTGAGCCCTCACGCGCCGCGGTCCGTACGACGGCATCCTCGCTTCACGAGGCAAGCTCGCGCCATGACTGGAGGATGATCATGATCACGTCGGACTCCTCTGAGAACACGTCTGCTGCCGCACAGTTGGTCTCTCCGATTGCGATGTCCGAGGACCAAAGGTGTGACTGTTGTGGGGCGAAGGCGTACGTCCTAGCTGTCGTCGGACGTTCGGCTTTGACGTTCTGTCTTCATCACGGCCGAAAGCATTACGACGGTCTTGTTGCCGCAGGTGCTCGTATCATCTCGAACCCGGGCGGTGTAGGACGGTCCGCAGCGTGAAATCGAATTGACGGTCCCGTGTACCTGATGCTGCATCCACGATGACGCATTTCTACGTGCAAGGCCCCGTGGTGCGCCGGGTGCGCTGGTTGATTGCCCAGGAGGTACAGTGCGTAGCAATGGTCGTAGGACTGCTTTGCTAGCAGTCTTGTTCAGTTCCATTGCTGGGATCTCTGCATGCGGAGAAGATTCCAGCAATCACAGCGATACTTCGCCTACGGTTATTACCCAAGCCCCGGCGGTCGACGCATGCTCACTATTTACTCACAGCGATGCCGAAACCGTTCTGCGGCAAAGCCCCAGCCCGACGAGCGCTGAGCTCCAGAGTCCATTCTCGGTGTGTACCTACTCGGTTCAGGACGGCAAATCCACAGCCTCGGTCCGAGTGAATCAGTCTTCATTCACGACGGGATCGTTTGAGACATTGGTCAGCCGGAAGCTTGTTGGCGATCCCAAACCGGAGGTCGTCCCCGTTCCTGAACTAGGTGACGCGGCGTACTACATTACAGGAGCGGTCAATGAGATGGCGGTCCTCAAAGGCGAGACGGTATTTCTGTTCTCTGCCGCGACGGCCGATCCCCGAGCGGACAGTGAACGCGGAGCCCGACTGGTGCTCGATCACATCAAGTAGGCTGCGCACTGTTCCGCGAGACAACCAAGGGCATTGGCTGTGACTCAACCTTTTGCGACCGCGGTCGATGCGGCTGGTCGCGCCTTGGTCGACCCGAATCTGTACTCCAATGAGCGGAGACTCCATAGCGGCCTAGCGGTCTTGCGCAGCCGCGCACCGGTTCACTGGGTCGAGGTCGATGGGTACCGCCCATTTTGGGCTGTGACTCGGCATTCGGATGTCCTGCACATAGAACGTAATCACGACCTGTTTCATAATGCGCCGCGCCCGATCTTACGAACTGCTGCGCAGGACTTGCTGGAGCAAGCGGACGGCGGAGCTTTCCGAACCTTGGTGCACATGGACGACCCTGATCATTCCGTCTTCCGTGCTGTCGGCGCCGCTTGGTTTCGTTCGCGCTCATTACAGGAGTTACGGCCGCGACTCGCTGAGCTTGCAAAACGGTACGTGGACGGAATGGCTGACGCCGAGGGAGGCTGCGACTTCGTCACCGACGTTGCCGTTCGCTATCCGCTGTATGTGATCCTCGCACTACTCGGGCTTCCGGAAGCTGACTTCGGATGGGTGCTCAAACTCACGAAGGAACTGTTTGGCGGGGAGGATCCAGAGTTCCAACGGGGGAGCGGAGCAAGTGTGCATACCACGTTTGTCGATCTTTGGCGGTACTTTTCTGATGTGATCGCAGACCGAAGGGCGAATCCCTCCGGTGATCTTGCATCGGAGATCGCGCACGCGAAGGTCCACGGACGGCCGCTGACCCGTTCCGAAATGATCTCCTACTATATTCTCGTTGCCACGGCAGGCCATGAGACGACCAGTTCCTCGATGGCGGGCGGTCTCAACGCGCTTATCGAATACCCGGATCAACTCGCCCGATTGCAGGATGATCGACAGCTTCTGACCCCTGCGGTGGAGGAGATGATCAGATGGGTTAGTCCGGTGAAGTCATTCATGAGAACCGCAACGAAGGATTGCCAGATTCGCGGTATCAAGATACGGGCGGGAGAAGCTCTCCTGCTGTCCTATCCGTCCGCGAATCGCGATGAGGACGTGTTCGAATCGGCGTTCCGCTTCGATGTCGGTCGAACACCTAATCGGCACTTGGCGTTCGGATTTGGCGCCCACTACTGTATGGGTGCGAGCTTGGCCAGGCTTGAGTTAGGCGCTCTATTCGCTGAGCTAATCCCCCGGCTGAAGTCAATCGAGCGCTCAGGTGAACCGGAGTGCACAAGTTCGACCTTCGTTGGCGGACTCAAACATTTGCCCATTCGTTACGTGCTTCGGGCTTAGCCTGAGCTCTGTGACCCATCATAGGTAATCAAATGTTCAAATCACGCAATTGTTCGATGGGACGTCTTATCGCCGCCGCGGTTCCTCTCGTGACGGCAGCGCTGCTGTTCGGCGCGTCACCTGCCGTGGCGCAGGACGGTGACGACCCGCTCAGAGTCACCGTCACCCTCGACGGCCAGGACATCACTGGCCGCACCGTCTCACTCGATCCGGGCAAGACCGCCGAGCTGACCGTCACCGCGGCCAACCCCGGCAGGCAGGCCCAGAAGGTCCGTCTGGTCCGGGTCTCCGGGGTCGCGCTCGCGCTGACCTTCTTCGCCTACGACACCACCCTGCCCTTCGAGGTGCCCTCGGGCGGGCGGGTCAGCCGCACGTTCCCGCTGGACGTGCGCGACCTCAAGGGCCAGGCGATCGGCCTGCTCCCCACCTCCGTCGAACTCCTCGACGAAGAGCGGGTCGTCCTTGGCGGCGTGGACACCATCGCCGACGTCAAGGGCTCCTTCTGGTCGGTCTATGGCGTGTTCGGCCTGGCCATGCTCGTGCTGACCGCGCTGACCTGGGCCACCGCCCTGGTCGCGTTGGCCAGGCACAAGCTCTCGCCCAACCGGTTCCGCCGCGCGCTGCGGTTCCTGCCCGCCGGGATCGGCACCGGCCTGGTCGCCGTGGTGTCGCTGTCCGTGCTGCGGCTGGTGCCGCCGGAGGTCGAGGTGGAGATCCCGATCGTGCTCGGCGCGGCCGCGATCGCCATGGTCCTCGGCTTCCTGACGCCGCACCCGGTGCCGGAAGCGGCGCCGCCGCCCGCAGAGTTGCCCGGCGACAACACGACCATGAACCTGAACACACAGCTCATCGAGCCGACCAAGAGGTGGGTCAAGTGAACCCATGCCAAAGGCTGATTCCCGCGTTCGAAGTTCGACCGTCGAAGGGCCGCACCGGCCGGACCAATGTGGACAAGGTAGTGCACCGTCTTGTCAGCACCTTTGCCACAGCAGTGGCCCTGATGGTCTTGTCGGCGACCTGGACTCCGGCATCAGCCCAGTCGGTACTCAATATCTGGGTGAGTCCGACCAACGGGCAGGCGGGACAGTCATTTGCGGTTAGTTGGAGCCTCGCTGGGAACCCCTGTGCCGCGATCGCTTTCTCCTGGCCTTTGGGGCCGATTCCGTCGTCACCATCCCCCCCGACAGCAGCTGGGGCCGTGACCGTTCTCGCCCCGGCCGGTTCCAAGGCAGGCACGTACACGATCACTGCGGCGTGTGGTGACTACTCCGCCCAGACCAGGTACACAGTGCTCGCGGCGCCCACCACCACGCCGCCGCCGGTCACCACCACCACGCGTCCCCCGGTCACGACCACGCGCCCGCCGGTCACCACGACCACCACCCGGCGGACGACCACGACGACCACGCCGCCGGTGACGACCACGACCGACAGCATGCCGCCGTCCACCACGGTCGCCCCGTCCATCGACACCACCGTGCCGATCACTGACGTGCCCGAGCCCGTGCGGGACCTCGTTTTCGACCGCGACGCCATCCAGCCCGGCGACTCCGCGCAAGCCGTCGGCAAGGGGTGCACGCCGAACGGCTCCGTCGAGCTCGTGTCCGCGGGCGAGACGGTCGGATCGGCCACGGCCGACGATCAGGGGCGGTTCACGGCCAAGATCCAGTTCAGCAGGATCGAGCCCGGTCGGCACTTGATCGCCGCAGAGTGCGGCATCCTGCTGACCGGCACCATCGACCAGCTCATCACCAGCTCCACGGGCGGTAGCTCCAGCACGCTCGTCGTGCTTGTGTTCTTCGTGTTGGCGGGCGCCGCGCTGATCCGATTCACCTAGCCCGAAGCTGCGCCGGCGACAGGTGCGGAGGTCCGATTGCGACCATAATGTCGGGATGATCGACGACCGAACGCTTGTCGACCGGGGCGCGGAGCTCGGGATCCTGCGCGACGCGCTCGCCGCGGCGGAGTCCGGCCGCGGCCAACTCGTCGTGTTCGAAGGACAGGCCGGAATCGGGAAGACGAGCTTGTTGGAGGAAGCGGGCAGGCTCGGCGAGCAGATCGGAGCCCGCGTTCTTACCGCTCGCGCGACAGACCTGGAGCGAGACTTCAGCTTCGGACTGGTGCGGCAACTGTTCGAGCTCACCGTGCGTGCCTCGAACAGCACGACCGAAGCCCTTCTGGGAGGAGCTGCGTCAGCGGCAACCGCTGTGTTGGACGGCGGAGGAAGCGCGGACACATCGGGCGGCGAGTTCGCGGTACTGCACGGGCTGTTCTGGCTGGTGAACAACCTGGCCCAACAGCGAACCCTCGTCTTGACAATCGACGATCTTCACTGGGCCGACTACAGTTCACTCAGGTTTCTCGCCTACCTGGCTCCCCGAGTAGATGGGATCCGAGTCGCGGTCATCGCAGCCACCCGACCTCATGAGCCGGGTGCCCACGAGCAGATTCTGGATCAGATCGAACTCGACCCGGCGTGCATCTTGGTCCGGCCGGCGGCGTTGAGCGTCGCCGGAACGACAACACTGCTCAAACAGCTATTCGAAGACGCGCCAGACCCCGAGTTCGTTACAGCCTGTCACTCGGCGAGTGCGGGAAATCCACTCATTCTGAACGAGTTGGTCGCAACCGCAATAGCGGCAAACCTTCGACCAACAGCTGGCAATGCGGAAAGAGTGTCGGGACTGGGTTCGCATGGCTTGACGGCCCGGCTCGCGTTTCGACTTAGTCAGTTGCCCGAGCCCGAAGCAGCACTTGTCCGTGCTGTCGCAATGCTCGGGAGTGACGTATCCCCGACACTGGTGGCCGAATTGTCTGGATTGACCGTCGACCGCGCGGCACGTTCGGCGGAGCGGCTAATGGATATGCAAATTCTGCGCCCAGTCAAGGATTACGGAAATACGGGGTTCGCCGCCGGTCTGGAGTTCGCGCACCCTGTAGTGCGTGCAGCCGCCTACGATGCGATCGGACTGGTCGGGCAAATCGAGGGCCATACCGCGGCGGTGCATCTCCTGAGCGAGCGCGGCTACGATCCCGAGGAAGTCGCAGTTCACATTCTCAGAGTTCCACCAATGACCGATCCGAGCCTTGTCTCAGTTTTGCGACGGGCAGCCACAGACGCGCTCCGGCGTGGAGCCCCGGATGCAGCCGCACGCTACCTGCGACGCTGTCTCGAAGAGTCCTTGGGTGATGACGACCGGTTGGACATCCTCGAAGAGTTGGGCTTGGCCGCCCAGTCGCTAGACAATCAGGATGCCGCCCGATATCTGGAGATGGCGCTCGCGCTGACGAACGACCTGGTTCGACGGGCTCGAACGTCGATAGCACTTGGGAACATCCTGATGCTCTTGACCAGATTCGACGAGGCAGAGGTCGTCTGGAGCCGAGCGCTGAACGGGCTACCGGCCGAGAATGAGGATATTCGGCGGCATCTCCATGCGAGTCTCGCCAATCTCGCTGTCATAACCCCTAATCGACCCGACTTGTTCGAAAACCTACGCGAAATGGAGGGGTTTCCAAGTCATGACAGCATCGGAGGGCATGCGCTAGAGGCAATGCTGGGCGGGCACGACCTGCTCCGGGCGGAACCCTCAGCGGTAGAGCACGCCCGTCGTGCGCTGGAAGACGGCCTGCTCCTGGACCGAACGCCTGGTGAGGCGCCGATTACCGTCGCATGGATCACCCTGATCTTCGCTGATGTCGAGCAGGTACTCGAATCAATCGATACCGGCATCAAGAACGCATACCGGCGCGGAGCAGTCAAAGATCTCGTGGCGGGGCTCACTTTTCGCGCACTCGCGCGCTATCGATGGGGAGATCTCGCAGGTGCCGAGGCGGACGCACGAGAATGCGTGCACGCTGTCGAGACCTCCTCAATGGCCGTCGCTCGTCCATTCATCGGCGCCTATCTCGCCGACATACTTCTCGAAATGGGAAGAGTCGACGACGCTGAGCGCATCTTGGCCTGGGTCGGAGTGCCCACGCCTGTGCCCACCTACGGAACGTTGTACTACTACCTTGCGACACGAGCCCGGCTATTGCGGGCACAAGGCCGGGTCGAACTCGCCCTTGAGGTTGCGACAGCTGCCGGAAGACGATTCGCTGCGCACGGCGGAGAAAACCCGGCGATCGTGGCTTGGCGCTCGGATTCCTCACTTTGCCTGCGTGACCTGCAACAAGATGCAGTGAAAGCTCGACGCCTGGCCGATGACGAGGTCACCCTCGCCCGAAAGTGGCAAGGCCCGCTGGCGCTCGGCAATGCACTTCGCGTTGCCGGACTTGTCTCCGCACCTGAGAACCGAATTCCGCTGCTCCGCGAAGCTGTGCGAACGTTGGAGGGGTCACCGGCGCGACTGACGTACGCCAAAGCGCTTATCGATCTGGGTTCAGAGCTTGGCGCGACCTCCGATAGGGCGGAGGCTCGCTCAGTGTTGACCGAAGGTGCGAAAGTAGCGGACATATGCGGAGCGACCCCCCTCGCACGTGTGGCGATCACGCAGCTGCGCGCCTTTGGTGGGCGACCAAGGTTGTTCGAGTCGACCGGCCCTCAGTCTCTCAGCCCCAGCGAACGTCGTGTCGGCGCGCTCGCGGCCAAGGGATTCTCCAATCGAGACATCGCCGAACGACTCTTTGTCACTACCAAGACCATCGAGGTACACCTCGGAAACGTATATCGAAAGCTTGGTATCGGCGGAAGGGGCCAGATCCCGCCAACACTCGCTGATTGAGTCGCGCCTGGGTCGTCTGCGCGATCGGCACACAAGTGTTGTCCTAGGGCGCGCCGAGATCGGTCTGGTCGAGGCGGCTGCTGTGTCAGGCTGGCGGGGGATTGAGGCGGTTCGCGAGGCTGCGCAGGGACCTTGCCGCATTGAACGACGCGACTCGGCTCGGTGCTCCGCGTTCTTGGATCGACCGCCGGAGCTCATCGAGCTGTTTGATTGCGGTCTCGATCACGACTGCGAGGTCGGTTCTCGGTGCGGCCGATCCGTTTGAAGGCATGCCATGTGCTGCGGGCGCGCGTTCCACCAGCCGGAGATCGGCCACCTGTTCGCCTTGGACGCCCTGCTCAGTCGTGAACTCCACGGAATCGCCTGGCCGTAGGCTCGCGACATCCGCGGGTACAGCCGAAGTATGCACGAATACCTCCGTACCGTCTTCAGCCGTCAAGAATCCGAAACCCTTACGACTGTTGAACCACTTCACATTTCCAGTAGTCACGGTAATCCACCTCGGTTCCGCCGTCGATGTTGTGGCGATGTCCTTCAGGGGCACGTGTTGCTAGGTGCCTCGTGCTGCCCAGGTTTGCACGTTAGTACCGGCACGCACCCAAGATTGTTCGAGTCACGTCACGTTCGCACTGGAGGCACCCCCAGCCTTGGGCCCCAAGGATTGCGAATTCAGCGACGCGTCGACCGTGGCGTCACCAAGAACGCCGGCGCGTCCTCGCCCGATCGTGAATACAGTGATCCGCTGCATCTGGCCTCAACGGGGGGCTACCGGGGGTCATCGAGCGGCCACTTGCGGTAGCGGAGTCGCCATAGGGTGGCTGGTGTCGGCAAACCTTAGGGACATGTTGGCGGGTTGGCACTCATGTCACCGAGGTATGCGCCCAGCATGGTCGGGGTGTTCTATTCGGCACCACCTGACAGGGCGTGGAATGGTGGAATTGTGGTTCGAACCGTACCTGTTGGACGCACTTCGGACAGTGGCTCGCGACGAGATCGTGGCTGTGAGGGCTTCCGGCGCGCTTCGCCACCGTACGCGCGATCTCCCCGAGCGGTTGTTCTCCGCGCTTTTCATACTGCGGAGAGACGGCCATATCAGGCTTGCGACTGAGTCGAGCCCATCAGATGGGTGGATTCCCGCCAGACTCACATCTAGCGGTGCCAATTTGCTTGAGTTCTGGACGGTGTACTCGAGGCTCGAGCGGCAGGCCGAAGCCGCGTCGCCTTTGTCAGGCTACTGGCGCCCACCACGGCGTGCGGACGGGGAAGCGGGTTACGGGCCGCATCCAGACCGGAAACGTCATCCGCCGAGTACGCATTCCCTGGAGAGTTGACACGACTGGGGAGCCCAAACTCGACTGAAGGCGGGCTCCGATCCTGGCGCCATGTTCACGGGCAATCCGAGGTTGGAGCCGGGGATGGAGGTGAAAGCGGGAGCCAAACCCACTCAATACCCTTTCGCAGAATGGAATCACGGGATGGAAGAGTCGTGGGGACTAACGGGGCCGCAGTTTCTGGCCGCCTACTGGGCGGCGATCTGCGTTACAATCGGCGTGATCGCTCTGGTCGTGCTGCGTGCGCGGGGAAGTGGCAAATCGGTCTCAGGTTACGACAACGAACTCGACTGTTACGAACTCGCCATGCTTGTCGCCGGCCCGCGGCGTGTTGTCGAAGCAGCGGTGGCTGGGCTGATTTCGCGGAGTGCCGTCAGGGTCTCGCGGGAAGGGGTCGGGTATCCGACCGGGGGTGATCCGTCGAACTCGATCGAGGCGTTCGTGCTTGGCAAGATCGGCCGGTCGCACCGGCTGACGGCGGCAGGGGATCTCGGTTTCGCAAAGGCAGATGTCGGCGGGCGGTTGACGGCCCGCTTGGTCGCCCGCGGCCTGTATGTCGATCCGTGGTCGTTGCTCAAAGCCCGAAGGACCCATTGGCTGATGTTGTGTGTGGCCTTCGTCGGGTTCGCCAGGCTCACCAACGGCATCGTTCTAGGTCGACCCGTCCTGCTACTGGTGATGTCGTTGGCGGTCACATTCCCGATCTGGGCAGCCACTGCCCTGATCACCATCGCCAAGACACGCCCGCGGGCAACGGCCTTCGGGCGGTTGGCTGTGCAGCGCGCCCGCGGCATGGCACCACGTGGCCCCAGGCAGGCATGGGGCCACGTGGACCCATTGGCAGTGGTTTCTGTCGCTCTCGCGGGGATGGTTGCCTACCCCGACGCCGGTGTGGCAGGTGCCTTCATCCCCTTGCGTGGATCTTCGATGTCCCACGTACCGGATACCGATTCGTGCGGGGGAATCACGTCAGGTTGCGGGAGCGGCGACAGCGGTTCGGCCTGCGGCGGTTGATCGCTTGGTCGAGAGTCTGGGTTGGGCGACTCTCGACACTGACGCCGCAGGATGGGTGGCCTGGCATCTTCATTGCCGTCAGGAAACAGAAGGTGTATCGCGGCACGCCCGCGCCGCGAGTGCGATCGGCCGAGCGATGCTCTCCACCGCCGTCCACTGGTCGACTGAGGGCCTCCCGCCCGCTCGTGTCACTGAGTGATCCGCCGGCGCCAGTCGGTGAGTATCAATTGCTCAGGCGAGCTCTCTGCCGCGCGTCCTACTGTCCGTCTGGCGAGTGTTCCTTCGCGACGAGCGGAGGCGCCGCAGTGACGAGGGCCAGGTTCGAAGGGACTAGAGCGAATGCGATTGCGCGGGTCAAGCGCGTTGGTCACCGGAGCATCGGGCGGGATCGGCGGCGAGATTTGCCGCGTGCTTGCAGAACGGGGGGTTCGCTTGGTCCTTACCGGCCGCCGGGGTGATGCGCTGGACTCGCTCGCCCAGAGATTCGCCGCGCGCAGTGTCGTCGCCGATCTTGGCGACCCGGGTGATGTGTCGCGGCTCGCAGAGGATTGCGCGGGAGTCGACATCGTGGTTGCCAACGCCGCACTCCCGTCGAGCGGTGATGTGACCGATTACGCTTGCGACGAGATAATGCGGGCGCTAGACGTGAACTTGTATTCACCCATCATGTTGGCCCGATTGATCGCACCGATGATGGCGGGTCGAGGTCGCGGTCATCTCGTCTTCGTTGGATCCCTTTCAGGAAAAGTGGCTTCCGGTGGCGCAGCACTGTACAACGCGTCGAAGTTCGGTCTCCGTGGCTTCTCGCACGGACTCCGCCAAGATCTGCGCGGTAGCGGCGTCGGAGTCTCCTTGGTGCAGCCTGGGTTTGTGCGCGATGTCGGGATGTTCGCCGACACCGGAGCTGTCCCACCCGTCGGGGCTCGAACGGTTTCGGCTCGGCGGGTCGCACTCGGCGTCGTTCGGGCAATCGAACACAACCTCGGTGAGGTGAACGTGGCGCCGGTCGAGATGCGCCTCATGGCGGCGATCGCGGGTCAGTTCCCGGAGCTGGCGGCGGTCGTGCAGCGTCACGCCCGAAGCGGTCCGGCGATGCGTCAGATCATCGAGGCCCAGCGCGGGAAACGGTGACGCTGGTTGCCGTCGAGTGTGCGGGACACTGATCTGTCGACCACAACCCTGGGGTGTAGGACACGGGGTGTCCCCTAATGTTGGTCTTGGGTAGTCACGGCCATGGTTGGTTCCACGAAACGTGTCAACCGACTCAGGGCGTGAGTGTCACGATGTCGAATGCATGGGCAGTACCAGACGAACCGGACGTGGACGGCTCCGCAGTCCCCCTGCGGATGCGTGATGTGGGCTTGATCGGTAGGGACCGGGACCTCGCACGTGCGTCGGCTGTGCTTGGCAGGCTCGATTACGCAGGCGTGATGCTGGTCGGACCAAATGGGATCGGCAAGACGCGACTCGCGGACGAGATCGCTCTGAGAGAGAGCGACTCCGGCTTGCGGGTGCTCCGGGTCGCGCCTACCTGGCCGACACGGCACGTCCCGTTTGGGAGCATGACCGAAAGCGGTCGGGTTGAGATCGAGGCGGCCACCACCGACGGATTGTCCTGGCTCATGAGCGCCCAGTCGATGCAGCGTCGGGGCATCGGCAAGACGCCGTTGGTGGTGATCGATGACGCGCACCTGCTTGACCCAGGATCTGCCCACCTGCTGCTTGAGCTCGCACGTGCCCGTCGTGCTCGGTTTCTCATCACAGCTACCGCTGGCACTGTCCTCCCCGTCGCGATCTTGGCGATGTGGAAGGACGAACACATCGAGCGAATCGATCTGGATTCACTCAACGACCACGAAATGCGGCGCCTGGCGTCGGCGCTATTCGATGGTGCGTTAGGGCATGTCGCTGCGGTACGACTTGCCAAGCTCGCCGATGGCAATCCGATGCTGCTGAGGGAACTCGCCCATGCGGCAGTCGACCAAGGTGCCCTTGTCCTGCGATCGGGGATCTGGACGTTGGGACAAGAGATCCTGCTCAGCCACCGGCTTCGAGAACTGCTCGGTTGGCAGGTGGACAAGCTGTCTGTGGGCGCTCGTGACGCGTTGCGCCTTGTGGCGCTCGGAGAACCTCTGCGGCTGTTGCTCGTCGAGCAGGAGTTTGGCAACGATGTTGTCGCCGAACTCGAACGATCCGCTCTGATTCGAATCCTGCCGTGTGAACGCGGTGGCCCGGCGTCCGCTTCTGGCCTTGAGGTCCGATTGGCTCAGCCCATCATCGGCGAGCACGTCAGACACACAGTCGGGGTTCTCGACCGCAGGAGGCTTACCCACCGACTTGTCGACATGCACAACCAAGCCCCCACTGGGCAGGTCAACGAGCGCCTTCGTGTCCTCGGATGGCAGTCGGACTCCGGCCTTCCCATTGATGAGAGCACGCTGCTGGACGCGTCTTGGGCGGCATACGTAGCGCACGACTTCGTGGCGGCGGCGCGGTTCGCCTCGTCGGCATGGTCCGCGCACCGGACGCATGCCGCGGGAGTCCAGTACGCGATCGTGCTATTCGCGGCCGGGCAATACGCGGATGCCTACCTGGTCCTCGACTCTCTGGCGGACGGGAGCACCGTAGAAACGGCCACGGTGTCAACCGCGCGAGCGCGCGGATACATCCTGGAAGGGCGACTCGACGAAGCTCAGTCCCTGCTCGATCAGGTTCGCTCAGAGGAGGCGAGCCTTTGTCGCGCGATGATTGCCTATTTTTCCGGAAAGTTCGCCCTCTGCTACAGCCTTGTGTCCCGCGTCATGGAGTCCGCCAACCTCGCATTGAAGGTCGAGGCGGGCGTATTCGGGATGGCAGCGTTGTGCCATATGGGACGGCCCGCCGATGCTCTCGAGTTATCCGGCCGCATTCGACCGGCTGATAGTGACCCGAGCGCCGACAGATGGATTCCGGTCCACCTTGACTCGATTAGCGAACTGGTCGCCGCAGCACAGGCTGACCTGGGAGATCTGGCAGCGGCGACGGAGACATTGACCTGCGATTTCGACCGATCCTTCGCGGGAGGCGCATCCCGGGTCGATGCGCAACGAGGATTGGCGCTCGGGTTCGTATTGCTTGAGCGGGGTCGCCCGCGCGAGGCGTTGAAGATGTTCCAATTCGGCCCCTCGTACACGGTTGGCTGGGAGTTGTGGCAGCAACGCTCGATTGTCAACTCGCTCCTGGCGGGGATGCTCGTACTGGAAAGCGAAGAAGTCGACGATATCGCCGCACGATTGCCCCCAGTCTCCGAGACGTTCTTTGCCGGATATCACCTCATCGCGCGCGCATGGCACGCGCATTCCAAATCCGATCAGACTCTGACGAAGGACCTGCTGGTCCGCGCCGCGTCAACGGCGAAGAGAAACGAAGGGTATGCCGACGTCGCGATCGCGGTGCACGAGATGGGGCGGCTCGGAGTTGCCGAGGCCGCCCGCCCGTTCTGGAGCGTGGGTGTTCAGGGCCCGTTCCTGCAGGCGCGGCTTGACTACACGAGGTCGCTGGTGACTCGAAACACTGCATTGCTTCGCAATGCTGCCGAGGCGTTCTCCGACGCCGGTGCGAATCTTTATGCTGCGGAAGCTTTTGCGGAACTATCTCTGCTGTTCAGACGGGAAGAACAGGACCGAGCCGCCACTGAGGCGCTTCGTCGCGCGCGATCACTTGTCGAGCAGTGTGAGGGCGCGGTTTCGCCACCGATGAGCCTCATCGGGACCGTGGTTCCGCTGTCCAAGCGTGAACGCGAGGTGGCGGTGCTCGCGGCTCGCGGCTTCGATGACCGCACCATCGCCGAGAAGCTGACATTGTCGGTACGGACTGTGGGCAACCATCTGTATCGGGTGTACTTCAAATTAGGATTGACCAATCGGCGGCAGCTCCGTGACGCGCTGCGTTCCGGCTCGTGAGCGGACGGTGTCGATGATTCAGCGCGCGGACTCGACATCTTCGACGTCCTGGCACACAGCGGCGTTCAGCCCTGACGATGTGACCGATGCCCTGCGCAGGCGTCCGGATATCCACCTCGATGCCTATGCCGCCGCGCACGGCCTCGAACGACTCGGTTCCGCTTCAGCCGCTGGCCACTTCGCCGCGATGCCGGGCCATGAGGACCGCCAGTTCAACGTTCTGCGAGGCTCCCTGCCTGGCGGCGAGCCCGGAGTGCTGTTCCACGAGCTTTACCGATGGGTCGCCCGCCAGCCGTCGGGCACTTCGACTCTGTACGGCATGCCCCTCCGAAAGACGAAATGGTTCGAGCGGGCAGTATTCGGCGTGGTGCTCGTCGTGGCTCCTGCGCTCGGCGACCTGATGGACTGGCCCTCCACAGAGGACAGCGACCAGGTCTTCGGAATCCCGGTGACGACCGCTTCAGCGTTGGTTCCCGAAGCCACGGCGCTGGGAGACTGGGCCATCCAAACCCAACCAGATCCAGTGGCTGCACCAGCTGGCCTGGTCGTAAGCGTGCCCAGCATCAGCGGCTGGCACGCGACCGTGGGTGAGTGGGCAGATGGCTCCATCATCGAGCGGATGCTGAGTGGCCCGGTCATGCGCTCGATGATGCGAAGCGCACGTGGACGACCGTTCTTCCAGGTCGCGATGTGCCGTGGGTCGTTGGTGTTGCGGTGCAACGGATGGTTGCGCGATGCCGACGGCCTGTCGTGTCTCGGCGGTCAGGTGAGTGCGTTGGCTCAAGAGATCCGCGAGCACGGCCTGGCGTTCGCGCGGCCGAATGCGTTCACCACCGCGCTGCCCGAAATCACCTGGATCCCACGCCATTCTGGAGTGCCTGTGGGACCGCCGATCGATCCCTGGGCTCAGGCGTTGACCGGATTCGTGCGCACCCACCGCATGGCTTTCGAGGATCCGTTCGCCTATCACTTGGCTTACCCGGAGCTCCCGATCCCAGGCCGGGCTCTCGCGGTGATGCGTGGAAGGCTGCCGGGGACCGAACGTTGGGGCAGGCTCGCCTGGCATTCAGAACGGCCGGAAACCTCGGAGAATGTGGGACGAAACGCGGTCTTGATCCCTGCCCGTGATCACGTACTCAGCACAGCAAAGCAAGGGGTGAGGATGCCCTTCGGCGACATGTGGATCTCGGTCAGGAACGGCGTCTTCGCCGCCTGGACGCGCCGCGATCGACCTGGAGAGCGCACGGTACCTGGCTATCTGGGAGACATGCTCGGCCTGACCAGAGCCGCGGTGGACATCGGGGAGAGGGCCGGAGCGCTGTAGCGATTCGTCACGCGGAGTTGTGGTCGCCCGAGTCAGTACCGGACCGATGTTCCGAGTCGAGCCGCTGGCTCATCACCGGATTCCAACGGGACGATCGGCGTCCTGTCCGTCAGCATAGGTGTGGCGCCGCCCAGTGGGGGACCGGGCGGCGCCACGAGGCTGATCGTGTGCACGATCAGCCGCACCACGGGGCGGATGGTGGGACCACCCCGTGGGCAGTATTTTCACCCCGAGACAACAAACGCTGGCTGGTTCAGACAATGACTGCCAGACAACGCTTTGGTTCCCGGCGATCACTGTAATCCGCGTCTGCACAAGAGATTGCCCTATGGGCACTGTCGCTTACCTCAGGGACGCCCCCAAACAGCACCCCGAACGTATCGCCGCCACCACCTCCACCGGCGGTCGAGGCCGAACCCCTGCTGGCTGGTTCCACCGGGTTCGACGGCGTGGCGCAGTTCAGCGCGACCGGAACCGACTTGCCCAAGACCGTCACCACGATCGGCAGCACAACCGCGATAGTCAACGGCTCCGGACAGGGTAGTCAATCGCCTCTACGCCGAGCCTTCGGCGGCGTCATCACAGCTGCCGGTGCGCCCACCGACTCACCGACGACGTCACCCCACACTTCACCGGCCACGAACACGACAGCGACAGGCCTGCTCAACACAGGCGGACGCATCTATGACCCCGCCCGCAAGACCTTCACCACCCCCGACCTGCTCATCGCGGACACCAAGTGGTCGTTGACGGCAGAGCGCCGATGCGGGCGCGGCGCACTCGAGGACACACGGTCAACCATCGATGTGTCGACGTGGACCGGCGCCGGGGTCGCGTTGGCGGGCTTGCAACTTCCCTTTCGCTGGGATGGTGATCAGTCACTGGTTGTTGGACTGGGCGTTCATGCGGCAACCCCGTTCCGGGCCTGGGCAGCGCGCTCGGCTGCCTCGCGTGCGACGTCCTCCTTGCGCGGGCGGCCGCGGGGCCGCTTGCGCGCGATGACGACGCCACGCTCGAAGATCTCCCCACCCCAGACGCCCCATGGCTCGTGCCGGGCGAGTGCGGAGGCGAGGCAGACCGAGCGGACCGGGCAGTCGCCGCAGAGGACCTTGGCGCGCTCGAGTTCGTTCGGGGTGTCGGCGAACCAGAGGTCAGGGTTGACCGCGGATCGGCAAGGAAGCTCCAGGCCGGCGGAGGGAGCCGCGTCGAGCAGCTCACTCACTCCGGACCCGGGCGGTCCGTAGCGTGGTCGATTCGAACCTGCGCCGAATTTTGCTGTCAACGAGGCCACCTCGGCCGGCGCGGGCGCGAGCGAACCGTTGTGCTCGACACCCTGTCAGCCGACGGGACGTCGTGACACTGCGGGGTGGCTGGCGCGGTGAGGACACCAGACACCCGGTGACGATCAAGCCCGGGTGGGATCGGACGCACCAGACCTGTCCGTGTGACGTCGTGGGTCGGGTACTTGTCGCAGCATGGCAGGCCGTCGGTGAGCATGCCCGGTTCACAGCTTGACACCAGCTCCGCGCTGGGCCAACCCGCCGTGGCCCGCATCGTCGCCAAAGCCCGCCCGGTCATCGCGGCGGAGGCCGCGCATTCCTCGGCCGCGAGAGTTGATGCGCGGTGCTGGCCTATTCCACCGTCTGCTGCTGCCGTAGGCCGGTCAGTGGTCCGCGCGAGCCCGAGGTGACCGGCGGCCTGCATGGCGGCCATCGGCGCTGTATCGACTCGATTCTGGGGGCTCATGCTGATCACGACCCGGGCGACGGTGGGTTCCTGTCTTCGCCAGGCTGGCACCCGCAAACGTCTGAAACATCGGTGTGAACCCCAATCCGACCCCCCACCGTTCGGGACCGGATCCCGGTGATCGGCAGCTCCCTGCTACAGCCGACAGCCATCGGGACCCTGAGGTGGACTGATTGACAAGCCCATGGGCGGATCGCCGCCGTCGAAGTTGGGGCACCGTCAGCTCCGGCGCCGCAGTGACACGCTCATTCTCCGCAACGACGCGACAGCCAGAGCCGTCCTCGGCTAGGTGGCCACAGCCGTCCGGAATACCCGCCACGAGGCGGTCGGGGTCCTCCGAATGCTCCGCCTCCCGACGATCAGGTGCGGAGCAGGTCCGGAGGCCAGTGAATGGGCGTGGCCGTCTAGCTTTCCAGGTCTCGTGTCTCGGCTCGAAACGTATTGACAGCATGGGTCCCTGGGCAGACCGATCGCATCGCCGGGGCGATCTCGGTCTCGTGCTCTTTGGGGGTGTTTGGGTGGGGTTGTCCCTGGTGTGGGG
>Ga0247823_10000679_pt1 | contig 28665 bp, 23 predicted proteins | sample 13C_PalmiticAcid_2_FD_192426 | JGI IMG/M metagenome (GOLD analysis project Ga0247823, IMG submission 192426) | Soil microbial communities from agricultural site in Penn Yan, New York, United States - 13C_PalmiticAcid_Day30 | ecosystem: Environmental > Terrestrial > Soil > Agricultural land...
CGTCAAGCCGCCCGCCCGGCGCGGTCGCCTTGACGTAGCCCGCCGCCAGTTCGATCTCCGCGCCCATCGCCTCGAGCGCCTTTAGATGCAGGTCGATCGGGCGGTTGCCGATCGCACAGCCGCCCGGCAGCGACACCGTCGCCTCGCCCGCCCGGCCAAGCAGCGGCCCCAGCACCAGGATCGACGCGCGCATCTTGCGCACGATGTCATAGGGGGCGACGGTCGAAGTCAGGCGCGAGGCGCGTACCGTCAGCACACGGCCGAAGTCGTTGGGGCGTGTCCCCTCGATCGCGGTCGATGCGCCGAGCTCATTGAGCAGGTGCCCGAAGCCGTCGGCGTCGGCGAGCCGCGGCAGATTGCGCAGCGTCAGCGGCTCGTCGGTCAACAGCGCGCAGGGCATCAGCGCGAGCGCCGAATTCTTCGCGCCCGAGATGGCGATGGTTCCGGAAAGGCGCTTGCCGCCGCGAATGAGGATACGGTCCATTTTCGGGCTTCTATCGACTCGCTGGCGCCGTGCAAGCGGCTGACGTCATCGAGTCAGCGCACAAACGGCCTCAGGCCTTCTCCAGCGTGCACTGGAGCGGATGCTGGTTCTGGCGGGCGAAGTCGATCACCTGCGCCACCTTGGTCTCCGCGACCTCATAGGTGAACACGCCGCACACGCCGACACCGCGCTGGTGGACGTGGAGCATCACCTGGGTCGCCTGCTCCATGTCCATCTTGAAGAAGCGCTGGAGCACCAGCACGACGAACTCCATCGGCGTGTAATCGTCGTTGAGCATCAGCACGCGATAGGGCGTCGGCTTCTTGGTTCTGGCGCGGGTACGCGTGGCGACGCCGGTCGATGCATCGCCATCATCGTCGCGGTCGGCATCATCAGCCATCGAAATCGGTTGGAACGGCACTGTCATGAGGACTTCAAAAATATGATAGCGATGAATCGAGGGCAAGGGCGCTAACCTCGATTTTCTGCAGGCCCGAACGACAAAAGGGCGACCGCTTGCGCGGCCGCCCCGTTTGTTCGTTCAGAGCCGTGGCGATTAGGCCGCGGTCTTCACCTTCTCGACCGCAACCGCGACGCGGCTGGAGATCGGCTGCGCGGCGTCGCCGGCCAGCTTGATGAAGGCTTCGGTGTTCTTCGAGGTCTCAGCGACGACCGAGTCGAAGACCGAGCGGACATAGTCGCTCTGCAGCTTGAAGAAATCGGCCGGGGTCTTGACCGCCGACAGGTTCTTCAGGGTCGCAGTCGCGTTCTCGAACGACTTGCGGCTGTACTCGGCGGCGTCCTGACCCAGCGCTTCGAAGCCCTTGGCGGCGATCTTGCCGCTCTCGACGAGCGCTTCGACGTTGCCCTTGGCGAAGTCGGTGAATTCACCGGCCAGCTTGGTGTTCTTCTCGACGGTCGCCTTGGCGCGCTCGTTGAAGTCGGCGAACAGCGCCTGGGTCTTCTCGATCGTGTTTTCCATGATGTCAGTTCCCTTGGTTGCGGTTTCCGCCATCTGGGGGGCGGTGTCTTCGATGATTTCAATGACCGGCGCGGCGGCTTCCTCGACGGTCTCGGTAAGCGTCTCCGCCAATACTTCGGCGGGCTGAGTCACGGTATCGATCACCGGCTCGACGGCCGGGGTTGCGATCACCGGCGCCGGTTCCGCGACGGCCGGTTCGACCCTGGGCGCCTGCGCCTTCGGCGTCGCCGCCTTCGGCTTGCTCACCGGGGTCTTCGCAACCGGCTTCTTCGCGCCGGTACGTGGAGCCTTGCTGGCCATTGAACGTCCTCGCAGCGATTGTTGCGATGCAGCATATACGCTTGGGGCGAGACAGTTTCAAGACAGTTTTTTGTGCACTGCACAAAAAACGTCAACGGGTCTTCACATAGCTCCCGGGAGCATCACCAAGCCCTTCTTTTGACTTGGGAATTCTAGGACCATTCACCGCAGTCCTCGGCTCGCCGAACCCCTCGATCCAGCCCATCCAGTCAGGCCACCAGCTACCCTTTGTCTCGGTCGCACCCGCAACAAACTCCTCGAGAGTCGCAGCCACTGCCTCATTGGTCCAATATTGGTATTTCTGCGCCGCTGGCGGATTGACCACCCCGGCGATATGCCCCGATCCGGCCAGCACGAAGCGCAAGGGACCGGTGAAATGCTCGGTAATCTTCCACACGCTGCGCGCCGGTGCGATGTGATCCTCCCGCCCCGCCTGGATATAGGCCGGCGTCGCGACCTTGCCGAGGTCGACCGGCGTATCGCCGATGCTGAGCGCGCCAGCCTGTGCCAGCCGATTGTCGCGATAGAGGTCCGCCAGATAGCTCGCATGCCATTTGGCCGGCAGATTGGTGACGTCCGAATTCCAGTGGAGCAGGTCGAACGGCATATAGTCCTCGCCGAGCAGATAGTTGCTCGACACATAGTTCCAGATCAGGTCGCGCCCGCGCAGCAGGTTGAAGGTCGCGGCCATGTAACGCCCGTCGAGAAAGCCATCGGTGGTCAGCGACTGGATCAGCGCCAGTTGCTCGTCATCGACGAAGACGTTGAGGTCGCCTGCCTCGCTGAAATCGACCTGCGCAGTGAAGAAGGTCGCGCTCTTCACCTTCTCCGCCTGCCCGCGCGCGGCGAGCACCGCCAGCGTCGCGGCGAGCGTCGTCCCGGCGACGCAATATCCAATCGCATGAACACCATCGACGCCGAGCAGCTCCCGCACGCTGTCGATCGCATCGATCTGCCCGCGCTCGACATAATCGTCCCACACGATATCGGCCATCGACGCGTCGGCGGACTTCCAGGAGACGACGAACACCGTCAGCCCCTGCGCGACCGCCCAGCGGATGAAGCTCTTCTCGGGGCTCAGATCGAGGATGTAGAAGCGGTTGATCCAGGGCGGGAAGATCAGCAGCGGCGTCTCGATCACCGTCTCGGTCGTCGGTGAATACTGGATCAGCTCATAGAGCGGGGTCCGCTTGACCACCTTGCCCGGGGTCATCGCGATATTCTCGCCCAGCGCGAATACGCCCTCCGCAGCCTGGGTCATCTGCCCCTTGCTCAGATCCTTGAGCATGTGGGAGAGCCCCTTGAGCAGGCTCTCGCCTTTCGTCTCGACGATCTTCTCGAGCACCACCGGGTTGGTCGCGGGGAAGTTGGACGGGCTCATCGCATCGATGAAGCCCTGAGTCGCGAACCGTGCCTGTTCCCGCTGTTTGGAGGTCAGCCCCTCGATCGTATCCACGCCTTTCAGCAGGTGGTCCGATACGGTGAAATAGCTCTGGCGGATGAAGTCGAACACCGGCTGCTCGCGCCATTGCGGCGCCTTGAACCGCTTGTCGCGCGCCTGTTCGGGGGTCTCCGCGAAGGTGCCCGCCTTTGCGGGGTCCAGGAAGCGCTGCCAGAGCGACATCGTGTCGGCCCAGAAATCGGCGCCCGCGCGCATCGCCGCAGCGGGATCGACCGGCGGCATCGAAGGCATCTGCGGCGCCTTCGCCATCAGGTCGAAGCCCTGCTCCATCATCATCTGCTGCGCCCGGCCCCACACCCAGGTCCAGTGCTGAAGATCCTCGAGGCTGGGCGCCGCAGCGGCCTCAGGTTCGGGCGGCGGCGATGCCTTGGTCTCCGGCTTGGTCTTGGCGGCGGGTTTGCGGGCTTTGGTCGATTTCACGGCCTTGGGAGCCGCCGTCTTTTTCTTTTCCGCCACCACTCGCCTCTCCTCTGGCACCCCTGCCCGGTCCCTGTATAACGGCCCCGCGCATTCAGCGCGACCTCAAGAGGAGCTCACCGAGAAATACGATGTCCGAAGAATTCTACCGCATGAAGCGCCTGCCGCCCTACGTCATCGCCGAAGTCAACGGGATGCGGGCAGCGGCACGAGCGGCGGGTGAGGACATCATCGACCTCGGCATGGGCAACCCCGATCTGCCGCCGCCCCAGCATGTCATCGACAAGCTCTGCGAGGTGGCTCAGAAGCCGTCGGCGCACGGCTATTCGCAATCCAAAGGCATTCCCGGCCTGCGCCGCGCCCAGGCGAATTATTATGGCCGCCGCTTCGGCGTCGATGTCGATCCCGAGACCGAAGTCGTCGTCACTATGGGATCGAAGGAGGGGCTCGCCAGCCTCGCCACCGCCATCACCGCGCCGGGCGACGTGATCCTGGCGCCCAACCCCAGCTACCCGATCCACACCTTCGGCTTCATCATCGCAGGCGCGACGATTCGCGCGGTGCCGACCACGCCCGACGAGCGCTATTTCGAAAGCCTCGAGCGGGCGATGAACTTCACCGTGCCGCGACCCAGCATCCTGGTGGTGAACTATCCGTCGAACCCGACGGCCGAAACGGTGGACCTCGCCTTTTACGAGCGGCTGGTCGCCTGGGCGAAGGAGAACAAGGTCTGGATCATCTCCGACCTCGCCTATTCGGAGCTCTATTACGACGGCAAGCCGACCGTCTCGATCCTGCAGGTTCCGGGCGCGAAGGACATCGCGATCGAGTTCACCTCGCTCTCCAAGACCTATTCGATGGCCGGCTGGCGGATCGGCTTCGCGGTCGGCAACAAGCATCTGATCGCGGCGATGAGCCGGGTGAAATCCTATCTCGATTACGGCGCCTTCACGCCGATTCAGGCCGCAGCCTGTGCCGCGCTCAACGGTCCGCAGGACATCGTCGAGAAGAACCGCGAGCTGTATCACAAGCGCCGCGACGTCCTCGTGGAAAGCTTCGGCCGCGCGGGCTGGGATATTCCGGCGCCCGCCGCGTCGATGTTCGCCTGGGCGCCGCTCCCGCCGGCGCTCGCACATCTCGGCAGCCTCGAATTCTCGAAGCAGCTCCTTAGCCACGCCAAGGTCGCGGTCGCACCGGGCGTCGGTTACGGCGAGAATGGCGAGGGGTTCGTCCGCATCGCCATGGTCGAGAATGAGCAGCGCCTGCGTCAGGCGGCGCGCAACGTGCGGAAGTATCTCCAGTCGATGGGCGTCAACACCGGCGTCAAATCGGCCTGACATTCGCCCGGAAAGCGCGCCGCGTCCTACGATCGTAGGACGCGGCGCGCCTCACTCCCTGCCAGCGATGGGCCGATCGGACCGTTCAGTCCGATTTGCACGGGAGATCCTCCATGAAATCTAGCAGAATCGTTGCGGCGGTCGGTGCCTTTGCGGTCGCCATTGCGCCTGTTGCGGCGAACACCCATGCCGCCTCGAAACTTTCGCTGGCATCGTCGCGCGCCCACGCATCGTCACGCGCCAGCACGCCGGCTCCGCAGGCCTCTCGGCTCTCGCAGGCGGGCGGCGTGGTAATGGCCCTTGGAATCATCGCGGCAGGCCTGGGCACCTATTTCGCACTCTCCAATGACGACGACCAACCCGACAGCAACTGATCCTTCAGTGCATCGCGTAGCGTCGCACGGTGACGTGAGGCCGAGCGGCCGAATCCAGGGAAGGGGCGTTCGTTCGCGGGCACCCTTTTTCCTTTGCCGCTCGGCATTGACCAGAAGCGGAAGCCTACGGCCATTGCGCCGCCCGCAATCTTGCGCCAGTTGCGCGGCATGCTCCGCCCCGGTTTCGACTTCGCCACCCGCCTTCGCGTCCGCTATTCCGAAATCGACGGGCAGAAAGTCGTCTTCAACTCGCGCTATCTCGAATATGCGGACGTCGCGCTCAGCGAATATTGGCGGTGGCTACGACTCGCCGAACTGCCCGAATGGCAGGGTATGGAGTTCCACGTCGCGCGCGCCGCCGTCGATTTCAAGGCGCCCTTCCGCTATGGTGACGAGATCGACGCCTGGGCCCGCACCGAACGAATCGGCACGTCCAGCCTCACCAGCCGGGTCGAGCTGTGCCATGCGGAAACTGGCGCGCTCCACACCGTGATCGAGCTGGTCTACGTCAATGTCGATCTCGATGCCGGGACCTCGTCGCCGGTACCGCCCGCCGTTCGTGAGCGCATGCTTTCCACACGCTGAACTGCCGAAGGGAAACCGCCTCTTAACTCTGCCCGGTTAGAATCGGGCTACGATGTTGGAGTTCGCGCGACCAGGCCGCAGCACGCTCATTGCCGGGGGCGTGGGTGTCGCATATTTCGTGCTCGCGCTCGCCGCAATTTCGTTCACCCGGCTCTCCGACAACGTCGCCTTGCTCTGGCTTGCCAACGCGCCGCTGCTGGCCGCGCTCTGCACCCGTCCGGCGCGTGAACATCGGCAAATCCTGCTCGTCACCGCGGTGGCGTCAGGACTGGCGACGACGGTGATCTCGCCCTTCTCACCGCTCGCGCCGATCTTCATCCTCGCCAATATCGGCGAAGTGATGCTCGGCTGGTATCTGCTGCGCTATCTGGGCCAGGCACGCGGCGTCTTCCTGCGCTTGCGCTCGATTCCCGCTTTCGTCCTGGCGGCAGGGTTCATCGCACCCGCCGCAAGCGGCTCGATCGCCGGGATTACCTTGTGGCTCGCGCACGGCACCGAACCGGCATTCACCTGGACCAACTGGATGATCGGCCATGGCTTGGGCGTCCTGATCGGCACCCCGGTTGCTCTGCTGGTGCTGGGCGGACGCGCCTATTGGGAGGGGCTGACCCGCCGGATCGACGTCACCCGTCTGGTCCTGGTGATGACCGGGACGATTGCGGTCGTCACCGCAACCTTCGTTCAGAGCCGGCTGCCGCTGCTGTTTCTGCCGATCCTTCCGACGATCATCGCCACAGCAATGTTCCGCTTCGCCGGCGCAGCGCTCAGCGTGTTCGCGATCACAGCGATCGGTGCGGTCTTCACGATGGCGGGCTATGGGCCGGTCGAACTCGTGATCGGAAGCCAGGCGCTCCACCTCCAGTTCTTCCAATTCTACCTCGGCATCGTCTTCCTGATCGTCCTGCCCTTCGCCACGCTGATGGCGGAGAATCGCCGTCTTGCCGATGCCGTCGCGGCGAGCGAAGCCCGCTACCGGATGATCGCCGACCACGCGTCGGACGCGATGCTGACGCTCGACCCCTGGGGCACGATCCGCTTCGCCTCCCCGTCGGTGCGCGAGCTCACGGGCTTCGAGCCCCTGGCGCTGATCGGACGGAATGCGCTCAGCCTGATCGTGGAAGAGGATCGCGAGCATGTCCGCACCGTCCATCTGGCGGCGATCGCCACGCCCGATTCGGCGCATCGCGTCGAGTATCGCGGCCTTACCGCGGCCGGCGCCACGCGCTGGTTCGAGACGACCGCGCGTGCCGTTGCGAAGGAGGACGGCCGTGTCGCGAGCATCGTCAGCGTCGTGCGCGATCTCAGCCAGTACAAAGCGCGCGAAGCCGATCTCGAACGTCAGGCGACGACCGATCCGATGACCGGTGTGCTCAACCGCCGCGCCTTCGAGCGACGGCTGTCGGAGAACGCATCGCGCGAATTCGGCCATCTCGGCACGCTGGCGGTGCTCGACCTGGATCACTTCAAGGGCGTGAACGACCGGCTCGGCCACGCCGCGGGCGACGCTGCATTGCTCAGCTTTGCTGATCTGATGCGCGCGAATCTGCGCGGCGAGGATGCGGTCGCCCGGCTCGGCGGTGAAGAGTTCGCGATCCTGTTTCCGACGCTTTCCGCGCCCGCGGCGCTTGCCACCTGCGAACGGCTGCGCCGTGCACTCGAACGGACCGACATTGCCGCGGTAGAGGGCAATTTCCGGGTCACGGTGAGCATCGGCCTCGCGCCCATGCAGCCCGGCATCCCTGCGGACGAGCTGATGCGGCGCGCCGACGCGGCGCTCTATCGCGCCAAATCCGCGGGCCGCAACCGCACCGTCCTTGCGGACAGTTGAGGGCTTACTCCGCCGCCTCTTACGCGGGATTGCGCCCCTCGCCGGCGACGTCCTCAGGCAGCGACCAGAGCAGGTCGTGCTTGGTCAGCGGGCGGCCGTCATGGCTCATCACCTGCACGGGTGCGATCCGCCGGTGATCGCGCGCATCGACGAGAACCGGAGTCGCAGGCATCCCCGTCTCCCAGCGCTCGCCCCACTGGCGTAGCGCGACCATCGTCGGCAGCAGCGCAAAGCCCTTGTCGGTCAGGCGGTATTCCACCTTGCGCCGGTCGTCGTCGCAGGTCTGGCGTGCCAGAATTCCGTGATCGACCAGCCGCGCGAGGCGGTTGGCCAGGATGTTGCGGGCGATGCCCAGTTCCGACTGGAATTCCTCGAAATGATGGAGGCCGTTGAACGACCCGCGCAGGATCAGGAAGGACCAGCGCTCACCCATCGCCTCCAGCGCGGCGGGCAGGCTGCAGTTGGTGGCCAACTGACGAAGCGGCTCTCGCAGTCCATTGTGACCCATAACCGTCGAACCTACTCCAATTTCCCTGGTGGACAAACCGCTTAAGTTGCCGCAATGCAGCACCAGTTTCCGATTGCAACTGACTATCTATTTTAGTAAGTTGCGATTCGCAACCTTTGTTGCGTGCCCCAGGGAGAGTATCATCATGACCCGCCTCGTCTCGCTTGCCGCCGCCGCGCTGTCGGTCGCGGCGATCATGCCCGCTACCGCGTTCGCTCAGTCGGGCGCCCACTATGCCGCGACCGCGGTCGCAGCGCCGAGCAAGAGCAGCTTCGTTACGCAGAACACGATCTGGAAGTGCAAGGACGCCGTGTGCACCGCCCCCCGCGCCGCATCGCAGGACAAGGTGGTGTGCGAGCGCGTCGTGCGTAGCGTCGGTGCCCTGTCCGCCTTCACGGTTGGCGGCACCGCGTTCGATGCCGAGGCGCTCGCCGCCTGCAACGCGCGCGCGCGCTGATTCGAACGGCTTCACGTCACACCAAAGCCACACCGAAGCGGGCATCGGCATTGCCGGTGCCCGCTTTGCGTTGAAACTTATTGCAAAGCAGCAGTCCGCCGCACCATCTTGGTCACGTGCTGCGTCAATATGAACTTGTCGATCGGGTCCTGAGCTACGATCCCGAAGCGGATGAAGCGCTTCTCAACCGCGCTTACGTGTTTTCGATGCACGCGCACGGCAGCCAGAAGCGCGCATCGGGCGATCCCTATTTCAGCCATCCGATCGAGGTGGCGGGCATCCTGACCGACCTGCATCTCGACGACGAGACGATCGCGACCGCGATCCTACACGACACGATCGAGGACACGGTCGCGACGCCCGAGGAAATCCTCAGCAAGTTCGGCCCCAGCGTCGCGCGGCTGGTGGACGGGGTCACCAAGCTTTCGAAGATCGAGGCGCAGACCGAGAATGAGCGCGCCGCGGAGAATCTCCGCAAATTCCTGCTCGCCATGTCGGACGACATCCGCGTGCTGCTGGTCAAGCTCGCCGACCGGCTGCACAACATGCGCACGCTCCATCATATTCCGAAGCCGGAGAAGCGCCGCCGCATCGCGCGCGAGACGATGGACATCTACGCGCCGCTCGCCGAGCGGATCGGCATGTACGAATTCATGACCGAGATGCAGACGCTCGCCTTTCGCGAGCTCGAGCCCGAGGCCTATGAATCGATCACCAAGCGGCTCGAAGGACTCAAGGTCGAGGGCGAGGACCGCATCGCCAAGATCGGATCGGGCTTCAAGCTGCTGCTCTCTCGCGGCGGGGTGGATGCCGAAGTACTGGGACGTGAGAAACATCCCTATTCGATCTGGAAGAAGATGTCGGAGCGGCATGTCAGCTTCGAGCAGCTCTCGGACATCATGGCCTTCCGCGCGATCGTCGGCACCGAAGAGGAATGCTATCGCGCGCTCGGCATCATCCACCGCCGCTGGCCGTTCGTGCCCGGCCGGTTCAAGGACTATATCTCGACCCCCAAGCGCAACGGCTATCGCTCGCTGCACACCACGGTGATGCACGCCGGCGACACCCGCGTCGAAATCCAGATCCGTACGCAGGAAATGCATGCCCAGGCCGAGCACGGTCTCGCGGCGCACTGGGCGTACAAGCAATCGGGCGTGCGCCCCGATACACAGGTCCGCTGGATCCAGGATCTGGTCGAGATCCTCGAGACCGCCGAAAGCCCCGAGGAGCTGCTCGAGCACACCCGGATGGCGATGTACCAGGACCGGATCTTCGCCTTCACGCCGAAGGGCGAGCTGATCCAGCTGCCGAAGGGCGCGACCCCGATCGACTTCGCCTATGCGGTACACACCGATCTCGGCGACCAGGCGGTGGGCGCCAAGATCAACGGCCAGGTCGTGCCCCTGCGCACCGAAATTCAGCAAGGCGATCAGGTCGCCATCCTGCGGTCCAAGGCGCAGCGGCCACAGGATAACTGGCTCAACTTCGCGATCACCGGCAAAGCGCGCGCCGCGATCCGGCGGCATCTGCGCCACAAGGAACTGGACGAGACGATCGCGCTCGGCCGCAAGCTCTATGACGACATCGTCCGCCGCCTGCCCGTGCCGATCGGCGAGGAAGCGCTGGGCGCCGCGCTCACCCGGCTCAAGCTCGACGATGCCGACGCGCTGATGGAGGCGATCGCGCGACGCAAGCTGTCCGATATCCAGGTGATGGAAGCGCTGATGCCGGGGTCGACCGAGGGCGACCTTGCCCCCCTCCCCGCGACGCGCGATCCGATCTCGATCAAGGGCCTCACCCCCGGCGTCGCCTTCACCCTCGCGCCCTGCTGCCACCCGATCCCCGGCGACCGCATCGTCGGCGTGCGCCAGCCCGGCGAGCCGATCGAGGTGCACCAGATCAGCTGCCCCAAGCTCGACAATGTCGAGGACAAGGACTGGATCGACATCGGCTGGGGCGACAAGGCCGAAGGCGGCACCGCGCGCATCGCGGTGACGGTGAAGAACGAGCCCGGCGCGCTCGGTGCGGTCGCGACCCTGCTGGGCCAGCACAAGGCGAACATCCTCAACATCCGCTTCGACACGCGCGACACGACCTTCCACACCAACATGATCGACCTGGAGGTCCGCGACGCCGCGCATCTGATGAAGCTGATCGGTGCCCTGCGCGCAGCGGATGCCGTGAGTTCGGCCGAACGCGCCTGAAAGATTCTTGCGGCGGCGAACGGGTGCGCTAGGCTGGCAGCACACCAGCCGAAAGGACCCTCCCTTGGATCGCCGCACCTTCCTTGCCTCCGGCACCGCGACCGCCGCGCTTGCCGCCTCCCCCGTCGCAGCCCGCACGCTCCAGGCGGCCGCGGCGAAGCCGGCCGCAGGACCGGGCGATGCCGGGCTCAACGCGATCTTCGACGATGTGCTGCGCAAGACGATCCAGCGCTCCCCCGAACTCGCCACCTCGATCGGGTTCGACAAGGGGCCGGGTGCGGCGCTCAAGCGCCAGCTCACCGACCGCTCGCCCGCGGCCAAAGCGAAGGCCCAGGCCGAGACCAAGGAAGCGCTCGCCCGGATCGAGGCAGTCGATCCCGCAACTTTGTCCGAAGCCTCCAAGCTCGACCGCGAGATCGTAGCCTATTCGCTCAAGACCCAGATCGTGCCGCGCGAGCGGTTCGATCTCGATGCGGTGATGCGGCCGTTCGCGATCTTCCAACAGGGCGGCATCTATTTCTCGATGCCCGACTTCCTCAACACGTCGCACACGATCGCCACCGCGGACGATGCCGAGGCATTGCTGTCGCGGCTCGAGCAGATGGGGCAGGCGCTCGACTATAACACGCAGGAACAGGCCGATCTCGGCAAGCGCGGCGTCGTGGCGCCCGATTTCTGCCTCGACCTGACGATTGACCAGATGGCCAAGCTGCGTGCACCCGCTGCGGCCGACAACACGATCGCCAAATCGCTGGTCCAGCGCACCGCCGCCAAGGGCATCGCGGGCGATTGGGGCGCGCGGGCAGCGAAGATCATCGACGCGTCGGTCTATCCCGCGCTCGACCGCCAGATCGCGCTGATCAAGGCGCAACGCGCCAAGGCCCGCACCACCGCGGGCGTGTGGGACGTGCCCCAGGGCGACGGCATCTATGCCGCTGCGCTGGCGCAGGCGACCACCACCAACTTCACCCCGGACGAGGTTCACAAGATCGGGCTGGAGGAAGTGGCGCAGATCAGCGCCGAGCTCGACAAGATCCTGAAGGCGCAGGGCCTGACCAGGGGCAGCGTCGGCGAGCGGCTGACCGCGCTCAACCAGCGCCCCGACCAGCTCTGGCCCGACACCGCTCAGGGCCGGATCGACCTCATCAAGTCGCTCAATGTCGACAATGACAAGGTCGCAAGGCTGCTGCCCAGGATGTTCATCGACCCGACCAAGGCGCCGCTCGAGATCCGCGCGGTGCCGGTCGAGATTCAGGACGGCGCATCGAACGGATATTATAGCCGCGCCGCACTCGATGGTTCGCGGCCCGCCATCTACTTCATCAATCTGAAGAGCGTCGGCGACTGGCCCAAATACACCCTGCCCTCACTGACCTATCATGAGGGGCTGCCCGGCCATCACCTCCAGATCAGCACCTCGCAGGGCGCGGAGGGGCCGATGATCCGCAAGTTCAGCTTCTTCGGTGCCTATTCGGAAGGCTGGGCGCTCTATGCCGAGCAGGTCGCCGACGAGTTGGGCGCCTATGCCAGCGACCTCGAGCGCGCGGGCTATCTCCAGTCCTTCCTGTTCCGCGCGGCGCGGCTGGTGATCGACACCGGCCTCCACGCCAAGAAATGGACCCGCGAGCAGGCGACCGACTATATGGTCAACACCGTCGGCTTCGCCCGCCCGCGTTCCCAGCGCGAGATCGAGCGCTACTGCACCCAGCCGGGACAGGCGTGCAGCTACAAGATCGGCCACACCAGTTGGGTCCGCGCACGCAAGAAGGCGCAGGAGATCGCTGGCGCCAAGTTCGACCTCAAGCGCTTCCACGAGGTGATCCGCCGCGGCGCCGTCCCGCTCACCACGCTCGAACGACTGGTGGAGGAAGACGCGCGGCGGATGGCGGCGGGCTGACCGACCGGTGCGGCCGGGGGCTTACTTGCCCCCGAGCCGCAGCGTCAGCGCCGCGCCCCACATGCGCGGCTCGCCCGCGATGAAGGTCGGCATGCCGAGCCCGTCGCCGGTGTTGCCCGCATCCTTGATGTATTCCTTGTCGAACAGGTTGGTGACGAAGCCCTCGATGCGCCAGCGGCCATTGGCCGTCTCGATACCAAGGCGCGCGTTGACCGTGGCATAAGCGCCCTGCACCTCGTCCTGCACCGTGTCCGGGATGAGGTTGCCGGTCTGCAGCCGGGCGATGTCGTTATCGTCGTCGAAGAAGACGCGCGACTGCCAGGTCACGTCCGGGGTGAAGTCGATCGCCACCGGCCCGACATCGCCGCGCAGCGTCACGCCCGCCGAGGCACTATGATCGGGCGAAAGGCGGAAGCGGTTGCCCTCGCGCGCGCCCGATTTGAAGCGGCTGTGGTTATAGGCATAGGTCGCAAACAGATTGACCCAGTCCGCCGGATTCCAGCGCATCTGGCCTTCGAAGCCATAGCTTTGCGCCTTGCCGGCATTCACCGTGACGAAGCTGGTGCCGACCTGCTCGGTCGTCTGGAAGTTGCTGTAGTCATAGTAGAAAGCGGCGCCGTCGATGAACAAAGTGCGGTTAGCCAGCTCGGTCTTGATGCCGATCTCGAAACTGTCCACCGTCTCGGCCGGAAGCAGGTTGAACCGCGCGGCCCCGCCCGGCGCCGCGGGCGGCGAGACGCCAAGTACCTCGGGCCGGCGGCCGCGCGCATAATTGGCATAGACGTTCGCCTGTGGGCTGAGTTCATAGCGGGCGGTGACGCGCCAGGTGAAGCCGCCGCTGTCGTTGGTCTGCGTGAACAGATTGCCGTTGCCGGTGGTCGGCTGGAGCCCGAGTCCGAAGAGCGGCACCGGGAAGAGCGCCGACTGCGGAATGTTCGCCGCACCCGGCACTGCGAGTGCGTTGAGCAGCGCCGTTCGCGTCGCACCGCTCTGGCTGAGCGCCCCGATGAAGCCTCCCAGGATCGATCGGCCATTCTGCACCGACGCGGTGTAGCTGGTCCGCTTGTCGTCGCGGCTGTAGCGGATGCCGCCGCCGATCTGGAATGCATCGGTCACATCGAAGGTGGCGTCGGCGAACAGGTCCCATGCCTTGGTGCGGCTGAAATTGGTGCTGGTCTCGCGATGCGCGCTCTTGAGGTTTGCAGCGATGCCTTCCGCGGTGGCTACCGTCAGGATCGCATTGGTCTGCGCCTCGATGACCAGGTCGCGGTTGGGGGTATTCACCGGCACTGCCGCGATGACACCCTGGCGCACGATGCCGCGCAGCAACTGCCCGGTGAAGGCGGAATTGCCGAACACCGAGATCGGCGCGGGGTCGCTCGCCGGACGGCCGGGGATCAAGCCGCCGCCGTTGAGCGCGCCGGTCAGCCGCGCCAGCGCAACGCGCTCGTCGAATTGCGACGGGGTGCGCTGGTGGCCGTCCTCATAGAAATAGGTCGCGCCGACAAAGCCTTTGAGCGGGCCGCCATTATCCCAGCTGAGGCGCAGCGTCGCCATGGTCTGCGTGCCCGCCGCATCCTCCGCCGCGGTCAGCGCCGGGAGCGAGATGCCGTCGGCATCGAAGATCTCGGTGCCGCTGAACGCGCGATAGGCGAGCGTGCCGTTGAGCGCGAAACCGTTGCCGAGCTCGGCATTGGCGATGCCGGTGACGCCCCACACCTCGCGCTCGAGACCGAGGCGCTTGCCGCTCTCGAACCCCGGCCCCGCGGCGAGCGCCGCACCGGTGTTGCGGCCGCGATTGCCGATGACGGCACCGGTGATCGTGTCGGTGGGGTTATAGGCGATCGACTTGAACGCGGTGCCGGTGGCGCGATCGGTCTGATAGTTGCCGATCAGGTCGAAGGTGAAACCCGCAGGCTCCCAGCGCAGGCTGCCGCGCACCGCCTCGCTCTCGATCCCGTTGAAGTCGCGCCCGTCCAGCAGATCCTCGACGAACCCGTCACGCTTCTTGACCCGCGCCGCGACACGCATCGCAAGGCTCTCGGCAAGCGGGATATTCCAGGTGCCGTCCACCCGGTACATGCCATAGTCGCCGCCCGACACGCGCAGCATGCCATAGGCTGCCTTCGGATCGGCCTTGGCCTGGATCAGGTTGACCGCGCCAATCAACGCGCCGCGGCCATAGAGGGTCGATTGCGGCCCCTTGGCGACCTCGACCCGCTCAAGATCGAACAACTCGACATAGGAGCCGCGCGACTTGGAGATCGAGACGCCGTCCTGGAAGACCGAGACGCGCGGCTCGTTGAAGGAACTGCCCGAGTCCGAGGTGATGCCGCGCATCACGAAGCCGGGGTTGTTGGGCGACTGGTTCTGCACCTCGAAGCCGGGCACGTAGCGCGAGAGCGCGTCGAACTCCTGGATGTTCAGTCGCTCGAGGAAACGATCGTCATAGGCGGTGAGCGCGAAGGGCACCTCGATCGGACGCTGCTCGGTGAACTGCGCGGTGACGACGATCTCGTCGTCCGCAGGAGTCTCTGCCGGAGCCTCCTGCGCCAGCGCGGGAACGGCTGCGACGAGCGCGATCGGGCTGGCGAGCGTAAGAAGCGGGAAGCGGATCGGCATGATGGAGAGCCCCTGTTGACGCGGACGGAATGTCCCTGCGGGCCTCATGTCGGCAATTGGTGACGAACCTGTTGCAGTGCACCATTACACAAAGAAAAATGCCCGCCCGGCACAAGACCGGGCGGGCGAGGGAATCGGCACATGGGGTGCCGGAGGGTCTCGTGAAACTCAGTTGGCGGCCTGCCCCGCTGCACGGGTCGCCTGATCCATCAGCGCCTTCGCCGTCTTGATGGCATCGGCCTCCTTGGTCTTGCCGCTCTGGATCTCGTCGGCGATGCCGAGCAGGCGGCTGGCGATCACCGTCCCGGCCTCAGCCGCCTCAGTGATGCGGATGCCGTTCTTGGCCGTCGCGATGCGATCCCACTCACCGCGAACCGCGGCCCAATAGCCCTTGGTCGCAGCCCAATAGTCGTCGGCAGCCTTCACGGCATAGCCGTCGAACTTGGTATAGGTGTTGAGGACATATTCCTGAACGACCGGCTCGAGCTTGCCGCCGAACTGGCCCATCTTGGTGTTGTCCTGCCAGTGGATCCAGCCGGCGGGGCTGATCTGGTGGCGGTTGATCGCGTAATAGCGGTCATAGACCGGGCCGCGTACCGCGTCGCGGCGGGCGAGCGGGCGCCAGGTCCAGTTGGAGCGCCAGCGGCGAACCCCCGCCTCGGTCGTCCACTGGCCCCAGCCGCCATAGCGCGGGCTGTCGTCGACCTGCCAGACGGTCTGCGACCAGCGGCCCTTGCGCATCCGCTCGGGCACCTCTTCCCAGGTCCAGCTGTCGGGGCCGGAATAGACCAGCACTTTGGCTGGCTCATATTCCCAGTCCTGGCGCCAATGCTTGATGATCATGTCCTTGCCGTCGTGGCTGACGACCAGCAGGTGCTGGAGGCGGATCACGCGGCCGGTATCCTCGATCACGCGAACCGATTCATGCCCGCCCGAGACCTTGGCGGCGATCGGCGTGTAGTCGGCGCGCCAGGGCGTCGATTCCTGCATGTCGAACTTGACCTTGTAGTTGCCGGCCATCGCCAGGATGTCCCTGCGATCGGCCTCGAACGAAGCCTTGGCCTCGGCCTCGCTGCCCTGCTTCACCGGCCCGTCGGCGAGCGCGGGGGTCGCACAGGCGATCAGCGCGGCCCCGGCGATCCACATCATCTTCTTCATTCTTGTTGCCCTCTTTTTTTGATCGTTCGATGTTCAGAAACGCACGCTCACCGACACGCTGCCGTTGCGGCCCGGCTGGGTGTAGGCGTCCTTGATGGTCGAGGTCGGCGACAGGCCGCGCACATCGCTCCACCAGGTATATTTCTCGTCGGTCAGGTTGAAGAGGCCACCGCGCAGCGTGACCATGTCCGCGATCTTCACGAACGCCGTGACGTCCAGCGTGGTGAAACCGGGCGGCGTGTACTGGCCGCCGGCGCGGCGCGCTTCCTTCTGCGCGCTGTGGGTCACGATCACCTGCCCGCCGAAGCGACCGCCGGGATCGCGCCAGCCGACGCCCGCGACGACCTTGAGCGGATCGACCGACAGCAAGGGCGTCTTGACGCCCGCCGGGCTGATCTCGTCGCCGGTGGCGTAGGAAATGGCGAGGCGGCCGGTGAAGCCCGCGTCGTTCCACGCCTCGAACCGTGCCTCGGCGCCCTTCACCCGCGCGCGATCGATGTTGATGAACTGGAAGATCGTCGGGTTCGCGGCCGTGCCGGCGCCGCCGACGCTTTCCTGCGAGATGAAGTCGTCATAGTCGACATGGAAGGCGGTCAGGTCGACGCGGACGTTGCTGCCGATGATGCGCAGACCCGCTTCGAACGCCTCGCTGGTTTCGGGCTTGAGGTTCGGGTTGGGCCGAGAGGTATAGCCGAAGGCGAGATTCTCGAAGAACTGGTTCACCTGGCTCGGTTCGGGCGCCTTGAAGCCCTGGGCGTAGTTGGCGAACAGGCGGACCGTTTCACCCAGCTTCACCACCGCACCGATCTTGGGCGAGACGCGCGATCCGTCCTGCTTGGCCGAAGCAAAATTGGGAAGCAGCGGATCCCGGTCGGGCGACAAATTATAGTGATCGAAGCGCAGCGCCGGATGCAGCGTCACCGGCCCGAAGGTCAGTTCGCCCGATGCGAACAGCCCGGCCAGCGTATAGTCGGTCTCCGGGAAGGCGCGCGACGGGAAGACGTCGGGCGGGGTCGGCACCGTGCCGCTGCGCAGCCCCTTCTGGTTGGTGACGCTGATGTCGCCGCCCAGCACGATGCGCTGCGGCGCCTCTGCCGAACCGAAGTTGAGCCGCACATCGCCCGCCGCGCCATAGACACGGTTCTCGAACGTGTTGAGCCGGGTACGGTCGGCCGCCGTGTTGCGATCTTCCGCGGTGAACTGGCGATCTTCCGAATCCTGAAGATAGGCGGTCAGCCGCGCCTGCTCGACCATGCCGTTGCCGGTCCAGGTCCAGTCGAACGCCCCGCGCCAGCGATGACCGGTATCGGTCGCGTCGAGGTTGAGGACGCTCGTCGCGGCCAGCGGCGGCGTCGCATGCCCCGACAGCACGTCGGAGAAAAGATAGGTGTCGAGATACTCGCCGGTCAGGCGGAAGCGGTGCCCGCCGCTCTCATAGACGATCCGGCCCAGCGCGGCATTCGACCGCCCGTCCTGCGGGTTTGCCTTGGTGCGTGCCGCGCCGGTGCCGCCGACGCTGCCGTGATTCTCGTACTCGTTGAAATCGCGGCGCGTATAGGCAGCCATCGCCGACCAGTCGCCCGAGCGGCCCGCGACGATCAGCGTCTCGCTGAACTCGTTATCGGCGGACGAATATGCGGCGCGCGCGCGGCCGCCGAAATTCTGTCCCTCGCGCAGGAAGTCCTTGGGGTCTGCGGTGATGAAGCTCACCGCACCCGCAAGCCCGTCGCTGCCATAGAGCGCCGAGGCCGGACCGCGCAGGATCTCGACCGACTTGATCAGGCCGAGATCGACATAGTCGCCACGCCCCACACCCTGCGCACCGAAGGTGAACCCATCGGGCACGCGCACGCCATCGACCTGGATCAGGACGCGGTTGCCGCCCATGCCGCGGATGTTGAAGCCCTCATTGCCCGCGCGCCCGGTCGTGCCAAGCGCGGCGCCGAAGCGGGCCGGCTGGCGGTTGACGCTGACGCCCGGCTCGAACCGCACCAGTTCCTTGATGTCGGTCACCAGTTCGTCGGCGATCTGTTCCTCACCGATCACGCTGACGGTGACCGGCGCATCCTGCGTCGCCAGCGGCGAACGGGTCGCCGTGACGGTAACCGTGTCGCGCACATCGGTATCGGCTTCCTCGGCAAGGGCCGAAACCGCGACGAGCGCCAGCAGACTGGCTCCGGCGGCAAGGAAGCTGCGTGATCGGTACATGATTTCCCCTTGGATTTTCAGATTGCGACTGACTCGCATTAGCCTTGGCAGCTAAGCTTGTTGCGAACCATTGTCAATTACGCAAAGGCGGTGGAATCGCGTGCAAATCACGCATGACGTTTCGCGGACGGCGCGCTAAAGCCGCTCGTCATGCAACGTCCCAAGCTCTCGGTCGTCGTACCGTGTTACAATGAAGAAGGCTGTCTCGAGCTGCTGCACGGCCGGGTCTCCGCCGCCGCGCGTGCTGCGGTTGGCGACGATTACGAGATCGTGCTGGTCAATGACGGCTCGCGCGACGGCAGCTGGGCGGTGATGCAGCGGCTGTCGGCGGCGGACCCACGCCTCGTCGCGGTCAACCTCTCGCGTAACCATGGGCACCAGCTCGCGCTCACCGCGGGCCTCGACCTGTGCGCGGGCGAGGAAATCCTGATCATCGACGCGGACCTGCAGGACCCGCCCGAATTGCTGACCGAGATGCGCGCGACGATGCGCGAGCAGGGCGCCGATGTCGTCTATGCGGTGCGCCGCAAGCGCGAGGGCGAGACCTTCTTCAAGAAGGTCACGGCGGCGTTCTTCTACCGCATGCTCGATCGCATCACCGACACGCCGATCCCGCTCGACACCGGCGACTTCCGGCTGATGACCCGCCGCGCGCTCGACGCGTTCCTGTCGCTGCCTGAACAGGCGCGCTTCATCCGCGGCATGGTCGCCTGGGTCGGCTTCCGCCAGGTTCCGTTCGTCTATGACCGGCACGAGCGGCACGCCGGCGAGACCAAATATCCGCTCGCCAAGATGATCCGCTTCGCGCTCGATGCGGTCACCGGCTTCTCGACCGCGCCGCTGCGCTTCGCCAGCCATGCCGGCCTGGCGCTCACCGGCCTGTCGGCGCTGCTGTTCTTCTACATCGTCATCGGCTGGCTGCTCGGCAACGCGGTGCAGGGCTGGACCTCGACGATGCTGGTCGTCGTCTTCCTGGGCGCGGTACAGATGTTCGTGCTGGGCATGATCGGCGAGTATCTCGGCCGCCTCTATGTCGAATCGAAGCGGCGCCCGCTCTACCTGGTCGCGGACGTCGCCGGGCCGGTAAAGGGCCATGCCTCGCTCGGCTATCGCTTCGCCGATTCGGGCGAGGTGACGGTATCGCCCCATGCACCGGTCCGGTCTGAACCGGCCGCAGCCGCACCTGCCCTGGCCCAGGACAAGGCTCCCAGTCGCAAACCCGTGCAGAGCGTGGCCGAAAAGGCCGACGAGCCGCCGACACTGCTTTGAAGCGCGCCCTCGCCCTCCTGGCGCTCGCCGCGGCGACGCCGCTTGCCGCGCAGCAGGCGACGCCGCTCCAGAGTCGCGTCGAGGCCGAGCTGGCAAAAGCCGCGCCCGGCACGCGCTATGGCCTCGTCGTCACCGATGCGCAGGGGCGCGAGATCGTTGCGGTCAACCCGGACCAGCGCTTCATCCCCGCATCGAATACGAAGATCGTGACGACGGCAGCGGCGCTCTCGACTCTCAGCGGCTTCGACCGGCCCGACGCCGCGGGCGGCGCCAGCGTACGGATCGAGGGCCGCGACGTGGTTCTGACCGGGTACGGCGACGCGCGGCTGTCCAGCGCGGCAGACTGCGCCACCAACTGCCTGTCGCAGCTGGCCGACGCGATCGCGGCGAAGACGAAGCGGGTTCGCAACATCACCGGCGACGCGACCCTGTTCCCCGACGAGCGCTGGAGCGCGGGGATGAGCTGGAACAACATCCCCAGCCCCTATGGCACCGCGCTGACCGCGCTTACGCTCGACGACAATGAGCTGATCGCGACCGCAACGCCCGGGAAGGCCGGCGCGGTACCGGGCGTGACGCTTCTCGGCTATTTCACGGTCGACAACCGCGCCGTCACGGTGGCGGCGGGCGGAAGGACCGACCTCGATGTCGACCGCTTGCCCTTCAGCCGCACGATCCGGCTGACCGGCACGATCGCCGCCGACGCCAAGCCCCAGAAGATCCGTATGGGGATCGACGACCCCGCGCATTATGCTGCCTGGCGCCTCGCCACGCTGCTGCGCGAGCGCGGAGTCCAGGTGACGGGCGAACTGCAGTCGCGCTATCGCACGCCAAGCCTCACCGACGACCCCCGCCAGCGGCTCGCCCCCATGCCGCCGCGCGCGACGCCCCCGGCGCCGCTCGCCGCGCTGACACCGCCGCCGCTGATCGAAGACCTGCGAACGATCAACAAGGACAGCCAGAACCTCCATACCGAATTGCTGCTGCGCCGCGTCGGCCTGGTCGGCGGCACGGGTTCGGTCGCCGACGGGCTGGCGCGCGTGGAGGAGATGTTCACGGCGGCGGGCGTGCCGCGCACATCGTGGGATTTTTCCGACGGGTCGGGCATGTCGACCTATAACCGCATCGCCCCGCGCGGGATGGTGAAGCTGCTCCACTGGATCAGCGCGCAATCCTGGGGGCCGGCCTGGCGCGAGACGCTGCCGATCGGCGGAGTGGACGGCACGCTGGCGCGCCGGTTCAAGGGCACGGCGCTGGAAGGCAGGATCTTCGCCAAGACCGGGACGATCAACGCCACCAATGCGCTGGCGGGCTATATGACGACGAAGAGCGGCAAGACGCTGACCTTCGCCGCCTATGCCAATGACGTCCCCTCAGGCACCGCAGCCACCCCGGCGATGGATGCGGCTTTGGTGGCGATCGCCGAGACGAACTGATCCAGATCAGATTGACGAAGTTGACACAAACGCATTGTTCTCACGGCCGCTGTCAGTTTCGATGACAACCACTAAAATGCTTTATTATCAAATCCATATGTCCGCATTCGCGCATCAGGCAGAATGCTTGGGCGGTTGACACTGTCAAGGAGCGTGCCGGCTGTCCCGACACGCTCAGGCAGAGCAAATCAGATCCAACATTTCAAGCGGCGCGGCGCGCCCTATCCCTTGGGCTGAGCGAGCACGATCAGCGACAGGCCGGGCGGCAACGGCACGCGACCGACGAGGTGGCGCTCAAGCCCGAAGATCTTCTCGAAGATCGCGTTGAGCGGCTTGGCGGGCGGCGAATCGTCGCTGTCGTCCTTGCCGGTGATCTTGCCTGCAAGCCGCGCGGCGACCGCGGCGGGGAAGAGCAGCGAGTTGAAATAGCCGAGCTTGCGCCATTTGAGGCCGGCACGTTCGAGCGCAGCAATCAAGGTCGCCTTGGAGTAGCGGCGCTTGTGGTGGTTCACCACGTCATGCGCGCTCCACATCCACTGGTGCGCGGGAACGGTGATCAGGATCGTGCCGCCGGGCTTCAGCCGCTTCGCCATCGCTTCCAGCGCGGCGACATCGTCCTCGATATGCTCGACCACGTCGAGCACGGCGATCATGTCATACTGGCCGTCGGCGACGCCCGTCAGCTCGGGGAGCGGCGAACTGCCGACTTCCTTGCCCAGCCGCTTGCTGGCGATGTCACGCGCCGCGGGATCGATCTCGATCGCATCAACCTCACCGAACGCACCGAGCATCGGAAGGTTGTGGCCGGTGCCGCAGCCGATTTCGAGGATGCGCGCGCCCTTGGGCGGGTTCACTTCGCGCGCGATGAAGTCGGCCAGGATGTCGCGGCGCGCCACATACCACCAATGGGTGGAATCATGCTCGGCCATGCGGTCGTAAACGATACGGTCCATAGATTCTAACCAAACACCCATTGGCGGTTGAGCGCAAACGTCGCGACCGGCGTGACGGTCATGATCGGGATCAGCGGCACCCATTCGGGATAGTGCATGAGGTCGGCGATAAGCCAGGTGAACAGCGCGTTGAGCAGCAGCCCGAAGCCCTGAACCACCAGGAATTTGAGGTGCTGGCGCCCGCTATTCTCACGCGTGCCGTGTCCCTTGAAGCTCCACGCGCTATGCATGAAGAAGCCGCAGGTCACGGCGACGGCAAAGGCGAACGGAACCGCCGCGACTGCAAGGTGGGGGAACACCCACCAGACGAGCGGCAGATAGACCGCGGAGTAGATCACGGTCGAGGCGACGCCGACGATACCGAAGCGCACGATCTGCCCCAGCACCCCGCTACGCTGCAATTCGCCTATTCTGTGGATGATCGCTGTCACGCCTGCCTTGCTGTCGCGAATTTCCAAGACTCTATCCGTTCGGGCCGAGCCTGTCGAAGCCCTGTCTTGCTTCTTTGCCATGGAAAGAAGAAGGACAGCCCTTCCCCCGGATCAAGTCCGGGGTCAGGGCGAACGGCGGGGCCATTAGAGCGGCTCGCTCCGAAGGGGAAGCGGTTTTGGACTCGAAGCGATTTTCGGACTTTGACCTTGAACGGGAATTGTCGGTCCACTGGCTGCGCTGGACGCTGCTGATCTGGGCGCTGATCGCCGCGTGGTTCCTGTTGGACCGCTGGGGGCAGATCAACGCGCTGGGCCTCGGCGATACCGACGACAATATGCGGCTGATGCAGGTCCGCGCGCTGCTCGACGGGCAGGGCTGGTACGATCTGCGCCAGTACCGGCTGAGCCCCCCCGGCGGGCTCGACATCCACTGGTCGCGGCTGGTGGATCTGCCGCTGGCCGCGCTGATCCTGTTGTTCAAGCCGTTCATGGGAACGCCGATGGCCGAGCGGCTGGCTTGCGGGATCGCCCCGCTGCTGCCGCTCGCCGTGACCATGGCGGCACTGAGTGCGACCGTGCGGCGGCTGGTCGCGCCGGTCGCGTGGCCGATCGCGGCGATCGTCCTGCTCGGCTGCGGCGCGGCGATGGTAATGTTCATGCCGCTGCGCATCGATCACCATGGCTGGCAGCTCGCCTGCCTCGCGCTCACGCTGGCGGGGATCGCCGATCCCAAAGGGGCGCGCGGCGGGTTGATCGTGGGGCTTTCAAGCGCCGCGTCGCTGACCATCGGGCTCGAGCTGCTTCCCTATTGCGCCATCGCAGGCGCGATCGTGACCTTGCGCTGGGTATGGGACGGCGGCGAGGTCCGGCGGATGCAGGCCTATGCGCTGACCCTGGCGGGCGGCAGCACGGTGGGATTCGCGGCCTTCGCGTCGAACGCCAATTACGCGATGCGCTGCGATGCGCTGACCCCGGTCTGGCTGTCGGTGACGATCGCGGCGGGCGTGCTGCTATTCGCGATCAGCCTGCTCAATCCCGCCAACCGTGTCGCGCGGCTGGGACTCGCGGCGGTGGCCGGCGCGGTGGTCGCGGGCGGATTCGCCGGGCTGTTCCCGCAATGCCTGTCACGGCCCGAAGGCGTGTCGGACGAACTCTATGACATCTGGCTGAGCAACGTGCGCGAGGCGCGGCCGATCTATCGCCACAGCTTCGCCATGGCCTTCCCGATCGCGGTGCTGCCAGTGATCGGCTTGATCGGAGCCGGCGTCGCGGCGTGGCGCGCCCGCGCCTCGGCGGCGCAGCTTACCAGCTGGATCGCGATCGGACTGTTCACTGCGTTTGCAGGTGCCATGCTGCTCTGGCAGGTCCGCGCGGGGCCGGCGGCGCAGCTGCTCGCCATCCCCGGCGCGACGGCGCTGGTGTGGATGGTGGTGCCCTGGTTCCTCAACCAGAAATACATGGCGGTGCGCGTGATCGGCGCGGTCGTCGCCTTCCTGCTGCTCTCGGGCCTCTTCACCGGGCTGGTCGTCAAATATGTGAAGGTCGACAAGCCGCAAAAGGCGCGCAATGTCGTCGCGCGGGCCAATGGGCGTTGTGCAAGCGCCGCGGGCATGTCGCTGATCGATCGCGCGCTGCCGCCCTCGACCTTGTTCACCCATGTCGATCTGGGGCCGCGGCTGATCGTGATGACGCATCACAAGGGCATCGCCGGACCCTATCACCGCAACGAGCAGGCGATCCTCGACGTGCATCACGCCTTTGCGGGCAGCCCGGACGCGTTCCGCGGCATCGCCAAGCGCTATGGCGCGCAATATCTGCTCGTCTGCCCCAACATGGCGGAGACGACCATCTACCGCAGCCGCGCGCCGAACGGCTTCTACGGCCAGCTCGCCAAGAACAAGGTTCCCGTCTGGCTCGATCCGGTGAAGCTGCCCGAAAAGGCACCCTACCGGCTGTGGCGGATCCGCTACGACAAGTAAGGCTCGATAGCCCCTCCCCTTCAGGAGAGGGGCTTGAAGGCTACAGCCCGAAGCTGCGCTTGATCCCGTCGATCACGAACTGGATCGCCAAGGCTGAGAGCAGCACGCCGAGCAGGCGGGTGATGACCGATTCGATCTTGGCGCCCAGCAGCCGCATCAGCGGCCCGGCGGCGAGCAGCGCGATCAGGGTGATGACCAGCACCAGCCCGAGCGCGGCGAACACCACTGCGGTCTCGCCCGCCCCGTCGCTGCGCGAGACGAGCAGCATCACCGTGGCGATCGAGCCGGGGCCGGCGATCATCGGCATGCCCATCGGGAAGACCGAGACGTCTTCGACCTCGGGTGTTTCCATGATCTTGTTGGCGCGATCCTCGCGGCGTTCCTGGCGCTTCTCGAACACCATTTCGAGCGCGATGATGAACAGCATGATCCCGCCTGCGATGCGGAACGCGTTGAGGCTGATGCCGAGCGTCTTGAGCAGCGCCTCTCCGACCAGCGCGAAGACCAGCAGGATCGCGCTGGCGATCACCACGGCGCGGATCGCCATGCTGCGCTGCTGGGCGAGCGTGGCGCCCTTGGTCAGCCCCGCATAGATCGGCGCGCAACCCGGCGGATCGATCACGACGAACAGTGTCGCGAAGGCGGAGAGGAACAGCTCGATCATGCGGGCCTGCGTTCGGCCAGATGCCGTTCCCAGGCGAGCGCATCCTTCACGATGCGGTCGAGGTCGTCATGCTTCGGGCGCCAGGGCAGCGCCTCGAGGATCGCGCGATTGTCCGAGATCAGCTCGTCCGGGTCGCCCGCACGGCGGCCTTCCAAGCGGCGCTCGATCTTCATGTTGGTCACGCGATCGACCGCGTCGAGCACTTCGAGCACCGAATAGCCGCGGCCGTAACCGGCGTTGAGGAAATGGCTCTTGCCCGGATCGGCGATCAGCAGGTCAAGCGCATCGACATGCGCGGCGGCAAGGTCGCTGACATGGATATAATCCCGCACCCCGGTGCCGTCGTGCGTCGCGAAGTCGGTCCCAAATACCGAAACGCCATCGCGCTTGCCCGTCGCCGCCTCCGCCGCGATCTTGATGAGGTGCGTCGCCCCCGCGGTGCTCTGGCCCGAGCGGCCCTGCGGATCGGCCCCCGCGACGTTGAAATAGCGCAGTGCCGCGAAGTTGAGCGGGTGCGCCGCGGCAACGTCGCGCAGCATATGCTCGGTCATCAGCTTCGACATGCCATAGGGATTGATCGGCAGCTGGGGCGAATTCTCACGCACCGGCACCACTTCGGGGATGCCATAGGTCGCAGCGGTGGAGGAGAAGATGAAGTGCTTCACGCCCTCGCTCACCGCGCTCTCGATCAGGCTGCGACTCGCGGCGGTGTTGTTGCGATAATATTTGAGCGGATCGCTGACCGATTCCGGCACCACCACCGATCCGGCGAAATGCATGATCGCGGTGACGCCATGGTCGCGCAGCGCGGCGCGGACCTTGTCGTCATCGGCGACGTTGGCGACAACGAGCGCCGCGCGCGGATCGACCGCCCAGTCGAACCCGGTAACAAGATTGTCGAGCACCACGACCCGCCATCCCGCATCGAGCAGCGCCAGCACTGCATGGCTGCCGATATACCCTGCCCCGCCCGTCACCATCACCGCGCCGTCACGCATAAAGCTCACCTCTAGTTACACGCCCCGCTCAACCCTATCTTGAGCGGCGTAGCAAGGAGTTGAAGCGAATGACCACCGAAACCGCAATTCTAGCGGGCGGCTGCTTCTGGTGCGTGGAAGCCGTGTTCAAGGACCTGATCGGCGTCGAGTCGGTCGAGAGCGGCTATATCGGCGGGCACGTCCCCGAACCGACCTACAAGGCGGTGTGCGGCGGCGATACCGGCCATGCCGAGGCGCTGAAGGTCGTGTTCGACCCGGCGCAGATCAATTACGGCGACCTGCTCGACATCTTCTTCGCGACTCATGATCCGACCCAGCTCAACCGCCAGGGCAACGACATCGGCACGCAGTATCGTTCGGCGATCTTCCCCCAGTCGCCCGAGCAGGAAGAAGCGGCAAAGGCCGGGATCGAGCGCAATGCGAGCGAATGGCCCGCGCCGATCGTCACCACGATCGAGGCCAACGACACCTGGTGGCCCGCAGAGGGCTATCACCAGGATTATTGGGAAGGCGAAGGCCAGCGCAATCCATACTGCCTGGCGGTGATCCCCCCCAAGCTCAACAAGCTCCGCAAGAGCTTCGCCAACCGGATCAAGGAGGGGGCGGCGGCCTGAGCCGCCTCCCCCCAGGTCACGTCCTCTACTCTGCCTTGCCGGCGAGCGTCTTGTAGGCGATCCCGCCCAGGATGCCGCCAACGATCGGCGCCACCCAGAACAGCCATAGCTGCTGGATCGCCCATCCGCCGACGATCAGCGCCGGTCCGGTGCTGCGCGCCGGGTTGACCGACGTGTTGGTGACCGGGATCGAGATGAGGTGGATCAGCGTCAGCGCGAGGCCGATCGCGATCGGTGCAAAGCCGGCGGGTGCGCGACCATCGGTCGCTCCCATGATGATGAAGATGAACATGAAGGTCAGCACGACCTCGATCGTCAGCGCCGCGTGCATGCTGAACTTGCCCGGCGAATGTTCGGCGAAGCCATTCGCCGCGAGCCCGCCTGCAAGGTCATATCCGCCCGGCGCGCCGTTCGCGATCGTGAAGAGCAGCCATGCCGCGATCACCGCGCCGATCACCTGCGCGATCACGTAGAGCGGGATGTCCTTCGCCGCGAAGCGCCCGCCGGCCCACAGGCCGAAGGTCACCGCCGGATTGAGATGGCAGCCCGAGATATGGCCGATCGCAAAGGCCATGGTCAGCACGGTCAGACCGAAGGCAAGGCTGACGCCCAGCAATCCGATCCCCACGTCCGGAAACGCCGCAGCCAGCACCGCGCTGCCGCAGCCGCCAAAGACCAGCCAGAATGTGCCGACCAGTTCGGCCAGCCCCCGTTGCACATTGGTCATCTTGTCTCTCCCACTCTCGTGTTCGAACACTCGCCCTGTACGCGGCAAGCGGGAGACTAGGGGTCGTTGCGTAGGTGTAAAGGCCTAGATTCGTGGCCTTAGCGATGCGCGGCGCGGCGGAGGCGGTCGTTGATCGCGATGCCGATCCCCTCGTCCGGCACGGGCGCGACGGCGATCGCGGCGCAATCCGAATCGTCCGCACGGTGGAGCGCATCGAACAGGTTGGCCGCCGCCTCGATCAGGTTTCCGGAAGCGGAGAGCGTGTCGTTACCCGCGACCGCGCCGAACCCGATCAGCCATTCGTCGGCGCAGCGTTCGGTCGCGTCGAGCCGCACGGGCTTGGTCGGCGCATAGTGGCTGGCGAGCTGGCCGGGCGCCTCGATCGCCTCGCTACCGCCCGCGAGCCAGCGGCCGATCTCCCGCTCGATCGCCTCGGCCGGAATCGGGCCGGGGCGGAGCAGGCGCGGATTGCCGCCGAGCGCGACGATGGTGGATTCGATGCCGCCGCTGGTGGGACCATCATCCACGATCAGCGGAATGCGGCCATGCAGGCTTGTCGCGACATGCGCGGCGCGCGTCGGGCTGATCGTGCCGCTGGCATTGGCCGAAGGCGCGGCCAGTGGCTTGCCGGTGGCCGCGAGCAGCGCCTGCATCGCGCGATGCTGGGGTACGCGGATTGCGATGGTATCGAGCCCAGCGGTGACGATTCCCGCAATCTCCGCTTCCGGCCGCAGCGGCAGCACAAGCGTGAGCGGTCCGGGCCAGAAGGCG
>Ga0247823_10000680_pt1 | contig 28643 bp, 43 predicted proteins | sample 13C_PalmiticAcid_2_FD_192426 | JGI IMG/M metagenome (GOLD analysis project Ga0247823, IMG submission 192426) | Soil microbial communities from agricultural site in Penn Yan, New York, United States - 13C_PalmiticAcid_Day30 | ecosystem: Environmental > Terrestrial > Soil > Agricultural land...
TTGTCCCAGAGTGGTGAGGTCAACGGTCAACTCAAGTCTCAACGGTCAACAGCCAAGCGGTTTACAAGCTCCCTGACAGTTGTCAGAACAACGAAGCTCGACAGCGCACCCTTGGCTTCTTTGATGTTGCCGACATACATGGTATTACCCCGGTTTTAGACCCTGGTCGTTGAAAGCGGCCGGCCTCAACAGGATTCACGTCTCACCACAGCGTTGCGGGTCTCCCCAGGCCTGACCTCGTGTCTCAGTTCCGCACTAGTTTGTCTCGCGCCACCCGGTCCCTCAGTCCATGCTTCTTCGTTCTTAACGTTACTTGGACATCGACTTTCAGTTTCAGCATGTCAACCCCCCGCGTCTTCATTGTCCGCCACGGCGAGACGGAATGGTCGCTCAACGGCCGCCACACCGGGTCGACTGACATCCCCCTGACGGCCAATGGAGAAAAGCGAGTGCTAGCGACGGGGAAGGCGTTAGTGGGCAACGATCGTTTGATCTCCCCCAGTAAATTGGCCTATATGTGAGTTCATCTGAAATTCCTGCCCTCCCTTTCTCGCTCTTCAGACCTCGGAAAGGGGCTGGCCCTTTGTCTCCGGCGGCATGGGCCGGATGGCCGGATGGCTTGCCGATCTCGCCGAGCCAGATGAGCTTATCATTGACTGTATGACAGCTATGTATCTCCAAGGCGCCGGGCCCAGCGTACCCTGGAGCTGCTCAATCTCGCCCACAAGGATCAGCTGCCATGGGAAGCACACGGCGAGCCTTTCTGTGAAGGCCTGAAGTGCGAAGCCAAGATCGAAGTCACCGAGGACATTCGAGAATGGGACTACGGCGACTATGAGGGGATCACGACGCCTGACATTAGGGAACTGCGGAAGCAGCAAGGGCTGGACCCTCACTGGGACATCTGGAGAGATGGCTGCCCAGGGGGAGAGTGCGTCGCCACCCTTCTTCTTTCTTCTCCACGAGACCTTGGATCTAACCTGAAGACAGGAGCCCGACCGATATCTCCGAACGCCTTGATCGGCTCATTGAGCAGATCAGGGAGAAATGGCACGGACCCGTCATGGGCAAAGGAAAGGCGGAAGGCGTCAACGGCGATGTGCTGATTGTTGCCCACGGCCATATCCTCCGGGCTTTTGCGCAACGTTGGGCTCGCCAGTCTCTCCATGGCGGGCCTACCTTTCTGCTTGAGGCGGGCGGCGTCGGTACATTGAGGTGAGCAGTTTACCGCCACCTATCCCTTTCCCCTGTTGTTGTCTTGCTAAGTTTTGGAATTGTAGCTACGAACATCACAGTATCGATGAGCCCGCAATCCTCCTCGGCGGTGCCTTTATTGTGGATCTTCCCGGTAGGTTTCATAACCCCCCCTTGACTGCACAGAAATGCCCTCTTGTCCCACAGAGTAGGACGAATCACGGTGTTCATCCCCCAACAATTGCTCTTGTGATTTCGCCCTGACCTTGGACGGCTGTGTGCTGACTTGGGTTTGCAGAAGTCAAGAAGGGGCTCAACTAATGACTTGCCCGGACACTCTGTTTGCTGGGATGCGTCCTTGATGTTTCATTCTTCCCAGCGATACAGCACGGTAGCAAATAAATGACGAAGGCATCACACATCTCTATGTTTATCAAACAACTGCACACCCTCCTTGGTCTAATCTGACTGTCCCGCAACCATTGCAAAGCCTTGGTCAAGCCTTGGTGCCACGCGCCATAAAGATGTTCCTCCGAAACTCGCCCGTGTCCTTTGAAATGTTGAATACGACAGCCATCTTCTCGATTGCAAAATCCTTGCCCACCCCGGCGTCTTCAAAGATGCTCCTGATCTGCTCCTCCGAGAAGCCATGGTGGGTCACCGTCGATGAAGCGGGATGCGAAGCCTGGATGGTGTTAATTCCTTCTTGTCAGCTCTTTTCTCCTCCTCTCCCACGCAAAAACGCGACGGTCGAGCAAGGGTCGAGAACTCACATCCATCTTGTCATGCGAGAAGAAATCCAGAATGACCAGCACGCCTCCAGTCTTGAGCCGCTCTGCCAGCCGACGCGCCGCCAGTGACGGGTCATCAAAATGGTGAAACCCGAGGCCGACGGCGGCAACGTCAAAGTTGGAAAACTCCGGCGAGGCAAAAGCAGCTGGGCTGGGGTCGTCGGAAACACAGAGGTTGCCTTGATAGGCGTGCATCTCTGAGACGGCGAGGCCCTGTTCTGTGTCAGCAACTTGGGAATTCCCGAGGATAAGGAGGAGTGTCTGACTTGGTTCTCGGCACGGGCATTGTATGTGGCCACCTGGGAGTTGTTAGAGACAAGTGGTCAGGAGGTGCTTTTGACGAGGTTCTCAGGGCAGATGTGCCCGATCCAACTCGACAAGCGACGGGGACCTACCATGTTCTCTGACAGATCAATGCCAACACATTGGGTGGTGTAAGGAGCGAGGGCCTGCAAAGTTGTCAGAGTGAAACAAGCTCTCCAGAAAATCTCCCCGCCACCTGCTGTGATCGTTTGGGGGTTTCTGGTCGAAAAGGAGCTTACCCTGGAAACTAAAAGGGAGTTAGCTGACATGAACTTCCACTGCCGTTCAAGTTGCGAACATCAAGGGGAAAACGATATATGTGCGTTCGGGGGCCAATCTTCCATCTTCTTCCTCAGAAGCACCAAGTTGATGAGAAGAGAACAAAAAGAGGCAGAGGGGTAATCGCACACAAGCGGAGGAGGAAGAAAACAAACATACCAACACCGGTCCCGCAAGCATAATCCAACAGCCTTACGCTCTTCTTTTGAGCGTTTTCACTCTTGACCTCGCCATCATCCTCAGCCTCGTCATCGTCATCGACCCAGTCCGCCCCAATAAAATCGACCCTCTCCCGGATCTCTTCGATCAGCTTGTTCAGCGTCTTCTCATGCTTGCTGTCGTAGCTGGCAGCCTCTTTGCTAAACAGTCGTTTGCATTAGCTTGCCATTTTCCCTGTTACTACAAAATGGGGCCCAGCTCACTTGAAGTACTCCTGGTTTTGCTCCGAGGCAGAAGCCCCAGTGGCATGGTGATGGTGGTGACGGTGGTCGTGGTGGTGGTGAGCAGACATGTTGCCAATTCAAGGCGGGGAAGACGGCAGACAGAAACAACGATTGTGGTTTTTCAAGGCAGTTACCGTGTCGAAGACGAAGACCAAACAATACGCAGTTTCTCGGAGTGTGGTTTATCTTAGTTCTGTGAATTCTACTTGGTTCTCCTGTCATATAAATACACATCAGCCTTGCGGAAACATCTCGGCTACTTTCCGACTCAGTGTGGCGAGCATGATCAATGTGGACGAGAAGGCACCGAAGCCAGACTCGGAGAGAAACTGCAAGGCCCCAAAAGTCTGCGAAAACTGTCCAAGAGACTCAAGGGAGAATTCAGAGTCCTTGATGGAAATCTGACTGGGAATAGACTCATGTTTGGCCCCTCTCGCCTCTGCTAAGAGCTCACAAACAGACAAGACAACGCAACACATGGTGTGCACACCGTCCAATTTCGGACATGTGCACAGTCCATATCCGTTTGTGACACGAGCTTCCTTTTTCAACGAAACGGAACCCTCATTTGTGCAAGACAGACAAGAAAGAGACAGGGCGCTCGAGCGCGAGCATGGTTGGACGGGCCAGCACGGGACGGGAGCGGGACGAGCGAGATTGGCAATGGGGGGACAATGCAACCGAAGACGTACCAGAGGGTCCGAGACTCGGGGAGGCCAATGAGACGATGGGGCCTCTCGCAGCGGCAGAGGCCAGAGTGGCGCCAACAAGCAAGCAGAAACAGGAAAAACGGTCCCCTTTGTTTGATCCCAGGGTGCGTCGACCAAAACCCCGCAATTGGCGTCGGGGAGCAGAAAAGCTGGAATCTGACACTGCAACCTGAGAGGTTGGGTAAACTCGACTCGACACCGATTCTCAGCACGCCATTTTCCGCATTAACCCTGATAGGTAACGACGCCGCCGCCGCCCCGGCGACGTGGGACGCGAAATCCCCGACTAGCGGATTTTAGCGCGTCTTGGGGTCTGGCAAACGGGCACGAGCGATCGCGCCGGCGATCCCATGGAAGGGAAAAATGCATGACCCCGCCTCGGTCCGCAGTCTGTCCCAGTCACAAGGGAACACGCCCCCGGGGTGGCTGACGAGCTAGTCCGTCCCAGTGCCTGGGTACGAAGTACCTTTGTACACGCAGGACCGGGGACCTCGAGAGCGGCATCGTGGGACTTTCCGTGGTATAAATGTTACAGACTTGGTTTCTGTCCCACACGCCACGCGCAAGAATTTTGTGTGACGCAGCCATGCTTCATCGCGTCTCGGACGTGTGGTGTTGTATTGTGCTCTGGCCAAGGGCATGACCTCCCGGCCGCGCCCTACCCAAATCCCTCAGGCAGACGAAGCAGCACCGGGCTGCGGCATGTTGTTGCTGCAGGCCGAACAGAATGGCAAGAGGCTTGCTGCAAGCTGGCTGGGTGGGGAGGATGGACGGCTGGCAAGGGGGCAGGGCAGCGAAACAGGAGAAACAACGGGCGGCACGGCGAGGTGCGAGCCCCTTCCCGTCCTTGTGATCAGTGGAGCGAGCAACCCTCAGCTATACGGGCCAGTGCATGCTTGTTTACGGGTAGTTGCTGCTAAGTCCGAAGCCGTGTGTGCCAGGAAGATGCCTTCTCCCACATTCGTATCGTTGGGTCTGACGTTTTGGCGGGGGAGGCTTGATGATGTGCGGTCGTGGGGTCTCACAAGACTTGTTTCCCGTCCGTACCCGCTTCGGGAGAGCTGTCAGATCCCACATTCTGCGGCGGCACATCTCGGTACGCTTCAGGGTGTTACAGCGCGCTGGGGTAATAGCGGCGCTGCCCACCATTGGCTCGAAGCTGGGCGTCGTGCAACCCCAGTCGGGCGATTGGGCGGCTTCCAGCGAGCCTCTCAGGCCGTCCGTTGGGCCGTAAGAGGCGTCATGCCTCTGAAACTGGATTCCTTGACCGTTGGATCGACCCGTGACAGCCCCTCTGGCGCTGTCGTACGGAGCACAAGGTTAAGGTATGTCTGAAAGGCGTAGTGACCGGACCCGCGTGCGCGGTCGGGAGTAGAAGGTATGCGACAAAGCCGGAATGCCGTGTCCCTGGGAGCTCAAGAGACCAGCTGAGGATCTGACTCTCGGCCCTGAAGGTGAGGTGAGAGGGGGGGCAATCAGTGGGTGAGGTGGCGGGCGAGTCTCACCGCTGTTTGGCCGGATTGCCTTTTGGGGCCGCTGCCCTGTTGCGAGGCGAAGCGCGCACGCTGGTAGCGGGCCTGGGTCTGACCTGTAATAAATTCCAACCTTTGAGACACAGAAATGGATGGGCACGGTTTGTGTTGTGCGACGGGGGGTTGACTCGGCATGCCACAGTTGTCCAACCACGGCCAGGGACGATCAAAGGATCCCCGGGACCAGACATCTTACCCGAGCCGCCGCGGCCCAGCGACAACACCATGCTGTTGGCCTGCCCAGATCTGATGACTGACTGAAACCGGCCCAAATTAGGCTATGCTGTGAGAAAAAGCCATTCAAGACGTCCGGGACTCCCCATCATGGCGGCTTCGTCAGCTCCCCAGGGTCCCAGTCGCAGCCCCGCCTCCACGACAGCGAGCGCATCCGCAGGGCCAATGAGCCAGCGGCCGGGAGCCCGGGGCCGCCCGGACGGCAGATTCAGAGCATGCCTCGGCCAGTTCCTCTTTCGCCGGCGAGTTGGGAAGGGAATCACAGGAATGAGGCCAGGGTGTGCCCTGCTCGGAGGGGGACACTGCCTGCAGGTCTGTCTTGCCGATGCGACGCGAAGCGAAGCAGTGGCCGAACCCTGCAGGATACCACACGCACTAAGGGGATGCCAAAACACAGACAGTCCGCCCGCCGGAGTCTGTCAAGTGCTGGTCGTGCCGTGCTGATTGACCCTCTGCTGGCCTCCTTCGGGCGATTTCCGGACATGCAGGTTCCGTGGTTGGTGACCAAAAAATGTCGCCTTGCTGCTTGGGCGGGCGACGAGCCGCCTGGCCCTCGGTTGGCCCCCCGCGGACACGGGTGAACCGTAAATTCTCAACAGCCAGCGATGTCGGAAGGGAAGGCGAGGTTCGGACTCGTCAGAATAATTCGATCGCGTCCGTCCCGGAGAATGGGAAGCTAATAATTCAGCCGGAGTCTGCGCGTGCTGGTCGAGACCAGCTCCGAGGATCCTGTTGGCCGTCGGATTCCGGCGGTCAAGACCTGCTCAGCCCTACATGGGACGAATCCAGTAATTTCGCTTTGATTGCGGTCGGTGTGTCAGCCGATGCTGACGCAACTGTGACACGCCCCTAGTAGACGAGGGTCACGCAGGAAGAAGGTGATGGTCCGCGGGCTGCTGCAGCAGTGGCAGTGGTGACTCCTGCGCAATGGCGCCGGGAAACACGGAATGGGAAGGTACATGCACGTATTGTACTGTAAATTTCGCGGCCCCCATTGCAACGTGGCGCAACAAGGTTACCCCAGCTCTTCCGGTCCTGCCCCCCTCGCTGCACTGGCCAAGAGCGGGAAGGCGCGTTGGTTATCGGGACCCAATCAGCCAGCTCAGAACCCAGAGCGACAAGGAGAGAGAGCCAAAGCTGCCAAAGTGCGCACCACTCCGAAAGGCCTGACAAGCGGGGATGCCCCCCAGGGATTGATTGGAATCGGGCACGTTGGCATGCTGGGCTTGAATCACATCAGGTCCAGAGCCCAGCTCTCCTCATCGTTCAGATCAAAGATGATGGCGGCTGGGGAGGTCGCCTCGCGGAACCAGCTCCGTCCTCGATCTCCATGGGGTGGAGTGGACGGCCATGAGCAGTGCAGACGCGTCAATGGACCTGGGGAGGCTGGGATCTCGGCCGGCCGCCCCCATTCCAGATTCCATCCCGCCAACAAGATTCCATCTTTTCGGGAACTGGCGCGCGGGAGGGAAGATGTGGAGTGCAGGACCATTGAGTCACGTGAAGGCCAAGGCCTGCGTTGATTTGTTCGTTGGGGGGTGTGTTGGCCCCCTCGCTGCCACAAGGGAGCGGCCATTCCCAGCGAAAAAGCATCTCAAGCGTCAAATTTCCGGGAGGGTGGTGCAAACGGGCCTGCTGGGGGCGAAGATCCGAGTCGTTTTCTGTTTGACCGCCTTTTTGGCGCGTCTGGAAGGAGCGACCTCGCCCAGCGCCTGGCTGTTCGCGCCGCTTGCCTGCGTCAGCGCATCGCCTGTTTGTTGGCTGGGCTCGGGCGCTATGGGTCATTTCTTCTGGGATTGTGTTCCTCCCAATCGTCCGACGGTGAGGCGCTCTCTAGCCCAGACCGGCCGCCTCTCTTTGCCGTCTTTATTTCAAACAAGTGCCTGAGCGTCGGTGCCGGTCTCTTGACTTCCTTTTTTTCAACGGAGCCTGCTTCAACGCGAAACCTCTTGCCGCCGCGGCCCGTGAGAGAAACCAGGTTGCGGCTTGCGTAAGGCAGACACCAGCAATTGGGATGGAGCCTTCTTCTCCCCGAATCTAACCTCTCCAACACGAAAACCTGTTCCGCCTTGGGCGAGCCACCCGTGAAATCCAACTGCCAGATCGTTGGTGGCGCAGCGGAGATGGACTCGGCGGTGCACTCTTCGTGACGGTGTGAAGAGATGACGAGTTCTGACTGATCACTTTCTCGGGCAACCAACTGGCGTGCGGAAGCACCGAGCGAGAATGGGGGGTCAACTGATCACGATCGGGGACTTGCGATGACAGGGTAGCCCATGCACCTTCCGGGCGCTACTATCCTGTTTCTTTGCTTTTCGAAACTATTCATCGAAAACATCGTGGCGCTGGTTGGGTTGGGATTCTGCGAGCTCGAGACATCACCCCTCCCACCTCCGTACATGGTGTTCCCAGGCCCAGCTCCTTGGATTCCGGGACCGAGGAAACGGCAAGCCGGCGGCTTGGCAAGGGGGATGAATCCACAAGGGAGGAGGGTTGGGCTTCCCCCAACTCCTCACCCGGGTCGGCGGGGTCGCTCAGAAAGCGGGTGACATCCACGACGGCGTCAAGTCGGCTGCATTAGGAGGGGGAGCTAGTGCCCGGGACGCTGGATCAGGGCTGGCCAGCCGCCCCTTGATTCGCGAGCGGTTCTCGGCAGGGAATTATCATCAGCCACAACACGGTCGAGCAAACCAAAGCGCGTGCTTCGTTGGACCTCCGACGCTCGAGTCTTCTTTCAGGCAACGCTCAGGCTAGCATTACCTCGGGGAGGCTGTCTGGGTTGAGCGTCTGTCTTGCTGCTGTGTGGGGGACCGTTTTCGCTGGGAGCTCTCCGCTTGACGGAGACTAAAACGTCCCAAGACAAAGGAACGGTGTGCGCGGGACGTCCCTGTCCCCACCATACCCGTGGTTTCCCGTGCTGTACCAAGATGTACGGTATCGTCCGGTAATGCGAGTTAATTACATGGGTACCTACACACACCCACGCTGTTTCTGGCTCGATCTCGAGTTTTGGGTCAACTACACAGCGTGTACTGTACTTCGAAGCCGAGTCTGTCGCTGTTGTCGGTGATTGTCAACCTCGGGGTATTTCATATTTCCAGTTCGGCGCTGACCCCCAGCAGACCAGAGATGTGAAATCGTCCGTTTTGCAGTTCTCAGCCTTCCTCCTCGTTGACATAAATACTGTGCACTGATTTCTTTCCAGCTCTTTTCGATGGCAATCTGGCTCTTGGCGACCGCCGTGTCAAGGATCAGGAGGAATGATCAGCCATGCGGCCCTGAAAGTGCTGAAATGTCCCTGTCGCCGGTTCAGGGGCACACCACCCTTTGAACGCCCCCCTCAAAATCAGACAATTCTGCATGTAGGCACATACAAACACCCAAGAGTCGGGAGGCAGTCGGCAGATCCTCGGCCACGGCCAATCTCAAGAGTACCTTGATGGGCTCACCGTCTTTCAAGCTCGCCTCGAGCGTCAGGGGACAGGTTGCTGGCGCTCCTGAGGCTCTCACTTGGGGCAAGGAGAACAGCATCTCTCTTTCGTACCTGAGTTCTGGTCGCCCCTTGCCCAAGGGATGCAAGTGCGAACATCTCGGCAGGTCTCCGTGCGTACAGCACCTTGGGGTGCTGGTTCAATAGGCCCCTTGGTTGTCCCTCTGATTTTGTTTCGTCTGACTAAAACGGGCGCCCGCCCCCTGTCTCCTTCAACCGATTACCTACATATGCAGGGAGACCTTGGATGCAACAGTATCATCGCCGAAACATGGCAGTGGCAACACCTCCCGACCAGTTGTCTTCAAACAGGTTCCCGGCCTCGAGCGGGCCTGATCACACCTGTCTCTGGAAGCCGGGAGAAGCGAGACCCAGGGAGAATGCAATCCAGAAACTCCCAGCCAATGGCCTTGGTGGGATGCATGTGCCGCAGCAGACTACCCATGCGGGAGCATTCGAAAGGGTGCAAGGGTGCAGATCAAACGGACCAATAGGGGGCCGGTCCCGAAAGGAAGGACGGCGGGATGAGCCTAAAGAGGGGCGGGCGGCACGCGAATCCATGCCGCAGTTGCTCCCATCGATCCATCCGATCCACGTCTCCACCAAGCTGAAGGTTGCTTGGCAGCGGAGAAAGGCGGGCTCCTGCCAAGAGCATTGGTGGTGTCTCAGGGTGTCATCCCCGCAACACAGGGCTCGGAGCGTGTACATATGTACGGATACACAGTCATGCACAGACGAGGATGGTGCGCGGAGCATGCCGCGAGCAGGAATGGCGTGTTGTGGGAATACGGTGGAGTTGGGCAATATGTGCCGGGCGGGTTGCGACATGAGGTGTCGTCAAATTCCTCGTGTGACGGGGCGGTCGCCAGCATTTGCCAGAGTCATCTGGCTCGTTTGGGTCGTGTCCAGGCTTGCCGGGGGCACGGCGGGACGGACCCGACCCCTCCATTCGGTTCTGGCCAGGGGTGAGGTGTTGCTGGGGACGGCTTCTCCGCGCGCCCTTGATCCGCGTCGCTCTGTCAGATATCATATGCGCCCTGTGGCCCTTTCAGCTGGAGCTGCCAACGAAGACAGTGTGTGTTCGGTATTATCGGCTACCTATTGTGGTCCTGTTCGCTTGCGCCGGCTGCGGGCGCTGTTCGTTGTCGATCGGCTTCTGCACGGTGAGGTGTGCGCTGGTGGGGTTGGACGCTGTTTGTCAACGGGCAGCCCGACAGCTTGCTTCCAGGTTCCCACCCCTCTCGATGGCCGCGCCGGCCATTGGCTCTTTCGTGTGTCAGTCGAGAAGCTGGATCCCGCTGCACGTCGCCAAATGAAGACAAGCACCATACCGCTTTCTCAGAGATGCGGTTACCGGAGGATTGGCTGGAATCCAGCAGAAATTGAGTTATCGCAAGGCTCGGCGTGATTTGGGGATGCATCGCCACTGCCGGGCAAGGGTAGCCTGCCTTTGCTTTGCAGGAAGACTGCGACATTTCCGCAGCACACAACACGGCTCCCGTGACCCACTGCTCACGAGGACACCGAGGACGTGGAAGGTAACCGAGGAAAGAGAAACACCCAATGCCTCGCGAGGGCTGACGAACAGGCTTGACGGGCTAGATTGCTCCAAACTGGGAGTTTACACTTCCCAACTGCCTGGGACAGGGCGATGGGCGGCTGCAAACCCCTGATCCCATTCTGCCCCTCCAGCTGAAATCCGGCGGCTTCTGTTCGGTCAGAGCCACGGACAGCGGGGTTGCGCCGCCGTCTTCACTGTTCCATTGCATGCATGGCGCATGTGCTGGTTGGCTACGGCGAGTTTGGGCAGGCTGCTGTCTCAGCGTATCTGAGCTCCAGGGCTCTCTCGGCCCGGCTCTGTTCGGGTCGGTCGTCCTGAACATGGTGGGAGTGTGTGATAAAAAACAATTGGCACGCCGTGCAGAGAGGCGGGGCAACTCAACATCGGAACACCGTGACATGGTGCGCAGCAAGGTCAGCCGACGCGGAGACACGGACACAAACGTGCGGGACGGCACGGGAATTTGGTTGCTCGATGCTGCCGCGTCCCGTTCTTGTTTCTGTCCGAGGTGCCACGTCGAGAGCCCGAGATGGACTTCGTGAGGTTGTGCGAGGGGGCAAGGGTTTGTGGATGCAGCCTGGCCCAATCGAGGGCACGCACGCTGCCGGTCGTGGTGCTGGCTTCCCAAATTTGCTCCGGGCCATCCAAGCCCTCAACTCAATGGACTCACTTGAGGTTGCGATGTCCACCAGGTTTCTGTACATGTACAACCTTGCCCTCCCGTCTTTGCTCGCTGGGTTCAGAAAAGTTGCGTTTCGCTCAGACCGCACACATGGGATCCCGTACATGATGTACGCAGTACACCAAGCTGGATGGTTAAAGTACCTCGTGACATTTGTACGACCTGCCCGGCAAACGGCAAACACCAATCCCCGAATGGGTTGAATCCTGTCGACCACTGTGCCACCAGCTGCAGGCAGAGACTAAAGACAATGCATTGGTCTTGTATCACAGGCGCCGAGCGTCAGATGCAAGCACGACGCAAGCACGACGCAAGCACCCGCGAGAGAGAGCCACCGTCTCGCCTTTCGACATGGCGGCGACACGCTGTCGGTCTATTATTCTACGGTCGTGGCACCAGGAATGGCCCAGCAGTCTTCAGATCCAACCCCGTTTCGCCCGTTTGTCCTGGGAAGTTTTCCAGAAACCTCTTACACGATAATGACGCTATCCACCTCTCGTGTTTATAGACTCGCCGCATCGATGTTGAGATCCGGTTGGCTGTATTGGAAGTGACAGGTCACCTCGGTATGCAGAAGATTCCGAATTTGTAGGCGTTGCGATGGAATGGAAGGGAGAGGACCATTATTGCAGTCAGCAATTAATCTCGACAGGAGACAGGTAATTATTGGTTCTCGCCCATCTCGTACCTAGATAGCCCCTGTGCATGGCATCTTGTCTTCTTCCACAAGCCTTTTCTGTAGGAGCCAAGCTGAATGGTTGATTCCAGCTTTGAACTCTTCAACGTCATGAAGGAGGGGGACCGAACTGTCCACGACGTAGTTACGGCCCGGTTGTTGTGGCTGTGATGTTGACTGACTCTCCTTTGCATACCTATCCGGTCTCAGCCAGCCACGCCAAGCATCTGGGGGTTCACAGTCTTCGAGAAAAACCAATGAATGCATTCCAGGTTGTGGGGTGAGACCTTGGGCATCCAACATCGGCGCCCAAACCGATCGCCGGCAGCCGCCTCAACAAGCACAGACAGAACGGCAACCCCGGGCCCGATGAGCGCGCCGGGCCGAAGCCAAGGGTGTTGCTCCGATTGTGTAACCACCTAGGCATGCCGAGAGCTGGGTGCTGTCTCTCGGATTGACAGCTTGCCCTTCGGCAATGCTGACACAGCAGAAGCTGCCTGCTCTGCTCGGATCGTTCCCCTGCATGTGACTGAAACAGGTCTTCCAGGTTCTCTTGCCTCCTCGAGTCCTGCTAATTAGGCGCAACCCGGCCGTTTCTGAACGAAGAACTTGGCCCCCAAATCCAGTGCGGAACATGCTGGATGCGCTCACAGACGGGATGACAGACACTCGGCGGGACCTTGGGGGCGGGCGAAGCGGCTCCTAACAATAGACGCATGTGGAATCCTAAAAACGGCACAGGAGGAACCACGCCGAATGCGAAGTCCTTCTGGTTAGCTCACTGTCCAGTTTGACGCAGGGCATTTGCGATCTTGCAGCAAATAAGAACCCCAACCCCTCGCCCTGCGGCCCCATCTGCGACCTGCATGTTGCTTCCGCGACGGTGGCGCAATGAAATACACAGAATCTTTCCCGTGTAAGATTCATAAAGTATCTCTCCAACCTCGAGCTCTCGCAACACAGCAGCGCTCATTCGCTGTCGGGAAAATGCCTCTGCTGCCGGTGTTCTTCTTGATTGGCCAGTCAATGCTGTCGATTCAATCAACTGCCTGTCAATACCCGCCTTCTCGACAAACGGCCTTCACCACTCACTCATTACACTGTGTGCATGGATGTGGTGATTCATGAGCGGACTGGTATGGTATTTACAGGCGGCGTAATGACACGGTACCTCCCTGACGGATGGAAACTGAGACCCCCGGGCAAAATCGCCTGAACAGGGAGCGCGGCCCGCGCCTGGTCCAACCTGGAAGCAGGCGGTTCCGTTGCTTCCACCGACCCACCTTTGCCCCAAGCCACCAGCTCCGTCGCTGGGACCGATCCAGGGTCCCTTGAAACCCGTGCTCTCGATCCACCTGGTGCTGTGCCTGGCCAGCAGGTGTGCAGGCGCGCCAACAGTACAGATTACTCTGTACACAGTCCAGTGTGTATGGAATCTGGTGCTGGCCCGGGTATGGGGTGGTGTGCATGCCCGCGCAAGTGCATGCGCCGCTCGGCCTGTGACCCAACCAACACCTGCTGCGGAAGGGGAGCACTGATCCATCATGGATGACTTAACTTTCCTTGTCCAAGCGAAGGTGCCTTAAGGTCAGCCAGGCGACCCGTCCACTTTCGTGCTCCGGTCCTGCCCTTCTTCCTAATTCCCAACCTCCGCCTGTGCTGCGATCCGCTTGTCCTCCCATCGCCCGACCAAACGGTAACCTGGGAGACTCTCGGTAGACTTGGCAGTCGAGCGTGCCGTCATCTCCCTGGCTGCGCCGGGCCAGCCCGAACTCCCGAAACCTGGAACCTTTTGGGCCCGTTGCCAGGAGCCCTGACTGCTGCCTGTGAGGACCGGTATTCTTTTGCTTTCCCCAATTTGTGTCGCGACATCGGCTCACCATTTTCATTGCCTAGATATTCTACTACGAACCAACTTTACGCTTGGGTTGCTCTCCAGTTTCTTTCCAAAGGCCACCAGTCTCCAGACACGGCAAACGGACCCAATCACAGCCGAGTGGAACTTACACCTCCCTTGCAAACCAGGTATGTCACGCCCACGCGCACTCCATGTTTTTGGTTGCGAGTTTGTTTGCGCTGCAATCACCCACTGCCCGGCGAGCCGGATGAGCGGTTGGGAACTGCTGAGGACTGCCCTGGATGGAGCGCTCGTTCTGCTTGGGGCTCAAGGAAAGCGGTCAAGGAAGGAGGCAAGGCCGGTCCTTCCCTTGGTGCAGCGCTCTCTGGCTCTGGGCACGCCCGGGTTTTTCTGCGTCCCTTCCATTTTGGTCATTCGGTCGAATCCGCTCCACACACTCCCTGCCGGGTCTGCGACATGCCCTTCCAGATCCACCCCCTCCCACACAAGAACCAGCACCATGCAGCTAGCACTGCACATTGCGTCCGTTTCCGTCTCCTTCCCGCTTCCCATCCATGCTCCGCTCCCCTGTCGACCGTCAGCCGGCGCCTTCTCGGTTACCCACCGGGGGCGATCGAAACTGCTCACGCTCGCTCCTGGGACGCTGGGACGCCGCCTGATTCGCTGCTGCAGAACACGATCCGTCGTTCCACTCCCGGGGGTCTGCCTGGCTTTCATGCAGCCCCCTGTGTTATTTTCCCTTTCAGCCCCGCTGCTCGTGCCCACCCGCATCGCATCCACGCTAACTTCGGGACCCAGGCCGTCAGCAACAAGGGAACTCCCGCTCCTTGATAAAAGGCTCGTTCCAGTTCCCGCCCCGGCGCGACGTACATCATTACCCGCCCGCTTCTTTCCCCCCTCAGCCGACCCGCCCATCTACCGTCTATTTATTCGTTCATTCCACCCGCTACCCCCCAAGCCGAGCTTCCTGGGCTCTTTTTCACTCGTGACCCATTCCATCGGATTTCGTCGCCTGGGGGCTTGCCTGCTTGGTGTGTTGCCAGGGATTGCCACCGCAAGTCGACTCTCTTCTGGGCCGCTGGATTTCGAACCCTGCGTGACGAGGCGACCTGCACGTCCCCGCCAGGAACTCGACAACCCTTTGTAGCGGGGACATCTGCATGCCTCGAAGCTCCTGGACTCGTTGAGCGAACAGCTGCAAGCTCCCAAAATCATTTTTGGAGCACCACTCTCGCCACATTGTTGGCTTCCCCCCACACATCACTCGCAGCCCCGTTTCCAACCCATTTGCAAAATGGCGGACGAATACCGGAGAGGGAGAGTTGATCCCCCACGAGAGAACCCTGAAGACATGCGCTATCCGCCTCCTCCCGAGAGTGAGGATCGAAGGCGGTTGCCCCCAGTAGGTCCAGACGGCCTCCCGGGCCCCTCAATGGCATACCCGCCCCCAGGCCCGCCGTATCCGTCGGACCCACGATATCAGGATCGGGGTTACTCGTCAGACCCGAGATATCAGTCGGATCCAAGATACCAAGCGGACCCCAGAGGATGGCCTCCCGGGGCTCCACCGCCCAATGGCTACCCTCCACAACAGGACGCGCGCTACCCACCCCCGTTTCCCGCCCAGGATCCACGACAGTTTGACGACCGGAGGCCGTTCGACGACAGGAGGCAGTACGAAGACCGCCGCCAGTACGAGGACCGGAGACCGTACGACGACCAGAGACTGTACGACGATCAGAGGCCGTACAATGACCGGCGGGGCTATCCTGACCCGTACTACGATGCCCAGCAGGCGCCGCCGGGTAGAGGGGGCGGATATGGCGCCGACTACTACCGATATCCGCCGGGTCCTTATCCCTACAACATGGGCCCTCCTCCTCCACCTGCCGTCACCCAGCAACAATCCGCGCCAAGGCAGAGGACATCGATCGCTTGTCGCTACTGCCGGAAGAGAAAGGTAAGACAGCAGTACGGCCGGGGCGGTCTCCGAGCCGACTTCCAGAGCCCAGGCTAACCTGATCCCTTCTAGATCCGTTGCAGCGGTTACACGCATACCACCAACGGCAAATGCACCAACTGTGACAAGCTGCGCATTGACTGCATCTTCCAGCCCGTCTCGTCTAATTCTTCTGCCGCCTTTGTTCCCGTGTCGGCCGTTCCAGGAGGAGTGCCGCCGGGGACGCCCCTCTACGGGGCCTATGGCCAGCCTTTGCCTCCATCTACCGCGCCAGCTCCGCAAGGTGGTCGGTCATATCAGTACCCACCGTCTGAATACACCCCCCCGATGCATTCGCCGACGGGATCATACACTGCATACGACGACAAGGACCCTGGGCGCCGACGGACGCGTCCGCAAGAGGAGGAGCACAGCGCACGACCGCCGCCTCCAAACTATCCACTGGACGACGACCCGCGCAGACGATCTCCCGTCTCGATTCACAGCAATGGCACCCCGCCCGCAGGTTACCACCCGTTCCAGCAAAGTCCCTATGACCGGGACCGGCCTCCGACTCCGACTCAGAATAGCCCTGGCCGCGCTATGCCGCCGCAGCAGCAGCTACGGACACCACAGGCCGCACCGCCGCAGATGCAGCAGATGCAGCAGCCCCAGCAACCGCCGCAGCCGCCGCAGCCGCCTCAGCCCCCGTCCCAGATTCCACCACAGACGAAAGGCGGGCCTCAACCGCCGTCTGGCGGGTATCCGAACCCGATGAGCCTGGATAACTTGATGGGCCCGGGGCCCCGAGCGGTAAACGACATTGACCGGAACATGCTGGGGCGGCTGAATCGGCGGGGATGATTCATTGGAGAGACGGCCTTGGTGGTGGAGCGAAATTCAAACCCAACGTCCTGCTTGGGATGATCTTCAATCCCGATCGGCTGGGCGGCCAAAACCGGGATTTCTGTCCGTTGAAGCAAAATTCGCACGGGTCGGCTGCCGGTTTCTGGTGGCTTACAACCATAATTCAAGAATCCTTCTGTGTTAGCTCGTTTCCCTCTTTCCCTGATGTTGTCATGTTGCTCTTTCACGTTCCTCTCATGTTTTGAAGCCAACGGCGGGCCAACACTACAGGATGTGGATGTTGGGCGTTCTGTGAGCTCTGCTCTCGAGATTGCGAAGGGGTTTCCTTCGCGTTGGGTCATTTGCATATTCGGTTTCAAGTTTCGCAGGTGTATGGCGAAAGATTGGGATTGCCTCACGGCACAACTGTCAGCTTCGGATTTCTCATCTTTTTCGTCTTTCTTTTTCACGCTGCTTGTCTTTTCCTTGGACTTGGTCACCAGCTTCGCTGCCTTCGCAAACCGCCGTGTAAACAGTGTGCAACCAGAGTAGTTCAGCACCCTCCGATTTCCTGCCGGCTTCGGAGCGGAGAAATCAAGCCGCAATTGCTACAGGTCATTTCTTGGGATTTCTTTTTCTTGCAGCACCACCATTGCCAGTTGCGTCCCACAGCTCCCCACTTTCCGTTGCCCGCGGCGATGCAGGCTGCAGCTCGGGCTCCAGCCGGCACGTCAATGGGTGATTGATAGTTGACGGAGAGATATCGGAATCGAGACGGAGGACGGGGCACCTGCCGCGGTCAGGAAAGGGGGTCAGATCCCTCTCCTTATCCGCTTGGCCCAAAATGGCATGATCCTCGAATTGGCCACGCATCTCCCCCGTCGCCGTGGGAGGGGAATGGAGCAGGCCCAAAGCTGCGGTATCCCAGCAGAGTCGGGCATTGCTGACTGCCGCTAAGACCACCACGGACTAACACCGACCAGGTTCTGGGGACATTGGGGCATTGAGTGCCACGCTGGTCCTCCGGAGCCGCGTCCAGCCATGCGAGGTGTTGGAGCTCGCCAAGTGTTCCACCAACCTGCGATGCTGCCACATGGATGGAGCTGCGAGAGCACTTGAGTGTTCCGCTGGAAGTTCCGCTTGTTGATGGGCCCATCCTTGGCTCGAGCCTGGCTAGGTATCACATCTCTCACGCATCGTTATGACCTCCACACAGCATGGTTGGACAATGGACACAGGAAACAGCCCCTTTTTTCAAGGCTGGAGCCCTCCAGGGACAGGCGTGACGCGGGTCCGCCTCAACCCAAATTCCCCCTCGTGGTGTGAAGAAGCCAGTTGATCCTTTCAGCAAGCCGGATGTCGCCGTTGCTGTGTCGGCGATTGCGGGTCTTGGGGCAAGTTTCTGGCCTGCGGCACCTCCCCGGCCATCCGTGTCTTTGGACAGCAGTTCCTCCGTGGGAGAGAAGGAGCCGGAGGCGGCCGGCTGCCACCAAACCAACACGTCCACAACAGATGGACCTCGCCAAACGCCTGACATGGTACGTAACCCTCAAGGTGGGTATGTTGATATTACTCTCTGCTGGTTTCTGGTTATCGCCCACAGATGATCATCGCTTCAAATCTCATGATTAATCTTCGTTCCCTTGCGAACCCCATTTCCGGAAGGAAGACAGCAAAAGAAATTCTCGGCACGCTGTGCGGCGTAGGCGAGAGCGGCGTTTGAGGAGCCTTCACAAGGTCCGCGCCCGAGTGACCTGTCACTTGGCACAGAGTCACACACCACGCACCACACTGCACAGCACTTGCAGCGAGGCATGCCTCGCCGATCACTCCCTCGACTCGATAGGGCATACGCTGTTTAAGCGCTGCAGCAGAAAAGTCTTGCCAGAAGCATGGTGGTGTGGACTCTCCGGACGGCCGAGAATTGGCGACTGCCCAAAAGCGGTGGCCAGCATGAGACCATGTCTTCTGGCCGCTTGCTGCGACATCCCGGCGGCTGCGTGAGGCCCAAAATGCGTTCCTTCGGGCATCATCAGCAGCAGCCAGCCGACATCAGATCGACGCTAATTCCATCGTGTTGCATAGTATGCACACCATGACTCGCAAAATAAGACATCACCGTTACGAATCACTCGCAGCACCCCCAGGCCAGTGAGACTTCCCGGAGTGCGCCTGGCGATCCGGGGGGCCCCCAGATGTCAGGCTTGGACATTGGACCGCTTCTAGGCTCCATAACGGCCCGAGCCCCCCTTTGGAGAAAAGGGGGCAGGCCTGCCGTGAGGGGCTGCGGCCATGTCGAAACGGAGACCGTAACACTGCGTAACTGCGTGGATACCGTTCAAAACGGGGAGACAGCAATCTTTCTGTGAGGTCAGTCGAACGTGGGAGGCCAGAGAGTTTTGTTGTTCGAGCACTGAGCAAATCCGACTCGTGCATTGCGCTTCCATCAGTGATGGTCCGAGGGGGCGGTCTGGGCGTCCCCTCCGAGGGAGGCGGGAGTCTCCGTTCGCTCGGACGGCTCGCCACGGTGTAGGCCACCGAATCACCGCCAGGCCGGAGAAGAACGCACGCACACTGATGGGCAAAAATGACCGGAAGGACTTCCACTGATGATGTCTGTTGTGGACCAATTGCTCCATCCCGTTGACCACGAGCAGAGCTGTCTGCCTCGTGTGTCCGAGCTTTGGGAAGCATGTTCACATGTTCTTGACAAGGCCCAGGCCCTTACTGCGCGTCCTCGGAGAGACTGACAATCGACCTGTTTGACTTCGGATCACTGCGCAAAACGACGCCGAGGCGTGACCCAAGGGCTCACCGGAACCGAGAATCCGAGGCGAACCCCGAGGGTGCGCAGAGGAGATGATCAGACGGCTTTTTCAAAACTTGTCTAGCGGCGAGAGCAACCGGGAGCGAAATGATGATTGAATTTCTTAAGATTGAACAGAAGCAGGAAGGCGGCGGTGCCGTGTGCTACAGATCAGGCCGTTCTTTCCCGCCGCTGCCGACCTTCACGAACACAACTCCAATCGAGCACGCGGTTTGCGCCTGCCAAACGGAGGGATCGAACATCTCTCTGGGGCACGAACGCCCAAGACGCACCACATGATGGAAGAATTGGCCCCAACGTCTTCAGTCTGGCCCACTAGTCATCATGGTAATCTTGTTCCTTCTAAAAGCGCGTTCAGTAGCTAATAAGATTTGCTTAGAACCGCCGTGAAAAACCCCCTTGCCGTCAGACAGCTCAAATTTAGCTCGACATAGCGTCAACAACCTGTCGCACCCTCGTCTCCGTTCTCCTGGAAGCGCCTCCCAAGGCATCCAAACAACCACCCATTTCGCAGCAGGTGTCAGCGAAGGCGCCAAAAAGTGGCTGCAACTTGGCTTCTTCACTCGATCCCCTCCCGAATTCACCTCCTTTCGGACCCGTCTGCCAAGCCTCAAGGGTCTCGACACACGCCGCAACGGCCATACACAGCATCAGCGGCACAACCCGAACGTTGGGGGGACATCGGAATACCTTGCCAGTTTCTTTTCGCGTTGGGTAATAAGTGCACAGGCAACCGCGCCTGGCACTTGCCGCCCTGCGGCGCCCCCAAGGGTTCGCATGCTGCTGTCAGCTTACGCAACCACGTCAGAGATCCCTCTTGAGCCGAAGGATTGCGGACCCGTGGCTCCATGGGGAAGAAAGATTGAGACGTTATTAAGAGCTGTTATAGGTTACTTCTGTGGATCGGTATGCTTGTCGACTGGCAGACGAAAAAAAACAAAGCCCAACCTGGCAAATAGGAGGTCCGTCGTGGCTCAAACCCCCAGACTCATCCCTCCGACTCGCAACACTAATGTTTGCTTTCTGGAGACAACCCCTTTAGTTGAGCCAACGGACGGCGCGTGGAGCCCATACCCTGGTGTTGAGATGGTCCAAAAATACGACTGGCGCAACACCTAGAGTTGCTGGGAATGGGCTCGGCATCATCCTTGACCTCAAAGCCTTGTCCGAAATTGCGTCGTTGGGAATCACGACATCAAGGAGAGAATTGTACAGGGCAAGAGCTCGGTTTTGATTCTCTCTTCCTTTGATCTGCTTGTTCAACAGAAACTGACTGTCTCAACCTAGGCCCGCGCCCTCGTTCTCCCTCCCTCGTTTGCATGCGTCATACCCAATCAACACCAGATCAGCCAAAGAGTATTTCTGTCTCCCAGTCTTTTGCGGAGGTTATTCAAACTGAATTCCTCTCACCATGACCAGGGACCAGCGGCACACTGCGCTCAGATGGTGGAGACTCAGCATGGGTATCAACAAGGGGCCTTGCGTTGCGAGGGCAACAGCAGGCGGTGGGTGGAGTCGAACAAATAACGACGCCTCCAATGGTTTTCAATTATCTATCGCGGGCTGCGAGTGCAGTCGGATGGATTTAGGTTACAGTCTGCTTTTCTGGCGCAGACTCGTCAGGTTGCGGCCGGGAACCTTGAAGCCAAGGTTTTGCCTATCGCTGGCAACATCTGGTTTGTCTAATTATTCCTCTGTTCCCTGCCCCAGAAGGGGATTCAGTTGGTCACAATAGTTGTTTGATTTACATTTCCTACAGTTGAACCGTCTTCGCAATGCACTGGTCTTGTCAGGAACGACAGAAGTCGCTCTGCTCTTCAACCACGCAGCAACACCCAAACCTACAAGGTTGAAAGCAGTTTAGGAAGACAAGTGCAGCATCTCCCATACATCAGCGAGACGTTTTTGAAGAGACAGTCCCTGCTGCCGTTCCGCATGTTGTTGGGCATCAGCTGCAGGGCCCGGCCAATCTAGGGGTGGCGCGGCGCGTCGACGTGGTACAGGGGTGGCAGGGTTTCAGTCAGTTCTGCATGCAGCCATGGTTACAACAGTCGGCGAATTCTTGATAGGAGCGTTGGCCGCTTGTGGAACACTTAATTTGCCCCTTCAGCACAATCACTGGGTGAGAGATGCTTCTGGACGAGGCTGTCGGGCGAACAGTTGACTCTGGAAGCCTGCCCTATTGACTCCAGGAATTACACAGCACCTTGGTGTGTTGGCAGCAGAGGATGCAAATAATGTCCGCCTAGAAAAGGCTTGAGACCCTTCGAGGTTGAAACTGAGCATGTGCACTTGCGTTTGAGAACAACGATGACCAGAGACAGACTTTGGTCTCGATGTCCAACCTAACCCTGTTGCAGTTTGGGGTCCTTTCCAATCCTCGTTTCCCCTGCTCCTAACTGGCATCCACTCTATTGAATGGAATCGAGAATGGCTTTCCACGGAATACGCTACTGACTGGTCTTGAAGCAAAAGGCTCGCAGTTTGTTGTGTCGTAGGCCGTGGTTGGTGCTTGTCTCAGCAACTCCAAAAGCAACCTCGGACTCGATCGAATTGAAACGTTACAAGACTAGGGACGAGAGAGCGTGACGTAGTGCGAAGATACGCCAGTTGCTGCGCTTGTGTCTGGTCTTTGCTCGAGTTAGACCCAATGTCACTCTGGATGCGGGAGGTTGAGCCCCTGAAACTCGTCTGGACCACATCTTCGGACAACACTATCACAGGCAACGAAAAGATGCGGTGCGCTCATGGGTGATATCTCTCCTCTCTGTACATATGACAGCCAGATAGGTGCATCGGAGGACTGGGAGTGACAAATACGCAGTTGATTTGACCACTGATGCCAAAAACCCCCCCGACACGACGCAATAATGATGTTGGGCGAAGTTGATACTCAGCGGCTGCGAGCGACCATGTGAAGATACAGGACAAGACATAAGATATGTGTAAGACGTACAGGAGAACGTATAAATAGAGAGGAAGATCCTCTTGCTCTCCCCAACTGGGAACAAAGAAGCGTACCTCAGGAAAGAGGTAGAGATAGACGAAGATATCAGAAGAAACAAAACGAAAGCTAAAGATCACCGTGGTATTTACGAAGTCGTTTCCCGCTCTCGAAAACGCAACAAAACACAGCAAAGGCAGCGGCCACGCAAGAAGAGCCTCAGCCACGACCAAAAAAGAAAACCACAAGAGACAGATAAACCCGATCGCCAAGAAACGAAGTGAGGAGAAAGACCCCCTGAGAGGGCCCGCCGCTTAATACCGGAAAACGTGCCCCTCCTTCTTCGGCGTAGCCCTGTACGCGTCCGACTCGTCATCCGACACGGGCGTGACCGGCTCTTCCTTTCGTTTGTCAGCCGCCGCCAGGGACGAGGACCCGCCGAACCCGGGGTGGAACGGCTCAAAGGAGAGCCGCGGCGGGCCGTCTGGCCGAGACGAGGATCCCGCGGCTTGTTGGTGGTGCTCGGGGGGCGGGTCCCGGAAGGGGTCCTGCTCGTCGTCGTCGGTGTCGTGGCGGGGTGTCCCGCTGGCTGACCTCGAGGGGCCGGCGACGGCCGAGCTGCTGCCGTAGGTGTCGAGCGTGGCTTTGCCCTTGCCGTTGCTGCTGCTTCCGGCGACTGCTTTCCGGGACGGGACGGGCGGCACCGGGCGGGACAGGTCGGGCGGGGGGACCTGTTGTTGGTGTGGGTGTGGTGCCGGGCTGGAGGTGCCGGAGCTTCCGTCCCCGAGTCCGAGCTGCTTCTTTGCTTGCAGCACAGCGCGGTGGTGCTGGTTCAGCGCCTGTTGGAGCTGCTCGTTTGTGTCGATCAAACTCTCCATTGTGTCGTTGTCGGGCGCGGGGTTTTCGGAGGTCATGTATCCCTGAATGCTCTTCGAGGCGCTGTTGCAACGGTCCGAGAATTCCTTGATCAGGTCGTTGGACAGCACTTCGGAGGGCGGTGTGCAGGCAACGACTTGCTCGAGGAGTTTGGCTGATGTTCGCGCTTCTTCCAGCCGGTTCGCGAGCTCGACTGGGTCGGGGAGACGTCTGCTGTTATGTCCCCGGGGATAGAAGGCTCCGGGCAGCGGCTGTTGAGGGTGAAAAGGCGGCGCCATCATGGTCCGCGGAACTGCCGCACCAGACATTCCCTGCGCACAGCAGGTTAGCACATACTCCTGGTGCCCACCCTCACGCATCCGAAATTTGGGCACTCACCCCGTAAGCTTTGTAAGCCTTCTCCTTCTCCTTCTTCCACATGGCGATAGTCGGGGCCAGCCCCGCGTCGTAGCCTTTTGAGAGCTCGAATGTGTCGAGTGTCTCCATCAGGATCTGGCGTACGCTCGCGTCTCGCCCTGACCTCAGCAGCTCCTTGGCCGCGTCAACGAACTTCTTGTCCATGTACTGCGTGAAGCCCGGGCCAGGGTTGTCCGCGAGGATCCGGAGCAGCATGATTGCGTTGTATTGGCATGACGGCTTCGACCAGTAGTCGCGGGACATGAATTTGCGGATCAGGCGGGCGCATTCGGCGGCGGCGGCGGGGGAGGCAACAGCAGCCTCAACGATAGACGGGAGGAAGATGACATCGTCGCCCTGTAGCCACCCAGTATTCACAATGTCAGCATCCTGATTCCGATGTCTCAAAAAAAGGGCGGACTCTCGCGGCACGAGCTCTTCGTGACGTACCGACGCACTTCCGACCGACTGGCAGAATTGTTTCTGAGCTTGCCGTCAGCATGGTTTCTGCTAGAGGGATGGTGGTCGTGTTGATCGGCGCCGGGAGGAATCGTACCACACAGCGCGTGGCAACGCCTTCAGGGGTATCGTTGGTGGGATCTGTTGGTGACCCTTCGTTACTGCCTGTGGCGCGCGCGAGCAACCCGCATGGTCAGTTTCTGGGCCGCTGCTTTCTGCCGCGGGTTTGGATTTGTCGGCGTGTGCCCTCACCTTCAGCAAATGTTGGCCGTTTCTTTATGCTGCCCAGCACCTTGTTCATGCTAAAGCTCCCCATCTCGTCGGATGCGACAGCGAGGCGCGCGAGGGCCCTGCCGGCGTCAGCTCGATTGCAGCGACGCGCAAATGTCGGTGTACGTAGAAGGGTTCTGAGAGCACAGGCTGGAGAATCCTGGTGTCGTTGTGATTGTTTCGTTTCGATGGTGTCGCAGATTATCCGTGATTCCGTGGGATATTACCGCTGGTGTTGGTCCGCCGCGTGCCGCGTGCACAAGCGCTAACTAGGCAGCAAGGGTCCTTGATCTAGACCCCGTTTCCGTTGCGACGCTGGTTTGGAGAGCCGGGGATGGGTGAGGTGAGGATCCTGACTTGAGCATGGAAAAGTACACGTGTAGCAGCTCCCATGAAAAGATATTAAACCACACGGGTAGTCATGCCGCGGTTGCAGTCACAATAGGCTCGGGAGTACCAGGCAGGAATCAGACGACGCTAAAGGGAAGCTCCTCCAAAGGCGTTGAGAACTGTCTCTCAATGGAGGGGCAAACAGGCCTACAGCTCACCCGACTATCTCGGGTTTTGGGGCGGCGTTCGCTCCAAAGTCATCAGCAACAACGCCAGAAAGGCGTTGCCAAGACGGACGCACAAGCTGCACAGCCTCGCTGTCGCCGCCCGGACGCGCAAGCAGCCCTCCGGATCGTCGGCCGCCTGTGTCCGGTGGAGGCCCGGAGCCGTTCGGTTGGCGCTGCCAAGGATCAAGGCTGCGGCAACGAGCGCTGCGATAAGATAAGCCCCGCAATTTCAGGGGCCTTTCTGGGGGAGGGCAAGCTGTGGCGCCGTGGGGAAGAGTCAAAGACCGAAGCCGCGAGACAGCAGGTCTCAAAGTCCATGTCACATAGCGTGCCCAAGGACAAAAACGTACGGTAGTAAATCTACGTTAGTTATACAAATCTATTCATGCAGCCCGGTACACGACGAGCCCACGACAGGCACGTGCTATTCATCCTCCTCCTCGTCAGGCAATATCTCCTCAACCACGAGGTTGCCTCCCCTCCCCATCTTCTCACCGACTGTCGTGGTTTCGCTCGGCTCGAACGTTTCCCGGGGCATGACCGATGCAATCCGGAACCCGTACTTGTGCTCGTAGTCTGTCGGCTTCTCCGCCTTTTCACTGTTGGGCCCCGCTTGGAGGAGATCATAACACTCGACAAAGGCATACAGCTCTTCCACCGTGGTGTGTGTGGCAAATTTCCGTACCACTCGGCCGGCCTCAGACGAGGCGGGCATGTTGAGTGCCAGGCGGACCGTGTCCTTGGCTCCGGCGTCAGGCTCCGGCGCGATGGTGGTCGCTCGCCATTCCCTCCACTTTTGCTGCAGCTCTTGCAGCCGGGCAGCCGCCTCGGCCTCCTCCAGAGCCCGTTTTTCTGCAGCAGCTGCAGCAGCCGCAGCCTCCCGCTTCTGACGTGCCCTCTCCCGATCCGCGGCCAGAGACCTCTCGTATGCCGAGTCCTGCTGGGTACGGAGATTCCGCGCCATCTCCTGCGCAGCTCTCTCGGCTCTGACACCGTTCATGTCAGGCCCATACTTGGTGATGGCGCTCTGAATGCCGGCAGTGTATGACTCGGGTGTCATGGGTCCAACTAGGCGTTTGACGATGCCCATGCGCGTGCTGCCCTCTTTGGGGGTGAGGCACACGACACACGAGAAGGGGTACTTGGCGCAGTTGTACTCTCGGGCGACCTGATATGCCTCCGAGTCCAGCGCGTTTCCTCCCCATAGTATGATGTTGTTGGCGGGGTCGTTGATAAAGGTTACAACCTCTGGCGACAAGAGCGTGTTTCGAATAAACGATTCGGTCTCGTCGTTCTCGGGCGATACCAAGACCGTCAAGAGAAATTTCAGCTCAGTCTTGGCCGCATCCAATGCCTGGGCATGGCCGCCCTCAAAGAATGGAAGGCCGTGTGCCCCGTATTCTTCCTCAAAATCTCGCCGAAACCGCTGCGCTGTTTCTTTCGGAAGGGTCACCCTTCGCCCCGTTGTCTGCCTTAGGCCCTTCGAGATGGAGGATGCCACAAACCGTGGCCGGATCGATTGTGGCAGGAAGGACAAGAAATAGAAGAGCGACCTGAACAGGCCGGCAAAGATCTTGTAGCCGAACCGAAAAGGCGCAAAGAGCACGGCTACCAGGAAGGGGGTTCGATACACCGCCGAGGACTGAGGCACTACCCGCGGCGCAGGGGCAGTTTGAGGCCGTGTTGCCGGCCGATATGGGTGACTGTCAGCATCCAGAAAGCTCTCGTGGAGATTCTCGTGTCTTGCTGTCGCGCGGGGAATGTTATCGTGTGCCGCTTGCGCTTCGGCAACCAAATCAGGGCCTTCGCCGTCAAAGAACTTCGCAATCGCAATCTGTATGGCAGTCAGCTTTGGGGTCCAGACACCGCACACGGTGTACAGACCTGAACGTTCCATTGCGACCTCTCGAGGATGGGGATAGCATCCTTGACCTCTTGGCTTGTGACATCGGTGTATTGCTGCAGAGCTTCCTGCTGGCTTGCCGATAGGCTACCAATATCAAAGTCGCCCTCGCTCGCCATGGTTTCCCGAGGGCACTGCGCCCATCTACCCTTGCTGATCAAGAAAGAGAGAGCCGCATCGACCAGCAGGTTCTTTTGGATTCGAGAGTTGGGCCCGAGAGAGCCGGTCTCCGAGGGCGGCGAACCGAGCGCGGTCTGTGTGTCCTGTGTGTCTAAATGGTTGGAAAATGCGACTGGGCTGTTGGAATCGTTACAGGAGAGAAATCGGGTGCCGAGCGTTGGCTGCAACGGGACGAGCGTGTCGAGGGTGGAAGGGCTGGAACACCAGGTGTCCACTGTGTGTACAGCTACACAAAGACAATGTCCGAGCCTGGGGAAGCTTGTTTGTGTCGCTCGGCTGGGCAATTGAAGATGCTGAGTGCTCTCACGCAACCCCTATCGGCGCTGCGCGAGTCTGGTCAAGAGGTTGCCCGAGTTGCAGAGGGTGGTTGCTGGCCTTATTATCCAAGATGAGGTCAGCATGCATAGCAGGAGCGGTTATGACAATATCCAGACCTCAGGCAACTATTGATTCCGTTTATGTACATGCACCCAATGTGGCCTGTGCGCACTTCGAGGCTGAAGCAACCCAAGAAGGAGTGCCCAAGACGGGAGGGGCAGCCGAGCCCCACTCGTCGAGTTAGCGCGGGAACCCGCGCTTCTTCAGTCTTCCTTTGACGCTCCGCTGCACTTGCGCCCGCACCGCCTGGAATCTGGAATGCCCCCCCGACCCCCGACAAGCTTGGCTCGTCGGTGATCCTGCTCCCGCCTCAACTTCAAAAAATCCCTGGCCTTCCCACCGCCCGTCGACGTCGCCGCGCGTCTCTGTCTCGTTTTCCCGCCGCCATTGGGTCGGTGCCCTGACGCAATTGCCGTCGCCCGCCCTCGTGCTCGCTCGCATGCCGCTTTCTATGGGTGCCTTATCGCCCGTTCGGTCAAACCATGGGACTTTTCCGCCATCATCAAGTGAGGCCCGCCTCTGATTTTTATGCGCCGCCCGGTGCTGTGTTTGGCTGTACTCCAGGGCTGACGCTCCTTTACCTTTAGATATCGTAGAATCAGTCAAGGCGCTGTCTCCCTGTCCTTGATTTGACCGAACCCCCACCATGGCCGCGACGCGCTACCCCTCGAATGACCTCCGCCGTCAGGTCGGTTCTCCGAGATCAAAGGGCCGAGGTCGGTCATTTCCGATTTTTGTTGGTGCATCTGTCCCGCTCTAACGGTCAGGGTGTAGAGAACAAAGACACGCTGTGTCGCAACATCCTCATTTACGGCAACTGTCGCTACGAAGACCAAGGGTGTACCTTCAACCATGACCAGAACAAAACCTCTTCCCCCCAAGCAGATTTGTATGTTGATTATCAGGATCCCGTTCTGTGTGGGCGCTTTCTGGTTGCCAAACCCCTGTCTGGGTGTTGACGCTGGGATCCCCACCGTTTCTCTTCTGGCTTGTCGCCGCGTCTAACGTCCTGCCAGTACCAAGAAGACATTCAATGTTGACTCGCCATCATTCACTCCGTCTAGCCAGCAGGCAGCACCGGCCAAAAAAACTACCCTTTCGTCTCAGGCCGCGAGCGCCGCTCCATTCACTCCCCGTGGAGTGGGCGGTGAGTTATTCAGCCCTCACTGAGATTGTGCAAGAGCTGACACTGCTGTAGCCCCAAACCTACAACCCAGCACTGAAACTTCGGTGTTCAACCCAGCGGCCATCAGAGAGTTCACCCCACAAAACTACGACATCAGCAACACCGTACCCCCCCCCCGATTGTTCGGTC
>Ga0247823_10000681_pt1 | contig 28613 bp, 28 predicted proteins | sample 13C_PalmiticAcid_2_FD_192426 | JGI IMG/M metagenome (GOLD analysis project Ga0247823, IMG submission 192426) | Soil microbial communities from agricultural site in Penn Yan, New York, United States - 13C_PalmiticAcid_Day30 | ecosystem: Environmental > Terrestrial > Soil > Agricultural land...
CTCAGCGCGGCGTGTGGCCGTAGGTGATGGAGAGCACCACGCCCGAGCGCAGGCGCACCGTGGCGAACAGGTTGCCGGGGCCCCGGTCGTACAGCCATTCCTCGGTGACTTGGCAGGGCAGGATGCGGCTGGCGTAGGGTTCGGGCACCGGGTAGTAGTGGGGGTTCTGGTAGAGCGGCGCGCAGTAGGTGTCGGTCAGCACGGGTTGGCCGCACTTGGCCATCAGCGAGAGTTTCGAATCGCCTTCGGCCGCGATGCCGCCGGCGCAGCGCAACGATTCCGCGCGTGCCGGGGCCGCGCCGCCCAGCAAGGCCACGAGCAGCCCCAGGCCCGCCAGCCACCGCCAGCCCGGCAGGGTCGAGGGCAGTCGATAGGCTGGGGCGGACATGGCGGGCGGGCTACACGATGCCGTTGCGGATCGCGTAGACGGTGAGTTCGGCGTTGTTCGCCAGGTGCAGCTTTTCCAGCACGCGCGCGCGGTACACGCTCACGGTCTTGGGGCTGAGCATGAGTTCTTCGGCGATGTCCGAGAGCTTCTTGCCCGAGGCGATCTTCTGCAGGGTCTGCAGTTCGCGCTCGGACAGGCTGGCGTGCAGCTCCTCGCTTTCGGGGGCGTTGAGCGTGTCCACCAGCATCTGCGCCACGTCGGGCGTCACGTACTTGCGGCCCTGCATCACGGTGCGGATGGCGGCCACCAGCTCGGCCGGCTCGCCGGCCTTGTTCAGGTAACCGCGCGCGCCCGCGCGCAGGCAGCGGATGGCGTACTGGTCTTCCGGGTACATGGAGACCACCAGGGTCTTGACGGTGGAGCCCTCTTCCTTGAGCGTGCCCAGCACCTCCAGGCCACCGCGCCCGGGCATGTTCAGGTCGAGCACGAGCACGTCGCACTCGACCTTGCGCATCAGGTCGCGCAGTTCGGGGTAGCTGCCGGCCTCGCCGACCACCTGGATGTCGGTGGCTTCCGAAATGGTGTCGCGGATGCCGCGCCGCACCATGGCGTGGTCGTCACACAAAATCACCTTGATCATGGGGTTCCTCGTCGGCCTGTGCCGCATTGTCCGGGTTGCTGGAAGTCTGCAAGGGTATCGACAGAATGACCGAGGTGCCGCGGGGCGAGGAACTCACGTCGAGCCAGCCGCCCACCTTGACGGCGCGCTCGCGCAGGCCCAGCAGGCCGAAGGACTTGGCCTTGCGCAGGGCCTGGGCGTCCAGGCCCTTGCCGTTGTCGGTCACTTCGAGGGTGAGCACGCCTTCGCGGTCGCTCAGGTCGATGTCGACCGCGCTGGCCTCGGCGTGCTTGTGCACGTTGGTCATGGCCTCCTGCGCGGTGCGGTAAGCCACGAGCTGGAGTTCGCGCGGCACGTCCAGCGTTTCGGACGAGCGCCGCACCACCACCCGCAGGCCGGTGCGCCGCTCGAAACCCGAGGCCAGCCAGAGCACGGCGGCGACCAGACCCTGGTCGAGGATGGGCGGGCGCAGGTTCATCATGATGCGCTGGCTCGCACCCAGGGCGTGCTGAAGCATTTCCATGGCCGAGCCCAGGTGGCGCTGGATGTCGTCCTGCTCCACGTGCCGGCCAACCCAGGCCAGATCGAGCTTGACGGCGGCGAGCGCACCGCCGATGTCGTCGTGGATCTCGCGCGCGATGTCGGCGCGCTCCTGTTCGATGCTGGTCTGCAGGTGCTCGGCCAGTTCGGCCAGGCGGCGGCGCGACTCGGCCAGTTCGGCGTCGGCCGCGGCCTTGGCGCGGCGGGTTTCGCTGATCTCGATGGCGCGCTCGATCACGTGCGACAGGCGGTGCATGCTGTCCTTGAGCAGGTAATCGCTCACCCCCCGGTGCATGACGTCGACCGCCGCCGTTTCACCAATGGCACCGGAGAGGATGACGAACGGGATCTCCAGCTTCATCGCCCGCACCTCGTCCCAGGCGTCCATGCCGGTGAAGCCGGGCAGGTGGTAGTCGGCCAGCACGATGTCGTAGTGGGCGCTCTGCAGTTCGCGGCGGAAGTCCTCCACCGTGTCCACCAGCACCACCTCGCTGGCGAGCTGGCTGCGCTGCAAGGCGAATTTCACGAGCGCGTGGTCCACCCGTGAATCCTCCAGGTGAAGGATGCGGACAAAGCGCTTGTCCGGGGTTGGAGACGGTCCGCTCATTCTGGTGTTCTCGGGGGATGAATGCCACTTTGCACCCAGGGCTGGGCCGGCAACGCGGAAATTGGTGCTGAATTCGGCCCGTTATCTGTCGATACAGGGTCGGACAGCTGTCGAAAATTGTAATACCCACCCCAGTAGCCGAGCGCCCCCACCACCCACCATGGAACTACCGACGATGCAGCAGACCCCGCCGTCTGTCTCCCTGCCCGTGAATCTGGTGGCCGACCTCCAGGATTCGCTGCTCATGGCCATGACGGACCTGCAGCGGCTCGAAGGCCTGCTCGACCACGCCACCAGCAACCTGCTGGAGCGTTTCGGTTCGGCCAACCAGGCCCTGGGCCACCTCAGCGCCGAACGGGGCGAGGAGTTCGGCCCGATCCGCCAGAGCCTGCACCAGGCCGTGACCGAACTGCAGTTCCACGACATGGCCACCCAGCTGATCGTGCACACCGGCAAGGTGCTGCAGAGCTGCGCCTGGCGCCTGGCCGACCAGACCATGGAGCCCGAGGAAGGCGAGGTGCCGATGGACATCGACCCCATGCCCGAGCGCCCCAGCCCGGTGACCCAAAGCGAGATGGACGCCGGGTCCATCGACTTGTTCTGAGCACAGGCCGATTCAAGCCTTTGCCCCAATTGCCGATATTTGATTCCAAACGGAGTAAGCCATGCGATCGATTCTTGCCGTAGACGACTCGGCGTCCATGCGAAAAATGGTGTCCTTCACCCTCACCGGGGCGGGCTACCACGTGGTCGAGGCCGTGGACGGTCAGGACGCCTGGGAAAAGGCCCAGACGCACAGCATCGACCTGGTGCTGACCGACCAGAACATGCCCAACATGGACGGGCTGGGCCTCACGCGCAAGCTGCGCGAGCACCCCAAGTTCAAGTCCGTGCCCATCCTGATCCTGACCACCGAGTCCAGCGACCAGATGAAGCAGCTCGGCCGCGCGGCCGGTGCCACCGGGTGGTTGGTCAAGCCTTTCGATCCGGGCCGCCTGATCGAAGTCATTCAAAAGGTGATTCGATGACCCCCCGCGTCGCCTTCGGCGCCTCCCCCCTTGCAGGGGGGCGACACCCTGGGACCGGCAAAGCCGGATCCCTGGTGCCTCTGGGCAAAAACACTTCGCGCCGACAGAACCACATCAACGAGGAGTTTCACCATGGGTGAAATGATGAACGAAGGCCAGAACCTCGGCAACGACATCGATCTGAGCCAGTTCTATTCGATCTTTTTTGAAGAAGCCGGCGAGAACCTCGACCAGATGGAGCAGATGCTGCTCGCGCTCGACCTGGAGAAGGCCGACGACGAGGAGCTCAACGCCATCTTCCGCTGCGCGCATTCGATCAAGGGCGGCGCCGCCACCTTCGGCTTTGCCGACGTGGCCGAACTCACGCACCAGATGGAGTCGCTGCTGGACAAGCTGCGCCGCCATGAACTGACGCCCACGGCCGCCATGGTGGACGTGCTGCTGGAATCCTCCGACGCGCTGCGCGGCCTGCTGGGCGCCCACCAGGGCCGCGGCGTCGAGCCCCCCGCCACGGCCGACCTGGTCGCGCGCATCAGCGCGCTGGCCAACAGCGAAGACGCCGAAGTCGAAGAAGAAGCCCCCGCGCCAGCCCCGGTGGTGGTCGCGGCGCCCGCTCCCGTGGCCGCCCCGGCGCCAGCCCCCGCACGCAAGGCCGCCAAGGTCGAGCGCGAGCTGGAAATCCACATCGGCCCGCTGGAGAACCCGGCCTCGGCCGACGGCATCGCCGAGCTGTTCCGCGACATTCCGGGCCTGGGCACGGTCGAGGCCCTGCCCTGCGACCTGAGCACGCGCCGCGTCTGGCGCGCCCGCACCTCGGCCAGCGACAGCGACCTGATGGACCTGTTCACCTTCCACGTGGGCAAGGACGACATCCGCATCGTCGAGCCACAGGCCCAACCGGCCGCACCGAACATCACCATCGGCGAAGACGGCGAGCCCATGGGCACCGGCCACCCGAACCCGACCACCGAAGGCCGCGACTACGGCTTCTTCGAAGGCGCTCCCGGCGTGCCGATGCGCGCCGCCGCCACCGAGGGTGCCGCCCCGAAGGCCGCCCCCAAGGTGGAGGCCCGCGCCGCCGCCGGTGCCGGCCTCGAATCGAGCACGCTGCGCGTCTCGGTGAGCAAGGTGGACCAGCTCATCAACCTGGTGGGCGAACTCGTCATCACCCAGGCCATGCTCGCGCAGAAGAGCCGCGAACTCGACGACAAGGACAACCAGCCCCTGCTGGCCGGCCTGGCCGACCTGGACCGCAACACCCGCGACCTGCAGGAAGCGGTGATGTCGATCCGCATGATCCCCATGTCCGTGGTGTTCAACCGCTTCCCTCGCATGCTGCGCGACCTCGCCACCAAGCTGGGCAAGAAGGTCGAGCTGGTCACGCAGGGCGAATCGACCGAACTCGACAAGGGCCTGGTGGAGAAGATCACCGACCCGCTGACCCACCTGATCCGCAACAGCTGCGACCACGGCATCGAGATGCCGGAGGAGCGCCGCGCCAAGGGCAAGAGCGAAAACGGCACGATCACGCTGTCGGCCACGCACGAAGGCGGCTCGATCCTGATCGAGGTGCGCGACGATGGCAAGGGCCTCTCGCGCGAGAAGCTGCTGCGAAAGGCGCGCGAGAAGGGCATCGACGCACCCGACACGCTGACCGACACCGAGGTCTGGAACCTGATCTTCGCGCCCGGTTTCTCCACCGCCGAGGAAGTGACCGACGTGTCCGGCCGCGGTGTGGGCATGGACGTGGTCAAGAAGAACATCGCCGCGCTCAACGGCACGGTGGAGATCGATTCGGCCGAAGGCTTCGGCATGCGCGTCTCGGTGCGCCTGCCGCTCACGCTGGCCATCATGGACGGCATGTCGGTGCGCGTGAGCGACGAGGTGTACATCCTGCCGCTGTCCAACGTGATCGAGTCGTTCCAGATCAAGCCGAGCGACATCAACACCATGGCGCAGGGCGCCCAGGTGGTGAAGGTGCGCGACGAGTACATGCCCGTGGTCGAACTCGAGCGCGTGTTCCAGGTGCCGCGTTTCGAGTTCAACGGCACCAGCCCCATCATGGTGGTGGTGGAGGCCGAAGGCTCGCGCGTGGCGCTGATGGTCGACGAGCTGCTGGGCCAGCAACAGGTGGTGATCAAGAACCTGGAGTCCAACTACCGCAAGGTGCCCAACGTCTCGGGCGCCACCATCCTGGGCGACGGCAAGGTCGCGCTGATCCTGGACACCTCCGGCCTGGTGCGCCGCTCACGCCACTGACCTGAGTCCTTTCGCCCCGCTGCCTGGCGCCCCCCGCTTTTCCTCAGTCAGGACCCCATGCTGCTGCAGACCACCACGCCCCCGAAGCGCTCCCCCTTGCCCACGGGCCGGGCGAGCGCGCCCGCACCCGAAGACGGCCCCCTGACCGAAGGCCGCGAATTCGTCTGGTCCAACGACGACTTCACGCGCATCAAGGCCCTGATCTACAAGAAGGCCGGCATCAGCCTGCACGACGGCAAACACGCCATGGTCTACAGCCGCGTCTCGCGCCGCCTGCGCGAGACCGGCCACGACAGCTTCAAGACCTACCTCGACTGGCTGGAGCAGCACGACGGTGCCGAGTGGCAGGAGTTCATCAACGCGCTGACCACCAACCTCACCGCGTTCTTCCGCGAATCGCACCACTTCGGCATCCTGCACGACCTCCTGGCCGCCAGGCGCACGCAAGCCTGGCGCATCTGGTGCTCCGCCGCCTCCACCGGCGAGGAGCCCTACTCCATCGCCATGACCGCCACCGAGGCACTGGGGGCTTCAGGCTCGTTCCAGATCGTCAACAGCGACATCGACACCAAGGTGCTGGCCACGGCGCAGCGCGGCATCTACAAGGCCGACGGCGTCAAGGGCCTGAGCCCCGAGCGCCTGCAGCGCTTCTTCATGCGGGGCAAGGCGGGCAACGCCGGCCTGATGCGCGTGAAGCCCGAGCTGCAGAAGCACATGGAGTTCCTGAGCGTCAACCTGATTGAGAACCTGCCGTTCCGCGAACCCTTCGACGTGGTGTTCTGCCGCAACGTGATGATCTACTTCGACGCCGCCACGCAGCGCGCCGTGCTCGAGCGCATCCACCGCGTGATGAAGCCCGGCGGCATGCTGTTCGTGGGCCACGCGGAGAACTTCAGCGACGCCCGCAACCTCTTCGCCCTGCGCGGAAAGACCGTGTATGAGCGCATTTGACGCCGTGGCCACGCGCCCGTCCGCGGGCACGACATCCCGGCTGGACGCCCTCAGAGGGCGCCCCACCAAGCCGGGCGAGGCCAGCTTCTTCTACCAGGACCACCACTTCAAGCACGACGCGGTGAAGGTCCTGCCGGGCGAGTACTACGTGACCGCCGACGACCTGGTGGTGATGACGGTGCTGGGCTCCTGCATCGCCGCCTGCATCTGGGACCCGCGCGTGCGCGTGGGCGGCATGAACCACTTCATGCTGCCCGACGGCGGCAACGATTCGAGCGGGCGCTACGGCTCCTACGCGATGGAACTGCTGATCAACGAGATGATCAAGCTCGGCGCGCGGCGCGAGAGCATGCAGGCCAAGGTGTTCGGCGGCGGGCAGGTGATGCACACCTTCACCACCATGAACGTGGGCGAGCGCAACACCGCCTTCGTGCTCGACTACCTGCAGACCGAGCGCATCGCCGTGGTCTCCAAGGACGTGCTCGACATCTACCCGCGCAAGGTGTGTTACTTCCCAGCCACGGGCAAGGCCATGGTCAAGCGCCTGGCGCATTCGCACCCCGAAACCATCGAGACGCAGGAACGCAAGGGCAGTGCGGCCGTCGTGGCCAAGGCCACGGCCGGCGGCTCGGTGGATCTGTTCTAAGGGAGAAAACAACATGGCAAAAATCAAGGTCATCGTGGTCGACGACTCGGCCCTGGTGCGCAGCCTGCTCACCGAAATCATCAACCGCCAGCCCGACATGGCCTGCATCGGCGCGGCCAGCGACCCGCTGGTGGCGCGCGAGATGATCCGCGAACTCAACCCCGACGTGATCACGCTCGACGTGGAAATGCCGCGCATGGACGGCCTGGAATTCCTCTCGCGGCTGATGCGCCTGCGCCCGATGCCGGTGGTGATGGTCTCCACCCTGACCGAACAGGGCGCCGAGATCACGCTGCGCGCGCTGGAGATGGGCGCAGTCGATTTCGTGGCCAAGCCGCGCATCGGCGTGAGCAGCGGCCTGAACGAACTGGCCGGCGACATCGTCGACAAGATCCGCGTGGCCGCCAAGGCCCATGTGAAGCGCCTGGCCGCCGCCCCGGGGACCGCCCAGGCCACGCCCACCGCCGCCGGCCACGCCGCCGAGCCGCCGCGCGCGCCGCTGCCGCGCCTGTCCACCGAAAAGATCATCTGCATCGGTTCGTCCACCGGCGGCACCGAGGCCATCCGCGAGGTGCTGGTGCCCATGCCGGCCGACGCACCGGGCATCGTGATCACCCAGCACATGCCGCCGGGTTTCACCACCAGTTTCGCCAACCGCCTCAACACGCTGTGCCGCATCCGCGTGGCCGAAGCGCGCGACGGCGAGCGCATCCTGCCCGGCCACGCCTACATCGCCCCGGGTGGCCGCCACCTGCGCATCGACCGCAGCGGCTCCAACTACGTGGCCGTGCTGGAAGACACCGAACCCGTGAACCGCCACCGCCCTTCGGTGGAGGTGCTGTTCAAGTCGGCCGCGCGCGTGCTCGGCCCCAACGCGCTGGGCATCATGCTCACCGGCATGGGGGGCGACGGCGCCGCCGCGATGCGCGAGATGAAGGACGCCGGCAGCTACAACTACGTGCAGGATGAGGCCAGTTGCGTGGTGTTCGGCATGCCGCGCATGGCCATCCAGCACGGCGCGGCGCACGAGGTGCTGCCGCTCAACCAGATCGCCAATGCGGTGTTGAACCGGCTGGCCAGCTCGCCCTCGGGCGTGCGGCACCGGATCTGATCGTTCAGACGCGCTCGCTGAGAAGCGTGCCGGCTTCTACCGGCGCGGCGCTGCCGTTGCCGTGTTCGTCGTAGGCCACCAGCTCGGCCACCGCCTCGGGACCCACGCCATCACCGACCACGTCCAGTTCCATCGCCTCGGCGACCTCGCCGCCTTCGGGCATCACCGGCCAGGGCAGTTGCTCCATCGCCGGCCGGTCCGGGCGGTCGGCCGACGGGGGTTTGCGCGGGATCATCGAGGCCGTCACCGCCGACAGGTCGGGCGCGGTATCGCTCTGGTTGCCGGGCAGTTCGCTGCCCTTCGCGGGCTCGATGCCCAGCGCGCGGTCCACCACGGCGGCGCTGGCCTCCCACATGCGGGACAGCACGTTCTGCAGGTGCTCCACCGCCTTCTTGTCCTTGGCCTGGCGCTGTTCGGCCACCTGGGCGGCTTCCTGCTGGGCCTGCCGCTGGGCGGCCACGTCCTGCGGCGCCGCTGGCACACCGGAGGCGCTGCGCGAAGCCGGCAGCGCGGCGGCGTCATCGTCGGTCGCCGCGGCGCGCCCGTCCACAGCCGCGCGGGCGGCGGCAGCGGCCTGCGACGGCGTGGCGGTGCGGCCTTCGCGGCCAAAACCGGTCTGGGCCTTGCCGTCGTTGCCACCCGCCTGCACGGGCTGCACGGCGGCGACCGGCGACACCGGCGCGACGGCGGTGGACACCGGCGTCGGCCAGGACACGGCAGTGGTGCTCGAAATGTTCAGCATGGGCTTCCCCTCACGGCGGCCACCGGGCGAGACAAGCCCGGTGTTCTTGCCGGGTTTTCGGCCGGGAACACACGAACTTGAGAACTTTCTTCGCCTCCCGGCGCGCGGGGCCGACAGACGGACGGAGTGCTGGGCGGTCGCCCTAGACGCCGCCGGTCGGGTGCGTCGGGTCCACCCAGAGCACCTGCTCGGGTTTTTCCACCGGCTCGATGTCCAGGTTGACCGCCACCGCCTGCCCGTCGCTTCGACAGAGCACGCACTCCAGCACCTCGGTGGCGCTGGCGTTGATTTCCTGGTGCGGCACGTAGGGAGGCACGTAGATGAAATCGCCCGGACCGGCCTCGGCGGTGAATTCCAGCTGTTCGCCCCAGCGCATGCGCGCGCGGCCGCGCACCACGTAGATCACGCTCTCCAGCGGGCCGTGGTGGTGGGCACCGGTCTTGGCATCGGGGTGGATGGTGACGGTGCCGGCCCAGAGTTTCTGCGCGCCCACGCGCGCGAAATTGATGGCCGCCTTGCGGTCCATGCCCGGGGTGGAGGGCACGTTGCCGTCGAGCTGGTTGCCCGGGATCACGCGCACGCCATCGTGTTTCCAGGCCGGATCGGCGTGGTGATCGTGGTCATGGGGCGCGTGGGGATGGTGCTCGTGGGCCATGGCGGGTGTCTCCGGGTCGCGGGTCTTCAGTGTGCCAGCATGCGCGGGCGCGCGCATGGCGGGAAAATGCGGGGTTCGACCCCACGTTGTCCGGAGAAACTGCCTTGCCCTTGCCCACCCCCGCTCCCCGCACGCCCATGCACACCCGGCGCGTCACCTACCAGGGCTTCCGGCGCGACGACGGCCTGTGGGAGGTGGAAGGCGAACTGCACGACAGCAAACCGCACGACATCGAGATCCACGACGAAGGCCGTTGGCTGGCGGGCGAGCCCATCCACCACATGCGCCTGCGCGTCACCTTCGACGAGGGCATGGTGATCCGCGCGGTCGAGGTCGCGATGGACGCTTTTCCGCACGGTCCGTGTCCCGAGGCCATGCCCAACCTGCAGCGCATGGTGGGTGAGGTGCTGGGGCGCGGCTGGCGCCAGACCATCCAGCGCCACCTGGGCGACGTGCAGGGCTGCACGCATTTGCGGGAGTTGTTGTTCAACCTCGCCACGGCGGCCTTCCAGACCTGCGCGGGCGCGGGCGCGTTCGCGCCCAAGGGCGATGGCCGCCCACCCGCGCACCTGGGCCAGTGCGTGGGCTGGGATTTCAATGGACCGGTGGTGGAGCGGGTGTATCCGATGTTCTTTCGCTGGCAACCGCCGGCCTCGTCGTCTGTGACTTCCTAGCCGCTTCATTCGACTGCATCGCGGGCGCATGGGTCTTTGGCGCTCTGCTCCGCGGGTGTCCCCCGGCGGCTGGTGCCGCCTCCTCCTTTACCCCGCTGCGCAGAACGCCAAAGGCCCATGCGCCAGAAGGGATGTTGGATCGCCCATTCGCCGAGTGCCAATGAGGTCGTCGGTGACCAGGGGGAGCGGCGCAGCGAAGTGAAGGAGGAGACCCGGCGAAGCCGGGTCGGGGGACATTCGCGGAGCCGCTCCCCCTGGGCGCCGATGACCGGTGCAACGCTTTGGCCCTCAACGAAACAAGGCGTGTCACATGGCGCCCTGACTGCGTTACGCTGACCCCATGAAAGCCGCTCACGAACCCCGCCTCGCCCGCGTGGCCGCCATGGTGGCCGACCCGGCGCGCTCGCGCATGCTGTCCTACCTCATGAGCGGCGAGTTCGCCAGCGCGGGCGAGCTGGCCAAGGCGGCCTCGGTCACCCCCGCCACCGCCAGCGGCCACCTCGCCCAGCTGCTGGACGCGCGTTTCGTGGCCTGCGAGCCGCGTGGGCGGCACCGCTACTACCGGCTGGCCGACACCGACGTGGCGCACGCGCTCGAAGCGCTGGCCCTGGTGGCCGAACGCGACGTGCACGACCAGGCCTGGGCCCATCCCGAGCGCCAACGCCTGCGCTACGCCCGCTGCTGCTACGGCCACATGGCGGGGCGCCTGGGCATCCTGCTGCACGACGCCCTGCAGGCCCGGGGCGCGCTGGCGGCCCAGGCCGGCGGCTACGCCCTCACCGAGGCCGGGCACACGTGGCTGTCCGACCACCTGGACCTGCAGCCCGCGCCACCACGCGCCAGCCGGCGCTTTGCCTACCCCTGTCTGGATTGGTCGGAACGGCGCGACCACCTGGCCGGCCAGCTGGCCGACGACATCCTCCAGCACCTCACCACCCAAGGCTGGCTGCGGCGCGGCGGCGGTCGGGTGCTGGACCTCACGCCCAAGGGGCAGCGCGAACTGCTGCCCCGGCTGGAGCAGGCGGCCGGCCGCGCGGCCTGATGGGCCTCACACGCCCTGGAAGGCCAGCGGGTCGCGGCCGCTGCGCGTGAGTTGCGAGCGGCGCGAGAGGTAGGTGACCGCATCCAGAAAACCCGTGCAGCGCACGATGCCCACATCCAGGTCGGCCACGCCCACGCTGAGCGGCAAGGCCTGGGCCCAGCCGTCGAAAGGACCCGGGTACGGCGCCAGCGCGTAGAACTTCTCCGTGGCGGTGCGCCAGTCGAGCGGGCCCACGCGTTCGAGCAGGTAGAGCAACCAGGCTTCGGTGGGCGACAACCGGTAGAGCGTGAAGCTCACGTTCGGCGCGTGCGCGGGCGCGCAGGCGTACCGCGGCGCCTCCTTGGGCTCGGTGCGTGTGCTGGGCCCATAGAACAGCGGCGGCGGGCGGGTGTCGACGACGGTGGCCGGGCCGCCGGCGGCGTCGGCCATGGCCAGCCAGTTGGCATAGATCTGGCGGCCGCGCGCTTCCAGCCGCGCCTGCGCGGCCGCGACCAGGCCCAGCGTGTCCGGGTGGTGGACCCAGGCCAGTTCCCCGTGCTGCGCCAGGTGTTGCTCGGCCGCGTGGCGATCGCGCAGCACCGAGGCCGGCGGCAGGCGGCAGCGAAACACCAGCTGCGCGCAGCCCGTGTCGGAGGGTGGCGGTTCGGCCTCGCCGACCGTCACGAACAGGTGCAGGTCCGCGCCGGTGTCGAGCCGCGCGCGCGCCACCGGTTCGTGCAGCGCCGCCTCGGACAGCCATTGCAGCGCGCCCATCGCCTGGGCGCCCCATTGCACGTCTTCGTGCACGTTGATCAGGGCGCGCACGATCGCCACCCTCTGCTGGTACGGCGGCAGCGAGAGCGCGCCGGCCTCGCCCCGGGCCTGCAGGTGCTCGAGCATGAAGCGGCGCAGCATGCTGGCCGCTGCCGTCGCGCATTCGGGCCGCTCCTGCGAGGCCTCGTGCGCGAAATGCCATTCGTTGGCGGCCCCCTGGCGCGCCACCAGGGCGCCGCCGCACACCGGGCACCGGCAGCCGCAGTCGGCCCCGCGCTCGACTTCGCCGATGAAGCGAAGCACGCCGGAGGCATCGGGGGCGGCAAAGAGCAGGGTCACGGGCAGGGGTGTGGAACGGGAAGCAAAGCCGAAGGGGGATCGGTGAACGAGCGAGGAGCCGGCCTGGGCCGGCTCCTCGGTGCGGCGGTGCCGCCGGCGTCAGTCGGGTGCCGCCTCTTCCGGCACCTTCACCAGGGTCACGGGCACGGGCGAGCGCTGCACCATGTCCTGCGACACCGAGCCCAGCACGGCCGAGCGCAGGCCGCCGCCGCGTGTGCTCATGATGACGGCGTCGCAGGCATGGCCTTCCAGGATCTCGGCCAGCCGGTGGGCCGGGTCGCCGCTGGCCACGGCCGACTCGACCTGCAGGCCCGCGGCGCTGAGCAAGGCGACGGCCGGGCGCACGAGGTCGCGCCCGGCGGCCTCGCTCACCTGCTGCAGGACCGCCGGGTCGTGCGCCACCACGAGCTCGTAGAGGTTGGCCGACTCCTGCACGTTCGCCACCACGAAGCGCGCCTTCAGACCGGCACCCACGAGCCGCAGCGCGTGGTGCACGGCCAGCAGGGCGTGCGAGGAACCATCGACGGGGATGAGGATTTTCAGCATGGTCTTTCCATTCCTTGTCTTGTGGTCAGTAGGGCCGCTCGTTGAGCACGCACCAGTACAGCTCGATGCGCTCGGCCACCTCGATGAACTTGCTGAAGCTCACCGGTTTCTCGATGTACGAGCTCACCCCCAGATCGTAGGCGGACTTGAGGTCGCTGTCCTCCCGCGACGATGTCAATATCACCACGGGGATGCTGCGAAAGCGCGGATGGGCCTTGAGCTGCTGCAACACCTCCAGGCCGTTGACACGCGGCAGGTTGAGGTCGAGCAGGATCACGGCGGGCAGGGCCTCGCCGGCTTCCCAGCGGGGCAACCAGGCCAGCGCCTCCTCGCCGTCGCGCGCGACATGGATGGTGTTGGAGAACTTCTTCTTGTTGAAAGCCCGCAGGGTGAGGTCCATGTCCATGGGGTTGTCCTCCACCAGCAGGATGGACGGCAGCGGTTTGGCGGCGCTCATGACGGAAACTCCAGATAGAACGTGGCTCCCTGGTCCGGTGCGCTCTCGGCCCAAACGCGGCCACCCATGCGCTGCACCGCCTTGGCCACCAGCGCCAGGCCCACGCCGGTGCCGGCGTAGTCCTCGGCGCGCTGCAGGCGCTGGAAGATGCCGAAGATGCGGTCGTGGTACTTCATGTCGAAGCCCACGCCGTTGTCGCGCACCCAGAGGATGCGCCGCCCCGCTTCGCTGCGCGAACCGATCTCCACCCGGGGCGGCTGGCGCCCCTGGCTGAACTTGATGGCGTTGCCGACCAGGTTGCGCAGCACCACCGCGAGCCCCTCTCGGTCCAGCTGCAGGGTCATGGGCTCGAGCTGCAGGCGCAGCTCGGTGCGGGCGGCCGCGATGTCGGCCGCGTGGCCTTCGAGCACCAGGTCCAGCAGCGGGCGCAATTCCACCGCCTGGTGTTCCATGGTGCGGCGCTCCATGCGCGAGTAGTCCAGCAGGTCCGAGATCAGCGCGCCCATCTGCTGCACGCCGCGCCGGATGCGGCTAATGAACTGCCGGCCTTCGTCGTCCAGCCGCTCGCTGTGCTCTTCCTGCAGCAGCTGGCTGTAGCCGTCGATGCCACGCAGCGGCGCCTTCAGGTCGTGCGAGACGGTGTACGAGAAGGCTTCGAGTTCGCGGTTGGCCGCGCTGAGCTGCTCGGTGCGCTCGGCCACGCGCTGCTCCAGCCGGGCGTTGATGCGCTCCAGGTTCATCTGCGCCTGCTTGATCTGCGTGATGTCGAGCAGGGTGCCGCTGTAGTGGTAGCCGGCGTTTTCCGCCAGCGCGCGGCATTCGACGCCGCCCCGGAACCAGCGCTCGGGCCCGAGCGAGGGGTGGCGGCGGAACTCGGCGTGCAGGCGGCCCCGGTTGCTCGGCAGGGCGCGCATGAAGCGCGCCACGCGCTCGCGGTCGTCCGGGTGCAGGCAGTCGAGGTAGTCCTTGAGGGTGGGCGGCGGGCCCTGCGCGATGTCGCGGCCGATGTTGCGGTACATCTGGCGCGACCACCAGATGTGTTTGGTGTGCGAGTCGTACAGCCAGCTGCCCAGGCCAGCCATGGCCTCGGCCTGCTCCAGCAGGCCTTTCTGGTCGCTCAGGGCCTGGCTGGTCTGCAGCCGCTCGGTGATGTCCTGCACGATGGAGAACAGGTGCTTGAGCGCGCCGTCGGGCTCGCGCACCGCGCGCACGTGGATCTCGGTGTGCACGAAGCTGCCGTCCCGGCGCACGAAGCGCTTCTGCATCTGGTAGCTGTCGGTCAGGCCGGCCTTCATGCGGTCGAGCAGCGCGAGGTTGCGCTCCAGATCGGGCGCCGGGGTCATCTCGGACCAGGTCCGCTGCAGCAGCTCCTCGCGCGGATAGCCCAGGATCTGGCACAGCCGGTCGTTGACCTGCAGCCAGCTGGTGCTGTGGGGCGAGGAAATCGCCATGCCGATCAGGGGCAGCTCGTAGAACAGGCGCTGGAACTCGGCCTGCTCGCGCTGTGCGATCTGCGCTTCCTTCTGCACCGTGATGTCCAGCAGCACGCCACTGATGGCCGTGACCTGGCCTTCGGCGTTGCGGGTGAGCGCGCTGCGGTCGTCGATCCAGATCCAGCGACCGTCGGCGCAGCGCAGACGGTATTCCTGGCGGTAGGTGTCCGGCCCGTGCTTCAGGTAGCCGTCGATCTCGGCGTTGACCTGGCCCACGTCGTCGGGATGGATCAGGTCGTCGTAGGTCATGCGGCCCTGCAGCAGCGGCTCGGGCGCGTAGCCCCACTGGGCGATCGAGGGACTCACGTAGCGGATCGGGCAGCCGATCACGTTGTCCCATTCGATCACCACCAGCGGCGAGCGGTCCACCACGTCGTTCATGCGCTGCAGCTGCGCGTGGCTGGCCTGCAGGCGCTCGGCCATGCGGTCGGCGGCGGCGCCGATCAGCGCGAGTTCGTCGCGCCCCTGCAGCCCGGTGCGCGCCTGCAACTGGCCTTCGCCCATGGAGGTCAGGGCACGGGCCAGCTGCTCGGCGCGCCGGAACCAGACCCAGTGCAGCAGCAGCGCGAGCAGGGCCACCAGCACGAGCAGCACCAGGCTCTCGCGCAGCACCTGCGAGCGCATGCCCACGAAGCGCACGGCCATGGGCTGGCTCAGGTCCACGACGGTGAGCAACTCGTGTCCCGGCTCCAGCGCCGCCCGGCCGAACAGGAGGGATGAACCCGCCGCGCGCCCCACCTGCAGGGTGGCGCCGGCCATGGGCTCGGCCAACAGGGGTTTCACGCCCTCGAGCTCGGGGTAGAGACCCTGCAGATCGGCGAACGGCAGGCCGATGTCGGTGCGCATCAGCGACGCCAGCACCACACCGCGCGCATCGATCAGGTAGGCGTGCTGCATGCCGCTGTACAGGCCCAGCCCGCCCACGAGCCGGCGCACCAGCAGCGTGTTGGCGTTGCCGGTCTCGGCGCTCAGCCGGCTCTGCTCCACACCCAGGCGTTCGCGCAGGCGCCGGGTCTCGCTGTCGGTCACCTGCTGATCGACCTCGCGCCACTGCATCGCCAGGTTGACGCCCGTGGTCGTGAGGGCGAAGGCGGCCAGCAGGAAAGGCGCGAGCCAGCGCGCGGGAAGGGAGAGCAGGCGGGTCACCGGCTTCATGGCAAGGGCCCCGCAGTCGGTGCGCGCACCGCCGGTGTGGTGTCGATCAGCGCGGCCCAGTTGGGGGCCGAGCGCAGCACGCCGAGTTCCACCAGCAGGCGGGCCACGCCCTCGCCCTGCTGCGCCAGCGGGGGTGGGTTGCCAGTGAGCATGGCCAGCGACTCCTCGGGTGAATAGAAGCGCAGCCCCCGCTGCACCGCCTGGTATTGCGCGGGTGTCAGGTCGGCGCCGGGCGCCAGCGAGGTGGCCGCGCCACCCGGGTCCAGCCGCATCACGTTGAGGCCGGCGGCCCAGGCCGCCATCAGCGCGTCCACCGCCTCGGGGCGCTGGCGCAACACCTCGCCCCGCACCACCAGCACGTCGACGATCTCGCCCGGCATCTGGCGGCTGTCGAAGATGGCCCGGTAGCCCAGGGCCTGGATCGGCCCGTCGATCGGCGCGTAGCTCACCGCCGCGGCCACGCGGTCGCTCAGCAGCGCCGTCTTGTGCTGCGTGGCGTCCATGCGCAAGACCTTGACATCTTCGCGCCGCAGGTTGGCCTTGCGCAGCAGGCGTTCGAGCATCAGCGTGCCCACGGTGGCGTCTTCCACCGCGATGTGTTCACCGCGCAGCTTCTGCAGGCTGGTGATGCGCGGCGCGGCCACCACGACGTCGGCACCGGCCGAGGTGTCGAGCAGCGCGACGATGCGCACGTCGAAGCCGCTGTCGACCAGGCGCAGGGCCTCGTCCATGGTGAGGCCCGCGGCGTCCAGCAAACCGTTGCGCAGATGGCGCAGGGCCTCGGCGCTGGAAATGAGCTCCACCACCTTCACCTGCTTCGCATCGGCCAGGCCGCGGTCGCGCGCGAGCACCAGGGGGTCGTAGCCGACCCAGGTGTTGAGACCGACCACCAGCGGTGGCTGGGGCGGCTCGCTGCAGGCCATCAGGCCCGTCAGCGCGCCCACGCAGGCGAGCCAACCCAGGGCCGCGCGGGCGCGCAGCCTCCACCCGAGGACACCGTGTCCAACGAGCCTCCCTTCGAGCCCTGAATTGCCTCGCATCCCATCCATGAAAACATTCTGTCACCATCAAGGGCGGTTTCGGACCGCCTCCCGGCCAAGACAAGCCGCAAAACTGAACTTTTGCCCGCTTTGCCACCCCCATTGCGCATGATCGACATTCACAGCCTGCCTCTGCACGACCGCCTGGGCCCCGTGCGCACCAACGTGCCGCGCTCGGTGAAGCGGTCCGTCGCCTGGGCGCGCAGATGCGCCTGAACCCTGTGCCGCCGCGGCGCAGCGGAGGCTGAGCCCATGGCACGCCGGCGCGCCACCTCGGCCTGGGTCAAGGCCTTCAACCGCAACCTGCGCGCGATGGCGCGCGCGGCCAAACAACCGCCCCGCGCACCGCGGGTGGCGCGCGCCAAGGCGGCAGCGCGCGGCGTGGCCACCGGCCCGGGCGACTGGCTACCCGGCCTGGCCCTGGGCCCGGGCGGTGCGCGCCGATTCCGCCTTTACCGCCCGCCCGGCCTCACGCCCGGCGAGCGGGTGCCGCTGCTGGTCATGTTGCACGGCTGCGGCCAGGACAGCGCCAGCTTCGCCGCCAGCACGCGCATGAACGCCCTGGCGCGCCGCGAAGGTTTTCTGGTGCTCTACCCCGAGCAGGACCGCCTGGCCAACGCCCAGCGTTGCTGGAACTGGTACGACACCCGCAGCGGGCGCGCCCAGGCCGAAGCCGCGCTCATCCTCGCGGCGATCGACCAGGTCGTCCTGCTGTACCCGGCGGACCCCGCGCGCATCGCGCTGGCCGGCCTGTCGGCCGGCGCGGGCATGGCCGCGTTGCTCGCCACGCGCGAACCGGCGCGCTTCCAGGCCGTGGTGATGCACTCGGGCGTGGCGCCCGGCATGGCCGACTCCACCGCCACCGCGCTCGCCGCCATGCGCGGGCGCCGGGTGTCGGCCAGCGGCGAAACGCCCGCCGACGCCGCGGCCCAGCCCTGGCCGCCCCTGCTGGTGGTCCAGGGCGGGAGCGACGCCGTGGTCTCGCCCAGCAACGGCGCGGCCGTGGCGCAGCTGTGGGCCGAGCGCCTGGGCGCTGGCGCCGGCGCGCCCCGCGAACTGCGGCGCGGCCAGCGCCACCCCATGACGGTGACCGATTTCAAACACCGCGGGCGCGCCCTGGTCAGCCTGGTGGAGGTGCCCCGGCTGGGCCATGCCTGGAGCGGCGGCACGGCGAGCCAGCCCTACAGCGATGCCCGGGGCCCCGACGCCTCGCGCATGGCCTGGGCCTTCGTCGCGCGCCAGTTCCGCCGGACGCTCGGCATGGGAACGCCCGCGAAACCTGCCACACTGGACCGATGACGAAAAACATCCGCACCGCTCCCAAGGCCGTCGCCAAGGCCCCGGCCCCCGCCACCGCCCCCGTGCTGGTGGACCCGCTGTTTCTGGCCGCGCCCCAGGTCTCCACCTACGTGGGCACCCAGCCGCTGACCAACGCCAGCGGCTTCTTCTTCGAGCGCGATGCGCGCCTGTACCTGGTCACCAGCCGCCACGTGCTGATCGACGAAGCCACCGACCACCGGCCCGACCGCATCGAGATCGGCCTGCACATGGACGCGGTCAACCTCACCGTGGCCACCGGTTTCTCGGTGCCCTTGTACGTGGACAGCCTGGCCGTGTGGCACCAGGGCGAGGACAGCGGCGGCGAGATCGACGTGGCGGTGATCGAACTCGACCGCAGCGCCTTTCCCGCCGAGGCCGTGGTGCGCGCCTTCACGCCGGCCCACCTGCAGACCGCCTTCAACGCCGTGCCGGCCGACACCTCGCTGATGGTGGTGGGTTTTCCGCTCGGCTTCCACGACGTGGTGCACCACCTGCCGGTGCTGCGCCACGCGGTGATCGCCTCGCCCTTCGGCATCCGCTTCCAGGCCCAGGGCTTCTTCCTGACCGACGCGCGCACCCACCGGGGCACCAGCGGCGCGGCCGTGGTCATGCGCGACACCCAACCCACACCCGCCACCGCCGCCCTGCCCTGGAAGCTGCTGGGCGTGCACTCCTCGCGCATGGACATGGGCAACCGCGACCTCGTGCTCGACGAGTCGCTGGGCCTGAACTGCGCCTGGTACGCCGACATCCTGCTCACCCTGACCGAACCCGCCACCGCCGAATGAACCCGCCGCCTCCTGTCCGCCCCGCCGTCCTCGCCAGCCCCGACTACCCCTTCTCCCCGATCACGGCGCCCATCAAGCTCGACCAGAACGAATCCTTCGCCGACTTCCCCGACGAACTGAAAGGCCTCGCGCTCGAGCGCCTGCGCCAGCTGCCCTGGCACCGCTACACCGACCTCAACGCCGAAGCCCTGTGCGAGGCCATGGCGCGGCACGAAGGCTGGTCGCCTGAAGGCACCGTGGTCACCACCGGCAGCAATGTGCTGATCGCCCTGCTGATCCAGCTCAGCGCGCTGGGCGGCGGGCGCGTCGTCACCGTCAAACCCAACTTCGCGCTCTACGGCCTGGACGCGGAACTGCTCGGCGCCACCCTCACCGAAGTGCCGCTGCGCGACGACACCTCGATCGACATCGATGCCGTGATCGCCGCCCTGGGCACCTCACCGGGCCCCGCGCCGCAGGGCGTGATCTACCTGCCCCGCCCGCACGCGCCCACCGGCTCGCTGTGCGAACTCGACGAACTGGAGCGGCTCGCGCAGGCCAGCGGCCACGGCTGGCTGCTCGTCATCGACGAGGCCTACCACCACTTCACCGAACACGATGCGCGCGAACTCGCGCGCCGCCACCCGCACGTGGTGCTGCTGCGCACGCTCTCCAAGGCCTGGGGCCTGGCCGGCCTGCGCATGGGCTACGCGCTGGCCTCCGACGGCGTGGCGCGCCAGCTGCGCAAGCTGGTGCCGCCGTTTGGCGTGTCGGTGCTGCAGACGGTGTGCGCGCAAGTGGCGCTGGAGCACCCCGGCTACGTGAAAGAGCGCGTGGCGCAAACCCTGCGCGAACGCGAGCGCCTGTTCACCGCCTTGCAAGGCCACCCGAGCTGGCGGCCCCTGCCCTCGCACGCCAACTTCCTGCTCGTGCGCACACCCGACGCGGCCCAGGCGCATGCGCAACTGCTCGCCGGCGGGGTGCTGGTGCGCCGGCAGGACCGCCTGCACGGCCTGCAGGGCTGCTTCCGCGTGACCGTGGGCACGGTGGAAGAGAACGATGCGTTCCTGCGCGCGGCTGGGTTGATGGCCTAGGAAGAGCCTCACTTTCCTTGGTTGAACGTGAGAAAGCAGGCGTGTTCAATTCCTTTGTCTCTTTCTCAAATTTTCTAAACCGGTGAGAAAAAAGGCCTCGTAGACCACCGGCGCCGAGAGAATGCGCGCACCCCGAACGGCCCGTCCAGGGCCAAGGGATCTCTCGGAGAAGCCCATGATTCAGAGAAGCGCCATTCTGGAAGAACTGCAACGAAGCACAGTTCTGTACCTGCCCTCGTGCGCATGAGGAGGGGCATTCACCCTGGCATTGGCCCACGAAATCGGGTCTGCATCGAAGCAGGAGCGCATCGGTTTTTCAAGGCTGCAGCGTGCGCCGAACATTGAGCGCTTTTCAAGTCGCTGCATTGCTCGTGTCGGCGAGCTACGGCATCGGATTCCTGTTGGGGTCAGGCGAAATGGCGATGACCTATGGCATGGGCGGCAGCATCTACGGCCTGGCCACCGCCTTCGGCATGCTCTTGCTCACTTTTTTTGCGGCCCGGTTGTGGCGATCCGGCATGTCCATCTGGGACTTCTTTGGGGCAGCCCTTGGGGAACGCTCCAGACAGGCTGTGGCCCTCTTGTCGGTGATCTGGATGGCCGGGGTGCTGGCGGCACAAATCCATGGTGGCGTTGCCATCCTCAAACTGCTGGGACTGGGTGCGATCGCGGCCTACGCGCTCGTGTTGCTATGCATCCTGGTTGCATCCCGGCTGAATTTGAGGACCGCCTCTGCTGTGCTCTCTGTCTTCTTGTTGGCAAGTGGCGTGGTTCTCGTCCTCGCATTGATCAATGGCAATGGTGGCGCCATTTACCTGAAAAGCCCACAGAGGTTCATCGCTGACGCGCCCTTGCTGGGCGTTGGCGCCATGGTGTCCATCTCGGTCGCGGTTGCCGCGCTGGTGTGCACGGGCGCCGACTACCACCAGTTCCTTCTGGCGGCCAGGCGAGCCTCTGGCGCCGTGTGGGGTTGCCTCATTGCTGCGGGGTGTCTGATCGCGGTGAGCTTTCTTCCCGCGTCGGTCGTGCTCGGGTTCAAGGAAGGCGGCCATCTCACGAACCTCTCCGATGCGAAACAGATCATCCCGTTCATCTTGGCTCAAGAGGTCGGCCATCTCGGTGCGGCCATCGGCAGCACGCTGTTGTTGGGTTTGTCTGCCGCCGCACTGGGATCGGGGGCCGCCATCACGCGAGCCATGACCGAAGCATTGGACTCGGCAACTCAAGGCATCGAGTTCGTCAGCGGCATCCGGGCGAGTCTTGTCGCACTGGGAATGGCAACAGCGCTGGCCGCACGCGGGCAAGGGATCGTCGCCACGATGGTTTCAGTGAACGTGATCTACATAGGCAGCATCGCGATCGTCTTCGTCGCTCTGCTTGCGAACTGGAAGCTGACCACATCACAAGCCTCCCTCATCATGGGGACTGGCTTCGTGGCTTCTGCTGGTGTCTACCTGTTGGCGTGGGCAGGCGCTCATTTCACGGACGGGGATCTCGCCTCGCTGCTGGCTGGATTGGTTGCATCCGCCTCCGTTTTTTGCATTGTCGCCATCGCGGGGAAGCTCAGAAAACTGCCATCCTGAGCGCCTCTATTTCGACGGCTCCTGCGTCAGCGTGGCACGCGCGGCGTTGACAACAACGCGCGTCATCTCCTGAAAGACAGGCGGCTCGACTTCCCATCGATGCCAATAGAGAACGACCTTCATGACTTGACCCGGGGTCAGCTCGATCAACGTGGACGTCTCGACATCACCCTTCGCCTGCTCTGCCGGCAGGAGGCCATAGCCCGCCCCCCTCAGGATCGCTTCGCGCAAAGTGTTCGGAGCCGGAAGATAGTGCTTCACATACCGTGCAACCTGAAAGCCGAACACCTTCTCCAGAAAGTCGTCGTGCAGCGAGTCCTTCCTGTTGAAGAGGACGGCGGGTGCATCCAGCACGGCCTGAAGGCCAAGCCCATTCGGAAAGTGTCGGGCCGAGAACTGCGGCGTGGCGTAGCACCGGTACTCCATGTGTCCCAGCGGCTCGGCAACGAACCCGGGCATGGCATCCGACTTGGTGGAGATGCACCCGATCACCTCCCCCTTGATGAGCCGTTCCATGGTGTGATCCTGGTCATCGATCACCAACTCCAGCGCGATGCGTTTCGTCTCAAGAATCCGCCAAAGCGCTTGAGAGAACCACGTCGCCAAAGAATCGGCATTGACGGCGATCGCGACCGGGACCGCCTTCTTCTCGCATCTCGTGGGCACCAGATCGGTCAACACGGCTTCCTCAATCAGTCGAAGCATCTTGACGTGGCGCATCAGTGTCTCACCGGACGACGTGGGAACCACGGGCTTGGCGCGCACCAGGAGCACGTTGGAAAGCGAGTCCTCCAGCGCCTTGATGCGCTGTGACACCGCACCCTTGGTCACGTTGAGCACCGCGGCAGCACGATCAAAGCTCCCATGCTCGACGACCGACGCAAACGTCTCCAATTGCTCTCTGTTCAGCATCAACCTCTCTCCTCGCCTGTACAGCCAACGGTCTCGCACCGGTGCACCCTCCGCGATGCCTCGCTACTCGACCGACTCGAACCGGTTTGCACCATGCAGGAAGCGGAAGGCCTGACGGCCATCGTGCCCAAGGAGCAGGCCCAGGCGCTGGGCATCGCCTTTCAATTCGAGTCCGTTTTGATCACCTTGTCCGTGCACTCCTCGCTGGCAGCCGTGGGCTTTCTCGCGCGAGTCTGCAGCGTGCTGGCGGCGGCATTGATCCCCTGCAACGTGGTCTCCGGCTTTTATCACGACCATCTTTTCGTGCCGTCCGACAAGTTGTCCGAAACGCTCGCTGCGCTGGGCCAGCTCTCGCGAAAGACAGCGCAGACCTAAGTGCCTGCGTCGCCCACTTGGGTTCGCTCGAACGGCGTCAGCGCGTTGAGCTGCTCCCACAGGTAGACGCAGGACGGTGGCCAGGCGAAGGCCCGCCGCACGGTGATGCCGATGCGGCGGTCCACTTCGTGCAACGTCACCGGCACGCGCACCAGCGCACCACTCACCAGGTCTTCCTGCACCTGCAATGGCGACATCAGCGCGATGTGGTCGCTCTTCATCAGCAGCGCGCGCACCAGCGGCGGGCTGTTGGCGTGGAACGAGGCCTGGGGCAAGGGCGCGCCGGCGGCGCGGAACGCGCGCTCGAAGGCGGCATGGGCCGGCGTGTTTTCCAGCGGCGCGATCCAGGCCTGGTGGCGCAACTGGCGCAGGGAGCGCAGCCGCCCCGCCGAGGCCAGCGCATGGCCCTGGCGCACCACCGCGATCAGCGATTCCCGGAACAGCTCGCGCTCTTCCAGTTCGGGTGCGACGAGTTCGCCGCGCAGGGGGCCGAGGATCATGTCCAGGTCCCCGGTCTTGAGCTGCCGGGCCATGGCGTCGTAGGTGCCGTCGCTCACGGTCACCACCACCTTGGGCATGCGCTGCAGCAGCCCGGCCAGGGCGCGCGGCGCCAGCGAGGTGCTGGCCATGGGCAGCACGCCCAGGTGCAGGCGCCCCGTGGCCTCGCCCCGGTAGGCGGACATCTGCTCCTGGAGCACGCGCAGGATGTTGAGCACGCGCTTGAGCGGCGCCAACACCCGCTCGCCGTCGCGTGTCAGGCGCAGGCCCCGCTGGGTGCGCTGCATCAAGGCGCGGCCATAGGCCTTGTGCAGGGACCGCAACTGCTGGCTGACCGCCGGCTGCGACAGGCCGAGCGCGCGCGCGGCCAGCGTTTCATTGGCCAGTTCGGCGCAGACCACGAAGCAGCGCAGCATGGGCACCGTGAGCACGCGGAACAGGCTCTCCACCTGGCGCCGCAAAGGCTCGGGCCGAGGGTCCTGCGGGGGGCCGTCCGAGGCGCTGAGCACCAGCTCGGCGCGCATGGCCGCGCAGCCGCGCACCACCGCCAGCCCGGCGGTCGTGCACACCATGCCCCGGGTGCCGCGCTCGAACAGGGCCACTCGCAAGGCCTGCTCGGTCTGCTGGATGGTGCGCGAGACGGTGGAGGTGGACACGTGCAGGGTCTGCGCGGCCACGACCGCGCTGCCGCCTTCGTGCGTGGCTTCCACGGTGCGCAGCGCGCGCAACCGGGTCAGCGGGTCGTCCTGGGGGTCCATGCTGTCATAAGCAGATTGCAGTTCGGGTCGAGCATATTGCAGTTGTGGTGTCGGCGGCCAGCCGCGACACTGGGTGGCGTTTCAACCCGTTCTCCTATAAACAGAATCTCATGACCTTTTCAGTCCCCCGGATCACCCGGCGCCAACTGGTGCTGGCCACCGCCGCCGGCCTGGCCGTCGGCCACGCGCAGGCTCAGGCCTCCTTGCCCAAGACCATCAAGCTGGTGGTGCCCTTCCCCCCAGGCGGCTCCACCGACATCCTGGGGCGCGCGATCGGCGCGCGGCTGGCCACGCAACTGGGCATCACGGTGGTGATCGAGAACAAGGGCGGTGCTGCCGGCTCGGTGGGCGCGGGCGAGGTGGCCCGCATGGCACCGGACGGCGCCACGATCATGATGGGCCACATCGGCACGCTGGCGATCAACCCCTCGATCTACCCCAAGCTGCCCTACGACCCGGTCAAGAGCTTTGCCCCGCTGGCGCTGGTGGCCCGCGTGCCCAATGTGCTGGTGGTCAATGAGAAGTTTCCCGCCACCGACTTCAAGGCCTTCATCGCCAAGGCCAAGGCCGAGCCGGGCCGGCTCAACTACTCGTCGGGCGGCAATGGCAGCGCGGCCCACATCACTTTCGAGTACCTCAAGCAGGAAGCCGGCATCTTCATGCCGCACATCCCCTACCGGGGCGCGGCGCCGGCCGTGAGCGATGTGCTGGGCGGCCAGGTGGAGGCGATCTTCACCGGCTCGCCGGCCCTGATCGCCCACATCCGCAGCGGGCGCCTGCGGCCGCTGGCGGTGTCCAGCCCGCAGCGCATGCCGGCCCTGCCCGACGTGCCCACGGTCGCCGAAAGCGGCTACCCCGGCTTCGATGCTGACCAGTGGTACGGCATCGTGGCCCCGGCCGGCCTGCCCGCGCCGCTGATCGCGCTCTACAACAGCGAGATCAACAAGGCCCTGACCTCGCCCGAGGTGGCGCGCGCGCTGGCGATCGAAGGCGCCGTGCCCACGCCCACCACGCCGCAGGCTTTCTCGCAATTGATCGCGCGCGAGATCCCGCGCTGGGCGAAGGTGATCCAGCGCGGCAACGTGAAGGCGGACTGACATGGGCGCCGCCTGCATGGCGACCACGTGAGCGACCTGCGCTGCTGACGGGCGGCGATCAGCCCTTGGCCACCTCGTGGTTGGCCATCAGCTCCAGCGCCTTCACCAGCGCCGAGTGATCGAGGTCGGCCAGGCCGTTCGCGGCGCAGGCGCCCATGAGCTGCGCGGCGCTGGCGGTCTGCGGCAGGCCCACACCGAGCTCCTTCGCGCCCTGCAGCGCGAGGTTCAGGTCCTTCTGGTGCAGCTTGATGCGAAAGCCCGGGTTGAAGGTGCGCTTGATCATGCGCTCGCCGTGCACCTCGAGGATGCGGCTGGACGCGAAGCCACCCATCAGGGCCTGGCGCACCTTGGCCGGGTCGGCGCCGGCCTTGCTGGCGAACACCAGGGCCTCGCTCACGGCCGCGATGTTGAGCGCCACGATGATCTGGTTGGCCACTTTCGTGGTCTGGCCGTCGCCGTTGCCGCCGACCAGCGTGATGTTCTTGCCCATCAGCTCCAGCAGCGGGCGCACGCGCTCGAACACGGCCTCGTCGCCACCGCACATGATGGTGAGCGAGCCGGCCTTGGCGCCGACCTCGCCGCCCGACACTGGCGCATCGACGTAGTCGCAGCCCAGCGCGTTGATCTTCTTCGCGAATTCCTTGGTGGCCATGGGCGAGATCGAGCTCATGTCGACCACCACCTTGCCCTTGCTGAGGCCCTGCGCCACGCCGTTCTCGCCGAACAGCACGGCTTCCACATCGGGCGTGTCCGGCACCATGGTGAAGATCACCTCGGCCTCTTTCGCCACGGCGGCGGCGTTCTCGCGGCGCACGCCACCGGCGGCCTGGATGGCTTCGGGCACCTGGCTGCGCGTGTGCACGTAGAGCGAGTGGCCGGCGTTGACGAGGTGCAGGGCCATGGGCGTGCCCATGATGCCCAGGCCGATGAATCCGATCTTCATGAAACTTCCTTGAAAAGAGGGGGAGGGGGAGGCACTCAGTAACCGTCCGGCGTGGCCTTGGGCTGCGAGGCGCGCAGCGTGGACAGCACCTGCTGCGAGCCGGCGGCCATGAGGCGAGCGTCCGAACTGATGGTGACGAACTGAAAGCCCATGGCGATGCGGCGCGCGGCCGCTTCGGGCGAACCGTTGTGAATGCCGGCCACCAGGCCGTGCGCCTTGGCGCGCGCCAGGATGTGCTCCACGGCGGCGGCGGCCTTGGGGTCGAGGTCGTCGAAGGTCGGGTTGCAGCCGAGCGCGAGCGAGAGGTCGGATGGGCCGATGTAGATCGCGTCCAGCCCGGGCGTGGAAAGGATCTCTTCCAGGTTGTCCAGCGCCTGCGCGGTCTCGATCATGGCGAAGGTGACGATGGTGTCGTTCGCGTGAACGGGATAGTCGGCGCCGCCGTAGAGCAGCGCGCGCACCGGGCCGAAGCTGCGCGTGCCGCGCGGCGCGTAATGGGTGTAAGCCACCAGCTTCTCGGCGTCGGCGCGGCTGTTGACCATGGGGCAGATGACGGCGTAGGCGCCGGCATCCAGGGTCTTCATGAGGATGCCGGGCTCCAGCCAGGGCACGCGCACCACCGGCACGGTGTCGGTGGTGGAGATGGCCTGCAGCATGCCCACCATGGCCTGGTAGTCCACCACGCCGTGCTGCAGGTCGATGGTCAGCGAGTCCCAGCCCTGGTGCGCCATGGTCTCGGCGGAAAAGCTGTTGGGAATGGCCAGCCAGCCGTTGGCCACGGCGCCGCCACGGGCCCAGATTTCACGCAGACGGTTGGGTCTCATCAGGTTCCTTCTTCTTTGCAGATGGGTCGGGGGATTGTCAGCGGTCCAGCGCCGGGCGCTTGGGGTTGAAGGTCCAGTTCGGGATCAGGAACTGCATGGCGATCGCGTCGTCGCGCGCGCCCAGGCCATGTTCCATGTAGAGCCGGTGCGCCTTCTCCACCTCGGCCAGGTCGAGTTCGACGCCCAGGCCGGGCTTCTTCGGCACCTGCACGTGGCCGTCCACGATCTTCAGCGGGTCTTTGGTCAGCCGTTGGCCATCCTGCCAGATCCAGTGCGTGTCGATCGCGGTGACCTTGCCGGGCGCGGCCGCACCCACGTGGGTGAACATCGCGAGCGAGACGTCGAAATGGTTGTTGGAATGCGAGCCCCAGGTCAGGCCCCAGTCGCGGCAGGTCTGCGCCACGCGCACGCTGCCGGCCATGGTCCAGAAATGCGGGTCGGCCAGCGGGATGTCCACGCTCTGCAGCGCCAGCGCGTGGCTGAGCTGGCGCCAATCGGTGGCGATCATGTTGGTGGCCGTGGGCAGGCCGGTGGCGCGGCGGAACTCGGCCATCACCTCGCGGCCCGAGAAGCCGTCTTCCGCGCCGCAGGGGTCTTCGGCGTAGGCGACCACGCCGCGCATGTCGCGCATGAGGCGGATCGCGTCCTTGAGCAGCCAGCCGCCGTTGGGATCGAGCGTGACGCGGGCCTGCGGAAAGCGCTCGTGCAGCGCGGTGACGGCTTCCACTTCCTGCTCGCCGCGCAGCACACCGCCCTTGAGCTTGAAGTCGTTGAAGCCGTAGCGCTCGCGCGCGGCCTCGGCCAGGCGCACCACGGCCTCGGGCGTCATCGCGGTCTCGTGCCGCAGGCGGCTCCAGGCGTTGTCGGCATCGGGCTCGCTGGCGTACGGCAGGTTGGTTTTTTTCCGGTCGCCGACGAAGAACAGGTAGCCCAGCATCTCCACCGCGTCGCGCTGCTGGCCTTCGCCGAGCAGCGCGGCCACGGGCACCTCCAGGTGCTGGCCGAGCAGGTCCAGCAGGGCCGACTCCACCGCCGTCACGGCGTGGATGGTGGTGCGCAGGTCGAAGGTCTGCAGCCCGCGCCCGCCCGCGTCGCGGTCGGCGAAGCGGGTCTGCAGCTGCTGCAGCACCTTCTGGTGCGCCCCCAGGGGCTGGCCCACCACCAGCTCGCGCGCGTCCTCCAGCGTCTGGCGGATCTTCTCGCCACCGGGCACCTCGCCCACGCCGGTGCGCCCGGCGCTGTCGGTGAGGATGAGGATGTTGCGCGTGAAGAACGGCGCGTGCGCGCCGCTCAGGTTGAGCAGCATGCCGTCGCGGCCCGCGACGGGAACGACGCGCAGCTCGGTGACGCGGGGGGTGGAGGACACGGCGGCGGGGTTCAGCATGAGCGGGTCAATC
>Ga0247823_10000682_pt1 | contig 28603 bp, 22 predicted proteins | sample 13C_PalmiticAcid_2_FD_192426 | JGI IMG/M metagenome (GOLD analysis project Ga0247823, IMG submission 192426) | Soil microbial communities from agricultural site in Penn Yan, New York, United States - 13C_PalmiticAcid_Day30 | ecosystem: Environmental > Terrestrial > Soil > Agricultural land...
GAGGACGCGGAGGAGGAGAAGGAGGAGAGGAGGGAAGGGAGGTTGGCGAGGAGGAAAGAGCGGAGGGTATGGATGTAGGTCAGGGCCGCGTGGTTGAGGGTGGCGGCGGTGGTGGGCAGGAGGGTGCCATTGCGGTCGAGGCGGAGCTCGAGGGTAGCGGATCGGAAGAGGAGGAGGAGGGCGCTGCGCATGCGGGTGGCGAGGTGGTGGGTTTGGGTGCCCCAGTGTTGGATGTCCTCGGGGGTGGGAGCGTTGGTGGTGCTGGTTTTGTCGGGTTGGCCGTCTTTGAGGCGAGAAGAGCCTGGCGTGGGTGATCCGGGAGGGGACGAGGAAGATGAGGTCAACCGCGGAAGCGGGTGGGAGAGCGCGGCGGCAATCGGGTTTGAGGTGCTAATGCTTGTCTCTGTTGAGGGGGTGAAGACGCGTGCGCCACGGCGGATGAGCAGGTCGATCGCCGAGAGGTTCAAGGCTGGTGCGGCTGTCGACAGGGCCGTTCTGCCGTCGGCGGCCCCCGAGCCAGAGGAGACGTCGGCGGCCCTGAGTCTGGACTCAGGGATGAGGTCTATCAACACCTCAAGAAGGGCCGGCTGCGTAAACGTGTGGCTGCACTGGGCGATGAGAATGGGAAGGTAGTCCGTGTCTGGTGGCAACCGGCGCGAGAGCCAGCCCACGGCAACCGGGGAGCGGGCCCCCCGAAGGAGCCTGGCGTAGAGGGCGGTCGGGGAGGGAAAAAAGCCTTCCTTGTCGCGGTCGTGGAGATACAGGAGACACTCGAGCCGATCCTCGTAGATAGCGGCGTGCTTTGCCGTCTTGTACAACCACATGCGGTCGTAGCTAAACGGCATCGCCGGGTCGTCCACCCACTTCAGTAGGAAGTTGAAGCAACGGACCGATCCCTTCATGATGCACAAGCCGAACAGGAGATGGATGCCGCGCCCGTTGTCGGTAGAGAAGAGCCGGCCGTTCGGGGATGCCGTGTCGGTGTCAAACTCGCCCAGATCCAGCGCCTTGGCCAGACCCTCTGGGTAGTCGACCTCGACGGCGGTCCAAAGCGGGCTTCGGCGGTCTTTGAGAAAGGAGAAGTGTTTGACTCTGAAGCGCTTCCTTTCCTGGAACATCAGCCGGAAGATGGTTTTGTTGGTGAGCGACAGGGCATTCGCAACCTTGGGAGGCAGCCTCTGCGACAAAACAAGAATGCGGATGAGTTCCGGGCGCTCGAAAGCAGGCGTTGAGGTAGGCGTCAACATTGTGAGAACGGTGGTTGTCAGGCTTACTCTAGACTGTGATGTTAGCTGGTTGTGAGAGGAAGGTGTCAAGAAAGGCAAAAAGGGGGTTGATATACGATGACAGGATAGGCAGCCGGCGGAGGGCACAGACGCATCTCCTTGTGCGAGTTTGATGGTCCAATTCTTTGTCAGTTCGTCACTGCGCATGCGCGCTGAGACACAATCCCACAATCCCTTTGAAGAACAGCCACAGACTGCTGCGTCAGGCTTTGTGAGGACGTGGCCCAGGGCGCAATTCCCTCAAGTCCATTGTACTGGAGCTAGCCGGCGCATTGCAACTTCGAAACACTCAGAGCGCGGAAAGCTAACAGCATGCACACAAACCGACACATCATATTTGCAACTCGTCCCAGAACACATACACAAAACAATACCAGTCAAAACAAAACATGGGAGACCCTCCCAATTCCCCTCAGTTTGGCCCTCCCTTCACCAGTGCCAACCCCAACTCGGCAGGCTGCTCCAACACGACAGCAGGGCCGGCCACGACCGACTCCTTGGTGGGCGCACCAGGCTCGTCCGCCACCAACGCAACAAAGACGCCCTTGGTTTCAAAGGAGCCAGGGATGGTGACGTTGATTGGACGCTCCGGAAACCCCTCCGTGTCCATGGGAACGCTGATGTTGAGCACGCTGTGGAAGAAGACGGCGTAGTACTGCGTGTCGTCGTCAAAGACGGGCTGGTTGTCCGGTTCCGGGAAGTAGAGCGTGATGGTGGCGCCCGGCTCCACGCTGTTTGCGTCGCGCGACGCCCAGAGGTCGGGCAGAAGCTGTCGCGGGTGCGGATACTCTGGGTTCTCGTGTGGGCAGGTCCCCGGCACGACCAGCGCGTGCGTGCTGTAGAGAATCTGGTTGGCATACGGGAACACCGTGTCAGCGGGGCCGGCAAACGGGTCGAGTTTCCAGATGTCCATCAAGGCCCAGACCTCGTGGCGCGCCTCGGTCTGGGAAATGGCAGCCATGGCGCCCTGGTTCCAGGGGATTTTGGCCTCTTGAACGAGGCCTGTGAGAAAAGCCATGCTCGAGATTTCCATGACCGTCAGAAACCCGAGGTAGGCACGAGGGTTGTCCAGGGGAAACTTGTATTTGCAGGCGCCGGGCTTGATGGAGGTGGGCGAGATTTGGTTTTGGAAGATGCGGAGATGGCCAGCCTCGTTGTTGCGGATCTCCATCAGGCGGCGACGCGTCGTCTTGGGCATGCCGGCCTTCACGAAGTCCTCGTCAGTAAAGCGTTCGACGCCTTGCTGATAGAACTCGAAGATGATCCATTCGGCCGACAGCAGGTTCTGCCACGTCGCGTCGTCCTCAGCCGGGGGCCCGTCTTCGGTCGGAAACACGGGATCCGAGATGTTGCCGGGAAACGGGCGTTCGATGCCCCAGTAGCTGCTGTAGTGATCTGACAGGCCAGGGATTGGGCCGTAAGTTGGGTCGGCCAGCTTCTGCGCCTCGCCGGAGTAGTACGTCAGCACTCTGGAGACCGGAGCGGCCGCCGCGCTGATGGCAAGGAGTGCCCATAACCACACGACAAGAGCGCCGAGACTGCGGAGCCTCGGCATTACGGGAGAGGTTGACCCGGTGAAGGGAGAGCGTTGGTAAGGGGAGGTGTTGGTGGTTTCGCTGTCGTACGCTGCGGTCATTGCTAGGGATGCTTAGTAGTAACCGGTGACGCTGACTTTTAGGTTGCGAATTGAAGAGGAAGCAGTATAATTCTAGGGATCCAGAACCCGGACACACAACCAACGACGACATCGTCGAGGCCCGGGAAGGTAGCACCGGGGTTGCCTGTGGCCGCTGCCGGAGACACCGAAGAGAGGGCCATCGCTGCCTCTTCAAGAGCTCCCGGTGTTTCGGTATCAGGCGAGCAGAACCGAAGCAACAGCTCAAGATTGGAGAGGAAGGAGAAAGCATTTTGCATTTCTCCAATTCAGCGTGGGATGATTGTTGTTGTCAACCCAGCCCAGTGAAGTCTGGACATCCGCCAGCACACGGGCAGCAACCTGGAATCCAGGTTGATGCCAGAAAAGTTGCAAGTTTCTGGCTGCTGCCTGGCCCAGCAAGCTCCAATCCCTTTTTGGAAGGTTTAACGGCGAGGCCAGCGGAAGTCACCACGGGGATGGCAGCCGCGAGAAGGTGTGCCAAGTCCTTTTCTGCCCTCTCGCAGCATCGTCAGGCTGCCCGTAAATGTTGATGTTGCCAACGACAACCAGTCCACACCTCTGCCGAGTCAGCAGGACGTTGAGCCGATGCGGATCCGACGTGAAGCCAGGGCCAGGTTTTGGGAATGCCGTGCCCATAACGACAATGATGATGTCGTTCTCCTGGCCTTGAAAGGAGTCGACAGTACATGCCGGTCCCATGGAGATCAGTGGTCGGTACTTGGCCTCCCTGCGGCTCCGGCCGATAAGATCCACGTTAGCGGCGTACGGGGAGAGGATGGTAATCCGGCTGGGATTGATCCCCGTCGTAACAAGGTCTACGGCAATGTCCAAAGCAGTGGAGACCTGCTTGGGTGCCTTTCTTGAGCCGGTCCGCTGGTCGAAGTAAACAGCTGCGCCTTCGCAGTGGACGAAGATGGGGAGAAACTTGCCCCGAGGAGGTGCGCGGAGAGTTGGAAATCTTGCCTGGAAGAATCCCTCCAAAAGACGGCCAGCTTTGAACTCGGGGAGGTCAATGGCGCACGCGGGCCCGTAGGCGAATCTCTCCCGATAGAGCTGCTCGGACAGCCAGTCGAAGAGCCCATTCGCCATTCGAAGCTGTGTGCGCAGGCGGTACACTGGAAGCCCGCTCGTTTGAAGAAACGTCAGGGCAGAGAGTTTCCCATCCTGAACATGCCGATTGTACAGATTGCCCGCCGAGTCCTTCTCGTCGCCGGTTACAACCAACGGTGCGAGTTGACGGGCATCGCCCCCGAGGATGCACGGCAGGAGACAGTTGCCCCAGACACAGCCAATGTCGCCGCGATGCATGTTGGCAGCTGCGTCGATGAGAACACCGCGTGCCTTTTTCCTCGCCCACTCGGCATAACCGTCCCTTTTTGACACCGCCTTTGCCGGCGTGACACAGAGGATATCGGCGGTGTTGACAATCGTGTTCATCAGAGCTGAGATTTGGTTCCGCAAAAGAGAGTCGAGGTCTTCTTTCTGCCGGAGCCGGTGCCAACTCATGCGGCCAACGGCCACTGCGCGGAGGTGCTTCAGATCATCCCGCTGGTCGATCTGGATCTGAAGGCAGTGCAGTTCCTCGCTATCATCGGGATCGAGAACGTGGACCCCCCTGGCCCGAGACCTCAGGAGCACCAGAAGCCAATAGGCAACGGACAGGTCCAGTTGCCAAGGATTCTTCTGCGTTCCGGGGTTCGCCGGGACAAAGTCAGGGTCTTCCAAAAGAGACATGAATGCGGCGAGCTCCCGTTGCTTGTTGTACCCCCGGACCACCAACTTGTGGCGCATACAGGGGCCGCCGTTTTTGTTGCGGCTGTTGTAGCGAGCGCAGGCTGACCTGGAAATTTGGTCGAGGCGGTGAGCGAGATTGTCGACGGCGGCGTTGGAAGGGCCGGAGCCAAGGATATGGCCGAGCGAGGCCTCCATTGCGAGGCCCGCCACTGACATCAAGGTCGTCTTGCCAAAACCGGGCGGCTGCGGGAGATGAAGTCAGAGGAAACAGCAAGACAGAATGAGTGAAAAGATGAAACGTACTGCAGTAATGATCCCAACGCCCAAGATCCTGTTGGTCAGGTACTCGCGAAAAGGAACACGGTCGCTCAGGAGCGCCTCCTCGAGCAGTGCATCTGCGTATCTCCGATCCTGCACGGCGAAAAGGTTGACAACAGGGAGCGGCCTTGCAGTGGCTGGGGCCAGTTGGTTGGCTAAGACGGACGGCACATCGTTTGCTGTTGAACGAGTCATCCAGTCGTAGAATCCTCTGCCCCGTAGGAGGGCGCGGTGCAGCTCCATGCGGTCGTCTTGCTCGGCAACGACATGCGTTGGCGCCGCGCCAGGGAGGAACAGGCAAGCCGCCGTAACCTTGCGACGGGCGTCGGCGAGGTCCACGGAAAAGTCAAGACTAACACAGTGCTAATGTGATACACTTGCTTTGAAATGCTTGTCAGCCGCGACGCGGGTTGCAAACGTCTTGGCCCGGAGCACTCTGGCAACCTCGGTGCCCAGAGTGCAGGACAAAACAACCTCATGGTCCTCGACGCTGTGGTCGAAGGCGAGCTCGGAGACGGTGTCCGGATGTTCCACAATGGTACAATTCCTAATCAGATTAGCCCACTGCAGCACTGCATATTCAGGGATATCGTACCGAATCTTGGGTTTCTGCTTGACGGCGTTGGCGCCTTCTGTCTGATCGTGGAAGCGGAGATGGACTTCACCGTCCCGCGTCAACCGCCGCCAGGCAGCGTCGTACTCGTCCATAAACGCCTTGGTTGGCGTGACAATGGCAAAGTAGCGACGTGTATCACGTTTGACAAAGTAGGCCGGAACCCGAATGCCGCTAATGGCTTGAGCCGCTTGGTGAAGCCAGAGGATGTCCTGGACGACGGATTGCGTCACGACGGCGACGTGGGAGTTATCGTCGTCATAGCTGTCCCGCGGTTGGTTAACATGATGCCCGCAAAACACGAAAAGAGGCCATGATGGAAACTTGCCTGAATGCTGGTGGGAATGCCTCAGCGCTCTTGTTCTCCTCAAGCAGCCTCTGGTGACGGCGTAAGTCTGGTTCTCCATCCACATCAGGCGGCCACTGATGTTCAGTGCCGTATGGGTAACTGAACGGTGGCGGCAGCCTCTGATCATTCCATTCCTTTTCGACACTTATGAGTGCCGCCGGCAGAATGAAGTGAAAAGTCCTCTGCCGCAGGAAGTCGAGGAGCGCAATGCCCCCTTCAATGGGTGCGTTCTGGTTGACCCACGCCTCGACCTCAGGAGCCTCTGGATTCCGGAATGGCATGCCAAAACCAACGACACTCACTGTTGCACCCTTGATGAGGCGAACCGAAACCATGGTGAGATGTTTGAAACCTGGGAACCGCTGGGCGACCGCGGGAGTGCACTCCTCGGCAGTCACTGCCATCTGACCGCGGGGAAACCTGAGATCTATCGTGTGCCGCTCGGATTGGACGGTACCCATGCCAATGACCACGGTTTGGTTGACTATCGAAATGGTTAGGCATGCCACCGGGCTGCAACAAACAACGTACGATTGTATCGAACACCAAACCCGGCTTCTTCATTCACTCGTTGCTCCTCCGGCAGCGGGAAGCGAAGCGAGAGCCCGAGGAACGCATCTCTGTACTTGGGCCTGCTGGAAATCAGGCGTGCGCGGATCTTTGACAGTTGCGAGCCCAAAGTTTTGCCACTGGCAATGACAGGAGCAAACTGCCCTCCGCCAAACACCACACAGTCGGTGGACCAGACGTTCAACATTTTGATTTTTCGCTGAGCCACTGGGAGCAAAGGCCCGACAGGGCTCGCTGTGTTGTGTCCCTCAACACTCATTTTGTCGGTTAGAACAACGAATCTGGGTCGCAAGCAGTCAGAAAAAAAATGAACTTGGAAGATCACAGAGATTTTGTTTCTGGGGGGCAAACCACAAGAAAGTGTCGGCTCCCTAAGGAGTCCGATCGAGAGAGTGGTGAACTTGCGTCCAGGACTGGAAGCAGACTTGCAAAATTTGTGAGCAGTCAGACAAACTGAAGTTCAAGCAGACTTGGTGAGCTTGGGCGACCACGCGCTTACCGATGTTGCCACGGATCGCCGTACGAACCGCTGAGGCGCTCAAGAGAGACACGGATGCGAGTCCTGAATTTTCGAGTCGAGAAGCTGCACAAGGTGCTGAGACCGTGGCTGATTTCCGATGTCGATTTCCGTCGATGGGACAAAGAAGCTGGGAAAGGGGAAAGTTCAAGGCCCGAACGACTTCGGTGGTGGAGATTTCCCTGGCCGAGATGTTGATGGATGGAGACTGAGTGATTGCTGTTCTTGAAAGGAAGAAAAGAACAGGCCTCAAGAGAGGGGGACAGATTTTGGCTGTGAGTTGCGGGCAGGCACGTCAGCCAATCACGACTCTGGCAGAGACAAGAACAGCAGACGAGCAGGATTGTGGCAAGTGGCTGCCTGGTCTTGGTTGCTCTTTCCACCGAACCTGGAAGTTTGTTTCTCCCACCACCAAACGGTGTAGTTGCATGGACTTGGGATTCTAATTCATCACCCATAAATCATGCTTCATTAGATCCTCCACTTTAGCACTCCACTGCATGCCACTCGGATAACCATCATTCCCCGAATTTCCGTCACATTGATTAATTAAACTCCATCACCCAAAACTCAAATTTCTTGACTTCAATAGGCCGTGCCAGGTTGCTCCGACTTGCCCTCCTGCGCCTCCTCCTTTCCGTGACGATGCCGGCGATGGACATGTTCGTCGTGGCCCTTGTTCTTGCGGCGGCTGTTGCGCAAAAACGCCGCGGCAAACGCCCCAAACACACTCAGCAGCGTCAGCACCAGCGAGTACAACCCGATCAAGAACGCAAGGATTTCGGACGTCTCGTGGAGCGGCGGCCGCGCAAAGTCCAGCGGGACATTGTTGTTCGGCCCCTGCCGCGAGACCGTCAGCTCGGCACAGACGATCGTCACCACAAGCAGGACCGCCAGCAGGATCGCCCAGGGGATGTTCCACAAGCTGAACCGCGCCGGCGCCGTCGTCCGGCTGCGGTAGCGGTGCTGCACCGACCGCGTCTCAGTGTGGTGCAGGCACGCCAGGATCTCCTGCGTGTGCCGCCCGCGCGCCTTGCGGTTGTACCCCGGCGACGCGTGCAGGTCGTGGTTGTGCTCGGCGGGGCCCGCCTCGACCGACTTCTTGCCGCGCCGCCGTCGCTGCTGGCGCTGAACACCGAGGCCGACGGCCGCGGGACCGAACACGCTGACGATGAGAATGAACAGGCCAAGAGCAGTGGTGAAGACGGCGACGATGCACACACCGACGGTCCAGATCCGCAGGAAGAGAGTGAAGCCCGAGTCGGCAAAGGGTTTCTTGGGGGCGAAGACGAAGTACACGGTGGGGACGTTGTCGCAGGCGCCGCCTGGCTTGTTGCCGTGGTGCAGGAGGGGCCAGTTGAGCGCGGCCGTGCCAAACATGAAGGCTGACCAGATCAGGAGGCCGATGGCTGCTGTCAGCTGGTCCTTGTAGCTGGCCGTGATGAGGAAGTGGAGGAACGACTGCTTCGGGGCACGCCGGCGGCGCTTGATCCGCAGCTCCTCGGACGCGATGAGGGCGACTTCTTGCTCGGTGGCGCGCGCTTCGGCGACGGACTGTTGCGAGTGGATGAGAGCGGCGACGTAGAGGTCGCGGAGCTTGTCAATGTCGGCGCGGGTTGGTGCCGCCGCAATCTCCTCGATCAGCTCGGTGTTGTAGACGGTCGTCACAGCGCCGCCGTCAATGTGCACCTCCTCGCTGCGACGCCCATCGCTGACCTCGATCTGCTGATGCCAGTGGGAGACGTAGTGTTGGACTGCCTGGCTGAGCGCCACCTGGGCCTCGTCGTGGTCGCGCTCCGCCTCTTCGGCGGCTGCGTGCAGAGCAAACGCCTTGAGCACGTCCGCGTAGGCGCGCGCGCGGGTCACGTCGAGCTGCGTAACAGCAGCCTGTCGGCATTGCTGCAGCCTCTCCTGGTACTCGGTGTCGGCTTTGGAGTGACTCCTCCCCTCGACCACAAGCGCTTGCCGGAACAGCACGGTGAAGATGAAGTACACCGGGTACCAGAGCACAAGCTGGATCAGGACGGCATAGTCGATGATGATCAGGTTGTAGTCGACCACGTTCAGGAACATGGCGAGGAAAAGCGACAGAGCGAGGATGCCCCAAGCGCCGTGCCAGAACCGGAACTGCTTGTCGACACCGAACAGAACGGCGACAATGGCGGCGGCATACAGCAGGTAGAAGCCGATGCGGATACCAGCGCCGATGAGCATCTGGTCGCCGAAGATGTGGCAGGGCATGTACGAGGTCACGGCGCTCATCTCGTCGGTGCCGACGAAGCCCGTGCTCGTGATGCCCACGAAGTTACCCATCGTGGCGGGTGTTCTCCTCGCGGAGCGGTCGTTGTTGGTCTGTCAGGGAGTCGTGGGTTCGGGGATGGCTTCAAACGAAAGAGCAGGTGCCAAGAGATGGGGAAGCTGGAGTGGTCAAGGTGAATGGGCTCTCACTCCAAGATCCACAACATCAAACACCGATGTCAGAAAGACGCAGACGCGAGGGAGGAGACGCCGCTTGATGAGGGACATGACTGGGTCCCAAGCTAAAGCTGCATGATACGGAGAAATTGCCGACAGACAGGGAACTCTCCAACCACAGAGGCACCCGAGTGTTGATGGCGTGCAGTGTGGCATCTGCGGCCCAATGCGAGCCTGTGGTCTGGACGTGCAATGACGAAGCTGAAAGACGGCTGGAGTGGTGATGGGCCGGGCAAGCTGCATGGCCCCAAGTCTTGATTGGACGCTGAGTCAATATTGGCACGCTGGCTTGGCGCGCCTCTTGCCTGATCGGCTGCGCGCCCAACCTCGCGCAGATAGCGCGGGGCCAATTCAGGCATGGTGAACAGCTCACCGCTCGGCACGGACAACTCAGAGCTCGCGATCGACCGTGTGGTTGGCCAGGACGACGGCGGGGTGAAAAATTCGAGGCTGGTTGCTGCCAGGTCCAAGTCTGTTTTTCAGCCCATCAGATGGCGCCACGGACGCCCTCGAGCCCAAGATGACGATTGGCGTCAGGGACGCACCCTCCCCAGAGCTCGGGAGCTCCAACCTTATCAAGCTGACTTCCTGTTCCTGAGCACAGCTCCCCGTTGCGTTCTTGGCACTTCTTGCACTCCAAAGCGAAGCCTCAAGATGGGAAAACACGGCATTGCGGTCGCGTTGCTCCAGCTACTGTCCCTCGGGGCAGCACAGGAACACCAATTCTACAAGTGGAACACTCCGAGGTCGATTCTGGAAGCCGGCAGTCTGGATCGCCGCCAGACCCCGCCGCCCGGCTACCACCCCGAGTTTGGATCTTGCGGTTCTGGCAAGACTTGCGAGAACGCATGCGGAACGAATTGGATCTCCTGCCAGGCCTCGACGAGTCTCTCGCTGTTCTGCTACAACAAGGTCGACTTGGGCCAGTCGTGCTGCGAGAACGGTTCTGGCCGTGAGTTAAACCCGAGCCCAAACAACCTTGAGGCCTTCGCTAACGTGATCGATAGGTGCTTGCGAGAGGGGCTACTACTGCGCCTGGCAAGAATTTGGCGGCAAGGTGTGGTGCTGCGAAGATGTAAGTCGTGGCTCGTCCCTGATTTCGTGCCAGTTTTGTCATGCTAACCGTTGCAAAGGGCCAAAGCTTGGAAGAATGCGGCGTCCCTGTGTCGAGCACCTCCTCGACAACAAACGGGCCGACATCTTCGGGCGGACCAAGCTCCTCCGCGACAACGGGCCCCTCAACGTCGGGCTCTTCCACATCGGGTTCCTCGACGAGCGGGACAGCGAGCAGATCCCAGACATTGTCCACAACCAACTCGCAGTGCCCCGCATCCGCCGTCACCTCGTGGTCCACCACGACGGTTGTGTCCACCGTTGCAGCAGTCACGGTGACAGTGACGACCCACGGTGATGGGTGCCCCTCGTCGTCGTCTTCGCGGACCGGAACTCCCGGCACGACCTCCACGTCAGGCACCATCACGAAGCCACCCACTTCAACGACCCACAGACCGGTAGGCACCTTCCCCATCCTCGTCGTGAAACTAGACCTGAATTCAAGTGGCTGACTTGAGCTGATGCAGACTGGCAACTCAACCTCGACGTATACATTTGTGACGGGCGGAGCTGGCGGACTGGCGATCCAGCCGCTGGCATTTGTCTTGGTCCTCGTTCCACTGCTCTGGCTCTAAGTGACTGGATGAAAGAATGAAAGTAATGAATGTACCTAATGTTAATAGCGCTTGCAAACCGATACCCTAGATAGCATCAAACTGTTTTCCATACTTCCTGACCAGCAATCTTTTCTTCAAGTTTAAACACTCGTATTTTGAGCGGCACTAATAACGTTCAGGCAGAACGACTGACTGTGTCTAGTAAGGATGCTGCCTGTGCTCCTTTGCTGAAACCACTACGGACCTCATCGCAACAGAAACGCAACGGAAGCTTGAGTCAAAATGCCTTTCCCACAAGAATTGGCAAGAGATTCGACTTGATGCACATGCAGATCGACTCGGCGGTTGCTCTTCCCTGGACATTTCCTTTCCTTCTCAGACGTGAGGATCTACGCAAGGAGTGAGCCAGACATTTCCGAATCGGGCCGTTGTGCAAATCATCTTTCGGATGCCTTTACCGGGCTGCTGTTTGCATGGCATACCGTCCTTCGGGACGCTCATTTAGGAAGCTAAAGGACAGGCCCTGTACAGGAAACGGCTTTCATGCAGCGCTCTCTGGCCAATAAGCCCCCTCTGTGCCCGCAGGACGGATCCACGCTTATTGAGCCCGGGGGAAGAAATGCCTGAGCAGGATTATGACGTGCGCAAGCAGCGGAAGGACAAGAGATGAACGAGGCTCGTTGCCTCCGGGCGAAATAAAACCCCTCCACCCACCCTTTGCTCCCGCCCTTCGAGGCCTCAGCTTAATTAATATGGTCATGGGTCTCGTGGGCTTCCCAAGCCTTCCAGCGCCGGGAATATACAACCCTCTATGGGTAAAGGCGTTGGCCACCCAATCATCCGAGCGTCTCGATATTACCAACCAAGATGGTGTGCGGCTCGGGACTGCAGAATCCGGGGAAAACCAGGGAACATCTGCCGGCATGCCGTGGGGTGTGGGGAGAAGCCACACTTACGAGCAGACGAGAGGTGATATAATGGTGAGACTGCACTCGTTCATCGAGGTTGGCAGCAGGCCTAGAGATTCACTGCCTTCTCGACGCCCCTTGTAGACAGACTTTCCCTTCGTCAACCTTTTTAATCTGCATCACTCGGGAAGCCGCAATGCTCCTCAACTCAGTCTTCGGCTCGATTGCCCTGCTCGCAGGGGGGGCTGCTGCGCATGGAGCTGTGACGAGCTACATCATCGCCGGCAAGAACTACCCAGGGTGAGCGTCCATTTATCTCATTGACGGCACTGGCAGGTGGCTAACGATGCCATGTCTGGATTTGCAGATACCAAGGCTTCTCTCCCGCCAACTCCAAGAATGTGATCCAGCGGCAATGGCCCGACTATAACCCCACCATGTCTGTCACCGACATCAAGATGCGCTGCAACGGCGGCACTTCAGCGACTGAGAGCGCCACGGCTGCCCCGGGCGACACCATCACTGCTATCTGGGGCCAGTGGACGCACAGCCAGGGCCCCATCCTGGTCTGGCTGTACAAGTGCGCGGGCGCATTCAGCTCGTGCGACGGCTCCGGGGCTGGGTGGTTCAAGATCGACGAGGCCGGCTTCCACGGCGACGGCGTCAAGGTCTTCCTCGACAGCGAGACCCCCTCCGGCTGGGACATTGCCAAGCTCGTCGGCGGTAACAAGCAGTGGAGCAGCAAGATCCCGCAAGGACTCGCTCCCGGCAACTACCTCGTCCGCCACGAGTTGATCGCGCTCCACCAGGCGAACACCCCGCAGTTCTATGCCGAGTGCGCGCAGATCGTCGTCACTGGCTCGGGTACCGCCCAGCCCGATGCCTCTTACAAGGCCGCCATTCCCGGCTACTGCAACCAAAACGACCCCAACATCAAGGTAAGGGCGGCGGAAAGATAAAGACGAGAACAAGGAGCAACTCGGCTGACTGTTATAGGTCCCGATCAACGACCGTACCCGCCCCCAGACCTACCAGATCCCCGGGCCTCCCGTTTTCAAGGGAACTGGTGCCGCGAAGGCCAGGGCTTTTTCCGCTTAAACGTTAGAGACCAATGACAGCATGTTGCAAGGTGAGCGGGACGAGGGCACGGTGTAGGATGGTTGTTGCCAGACTCAGTTGCCATTTACTCTTGTTTATACTTCCGAAGAACACTTCGTCGTGGGGCGAATGGTCATTGAAATTTGCACACCAAATGAACCCATTCCAATATTGAGACCAAAGTCACTGTTGGAGATGCACCGGCTTTACCTAGGCTACTAAGTTGTTGAACCACAGGTAGCAGGACATCCCCCATCTTGGGAGTCTCTTGCACCATCCAATTCCATTAGAGGGGGCTGGTAGGTACCTTAGCCTTCCATCTAGGGCGGGCTAGTTCGCTCGAACACCAAGATTGGGGGTGGTTGATGAAAGACACAAAGACTTTGTCGTGACCTTCCTGTCGTCTTTGATGTCGATCCATGAACAATGGTCTTTGTCTCGCAGCTGTACTAAGCTCTAAAAATAAAACTGTCCCAAAACGATAACTTACAATTTTGGGTTCCCCTTTCCTCTATCCCCCTTACTTTTACGCCTCAGCAGCCCCCCTCCTTCAAAGTGAGCTCAGGGCTCGCGGAGCAAGGCTCAGTAACAGGAGAATCGGCAACCGACAAGGTAAGTTGCACTGCGGTTCCTCGACACTTGCGAGTTTGGGAGGTGGCGTTCCCGCCTTATCTAAGGTACGAGTACCATCAACACCCGTCTGAATCGCAGTTTGGGTACCGTCGAACCAGAACCATCTTTCGCTGACCAAGGACTCCAAGGGACTCAATAATGGCGGTAAACGCTGGCATGGTCACGGCAAATGCAACACTGTTCAACTTGACTGACTTGGATTGGGGTGTCTCAACCTACTGTCAGGGGCTGGCCTCTGAAATGGCAAACTTGTGCTGTCGGTTTGGTCGATTTATGCCCACCACAGTGACGCCGTGCTGTCACAACTCTGGATCACTTTGACTGTCCCACTACGAACAGTCGGTGCAGTTACGATTCAGCACATCTGAACTGAACTGTCTTTTTAACACCTGACATGTCCTCAGACGCAAAACTCGAATGACTGGTGGATTCGCGCTGTCAGAAGGCCATTTCTTTGCGTTCCTGGTCGAACACCCGGCTTGACCTCCGAATGGCTGACATATCCAAGGGCAGGAGCCGAAAGACGGGGTTGTACCTGGTATTCTCACTCTGTGAGCACTCTATTGGCAGCTTCTTCGTGGGAAAACACGCGACCCGACTTCTGAACACCCACAAAATAAGAAGACAGCTGAGCTGTGTACCCTTCAGCAACCTTCTCGACGAACTTGAGGATGTGGGTTTCGACGGATATTTAAACGCGCCTCCTCTTCCAGCTGGACTCATTTCGATTTCCTCAGCACACGCCAAGACTTGACTTCAAGGACTTGCAAACAAAGCTCAAACCGCCAACACTCAACGACAGATCAAACTCACCAATCAACATCACAATGCCTCGCAAGTGGCGTGTCGATGGAGATGATGACGATCGTCTGCCCGAGGGTGTGAAGCGGACGGGGTACGATGCGGATACGCAAACATACACTTATGAATCCGTCAGGGGGGAGCAGTACCAAGGCCGCGCTGGTGAACGCTACGGCGAACTCACCCGCACCGGCACTGCTGCGGCGGCGCCCAGGGCTCAGTCAAGTGCTGTCCCTCAACCCACCGCGCTGCCCAGCGCTCCCCCTCAACCTTCGACGCCAGTGCGTCCCCCAAACTACTACCCCCCCAACGCAAGCCTCCGGGCTACTCCTCCTAGGGTGGGGCGGGCTCTGTCCACCCCTATCTCTGGCGCGGCGGTAACCCGCCGGGCTGTGCCCAGCACTCCCAGCTCTACCACTTCACACACTCCCTCCTCTACCGCTTCACGCGCTCCCACCTCTACTACTTCACACACCCCCACCTCTACCCCTTCATCCTCCCCTCCCGAGGTTGCTCCTCGCACACACACATACAACCGCGAACACACGTTCAGCGTCATCATGGGGTCCAACGGCGTCCCCTCCGCCCCCTACCCCCGGCGCATGGAGACCATCCCGTCCCGTGCGCCGGCGAGCAGGGCGCAGACGCTCGCGGAGCGCCCGAGGCCGACCATGTCGGCGGCCCCGTCGGCGACCCGCGAGCTGTACGGCGAGGTGAAGGGGTACGCCAAGGAGAGGGCGAGGGCGCTGGTGCGCCGGGTGATCGGCAGCATCAGGCGAAAGAGGATGGCGCTGCAGGCGAAGAGGGAGAGGACGGAGATGGAGGAGGAGGCGCGGAGGCAGGGTTGGATTTAAGCGGCGGGGAGAAAAAAACAGCAAAGAAAAAAACGGTGAAAATGGGGAGAAACCACAAAAAAAATCACAAAAAATGGGTCACTTGCTTGCTTTTTTGTTCTCTCGTTCCCTCTTTTTTCCTTTTGTTTTAGAAAACTAGCAGAAAACTAATAAAAAACTTGAAAATACACACTAATGACTCAACAATTTGCTCTCATGATTCTAGTGGCCAAAACTCATTCTTTCATTTCCTTTGATTTGCTTTGTTTCTTTGGTTGAAGAACTATTCCCCCGGTGTGAGCGGACCATGTATGCTTTTGGTTCGGACTTAAGCTGCCTCTGACAAAGGATTGATTTGATCAACACGTGCGAATCAGCGTGCCTTCCCCTCCATCGCCTCTTCCATGGTTGCACAAAACCTCGGCAGCTGAGACGAGAAGCTCTGCCCCTCTCCTCCACACCATCAACTTACCAGCTTCACCCCGACTCGTTCCTCCGTCATCACCCAGACTCTGTTCCATCAAGCGTCTTAACTAAGTACCGAATCGCAACCAATTCCCAAAAGCCGAAACACACCTCACCTTACCATGGCGTTCCCCAACCGCCTCCTCGCACCCTCGACATGGCGTCACGTCGGCCTCGGCCTCACAGCCACCCTCTTCGCCCTGGGGGCCTGGCCTATCGTCGCGCCGACCGCCGCCGCAGACATTCTCGGAGTCACGCCGAACACATCGGAAGGACGCGCGGTCACCGAAAAAACCATGGTATTCCTCGGCATTCGCGACTTGGCCTTAGCAACCGCTCTGTTGTGGTTCCATTGCGAGGGGAAGCAGAGAGAGATGGGAGTCGCGATCACAGCGTGGACACTCGTGTGCGTGACGGATACATGGGTCGCGGCGCAGGGCCCGAGAGGATGGGATCAGGGGATTTGGGGACTGTGTGCTGGGACGGTAGCGGTTGCGTTTGTCGGGCTGGGGCTGGTGCAGTCGTGAAGGCTACCTTGTGTAATTACCTAGGTAGGGATTCATGTTCATTAAAAAAGCAACATCATCTGTCAAAAAGCGTGCGGGGAGAGCTTGCTTCCATTTCGCCTTGGACTGCGCGACTGTTGTTCGTGGTTGTCGGGCTGCCGAACGACTGGCCCACGACGCCTGGCTGTGCTCAACCGACCATCTCTTGCACAGCGATCGAACCGTTGAAAACCTGATGCAGTCGGTCGGGTCCCAGCCAGTCGAGTCTCGCTGACACGCCGCTGACGCAACCCTGCAGCATTCGTTGCCCACCAGTCTTTCAGCAGCATGTGGCCTTGCCGTTGTCGGCGGGATCGCCATACAGGCCCCAGAAGTCACTTGCAGCAAAGACGACGTTGGCATCTTCGAACGCAGCCTTGAGTGTAGCGGGATCGTTGATATCAGCTTTGACGACCTCGGCACCTCTGGCTGCCAGAGCCTGGCTCTTCTTGCTGGCACAGCTTCGGGTCATTAGATCTCGTCGCTGTGACTATTGTAAAATCAGGAAATATCCCCCTTGCTTTTTGCAACGCCGAACGCGTGTATGGAGTGACTGATTTGTCCTTCAGGTGTGAGGTTTGTCTTCCATTGACGCCACTGCAGACTTGGATGGAGACGAGCGTCCAGTCTCCAACAGCAAGCCGCGACGGCTTCAGCTCACCAACATGATTCCACGCTACGATATGGGACAGTCCAGCCCCGGGTCACGCATGTTCACGCTGCGTGGGCCGTGCTTCGGAGGCTTTTTTAGAGGGGAGAGGGGGGGACCAGGCGGGATCATGGTCACGTAGTGCGGTGCCTTCCGTTCCTGGCGCACGATCTAAATCGGCGTGGAGAATGATTTTGGCTGCTCAATATCCTAGTATTTGTAAAGGGTCCATTGACCCATGGCGAGGCGCCTAAAAATTGATCTCACTTTCTCAAATGATGTCCTCACATTGGCAGGCCTTGCGATGCCATGAGCATGTTCAACAACGCCGGCCGTTCCGTCCAGCTCACTGGAAAGCACCCCAACCTGTCTCGGCGATAACAAACCCAAGTTGCCACCTTCAGGCACAGCGCCGATGCCCAAAGAAAGCTCAATCCTCTGCAGCGTCTGGACGGCCGCGTCGGAGAAGAGCATGCCCTGCGTGCATGGCTCGGCCAGGGGTAGGCCTCCAAACGTGAGGCCTGGGATGGGGGTGATGGGGTCGACGGCAATCCGCTCGATGCGCGCAGTTAGGTGATCGAGGATCAGCTCGTAGAGGGATATCAGCTGGGTGAATATGCTGGTAATGGTCAACGCGAGGGGCGCTGCCAATGGTGCCGAGGCAGCGGAGGGGCAGGATGAAAGGGGGACCGATGTCGCATTGCAGTCGCTTTCTTGTGCGTATTGCGGTGGGAACGTTGCTTCAGGAGCTTGTGACGCACACGCCAGGCAACGGGTCGGTCGACTGCCCAGCAGCCGTGCCAGCATAAGCAAGAACTCCTGTGATGCCCTGATCATAAACTCCGCTAGCGTCAAGTTGTCAATATACAATGGGCCTTGCTGGTAGATGACGCTGTTCAAGTTCAGCATAGCCGTGTTTGCCTCGGCAGCCGCCAGGCGGATGTGCAGGTCGAGGTTGATCTTGGAAAGGTTGGCGATAGCATCCGTGGTGGGAATGCTGTCGACGGCGAGTTGGCCTGACGCTGGTATCGTAGGGGGATTCGCTGGAGCGTAGCTGATGTTGTTGGCAGGCGATGAGGTCGTCCCGGGCCCGGTGAGCCAACTGGTCGCGATGCCGGAGGCCAGGTCCGTTCGGGATAAGGAGAAGGCTTCGTCGGGGTCGTCGAAAATATCCCATGAGAGAGGCTCTTGAATCGTGTTGGAAGTCTCTGGCTGGTTATGGCCGACGATTCGCCCAATTTGAGAGACTTTGACCGAAGTAGCTGTTCGTCGGGGTCTTCCGATTTTCCGCTGCTGTCCGGCGGTGCACGAGACGCCGAGCAGCGTGCACCGCGCGCATTTGGGGTCGTCGGGACAGAGGCGTTGACATCTCGACTTGTGTCTCCTGCAGACCTCACACGAAACACGTCTCTGCGTTGGATGAACTGTCGCGGTGCGCATGACGTTGATTTCAGTTCGTCTCCGCAAGGAAGAAACTAGGCCAATGCAGAATATCGGCCCAAGGGAGGAAGAGTGGGATCTCAGACCGAGTCCGACATTACTTCATAAACCCGCCGCGGAGGATTTTCGGATGTCAGCCCAGCCTTGGGTTTTACCAGGGAAGATCCAGGCCGATGCATCCAATCGGGTCACCCAAAAGTTCGAATTGTCGATTGATCACTAAACCACGATCTCTAGTGGCAATGTGTCTTCATGTCATAGGCCTACGCCCAAGAAAAGAGCATCGTCCTCCGCGTTAGAAGTTTACACAGCTGGCAAGTCTGTTCAGGAGGACGATGCCATTTACTTTTCTCCACAACTTTGCCTGGGGAATGCGGGAGAATGCTGTGTTTGTGTTTAGATGCTTAAGGGGCAGTGCTGGCCGTACTCTTAGCCTTGTGTGTGATATCTTACCAGTGCTGCCACCACGGGTTCACTGCACCAGGTCCGGTGTTACGTATGCTCGAAGAGGGAAGCACTGTCAAAATCTCGAGGTCACCGGCTGTATAATCCCGATGGGGAACCTGATGAAACGGCAAAAACAATGAGACCCTCTGACTCCTCTGCGGTATGTAGTCTGAACCTCTCTTAGCTCATGCTGAACCGTCCGGCAAAAGCCTCCGGACCTCGGACAACGCACAGTCGGTCTGAACTTTGAAGAGTAATCATTCTCAACATTGCTGATAAATCACGCCAACTAAACCATCCCAAACTGCGCTTAGAAATCCAAGTCGTGTGGTGTTGTGGTGTTGTCACGTCAAAATATAACACGCGGAGCTATCCTCATATTTCCAAGTCTCTCAACTCGCATCATCACTCGATAACCAAACCCACAACCTTCACGACAACGCCCTACAATGGCAGCCTTCAAAGAGATCCTCGTCATCGGCGGCACGGGCGCTCAAGGCATGCCTGTTGTTAAAGGTAAGGTGCAAAGGCTGAACAAACACGGAGCTCCTGTTGACTCGGAAAATTCCAGCCCTGTCCCAGAGTGGACGATACCGTGTGAGGGTCTTGACCCGAAACGTCGAGTCCACCCGGGCCAAGCAGGTCGCTTCGCTCCCAAACGTGACCCTGATCCAAGGCACCCAAGACAACCAGCAGGATCTACACAAGGCTTTCCGAGGTGTTTACGGTGCCTGGGTCAACACGGACGGGTTCACCCTGGGGGAGAAAAACGAACTGTTCTACGGCTTCCGGGCGTATGAAATTGCCCGGGCTGAGGGGGTGCGGCATTATGTCTGGGCCAACATCGAATACGCGCTGGAGACGGCAGGCTTTGACGAGAAGTACCACTGCGGCCACATGGACTCCAAGGGCAGGATTGGAAAGTTCATCCTTGCCCAGGGGCAGGAGCAGATGAAGAGCTCCCTCTTGAGCACCGGCCCTTACATGGAGATGCTCATGGACGGACTGTTTGTCCCTGCTGAGCAGCCGGACGGGTCGTTTCTGTGGGCGAACCCAGCTACTAGTGAGTGTCTCTCGTCCCGTTCCTTCTGCTCCGAGCAGCGCTGACTCTCGAACCAAGAGGATGCAAAACTCCCACTGATCGCGCTCGACGACGTGGGCGTCTACAGCCTTTGGCTGTTTGACCACCCCGCCGAGTCGGCGGGTCTGGATCTCTCAGTGGTGACGGACCGCGTCAGCTTTGATGACATCGCCCAGACCTTCACCGAAGTCACGGGCAAACCAGGCATCCACCTGTCTGTTCCATGGGAAGCATACGCGCAAGTTGCAGAGCCTTATCCGGGTGCGTATGTCAACTGGGCTCTCGGTCCGGACGCGGTTCGGGACGAGTCTGTCATGAAGTGGACCGACAACTTCGGGGCCTGGTGGCGGTACTGGGGAGAGGGGCTGAGCCCGCCGCGGGACCTGGCCCTTCTGGACCGCATCCATCCTCGGCGGATCAAGAGCTTGGCAGAATGGATGAGGCGTGTCGGATATGATGGGAAGCCAGGGAGCGTCTTGAAAATGGTGGAAGACTGGCGCAGCAAGGAGGGAGCCTCGCCAGGGAAGTGGTATGAGCAGCGCGCAGCCGAGAGCGGCAAGTCTCTGCTGGCATGAGGATGCGAGCATCATGGCAGTTGTGGTAGCCGGGAGTGCGAAGACACTTGAGATAGTTCTCCACTCGCTGAATCGTCATATTCAATTTCCTACCTATGTACGCGGGAGAAGCTGACTGCAGACGACCATTCACTCATCTGTTTGTTCTGTTTGTAAACCCACTACCACCCCCCGCTCACCGCCCGCTTACACCATCAAATCGGACAACTCCTTACACCGTTTCTTGTTCTCGAACAACTCCTCATAAGCATCCCGCCGGACCGTCCAGCGCTGAAATTCCCGGGGGAAGAAGCCGGCATTGTCCCAGTCCACAACCTTAAGCACATGCAGGGTCTCGGCGTGCAGGTTGCCGTGGCAAAAGACGTACTCTTCCTCGCCGGAGCCGAGGAGTTTGGGGACGGGGATGCTCGTTTTGGTTGAGATGAGCTGCAGGGCCGCGGCGTGGGTCAGGATGTGCTCCTTGTCGTGGGGACGGGTGATGAGGTTGCCCTGCCTGTCTCTGCCCCACGGCGCAATGTTGGTCGTGTGCAGGGCGGTTTTGGTGGTGGTCTGGACGACGAAGTGGGTGCGGCTTTCGCCTTCTTTTTCTTTGTAGCCAGAGAGGACCATGTTGAAATGCCGAAGGTGATGGTGGCTTTAGTCTTTAGGTGCTGGCTGGGGAGGAGAGAACTCGGAGAAGAGAAAGCTGACGAGCTATGCAAGATAGATCCGAGAAAGGAAAGCTTGGAAGTCTTATAAGGCTATAAGCCATCTCCTGCTGGAACCAACCATGAACACGCCCAACACCTGGGAACGGACCCGCTGCCTCAGAGGTCGGCAGCAACTCGGTTTCAGTTGACGCCTCTTACAGTAACAGGCCAATCAGATGTCCTGTGGTTGCACAGAGAAAAGTGGGGGTTGGCATGGGAAACTAACACAAAATGAAAACTTGTGGTGGGACTTGGCGGATGAATTTATGAAATGCACCTTCGAACTTCAACCACCCAAGTTCCGAAACGGCACCCAGAGGTGCTGATTCACGTCAAGCTGGAGTCCGCCAAGTCACACCGCAACCACAATGGCCGCCGACGCAAGCGGCGCGTTCCTCGCGTACCATGAGCCAAACAGTGAGTAACTTACCCCAATCTTTTCTTCCAGTCATGTCAGCTGCTAAGAGGGACGGCAGTCATCAGCATCCTCACGCTCATAATCCTTCTTCCTCTTCCTCGGCCTCTCCGCGTGGCTCGCCGACAAGCTCTTTCGCGCACCCCCCTCATCGGGCACATCATCGTGGGCCTGATCTACGGCGCGCCCATCGCCAACATCCTCGCCCCCCACTTGCAAGAGACCTTTCTCGCCCTGGGGTACATCGGACTCATCCTGATCATCTTCGAGGGTACGTCCCTCACACCATCACCACTTCCCCCAAAACCAACAGAATTCTAACCCGCCTCTCCGCCCCCTCCCAGGCGGCCTAACCATCCGCCTCGACCTCCTCCGCCACAACCTCCCCCTCAGCCTCCTCGCCGCGCTCCTCGGTGTGCTCACCCCCATCGCACTCTCCTTCGCCCTCCTCCACGTAGCGTTCCATCACACCCCGCTCGAGGCCTTCATCGTCGGCACCGCCCTCTGCTCCACCTCCCTCGGCACCACCTTTGTCGTGCTCTCCAGCGCGTCGGGCCGGGCCAAGTCCGGCTCCCAAACCTCGGACCAAAACGGGGGTGGTGTCGACTTCTCCCAGACCCGCATCGGCACCGTGCTCGTTAGCGCCGCCGTCTTGGACGACGTGTGCGGTCTGGTGCTGGTGAGCGTGATTCACAACCTGCGCGGCATCGCTGGGGATGGCAGTGAGACAGAGGCCACGGGGGCCAGTCTGGGGTGGATCATCGGCCAACCCGTGCTCGCGAGCGTGTTGATGGCGGTGCTGACGCCCGCCGTGGCGGGGTTTGTGGCCGCGCCGGTGTATCAGCGGTTTGCCATGCCGGTGGTGGCGGTCCGGTGCGGGCATGTGGTTAATATCCTGCTCATGGCCTGCGTGCTGGGCGGGTTCTTGGCCGTGGCAGCGTATGCCGGGGCGTCGGTGCTGTTTGGGGCGTTTTTGGCGGGCGTGTTTTTGAGCGCGTTGTCTCGGGGGCAGGCGGGGACTGGGTTCGCGGAGACGTTTGAGAAGTACATCGGGCAGACGCAAAAGTACGTCTTTCAGCCGCTGTTTTTTGCGAGCATTGGGTTTGCGATCCCGTTTTTGGAGTTGTGGACGGGCGAGGTCATTTGGAAGGGGGCGGTCTACACGCTGGCCATGGTGTTTGGGAAGCTGATTGTCGGGGCTGTCGTTCCGGCTTGGGATCTTGTCTCTTTCCGGATCAAGAGGCAGACATCATTTGCAAAACATATGGCCAGCTGGGGCCCAGCTACGCTGCTCGGCACGGCCATGGTCGCCCGCGGCGAGATTGGCCTGCTGATCATCCAGATTGGCCTCAACGAGACGCCCTTCCTGACCCGGAAGGCCTTTGTCATTGGCGTCTGGGCCATTGTGCTCAATACTATCATTGGGCCCGTGCTGGTGGGCATGCTACTGCAGCGGGTTGGCACAGCCATCGCCACTGATACTCGCTGGGGTGTCCAGGCCAAGCAGGCCTCGGACACGGACGGCGGCGAGGGCGGCGAACCGACCGAAACCCCAGCCGGGACGAGTCCGCGCCCTGCCTTGGCTTGATGTCGGCGGCCCCTGAGATCGGCCCCTGAGCTCCGGCTTGGGGGGAGAGCGAGTCATGTGTCCTCCTGGGCTGCATCTTGATGACTTGCAGGACCTGCTACTGTACCCAAAATAGACGCCGGCACGGATCGAGAAGTCGAAGATCGGGCTTGATGGCAACCCCGAGGCTCAGTGCAACGGTGCCATCGTGCCCCGATCAGTGGCGATATACGAGACGATGGCCTGGTGATGCTCGCGCGCCGCGAGCCACAACGTGGCAACATCGATGCAAAGGCCCTACACGCGGGAACAGCACTCGAAATAACCACGGAGCTGTGTGGCTGCAATATCGCAGCAGGAACAATGCAACCATGGCCGGCCAATGAGGACGAGCGCCGGCTTGGCCCAGGTCCGGCTCCGCGCTCCCGGCTGAAATGGCATATTGTTCGGAAGTGGTCCGAGAACCAAGCCTCGTTTGCTCTGCACCCCAATCTCTGGTACATCTGTCCCTTCCGCGCCCAAGGAACCCCTTACATATTGTGCCGAGCCCCATGAAGTCATGAACCAGTGGTTCGCCCCACCGCATCTATGAGGGGGATATGCTGACCCGAGAATGCCATTCTTGGGAAGGATCCCGCGTGTGCTGCAATGCGGAGAATCGCCGCTAACCCCGGGCACACGGCTGGCGTTGGGCCTCTTATAACCGCGGCCGAAACCCTCCAGGACGCCCTCATCGCGGCCCTCAGGGGATCTGGTTCGCATCGGGGCTACTGCTGCTAGTCCGTCCGCTCGTTGAGTTCCTTACCATGCACTACTCCCTCCTCGCCGCCCTCGTCGGGCTGACCATCTCCTCGGTCCACGCGGCCCCTGCCGTCATCCTCGAGCAAACCCAAGGGATACCTCCGGGATGGAGCTTCCAGGGCGGCGCCGACGCGTCGGACAAGATCACGCTCTTCGTCGCGCTGAAGGAGCCGGGCATCGAGGAGCTCAAGGCCAAGCTTAACCAGCGCCAGAGCCCGGACCACCCCTCGTTTGGGCAGCACCTCAGCCGGGGCGAGGTCCTCCAGCTCCGGCAGCCGGCTGCGGCCACGGCCCAGGCCGTGTCCAGCTGGTTGCGGGCGAGCGGGATCCGGGAGGTACACAACCAGGGCACTCTCGTCAGCTTCGAGGCGTCGGCCAGCGCGGTCAAGGCGCTCTTCCAGGCTGACCTGGGCTACTACGCGTACAACAGCAGCGACGCCGCGCCCGTCCTGCGCGCCCTCTCCTACACGATCCCCGCGTGGCTGCACGACTACATCGACTTTGTACACCCCCTGACCAACTTTATGCCGCCGCGCCCGCACCTCGGCCACCGCCGCCGGCCCAAGCCCAAGCCCAAGCCGACCAAAAAGCCCACCAACACTGCCGTGCCAGCCAAAACCAGCACCACTGCCGCACCGACCAAGACCAGCACCGCACCCATCAGCATCCCGACGGTGCCCCTGACCGAGGAGGAGATCTTCCCCAACCTGCCCTGCCTCGCCGCGACGGTGCCCGACTGCATCAAGAAGCTCTACAACATCACCTATGCCCCGGACTCCAACACCCCGAGCCCCGTCCGCTTCGGCGTGGCCGGCTTCCTCGAGCAGTGGATCCTCTACTCGGACGTCGACCAATTCCTCGACACGTTCGCCCCCAACCTCCCCCCAGCCTACAACTTCACCGTCGAGCTCTTCAACAACGCCACCAACCCGCAAGACTCGCCCCGCAACGCGGGGCTCGAAGCCTCCCTCGACGTCGAGTACGCCATGGCCCTCGGCCACCCGACCAACGTCGTCTACTACATCACAGGCGGCCGCGGCACCAAGCTCAACACCACCACCGGCCACCCCCTCCCCGCCTCTGCGCCAGGCGACAACGAGCCCTTCCTCGAGTTCCTCGACGCGCTCCTCGCGAAACCCGACGCCGACCTCCCGCACGTCCTCTCCGTCAGCTACGCCGACGACGAGGTCTCGGTCCCGCGCGCGTACGCCCTCAAAGTGTGCGACATGTTCGCCGCGCTGACCGCCCGCGGGGTGAGCGTGCTGGCCGCTACGGGTGATGGCGGCGCCGCGGGCACGGGGCAGACGCAGTGCTTCGCGCACGACCGGCAGGCGAAGCGGTTCGTGCCGACGTTCCCCGCGGGGTGTCCGTACGTGACGGCCGTGGGCGCGACGGATAATGTGGCTCCCCCCGTGGCGGGGGCGGATTTCAGTGCGGGGGGGTTTAGTGATTTCTTTGGGAGGCCGGCGTGGCAGAACGAGGTGGTCCGGCCGTATCTGGAGCGGTTGGCAAGGGAGGAGGGGAATAAGAGCGTGAGTGGGGGCAGGCTGAGGCATGAGAAGGTTGCGCATTTGTTTAATCATGGCGGGCGGGCTATGCCGGATGTGAGTGCCATTGGGTCGGGGTTTCAGATTGTCATGGGCGGTGGGGATAGTCAGGTGCTGGGGACGAGCGCGAGCACGCCCGTGCTGGCCGCCATGATCGCGCTGATCAATGATGCGCGCATGAGGGCGGGCAAGCCGAGTTTGGGGTGGCTCAACCCGCTGCTGTACTCGGCCAAGGTGCGCAAGACGTTATTGGATGTCACGCACGGCAGTAGTGCTGGGTGCCGGTTCCCAGACGGGACGAGGGCGCCGGGGTGGGCGGCGGTCGAGGGGTTCGACTGTGTCACGGGTCTGGGGGTGGTGGATGACTTTAATAACTTTATGGCTGCGCTGGTGTAGTGTACATACGCGTGGAGGGGGTGGGAGGCTGGATGGACATACTGTGCCTCTGCTTGCTGTTGGAACATACAGTGGATACAGCGTGAATACGGAGTCAAGGCGTTTTAGTCTATGTTTCCATGTGCTATCGGTTGTCGATATTCTCATTGGCCGTGCTTGCTATAGCAGCTCTGCTCCCCATGATCTTTCTCAGACTCCCCATCATCTTTCTCAGACTCCCCATCATCTTTCTCAGACTCCCCATAGCCTTTCTCAGATCCCCCTTGACCTTTCTCAGATCTCTCGCCCTTGGACGGAGCGGAATCCCCCGTCTCCTTGTCCCTGAGCTCGTGAAAAGCGGAAAAATCCCCCTTCTTGGTCAGTTCGTCATCAAACACGCCAACGTTTTCCAAATCTGCCAGCCACTCCTTCTCACACAGAAACTTGACGCCCAGCTCGTACGGCTGTACCCAGTCCAGAATCTCCTGCCGGCCATGTCCCGGGCCACATCCCTTCACCTTTGCCGCCGGCAGGGGGCACGGTTTGTTCTTGGGGCCAAAGTCGGGCGCCATGTAGTCCGGTGCCAGTCTGCCTTTGACCTCGCGGGCTACCCGGTCTGGGTCCCGGTGGGCGTAGTGCCACAGAAGCGCCTTGAGGAGGAGCAGGATGGTCTTGGGCCGTAGGTCGTACTCCTCAATCCAGGCCGGCATGCCCGTCTCGATGGTCTTGGACGTGGTAATGCCAGAGTGGTTGAAGAAGGGATGAAGCTCCAGCTGTGTGGGCGAGATGTCGCGCACACCAACGTCGACGGGCGGTTCTGGAGCTACCAAAGCGATCGGCTCCATTTGCGACCAGCCTCGACCTTCATTTGGTGCCACTGGGGCTGGTCCGAGCATGATCAGTGACAGAGAGCGCAAAGAAGGGAGCGTCGACAGCTGGAGATCCCAGACGGACCTGGTGAATGCCAGCTCCTTGTAGACGGAGCGCACGCCGACGTGTTGGATGCGGGCGCGGTCCAGGCCCTCGAAGGGGTCATCCGCCCACACCCAATGCCGGTGAAAATGGGCGAATACGTCTGTCTCGTAGCTGAGAAAGGGGAAATTAAACCAGAGATTGCACTGGCAGGAGTCGGGGTCGGGGTGGCCGCAGCGGGGCGCGTAGTCAAAGTGTTTGAGCCACAGGCTGCGGGACTCGCGGCAGGCGTGCAGCGGCGGAAAGATGGCCTCGCTCCGCGGGAGTACAATGTAATGCGACCCACAGGCGGTCCTCCCGAAGAGCCTCCTGTCCGGGCCGGGGCGTGGGCCGCGGAGGCAAGTTGGGCAGGGCGTCTGGACGATGATGCGCGTCGGTCGGGGTAAAAGCTCCTAGATCATCCTCCGCAGTTCGGCGGGAAGCCGCGGGAAAGGGTGAAAACGCGGGCTCGGGACATCCACGGGCTGCTCCATGTTGTCTAATGCTGCAGGCGGATATGGATGTTGCTGGCTCTGTGTTGTTGGCTGTTCGTGGAGGGGGGGACGAACCAGAGGCCTGTTGTTTTGAAAGCGGATATACCCAACGAAGCAACTGCCAAACACGAACAGAAGGAACAAAGCAATCCCTCGACATCAGGATTGCCCATGGCAAGAGCAGGAGGTACCTTCAGCACACCCCTAACCCTAACCTTGGATGCCCCTTCTTACCCCAACCGCCCAGGAGCCATGGTGGGTTGCTCCAGTTCCACGACATTGACTTGACACAGCGTCTGGAGGGAACGTGACATTGTACACAGCCCTGCGTGGACATCAGTTGTCAGTGGCCAATCCGGAGGGAGAACCCTCAGGAATCTAGGAATCTGTCTGCGTTTACCAGGCACACCTATCCCGATAGGAAAAGCTTAGAAGAAGAATGGAGCGCGGGATAGCGGCCGGTGAGCTTTTCTACTAGCAAAAACCATGCTCACCTATCCTTACAACCTCACGTGCGCCCTTACAAGCCCACCCTGTATAAGTATGACCACAACTGCCCTCGATGAAGAGTGCCTATAATCATCGAGGACTCCCAGGATATCGCCCACGACCCTAGCAAGCTTCCGTCAGCTCAGTACTTTCAGCACGTGGTCAAATAAGAAAATAAAGAAAGAGAAAACGAGAGGGAGAAACCAATAGGACAGCATAGTTCACCCAAAAAAAAAAAACAAAAGACAGGCTTCTCACCCTCAGGCCCGCCGCCACGTTCAAACCCCAAAACCCTCGTAAACCCTGGCGCCATTCTGACCAGTATACCCACCGCAAGCAGCGTCTTGACTATCCGAGCCGGCTTCGACGTGTACTTCCTAGTCTCCTCCCATTCAATTTCCGCGACATGCCATGCCGCTCTGAGCGAATCGCTGGCAGCGTCTCTGGCGGCCCAGTAAGCTTCGCCGAACCCCTTCTTGCCCCGGGCCTTGTACCAGTCATACGTCGGGGCGGCCTCGACGGTAGTCTCGAGGGCGAGAACGAGGTATTCGGCCAGGCGGGGCGTATAAGCCTCGGGGGCCAGGCCGAAGGTAGCTGTAATGTCGGTGGTG
>Ga0247823_10000683_pt1 | contig 28556 bp, 22 predicted proteins | sample 13C_PalmiticAcid_2_FD_192426 | JGI IMG/M metagenome (GOLD analysis project Ga0247823, IMG submission 192426) | Soil microbial communities from agricultural site in Penn Yan, New York, United States - 13C_PalmiticAcid_Day30 | ecosystem: Environmental > Terrestrial > Soil > Agricultural land...
ATCTGCGGCCCCGATCAGCGATTATTATCCATTTAAAATCAAGGAGTTTGCCACATGCCCCACTCTGCCCTTAAAAATGCTCAGGTTTTTCTATGGATTTTGGCGCTGGAAATCATCGGCGCCGGCATCGGCATGATGACATCGGCCAATATTACCAATTGGTATGCGCAGTTAAACCTCTCGCCCCTGAACCCGCCGGGATGGGTATTTGGTGTTGTGTGGCCGATGCTATACGCACTGATTGCGATTGCAGGTTTCCGCCTGTGGCAACGTCGCCATCAGCCTGATATGAAACCGTTACTGGTCTTGTTTGCCGTACAGATGATTATGAATTGGGCATGGAGTTTCCTGTTCTTTGGTGCGCATTTATTGTGGGCGTCTTATCTCTGGCTACTGATCTTGATTATCGTTGTGCTGTTGCTGGTTTTGCGCGCATGGAGGAAAGAACGCATCAGCGCGTATATATTGTTGCCCTATCTGGTATGGATATGTTTTGCCGCATATTTAAACGGCTATGCCGCCGTTATGAACTAAACGCCGTTGAATGAGTAAACCCCGCCCGGTTGATGCCGCGACGGGGTTTAAAGAATTCAAAGATAAAAAGCGGAGGAAGGATTAACCTTCGAGAACGCGCAGCTCAGCGGCAGCCATCTTGCCGCGGTTTTCTTGCAGTTCATATTCAACAGCCTGATTTTCGTTCAGTGTCTGCAGGCCAGCTTTTTGTACAGCTGTAATGTGGACGAACACGTCGTTACCGCCCTGATCAGGTGTGATAAAGCCGAAGCCTTTTGTGGTGTTGAACCATTTTACTTTGCCGCGCTGGGCCATACTGCACTCCATACTGTATGTGATGTGTTAAAAATAAACGCCCATCCGGCTATCAGGCTGGGATGGGCGGTAACACATCATGGTCCACGCACGTCAATCAAAGCCCTGATAACCTTTCAGGCCCCATTAACATAGGCATAAAACAGTGAAATTGCAATGGCGATTAAAGGGCCGCGCTTTAAAAAAACGGCCTAAAACTTGGATAATGCAGCGTTTTTAAGGGAACTTTGGCATGCCTATGGCTTCAGATAAATATGGCTTTTGTAACCCATATCAGCCTTGCCCGGATAAATGGCCGGGATATGCATCTCACCGGTTTTTTCAGTGCCGTACTGATCATACATAGCCTTGGCCACCATAATGGCCACCATCAAAGCCTCCGACGTGTTGCGCGGCTTGATACGGTTTTCGTCCATATAGCTTGTAACCTCAGCCACATGCACGGGATCAACCCCGCGCAAATCAACAACAATATCCCGTTGCGTATGGCTGCGATCACGTAAGGAATCGAGATTGCCCTCAAACAGTTCGTTGATGGGATAGGTGCATGAGCTCTTGTCTTCGATCTTGTATTTAAGGCCAGCGCGCGCATCACTAACGATAGAGCGGCTAATCATCAGCATGGCGTCAACCGCCTGACGGTGGGTAGGAATACCGGCTTTTTCCTGAAAAGCATCGATCAGTTTGATGGTCCCGTAAAAGCGCACGGGATAAATGGTTGTCATGACACCCTCGCAATATTATTTATTACGAAAAATATACCGCCCCTAAAGTTTTGACGCAACAAAAAGCAGTGTGCTCATAGAAAACCCGGCCCATCCCCCAGAGAAAACATCATCTTTTGTAATATTATTGCGTCGCAGCATTTTTATAGTCAGGTAGCAAGCCATCCAGAACAGCGATGAATTCAGCCCCAAAATAATGGAGCAGATCACTACGGGCCCCTTCATACAGGCTAGGGCCTTGGTCACGGCAGATCAGCTCGTTGTCCAGGATTTCATCAGACGGGCACAAGCACCCCGCATCAAACGTCACCGGAAAGATGGCACTCACCAGTGGTTTGATATCGTTGAAATTCATATTCTCCTGCAGGGCAAAACTATGCAGCACACACCCCCGGCCCTGACGGTTCAAAAAGACGCAGGCCCCGTCTTTGACCTTGGTCCGCGTGACCTGCCCGCCGGGGAAATGCAGGTCAGCCTCATAAGCACTTTCGAACCATTGATCACGCGTGGAGCCAACAAACGGTTCCAGTTTATCAGCGACCGCATTAATACGCGCCACGTTCTGGATATCGACATCAACGCCATACTGGCAGCAACTATCCTTACAAAACCCGCAGGCCATGCAGGCCGCAAAATAAGTCCGGGCGAAAATATCCGTATCGATGCGGTCAATGACTGGCGCACCGTGGATGGAGGGGTAAGGCTTGTCGAGTGGGATAATCATACCCTGATCATAACGGGCGCGCGGGGATGCGCGCAATCCGGCGACTTAAGTAGGCAAAGGGCGTATCCACAATAATCACAAATGCCTTTACCGCATAAGCGACAGCGGCCAACGCCAACCAGCCATCAAAGGCACCGTAGAAGGCCAGAAACGCAAAGGCAAAAGTATCAAACAGCTGGGAAATAAGGGTGCTGACATTATTGCGCAGCCACAGTCCATTTTCACCACTGCGGCGCTTCAGCCAATCATAAAGGGCAATATCCAGCCGTTGACTGATGTAATAAACAACCAGCCCCGCCACCACGATACGGAATGACGTGGTAAAGACGACATCCATGGCATCAGACAGGGATTGCACATCCGCTGCTGGATCGGCCATGCGCACCGCCTGCAGATATATCTGGAACAGGATCAGGGCACAGACGCTTAAACGCGCGGTATCGATCGCAACCTTCTTGCCGTAGTTTTCGGTCAGCACATCGGTTGCCAGAAAAATGGTGACGTAAAGAGCCGTCCCCAGCGTAATCGGCAGGCCAAAAACTTCGATCACTTTGGCGTCAGTAATCCCCAGCAGCACCATCATCATAATGATCAGCCCTTGCACCCATGCCTGTCCGCGCCACACCGCAAACGGAATGGACAACAGCCCCCAGATCATGACGAAGAAGAAAAGAAGCTCGTTACTCATGAAGGATCAATCTAAAAAAGCGGTCAGTAAGACATTACGATACGAGTCGATACAGCCACCAACAACAGCCACACCTCATCATATAAATGAAGCCGCATATCTAACAGATTCATCTGACTACACAATAAGCCACATAAGCAACACAGCAGAAAAGAGCAAAATTCATAGCGATTAACACAAGACACATCAATTTGATCTTGAATCATACGTATCGTATCTATGAATTACCCACTACCGGGCGTATCGCAACTCAAAAAATGGATAAAGAAAAACCCGATAGATCTAACGATCTGTCGGGTTTTTCGAATTTCGTGTTTAGGTTTGCTTACTTTACAACAGACGGACTTAGAAGACCTGGCAACGACCGACTCTCCCACGTCTTAAGACGCAGTACCATTGGCGCTGTAGTTTTTCACGGCCCAGTTCGGAATGGGATGGGGTGTTTCACATACGCTAAAGTCACCAGATCATCTAAATCCGCCTGTCGCAAAAAATTGTCTGAACGTAATACCGCTTTTTGTATCTCAGCTGCTTCACGCTCCAGACATGTAAACATGTTTGATACTGGGCGCAGTGAAATCAAGCCGATCGAGCAATTAGTAACGGTTAGCTTCAAGCATTGCTGCTCTTCCACATCCGTCCTATCAACGTGGTGGTCTTCCACGGCTCTGATAGGGAATACTAGTTTTGAGGGGGGCTTCCTACTTAGATGCATTCAGCAGTTATCCCTTCCACACATAGCTACCCGGCTCTTGCTCCTGGCGGAACAACCGGTACACCAGAGGTGTGTCCATCCCGGTCCTCTCGTACTAAGGACAGATCCTCTCAATATTCCAACACCCACGGCAGATAGGGACCGAACTGTCTCACGACGTTCTGAACCCAGCTCACGTACCTCTTTAAATGGCGAACAGCCATACCCTTGGGACCTGCTCCAGCCCCAGGATGAGATGAGCCGACATCGAGGTGCCAAACAGCGCCGTCGCTGTGGACGCTTGGGCGCTATCAGCCTGTTATCCCTAGAGTACCTTTTATTCGTTGAGCGATGGCCCTTCCATGCGGAACCACCGGATCACTTTGACCGTCTTTCGACTCTGCTCGACTTGTCAGTCTTACAGTCAGGCAAGCTTCTGCCAATGCACTCGTAGGTTGATTTCCGACCAACCTGAGCTTACCATCGCGCGCCTCCGTTACAATTTGGGAGGCGACCGCCCCAGTCAAACTGCCTACCATGCAGGGTCCCTGTCCCGGATGACGGGACGAGGTTAGATATCACGAAAGTCAAGGGTGGTATTTCACTGATGACTCCACCAAGGCTAGCGCCCCGGCTTCAAAGTCTCCCACCTATACTACACATAACAAGCGTAATACCACTGCAAAGCTACAGTAAAGGTTCATAGGGTCTTTCCGTCTGACCGCGGGTACCTCGCATCTTCACGAGGAGTTCAATTTCGCTGAGTCGATGCTGGAGACAGCGGGGAAGTCGTTACGCCATTCGTGCAGGTCGGAACTTACCCGACAAGGAATTTCGCTACCTTAGGACCGTTATAGTTACGGCCGCCGTTTACCGGGACTTCGATTCAGAGCTTGCACCCCTCCTCTTAATCTTCCGGCACCGGGCAGGCGTCAGACCCTATACGTCATCTTACGATTTCGCAGAGCCCTGTGTTTTTGATAAACAGTCGCTACCCCCTGGCTTGTGCCCCCCATAAATGGTTGCCCAGATATGGGGCTTGCTTATCCCGAAGTTACGCAAGTATTTTGCCGAGTTCCTTCAACATCGTTCTCTCAAGCGCCTTGGTATACTCTACCAACCCACCTGTGTCGGTTTAGGGTACGGTCTATAATGATGGGGCTATTTCCTGGAAGTCCCAGGCTGCCAACTCAATCCAATAAGAATTGACAGCTTTCGGCCTTCGTCACCTCCATCAGGCCCACGAATATTAACGTGGTTCCCATCGACTACACCTTTCGGTCTCGCCTTAGGGGCCGGCTCACCCTGCGTGGATTAACCTTGCGCAGGAACCCTTGGGTTTTCGGCGACAGTGATTCTCACACTGTTTGTCGCTACTCATATCAGAATTCTCACTTCCGATACCTCCAGAAGTCCTCACAGATCTTCCTTCACAGGCTTACGGAACGCTCCGCTACCGCTTATACAGCGAACTGTATAAACCCTAAGCTTCGGTACGTAATTTAATCCCCGTAACATCTTCGGCGCGGAAACTCTTAATTAGACCAGTGAGCTATTACGCTTTCTTTAAATGATGGCTGCTTCTAAGCCAACATCCTGGTTGTCATGGAATTTCTACATCCTTTTCAACTTAATTACGATTTGGGGACCTTAGCTGTAGGTCTGGGTTTTCATCCCTCTTGACGATCGACGTTATCACCGACCGTCTGTCTGCCATACATTACTCTTCGGTATTCGGAGTTTGGTTAGATTTGGTAAGGCTCGCGCCCCCCTAGTCCATCCAGTGCTCTACCCCCGAAGGTATTCATATGACGCTCTACCTAAATAGATTTCGCGGAGAACCAGCTATTACCCGGTTTGATTGGCCTTTCACCCCTAAGCACAGGTCATCCGAAGTTTTTTCAACAACTACCGGTTCGGTCCTCCATTGCGTGTTACCGCAACTTCAACCTGCCCATGCATAGATCACCGGGTTTCGGGTCTAATCCTGCATACTAAACGCCCTATTCAGACTCGGTTTCCCTACGCCTACACCTATCGGCTTAAGCTTGCATGCAAGACTAACTCTCTGATCCATTATACAAAAGGTATGCCGTCACGCTTGCGCGCTTCGACTGTTTGTAGGCATTCGGTTTCAGGTCTCTTTCACTCCCCTCATCGGGGTTCTTTTCACCTTTCCCTCACGGTACTTGTGCACTATCGGTCAGTCAGTAGTACTTAGCCTTGGAGGATGGTCCCCCCATATTCAGACAGGATTTCACGTGTCCCGCCTTACTCAAGGACTAGATGCAAATTTACTCATACAGGGCTATCACCTACTTTGGCGTGACTTTCCAGACACTTCTAATTTTTTGCATCCAGCCACTGGGCTGGTCCGATTTCGCTCGCCACTACTTTCGGAGTCTCGTTTGATTTCTTTTCCTCTGGGTACTGAGATGTTTCAATTCCCCAGGTTCGCTTCAGTAACCTATGTATTCAGTTACAGATACAACATATGTTGTGGGTTTCCCCATTCGGACATTCACGGATCAAAGCTTGATCGCAGCTCCCCGTGACTTATCGCAGCGTACCACGTCCTTCATCGCCTCTGACTGCCAAGGCATCCACCAAATGCCCTTTGGACACTTGAATTCACTACGCACAGAATCAAACAAGCCTATGAAGCATGTTGATCTTGCGCAGCATTGATATTTCTCAGCGTTATTTGAGATCAGACAATTTTTTGCAAACCTATTCACGATGTACAAGGATTCTGACTTTAGAGGCCAGAAATGAAAAGCTATCGAGCTTTTCATCACTAAACTCTAGGTCAAAGGAAAGAAGAACGGTAAATGGTGGACCCTAGCGGGATCGAACCGCTGACCTCCTGAATGCAAATCAGGCGCTCTCCCAGCTGAGCTAAGGGCCCATATTTTTGGAAAAATGGTGGGCCTGGGCAGACTTGAACTGCCGACCCCACGCTTATCAAGCGTGTGCTCTAACCAACTGAGCTACAAGCCCCCTGAAAAAACTCCAAAAGAGAAAGCCCTTCAGAAAAGGCTATTACCCGGTTCCTTGAACTGTTTTGGAAAGAAGAAGATACGAAGACAGCAGCGCAATTTTTTCATGAAAAGCCCGTGAGGACTTATCAAGAGACGTACCAAACACATCCTTAGAAAGGAGGTGATCCAGCCGCACCTTCCGATACGGCTACCTTGTTACGACTTCACCCCAGTCATTGACCCTACCGTGGTCGCCTGCCCCCTTGCGGTTAGCGCAGCGCCTTCAGGTAGAACCAACTCCCATGGTGTGACGGGCGGTGTGTACAAGACCCGGGAACGTATTCACCGTGGCATGCTGATCCACGATTACTAGCGATTCCAACTTCATGCCCTCGAGTTGCAGAGGACAATCTGAACTGAGACAGCTTTTGGGGATTTGCTCATCCTTGCGGACTTGCTGCCCATTGTCACTGCCATTGTAGCACGTTTCAAGCCCTACGCGTAAGGGCCATGATGACTTGACGTCATCCCCGCCTTCCTCCGGCTTATCACCGGCAGTCTCGCATGAGTTCCCAACTAAATGATGGTAACATACGATAGGGGTTGCGCTCGTTGCGGGACTTAACCCAACATCTCACGACACGAGCTGACGACAGCCATGCAGCACCTGTATCCGGTCCAACTAAATGACGACCCTCATCTCTGAGGATCTCAACCGGTATGTCAAGCGTAGGTAAGGTTCTTCGCGTTGCGTCGAATTAATGAACATGCTCCACCGCTTGTGCGGGTCCCCGTCAATTCCTTTGAGTTTTAATCTTGCGACCGTACTCCCCAGGCGGTGTGCTTAATGCGTTAGCTGCGTCACTGAAATGCTAAGCAATCCAGCAACTAGCACACATCGTTTACGGCGTGGACTACCAGGGTATCTAATCCTGTTTGCTCCCCACGCTTTCGTGCCTCAGCGTCAGTATCTAGCCAGTTGGGCGCCTACGCCACTGGTGTTCCTCCGAATATCTGCGAATTTCACCTCTACACTCGGAATTCCCCCAACCTCTCTAGATCTCTAGTCATACAGTCTCAAAAGCAATTCCAAGGTTGAGCCCTGGGATTTCACTTCTGACTTGTATAACCGCCTACGCACGCTTTACGCCCAGTGATTCCGAACAACGCTCGCCCCCTCCGTATTACCGCGGCTGCTGGCACGGAGTTAGCCGGGGCTTCTTCTGGTGTTACCATCATCATTTTCACACCCGAAAGAGCTTTACAACCCGAAGGCCTTCATCACTCACGCGGCATGGCTGGATCAGAGTTTCCTCCATTGTCCAATATTCCTCACTGCTGCCTCCCGTAGGAGTCTGGGCCGTGTCTCAGTCCCAGTGTGGCTGATCATCCTCTCAGACCAGCTACTGATCGTAGGCTTGGTGAGCCGTTACCTCACCAACTACCTAATCAGACGCGGGCTACTCCTTTAGCGATAAATCTTTGGTCCGTAGACATTATGCGGTATTAGCGTCAGTTTCCCGACGTTGTTCCGCACTAAAGGGCATATTCCCACGCGTTACTCACCCGTGCGCCACTCCCCTTGCGGGGCGTTCGACTTGCATGTGTTAAGCCTGCCGCCAGCGTTCGTTCTGAGCCAGGATCAAACTCTCAAGTTTGATTCCAGTATCGACAAGATTCTCTTAAAGAGACTTTCGATACAGTATAATTGACAAGAACTTACTGACTATAAAATTGCGTCACGTAAGTGATACAACAAACAACCAGCTCATTCTTGTTTCGTGTGTTCAACACGTCACAACGCTGCTGCCTGCGTATCATCTTCTTTCCTTCACGATGTTCAAGAACTTTCGCCCGGGACCAATGATCGAATCTTCGATCCCGGCGGCACATACGCATTTCGCTGTTGTACCGCTAAAAAAGGCCCGGAAGAACCGGACCGCTTTGTTTGACGATGGAGGCGTTATACTCAGTATAATTTCCTTCGTCAAGCTCTAAATTAGAAGTTTTTTCTAAGAAAAATCAGTCTTTTTCAGAGGGCACCGACAGGCGATGTCGTTGCCAAGGCGGCCCTTATATAAAAAAGTTCCGGGTAGTGTCAAACAGAATTTGAAAGTTTTTAAGCTTTTTTTACTTTTTCTGTAAGTTTGGCAGAAATCTGCGGTTTTCACACTATTTCCAGAACATAAAAGAGATGCCCAGGGGACCAATATTGCCCGAAAATCCTTAATAGAAGATGAATAAGGGATTCACGGCAGGACTTATACGGTTTATAATTTTAACCAATATCGCCCACCCCCCATTTTCCGCCCCTTTGCCCTTCTTCCATATCTATCAATTTATATGCGCCAATCGTTGCGACACATAGCTTTATCGCTGGTTTTGACCACCTGCCCGCACACCCCGGCAATCGCCGAGTCATGGTCTGTGAGCAGCGGATATGCGCCGTGGCTGCTGCAACAGGCCAGCATGCAGGAAGAAGTGAAGAAACCCACGGATGAATTCGCCCTGATCGCTGCACCCTATGATACGCGTGAACAATCAGCCGATAGTGAAGAGGCGCCAGTAGCGCACACAGATAGCACGCAAGCCATCCTGACGCCTATGCATACGCAACGCATCTTGCAACAATTAGAAGCGCAGGAACGTGCACGCAAAGCATCCGTGCTGGAACAAGCATATTCACTGCGTATAGTCGATGAGTTATCGCAGTTCGGTTATGAGCTGTTTGATCACAAGACAAACAATGATGTTGCCGCATCAGCACAAAGCGCCACCACAGCACGCGAGGGTTTACCCGGCGGTGCCGCGCAGGATGATTTCGTATTAAGCAGCGGTGATCGTTTGATGATCACACTGCGTGGCCAGCAAAGCAGCCAGAAGACATATATCGTTGATAATCAGGGCTTCCTGATCGTGGAAGACATCACCCCCATTCCCGCAGCGGGCCTGACACTCGGGCAAGTGCGCGAGATATTGGAAGCCGAAGCCGAGCTGCGCCACAACACACAAATTTTCATCAGCCTCGATGCTGTACGCCAGATTGATATTCTGGTCGTGGGTCACGTGAAGAACCCGGGCCGTCAAACACTCTCTGTCTTCCACACAGTATTGGATGCATTGATTGAAGCAGGCGGCATTGAAAAGACAGGTTCACTGCGTCAGGTAAAACTGGTGCGCGATGGCCGCAGCACATTTATTGATCTTTATGGCTTGCTGGTGCACGCCAGCACCAACATGGATCTGCAGTTGCGCGATGGCGATCGCCTGATCATTCCACCAATTGGCCCGACAGTTGCGGTTGCAGGCGGCGTCAAGCGCCCCGGCATCTATGAAATATTACCTGATGTGCGCGGTATGCACACCAAGGGCGATAACATTCAGAAGCTGAGCGTGGAAGAAGCACTTGATCTGGCGGGTGGTTACCTCGCCCCCGGGCAAAACCGCCTGATCAAACTGGAATTGACCCCCGATGGCCAGGAAAAGACACAAGAGGTGGGCAAGAACGCTTACGCGCCGATATTCGGTGATGGCAGCATCCTTATGGTGTCATCCAGCCGTGAAGCCCGCACAGGCACAGTGGAAATGCTGGGCCAGACACGGCAACCGGGTCTGCATGATCTGGGTCAAAACAAAACACTCTCTGCACTGATCCCGTCTGAAAAGATGTTGGGTAAGAATATCTATCCGCTGATCGGCGTGATTGAACGCCAGGACAGCAACACCATGACCACACAGTTGGTTGATTTCTCGCCGCTACTGGTGGCTAAGGGTGAATTCGACCGCAAGCTGGAGGACGGTGATGTCGTGCATCTCTTCTCACGGCAGGAAATCAGTGACCTGCAAAGTGGCAAAGCGCAGAAAGAGATCATCGAAGTCGGCTCAAACGCTGATGAGAAAGAGCCTATAAGCCCGGCAGTCAGATCATTCCTGGAAGAACGCTCGGTTTATGTGCGGGGCGCTGTGCGCGATCCCGGCCCATGGCCTGTGTCCGAAGGTGCCAGCCTTGAGGCTGTCATCTCCTCCGCAGGTGGCATGACGCTAGAGGCCAGCGCCAGCGATATCGAAGTATCCTCCGCGCATCAACCCGAGGGCCACGGCACCAAACAACGCTTTGCCGTGAACACCCATGATACCGACCCCGCAACCGTCATGATCGGCCCCGGCGATACTGTGCGCGTGAACCAGAAGTTCAACCGCATCACCGACACGAGCGTGCTGATCATCGGCGAAGTGAAGAACCCGGGCCGTTATGATCTTGGTCCCGGCGACACCATGTATGACCTGATGCAACGTGCAGGCGGTCTGACCGAACAGGCATATCCTGAAGGTGCGATCTTCAGCCGTGAAAGCGAACGTAAATCCGAAGAAGCCCGCTTCCGCGCGGCAGCCCGCGATCTTGAGCGTAGTCTGGCCGTGGCGATGGATAAGGAAACACCACCTGATACGACACAGATTGCCATGGCACGCGACCTCGCTGCCGAGCTTAAGAACGTCGAGGCCGTAGGCCGCATTACCGTCGAAGTCGACCCCGGCATCTTAAGTGTTGAGCCTGAACTCAATATCCTGCTGGAAAAGGGCGACAAGATTTACATCCCCAAACGCCCTCTGACCGTGCGCGTGAATGGCGAAGTGCTCTCACCCGCCAACCTGCAGTTCCGCAAGAGCAAAGGCCCGCGCGATTACATCATGGAGGCTGGCGGCTTTACCTATAACGCCGACGATGACCGCGCTTTCGTATTGTATCCGGACGGCAGCGCCCAGCCGCTGCAGGTCAGCAACTGGAACCACAAGGCCGCATTCATCCCGCCGGGATCAACCATAGTTGTGCCACGTGACCCCAAACCGTTTGATTTCATGCAATCAGCGAAAGATATCAGCCAGATCCTTTCGAACCTGGCTGTGACGGGCATCTTCCTCGACGATATTCGGGATGATGATTAAGCCCTTTTCCCTCATCACCGTCACCCGCAATCATTTAACGGGCTTGAAACAGACCAGCTTATCACTGGCGCAGGAAGATAACAGCCTGTTCGAATGGATTGGGATTGATGGGGCATCGACCGATGGCACGCCCGAATATCTGAAAACAACCAACGCACAATGGATATCCGAACCCGATCACGGCATTTATGATGCCATGAACAAGGGGCTGGAACGCGCCACCGGCGACTATGTGCTTTTCCTGAACGCGGGCGATACGCTGGCCCTGCCCCGCACACTGGAAACACTGGCTGAATTCTTGCGGGCACGCCCCATACAACCAGACCTTATATATGGTGATGCGTTTGAAGATACAGATACTGGCCGTATGGTAAAAACCGCCCGCCCCCATACACACATCAATCAGGGTCTGTTTACTCATCATCAGTCGATATTCTACCGCCGTGAAGCTGTCGCAGAGTTACGCTATGACCAGCAATACAATATTGCCGCCGATTACAAATTCACAGCACAGTGCCTGCAGCATGCTAATGATGTTTTATATTGGCCACGGCCCGTCTGCTTATTCGAAGCAGGCGGTGTGTCACAGCAGCAAGCATTTAAAGGTCGCATGCAGCAATCATTGATCCGTTATGAACTGCAGATGACAAGACCGATGGAAGAAGTGCTGATCGTGGCCAAGCAAACGCTGGCTTACACGCTACGCCGTGTAGCGCCGAAGCTTTACTGGCGACTACGCGCCACCAGCGTGTAATAACGGTAACGATCACGCGCCAACGTAAATCCGGCAGCACCATCCAGAAAACCAGCCTTTAATATATAAGCATGCAGGAACGCAATCAGCCCCCGGCACGGTAGCTGGCGGAAAAGCGTTTTCATTTGCTGGCGCACGGGCACAGGATCAACAGGCCACGCATCACGGGCATTCATCCCCGCTTCCCATTGGGCGTAACGGTTATGACGCGACACCCAATCCTCACCACTATTATAAGCGTAATGCAACAATGGTGCCTTCAGGTGGCCGATGCTTGTCCCGGCAACAGGCACAGGCTGGTAATGCCCCTCCATCTCGCCCATACCGAAAATATCAAGATCATTCACAACAGGGAAACTGAATTTGCGGCGATGAAACAGTGTGATCTTGGAATTTTTCAGCCCATGACGCAGAACGCGGTTATTGATCACATATAATCCATCGACGAAGTAACCATCATATGTGGGCGCTGTCATTACAGCACTGATTTCAGCAATAAGCTGAGGTGTCACTACTTCGTCGGCATCCACAAAGAATATCCATTCATGCGCGAGATTCAGATGATCAAGGCACCATTGACGCTTTTTCGGATACTGGCCATTCCATGTAAAAGTTACAACGCGCGCCCCGAATGATTGCGCAATCAGCACCGTATCATCGGTGCTGCCGGAATCGATCACGACGACTTCATCAAATGGCGATAATACCGCCAGACAGGCAGCAATACACGAACCCACGTTACGGGCAGAGATCAGAACTGAAACAGGAATGCCGGTCATGCGGCTTGCAGGTGCAAGGAGCGCACAGAGCGCCCGCGACCAAACGACATATAAAGCATGAAGCCAAGAAAAGCGCCGACAAAGCCCAATAACGGGAAGACAGCTTTCTTATCCGGCCATACAGGTTTGGCAGATACAGCGGGCGGTTCCGCCAGCATCGCGGCAAAGGGTTCATTCAGGGCCAGGATCATTTTCACCTGTTCCTGTTCCATCAGCAAATTGGCCAGCATGCGGCGATGTTCCGGATCATTGGTCGTGCGCAATGTATCATTCAGCCAAATGATACGGGCAGCGGCCTTCTCACGGATTTCCTGACGGATCATTTGATCAGTGGTGCCGTAGAGGCTGAGCAAAAAGAGACGACCGAAACCAGGGTCAGAATGAAAATAGGAAATCTTGCGCATCGGTGTATTGCCGACAGCCTCGATACGGATTTTCTTTTGCAAATAAGCCGAGAGTTTTTCAGGGCTGGCAAGCGCCGAGGCTGAAGCAAACGACCAGCGACGGTCATCAGCAAGGCCTTGGGTCAATTCAGGTTGATTAAGTATGCGTGCCGCAATCGTAGGACCGCGCAGGATCGCTTCGAAACGCATAAAATCAGACGAGTCACCCGGACCAAAACTACGCAGCACATATTCAAGCGCGTAACTGGCGTTTTCAGGGAAAAGTGCAGATATATCCGGCGTCCCTGTGCGTGTTGTCGGCCCCACCAGCATGGTGATGCGATATTGAGGCACAGCGAGGCTGACCCACAACAAGGCCGCGACGATACCAACGAGCAATCCGCCCACAATCCAGAGCTTGGCGTCCCAGCACCAGCCGATCAGGTCACGTAATGTCGGCTCTGTGTTCTGGGTCATCAGGCGGACTTTCTGACGCGGGTACCCGGCATCGATGCTTTACGGGCAGATCCATTTGCGGCTTGGGGCACACGACGGGGTGTTTTATTCGAACGTGGCAGATTGCACACATCACGCGCACGCACGATCCATGCGCTGATGGCTTCATGCGGTACGAAGACACGGCTGGCTTTGCGCGCACCTTCATGGGCGGCGAACCATTCGTTACCATCGAGACGGTAACGCAGGATGGCTTGTGCCAGACGGCGGCCATCACCCTGCGGTACGGTCACACCGGCCTGGAAATCATCGAGCACGCGCGCAACTTCGGAGTGATGCGGGCCGATAAGAATAGTCGGGCGCGCCACGGCAATCGCTGAATAGAGTTTGCAAGGCACGATAAAGCCGCCCGCATCCTCACGCATCGAAATCAGGTGCACATCACCGCTTTCCATCAGCTCGCGCAGACGATTGGCGGGCTGGTACGGCATCAAGCGAATATTTTCGAGACTGCGGCGGGCGCGTTCCTGCCCCAGACGTTCGAAATTAGGACCATCCCCGACAAAAACGAATTCAATCTCGGGATGTTCTTTGTTCAATATCTGTGCGGCTTCCAGTATCGACTGGATCGGATGCGCGCGACCCAATGTGCCGGAATAAAGCACGCGGAATTTTGGATCGTTATCTTGGAACAACGCCTCGAATGGCTTGGCCATTTCCGCGATCTGGCCTTCGTTTGCCGCACGGAACGCAGCCTTGCCGCTTAACGGGCGGCGCGTGCGCGGATCAGGGGCCAGCAATTCAAAATCAGGCCAGTTCGGAATAAGTGTGATCTTCGGTGCATCCATGCCCGTGCGCACCAGATGACGCGCCATGCAGCGCCCCACCACCACAACACGGTCAGCACGTTTCATCGCGCGACGTGAACGGGTTTTCAGAAAGTTCATCATGCCATCAGAAAGCTTGAAGCCTAGTGCCGGCATAACATCGGGATAAAGGTCCTGACACCAATGGATGTGTTTGCATTTGTGTGCGCGTGCGATCAGGTCACCGGCAACCGCCATCATCGGCGGATCAGTCATGGTAACGACCAGATCAGGACGTTGCGGCAAACCCATACCGGCCCACCACATACGCAACCAGACATTCAGATAAGGGCCGAGCGCCTTTTTCTTGACCGGGGCCTTGAGACGAATGACCTTGATCGCGCCATCTTTCTCGCGTGTATCTTCGTTCCCCGTTGTAATGATCGTGACATTCCAGCCATCGCGGACAAAGCCACGCGCAAGATCGCGCAACAGGCGGCCAGTGGCCCCCCGTGACGGCGGATAGACGCGGTTAAAGAGTACCACGGATGGTTTTTGCATAAAAAATTCATCCGGGCCGTCTAGCCAAAACATCGCTACTTAAACGATGGAGGCTAAAGCCCTGTTTTTCCTGTAAATGGGTTACCCTTCTGCATACACCAGCGGCCCCGGATCTGGCAACTTTAACGCAACGCCGGAGAGCATCTTGTCCATAGGGCAATCAGGGCCAGTAAAAGGCCGAAATCCAGCGATTTGAAGCTGGCATAAAGGGTAATATCAACCAGAAACGGCCCCGCGAGCGCTACCGCTGCCACCGGGGAAACCCAGAGAATCCGCCAGATTCCAGCCCCCAAGGTCACGATATAGACCAAAACTAGCGCCACACCCATAAGCCCACCTTTGAGCAGGTAGGACGTTAAGAGATTGTGGGTATAGTTCACCGGGTCCGGCCCGACCGCAGGGGAGATAATGGTCGCCCCCCACCCCTGACCCAGCAATAGCGCCAGAGGCTGGCCGCTGAAACTGGCCCAGACAGCCTGCGCTTCCTCGGCCCTATTATTAAGACCCACGACCGCATTTTTCTGGGCTAGGCCCGCCAGAATGTCGGACGCCAGCGGCCACAGCAGGATCATCCCGATCGCTATCAGCCCCATGACCCGTGCCAGTCCCACCGGGCGTTTTACCGCCAGCATACCTATCCAGAACAAAACACCACAGGCCCAGATGCCGATATGCGCCCGCTGGCCGATGCCCGCCATCCCCGCGAGCAGCACGAGTGTAAGAACAAAGAACACAGCAGCTATCAGGAAATCTTTCCAAGTGCGACCCTGCGTGAACCAAAGACCGCCCACACCCGTCAGAAACAAGGCTGCGAAGAGAACCGTCGGCGCATTCACAAGGTTATCCGGGTCCGGTATAAAACCGAGCGGGAATTGCCCTGTACCGATATGAATGAAGAACGAACCCATGACGCGCGCGACAAAAATCAAACCCATCGCGCAGAGCACATAAGGGAAGTAACGCTGCATAAGCGGACGATCCATGAATGAGGGCGTCAGAAATAACGGCAGCAACAGGAAGAGAAACGGCACCATATCACGCAGAATGTTCGATACGGCATGCCCCTGCATCAATCCGGTGACCAGCGGCACCGTCAAACCGAAGAACAGCAACAGACGTGCGGGAAACAACCATAACGGACGTTCAGTGCTTACGCTAACGCCGCCCGCCTGCATCAGGCCACCGGCACCGATACCCGCGACCAGGCCGCAGAGAATAAGAATTTCAACGATACCAATATGATCGGGTGTGGGTGTGCTGAAAAGGGCATAAAGCAGCAAAGCCGCTATGAATGCCCCTGCTCTAGCCATGAAGAGCCTCCCACAGCATTTTCCCCGCCACCAGCACAAGGAAGTAGGCAAAGAACTTGCGCAGACGATCAACAGACACCGCATGTGCGAGTTTCGCACCCCATGGAGCCGCCAGTACGCTTGCAGGAATAATCAAAGGCCATGCGAGAAAATTGATATAGCCAAGCGAGTAAGGCGGTAAACCATCGGCATTCCATCCAATAATGATGAAGCCAATCGCCGCCGGAATGGCAATCACAAGCCCGAGCGCTGACGCTGTGCCCACCGCTGTGTGCATCGGTACGCGGCACATCGCCATCCACGGCACACTGATCGTAGCACCACCAATACCCATCAGGCTTGAGAACACACCGATGACGACACCGGACAATCCCATCCATGGCTGACGTGGTGTGCTTTGCAGCGGTGAAAAACGCGCCGGGTTTACCAGCATGAGAATAGCAAGCGCGGAAAGAGCACAAGCAAAGAACATGGTCATGCCTTGTTCTTCGATATGGTGCGCGATGAACGTACCGCCCGCAACGCCCAGCAAGATACCGGGGGCAATCTGTTTCACCAGATCAAGACGAACCGCACTGCGTTTCCAGTGCGCGCGCGCCGACGACAATCCAGTGGGAATAATCACAGCGAGAGATGTACCAACCGCCACGTGCATCAAGGCCCCAGAGTCAAAGCCCATGGCCTTAAGGCCGAAGTAAAGACCGGGCACCAGCACAAGGCCGCCACCAATCCCGAGAAGCCCTGCAAGAAAACCGGCAAGCGCCCCCAATGATAACAGGAACGCAATCAGCAGGCCCCAGCCTGCGGGGGTCAGGACATCCATAGGAAAAGTTTACTCTTCGATGCGGTTAAAGAAGCTGCGTGCTTTACGCTCACGTTTTGGTTGCTCTGCCCCTGTATCAGCAGGTTCAGGAGCGGGCGCGGAAGACGTTGTAGATGATGGCGGCGGAAGTGTCGCCGCACCACCGGCAGCCTGCCTTGCTGACGCTGCTTGCTGAGCCGCCGCAGCGCGCATGGCTTGCAGAGCGGTAGCATCCGGTTTACCCGGCGCCGTACCCGCACTTTGGCGACGGGCGGCTTGTGCCGCCATAGCCTGTGCCTGCTGTTGTGCAGAAACCTGTTTATTATAAGCGCGCTCTTCAGCCATACGCGCATTCAAGGCAACAGTACTGGCATTGGCCTTGGCGAGTTCATTCTTATTCCAGTTATCCATCGCCTGTGCCGCACGTTTACGTTCCGCATGGATAGGTGAATCTTCGTAGCGCGCCAGTTTCTCTTTTTTACCGAGGTTCATCGGTTTTGAAACCTCGCCATTCGAAGACCCGCCGATATTCGGTTGCATATGAATAGGGCCACCCTGATCAGAACCGTCATTGCTGGAGCGGTTAAAGAAACCCATGAAACCTTTTTTCTCGGATGTCGCCCAAGCTGTGGACGAAGAAACCGTTACGGTCAAAGCGATCAGCGCCAGAAACATCGTAGACAGGATGATGCGTGTCATATGTCGTTGTCCTTATCCTTGCACACAGGGGCGTGAACCCCGATTGCCCTTATAGCGGGCGCGAAGCCCTGAAACTGTTCTATACATATAATATAACAAAACGCCATCGGCTGCCCGATTTTAATGCGTTTTCAGGCCTCTGTCATATCCTTGTATAGAGCCCGGAAATCCGCCAAAAAATCTGCCCCAAAAATGTCATATCCTTTTAAAACTAAATTAACGATTTGGGCGCAGTATGGGTACAATTCCGTAAAATAGATTATGGAACAAAAGACCAAAAACAGTACCAGAAGCCAAAGACGGAGACGGTGTGATGAAAATAAATATTCAGGAATTCCTAGACCATTGCGGAATCACCGACGAGAAAGCTTTCCCGGGTAAGCGCCTGGTGCGAAAGCTGCGTCAGTCAGGCGAATTCAAAAGCCATTGTGTCATTCTGGACTGGCATCATTCAGACATGCTGCATATCGAAGTGAAAGCGGGTCTTTCAGGCCGCACACTGCCGAATGCCGATCTCAAGAAATATCCGGTTTGCTTCCAGGCACCGACCTACATCGACATTGCCACGAAAGTGGACGATGAGGAGGAAGAGGAAGAAGGCCGCAGTGGCCGCGCCAGTGGTGGCGGTGGCGGCAAGAAACTCAAGAAATCACTGCAGGGTGAGATGGTATCAGCCTTCTCGACAGTGATGGAAGGCAAAGTGCCCGAGATGGGTGACATCAAGAAGATGGTCATCATGGGTAAAGAGATTGCCAAAGAATCTTACGCGCAGGTCATGGAAAAACTAGCCGAGCAGATCAAGCAATCCAAGATCATCGCGACCGACCTGCTGGCCGAAGCTGGTAAGTTCATCACCAAATATACGCCGCCCGCATTCATGGCGCCGACAGGTGATGAAGACAAGTCATACAAATATGATCGCACAAAGAACGAGCCGATGTTTGGCCGACCTTTGATGGGATAAAAAAGAAAGCAAGTTGAATACGGGGCAAGCTGAATATGGGAGAAGAAAAAAGGCGACCGATAGGTCGCCTTTTGCCTGTTATTTAAGCCCCTTGAGAACGGACCCGATCTTAGTGACGATCTCGTCCATATGGTTATCATTGCAAATCAGCGGCGGTGATACACAGATGTTCGGACCCGTGTAACGCACCATGACACCCTGACGGAACAGTTCGTAAGCCGCTTCACGGCACCAACGGCCCGGATCATCTTTATCCGGATGTTCTTGGATCTGGATACCGCCCAGAATACCGCAGTTGCGGATATCGACGACGCGCGGCGCATCTTTCAGGGAATGCAACGCATCTTCGAACGGCTTTTCCATTTTCTTGGCGTTTTCAAAGATCTTCTGATCGCTGATGGTATCAAGTGTACCGATAACAGCCGCGGCAGCGAGCGGGTGACCTGAGTATGTATAGCCATGCATCAGTTCGATGAACTGCTCAGGGCCATTCATAAAGGCATCATAGATTTCTTTCTTCACAACAGTCGCACCCATCGGCACGGTGCCGTTTGTCAGACCCTTGGCCATCGTGATGATATCCGGTGTGACACCGAAATAGTCAGCAGATGACATCGCTCCAAAACGACCAAAGCCCGTAATGACTTCGTCCATGATCATCAGGATGCCGTATTTATCGCAGATCTCGCGGATACGCTTCAGGTAACCCTTCGGCGGTGGCAGAACGCCTGTCGAACCAGATACCGGCTCGACGATCACAGCGGCGATATTTGACGCATCATGTAGGTAAACCAGACGCTCAAGCGCATCGGCAAAATCAATACCGTGTTCCGGCTGACCTTTGGCAAACGCATTGCGTGTCAGATCATGCGTATGCGGCAAGTGATCAATGTTCGGTAACAACTGACCAAACACGGCGCGGTTATAAGGTAGACCCCCGACGGAAATACCGCCGAAGTTCACACCATGATAGGCGCGTTCACGGCCAATCAAGACGCGGCGTGTGCCCTGCCCCTTCATGCGCTGGTAAGCTAACGCGATCTTCAGCGCTGTATCAACCGCTTCAGAACCGGAGTTGCTGAAGAACACATGCGTATAATCCTTAGGCATGCCTGCAATCACGCGGGAAGCCGCCTTGAATACTGTCGGGTGACCGAACTGGAAGGCAGGCGCGAAATCGAGCAGCTCAAGCTGCGCGTTAATTGCTTCTTTTACTTTCGGCTGATCGTGACCAGCGTTGACGCACCACATACCCGCGGCAGCGTCTAGGATCGGCTTATTATTCTCATCATAATAATGCATACCGCTGGCGCGAACGACCATGCGCGGTGCCTTTTTGAAAAGACGTTGCGGGGTGAAGGGCATCCAGAACTCTTCAACTGAATTTGCTGCCGTGGTGAAATCATAAGCCATAGAAAAACTCCGTCTCTGTTTAGCATTTACGGGCGATGAACCTTAGCAGAGGCAAAATGCATAAGAAACCCACCCGTTTTGCAGTCGCACCATAATCAATGCATAACCTTCTTTTTTTCCAAGTTATGGTGTAATCTCGCATCTGCGTTCGCATGTATGGAAATTTCTATGACCTACCCCGAAGACCCTAATGCCAATGATAATAATGTTGTACCGTTGCCCACGGGTCGTGAGCGCGAACGCTTGCAGGCTGAAAAAGAACAACAAAGCAAACCACCCGCAGAACCGTTTTTTAAATCAGGGCCGTTGCTGAATTTGCCACCTGTTACAAAATACATGATCGGCATTTTTCTGGCCGTTCATATACTGACTGATGTCATTCTGAATGATCAGCAACAATTCTGGGCCTTTATGCATTTCGGATTTGTGCCCGGTTATTACACAGGCATCATGCCGTTCAGTTGGGCGGCATTGGTCGGCCCCATCACCTTCACATTCCTGCACGGCAGCTGGACACATATTTTGTTGAACGGATTTATGATGATGGCATTTGGCACCGGCGTTGAACGCTGGATGGGTGCCAAGCGCATGATCGCCTTCTTTATGCTGTGTAATATTTTTGCAGCGCTGGCGCAGTTCGTATTTGATCCGCAATCAACCGCGCCTGTAATCGGTGCCTCGGGCGGGCTCAGTGGCCTGTTCGCGGCGATATTGCTGATGATGCAGCAGCAAAATGGTCTGGGCAGTGGTAACCGCCATGGTATTCTGCCCTTTATCATTCTCTGGGTCGTGATCTCTGTCGTATTTGGTGTGATCGGTGGCCCGGGTGGCAGCAGCATTGCATGGGCAGCACATATTGGCGGCTTCCTGGCAGGGTTTGTGATCTACAAACCCATCATGCGTTCAAAATTTCTGAATTAAGCGATCGCGCGGTTTGGCGTATCAATCAGGAACGGGCTTTCCGGCAGTAACAAGCGGCTGGCACCGGCAATAACCTGCGGGTCTTCCCAAACAATGGTGTTGAATGATCCATGTGGTTCGGCAATCGCGGACCAGTGATCATAAATACGACCTGTTTCACGGCAAACCCATACCTTATCCGGACGGGCTTCCGTCGCCTTCTCCAGCCAATGGCGGGATTCTTCCGGTTGGTGCTGACGCTCGGCGAACTTAGCCCACAAGCGGTATAGACGTGCGTTTGGCTGCAGCTTCTCGGCCATTGCCAGATACTGACGCGCCTCGCCCCACATGCCGTCTTCCATCGCCACACGCGCAGCCGCCAACTGGCTTTCAATGCTGTCAGGCTTCAGCGCCACCAGACGTTCAAACCAGCGCAGACGCGCCGCCATATCGTTTGATTTCTTCTCAGGGACCAGTGAATCCCATACCGGAACCAGTTCCTGATGCGGACTGACACGCCAGCAAGCCTCGATCACTTTTACAGCCGCGCGGCGGTGGCCTTCTTCGCGGTAGAATTTTGCCATACGCAAGGCAGCAGGCACAAAATGCGGTGCCATGGTTTGCGCCTTCTTGGCAAAGCGAATGGCATTTTGCATTTCACCGCGTTCATGTGCTTCGTCAGCCTGTTGCAAATAAATCGCCACCTGATCGGATTGAGCTTTGTCGTAGTCGATGGCTTTGATCTTCTGCGCTTGCTTCAACATCTTCTCGGCTTCAACCCAGTGATGCGTGCGCACGTTCAATTGATAGACAAGCATCAAGACCCATGGCTGCTTCGGATGCAGTTTCAGTGCATCGCGTGAAAGGCTCAGGGCCTTTTCAACATCACCCGTCTCCATGGCGGTCAGCATCAAACCACGCAGGCCAAGGAACGCTGTATCGCGATTATCGACCAGTTGCTGGAAATGTCCGCGGGCAGCATCACTGTCACCACGCAGGCGCGCCGCCTGTGCATCAAGGAACAAGGCCATGCCTTTATCCTCGGGCAGTAAATGCCGGGCGCGGTGCGCCTGATAGGAAGCGATTTTGGCATCGCCCGCCGCAACGGCCGACAGCCCGAGGGAAATGGCCTGCAGGCCCTTCACATGACGTTTACGTTCATGATAGCGACGCCAGGCTTTGGGAATATCAGAGAGCGCAATATAGATACGGTGCAGGAACAGTATAATCAGCAAGGCCACATAAGTGCCGAGCAAAGCCGCGCCCGTTTTCATGTGAATGTCGTAATCCATGAACTGCACATCAACAAAGCCCGGGCGCATAGACAGCCAGACACCCAGCGCCACCAGCGCTGCCGTCTTGATCATGAACCAGAGTGTCTGGAAAAACATGAGCTTTGCCCCTTGTTGATGGGCGCAATCATACAGCGCGCCGCACAAAATCGCTAGAGGGCGTGCGCAGGATTAATTCAGATAAACGCGAGGAAATGCGGAATATCCCTACTGCTGTGGCATATGGATCGGCTCTGGCCCACCCACACCCGGCGCACCCAGAGATTCCATCGTCTTCATGACGCCCTCAAGGCCGGCACCACCCGTTGTATAAGGGGCACTTTTCTTGCTGCCAGCGGCACCCTTAACGGCTTCACCGACGGAGGAGCCGATATTTTCAGGCGACATACCGGAAAGACCACCCATCAGCGCGCTGAAAGCATCACCGATATCACCACCCGCTGCCGGAGCTGGAAGTTGTGCTGAAACCTTGCCCGTCAATTGTGCAGAGACTTCCTGCGCCAGAGACGTCAACATGGCTTGGTCGATAATGGGTTGTGCGGTTTCACGGGCAGGACCTTGCAATGATTGCAGCTCAATCACCGCGTCATCAACCTTACCTTCATCCAGCAATTTCTGGGCGCGGGCCACGGTCGCTTGTGTATCTGTACCCGTGACCAGTTCACCGTTCTTTTGAACCTGCAGCACTTCGTTCATACGCGCTGTAGCTTTCTCACGAATGGAAACATCTTCGCCCTTCAGTGACGATACAACGATATCACCTGTCAGACCCTTGAGCTGATCAGAAACACCTTGCGGGCTAAGAACACCCTTGTTGGCCTGTGGTGCCAGACGCTCGATAGCGGCTTGCAGTTCTGGATCATCCTTACCCACCAGCTGTTGCAGCAGAACGAGATCTTCCTCGAACGGTGCAGAGCGGTGCAGTGATGTACGGAATTGTGTCAGCGCCATCAGCGCAGCAGCCGCTTTCAGATCAGACGGCGGAACACCTGCGAGTGTTTGACCCAGTTCTGTATCGCTATTTTGCGCTTCCTGCAGTTTAGGCTCGAGCTGCGTCATGTCGCCATTAAGACCTCTGAGCAGTTCCATCAACTGATCGGATGATTTATCCATCAGTTGCTCACCGGAAACGGATTTCTTGAGCTCAGCGAAACGTGCCAGCAATCCAGCAACATCCGTAGAACCTGTCACAGCCTGTACCTGTGTTTGCAGGGCTGCCATACGTTGTGTGACATCACCGGCATGCGGGCCCATAACATCGGTCGCGATCACAGAAGCCGCGCCCTTGGCTGATTCAGCCAGAGTACCCACTTGTGCACCAAGCGTGCCGACAGAACCTTTCAGTTCATCAATCGTCTGGCCCAGATTTTCAGGGATCAGGCTTTTCAACGAGAATTGCTCTTCTTTAACGCCGTTTACATCGGCATCGATACGTTCAACATCTTCGCGTAGCGCCTGCACCTCGGTACCTGTTGCCACATCTTTATCAAACGTGCCTTGTACACCGGGGCCGAGCAGGATTGCCGCAGCAATCGCCACAGCGGAAACAACGGTCACGGTAATTGCAGCGCTTTTCTTCACAGCACGGCTTTCGGATTGCTTGATCTTGCTCAAAAGTGCCTCCAGATCGATACCCTCACGAGCGGGCTGCGCGGGCGTCTCGACGACGCGTGGTGCATAAGAAGCATCTGCCGCCTTGGCAGCGCTCATCACCGCACCGAAACTGGTGTCGTTCGCCACGGACTTATACAGTATATCAGAAATCTCGATATTGTTCTGACGCGCAGCGCGGATCACATCTTCCCGGCGGTTGCCCGGAATGACATTACGCTTCTTCCAGCCCTGCACGGTTGTTACCGGCACGCTCATTTTGCTGGCCATCGGACGGATGCCCCCGAAACGCTCGATCACTTGCTCGGCAGGCTCGATGGCGTTTTGATCTTCGGGGAGAGTATTTTCTGAAGAGGTGCTCATAAGGCTATCCATTCCTTTTTCTTCGCCAAGAAGCGCTTGCATACCATGGCGGTCGGGTCGCGCAGCGACACGTATGCCGCGCCATGGCAAATCACGCAAAGACTCTACCATTGAATCCGAGAGGCACAAGGCCTTTGTTGACATAAGCTGGTGCGCCAGACGGTCTTTTTTAACAGCCTCGGCAAAGGCCTGCGCCGTCCGAGCGGAATAGAACAAGACAAAACCCGGACTGGCTGAGCGCACTTCCATCTGCGCAGTCTCTGGCAAACTTACGAGCGTTCCGGCACGGTAAACCACACGCCGCTCGATGGTCAGTCCCTCGACATTAATCGGGCGAACGATATCAACACCGCTGACATGCAAAAGCGGTTTATCACCGGACAGGTTCTCGGCCCGTAAAAGCACCTCAAGAGCGGCCAGATCGGCACCCGCCGACGTCACTTTGGTGAACCCGGCCTGACGGGCACGTTCCGCTGTGGCATCACCCACCGTATAAACCGGCAGATCACGAACATCGGATTGTTCACAGAACGGCGGCAACGCCCCGGCGCTGGTAAAGATCAGGCCCTGAAACTTTTGAATGTCGGAGAAGTCAGCCGCGATGGTTTCGATCATGAGCATCGGGCATGGCACGGGTTGATACCCCAGCGCCGCGACCATGGAAGCCGTATCGGCGTATTCTTCTTCCGGGCGGGTGATCAATACCGTGCGAGTCATGACAGTCTCACTTTCGATTCATCTCTTTGAAATCATCCGTCAGCAGATCATCCGGTACACGTGCCTTTAGACGCAGGCCCACGACCTGACCCAGACGTTCGGCATCTTCACCGCTCTCGACGGTGCCTTCGATTTCATCCTGGTAACGGTCTTTACCATCAGGTGATGCGACCTCGACTTTCAGGTGCATGCGGTCGCCTGACCATGTCGCATAGGAACCAACAGGCGTGCGGCATGAGCCATCAAGGGTCTGCAAAGCCGCCCTTTCAGCTGTTACGATCAGATTCGTATCCAAATCATCAAGCACCGAAAGGATTTCTTTTGTGGCCGTATCGTTAGAACGGACCTCTAGACCGATAACGCCCTGCGCAGCACCCGGCAGGAATTCATCAGCGTCAAAATATTGTTTGATTTCAGATTCCAAACCGAGCCTTCTTAAACCGGCACATGCAAGGACCAAAGCGTCCGCTTGGCCGTTTTTCATCTTTTCGATACGAGTCGGAACATTCCCGCGCAGTGGTACGACCTTTAAATCAGGTCGTCTTTGCAAAACAAAAGCCTGACGACGCAGCGCAGATGTCCCAACAACAGATCCGGCAGGCATCGCTTCAAGCGAGTCATACTTGTGCGACAAAAAGACATCACGTGGATCTTCACGCTCCAGCACGAACGGGATCTCTAACCCCTCCGGCAGGAACGATGGCATGTCCTTGAGGGAGTGCACACCGACATCAACGTCGCCTTCAAGAATGGCACGCTCGATCTCTTTCGCGAACAAGCCCTTGCCCCCTGATGCCTCGGCCAGACGGGTTTCACCATGCTCAGGTTTCCAGTCACCGGAGGTCAAAATTTCTTTGATTTCGATCTGCAGGTCAGGATGCGCCGCGCGCAGGGCATCAGCCACCATATGAGTCTGGACCATGGCCAGCTTCGAACCTCGTGTGCCGATGCGGATAGTATGTGTCATAATTCTACTCTAGAAGATCGCGGAAGAACGCCAAAGAATTAGCGTATTTCGAAGCGCGGGAAAACCGTTTTCTCGGGGCGTGGAAGCGGCACGATCAGACGCGGTGCCTCACGTTGGATACGATTGAACTCCCCGAGAATTTCGAAGTCACCCGGTTGGGCATAACCCTTGGCATCCCGGAAGGCATGACTTAAGGAACGCCCCGCCGCCATAGCAGCCTTATACCCTCCAACCAGTACCGTCGCCGCCAAAAGCCCCACGGGAGGGGGAACCAAAGCGGCGATCAGACCAAACATTGCTAGTTGGCGTGCATTTCCAGCGTGTGAAAGAGCAAAAAAGAAATACGTCGCTACAGCGGCCTTTTTCAGCCGCAGCATCCCGTGATTCGAATTCCCTGTTTGTTCAGGCGTTTGTGCCATTTTTAAAGTCTTTGTTACTCTACACAGTACTATAAGTGAAACACGTGTACTCATTCAACGGTCCCGAGATGGCGCTCAAATTTGACATAAAACAAGAAATAATTGCGCACGCCCCCATCCGGATAATCAGGCACGAGCTTGAAAAACTTCCCCTTTCAACGATGTCATCTTATAAGAAGCCCATGAAAATTCTCGGCATCGAAACCAGTTGTGATGAAACCGCCGCCGCTGTGATCAGCGACGATCGTAAAATTATGTCCAATTTAGTTTTGAGCCAGTTGGATGAACACCGCGTTTTCGGGGGCGTCGTGCCCGAAGTCGCCGCACGTGCGCACCTCGATCACCTTGATACCCTCATCCGAGGTGCCCTCAGTGATGCTGGCATAGGCTTCGATGAACTGGACGGCGTTGCCGCCACTTGTGGTCCCGGTCTGATCGGCGGCGTGATGGTCGGTATGATGGCAGGCAAAGCGATTGCCGCCGCACATAAGTTGCCATTCATCGCCGTGAACCATCTGGAAGCGCATGCGCTGACACCGCGCCTGACCGATGATCTGCCATTCCCTTATTTGCTGCTGCTGGTATCCGGCGGTCACAGCCAGATACTCGTTGCCGAAGATGTCGGCATTTATCGTCACTGGGGCGGCACCATGGATGACGCGCTGGGTGAATGCTTTGATAAATCAGCCAAGCTGATGGGCCTGCCCTATCCCGGCGGACCAAATCTTGAGAAGGCAGCACAAGGTTGCAAGGACCCACAAAAAGCACTGACACGTTTTGACCTCCCGCGCCCGATGAAGGGGCGCGCGGAACTCGACTTCTCCTTCTCCGGCCTGAAAACAGCGGTGCGTTCCTACGTCGATAAATTACCACCCGGTGCACTGAAACGTGATGACGTCGCCGATTTGTCATACAGTTTTCAAGAAGCGATTTGCGATGTCCTGCAGGACCGTTTGACCCGCGCCCTCGCCAAATTCAAGGCGACCTACAAGGTCGAAAACCCTGCATTGGTACTGGCGGGCGGCGTGGCAGCGAACTTACGCATCCGTGAAGCGTTGACATCTTTAGCAACACGCGAAGGTTTCCGTTTCGTGGCCCCGCCGGTCAGGTTATGCTCTGACAACGCCGCCATGATCGCGTGGGCGGGAATTGAACATCTGCGTTTGGGTCATTCACATGATCTGAATATCGCTGCAAGGCCGCGTTGGCCGTTGACGGAAATGGCTGCCGAAAGGGAGCCCAAGGGAGAAGCTAAAGCATGACAACAATCGGTGTGATCGGTGCCGGTGCGTGGGGGACAGCCCTCGCGCAATCTTTTGCCCGCAACGGCAAACACGTCATGTTATGGTCAAGGGATGCGGCGCTGGCCGATGATATCAACATCACACGCCAAAACCGTAAATACCTGACAGGGATTGATCTGCATCCGGGTATCAAAGCCACCCCCGATCTGGCAGCTGTCTGCAAAGCCGATATTCTGCTGCCCGTCGTACCGGCGCAACATCTGCGCAGTGTCCTGCAAATTGCCAAAAGCCATATTGCGAATGAAACACCCGTCATCGTTTGTGCCAAGGGTATCGAGATTGAAACCGGCAAGCTGATGTCAGATATCGCGGGCGACATACTACCCGCCGCCATGATCGCCGTGTTAAGCGGCCCCAATTTTGCGCATGAAGTGGCACGCGGCCTGCCCGCTGCCGCCACCATGGCCAGCATTTATAAAACCATGATGGACCCGGTACGTGATGAACTGGCCAGCAAGACATTCCGCATATA
>Ga0247823_10000684_pt1 | contig 28543 bp, 19 predicted proteins | sample 13C_PalmiticAcid_2_FD_192426 | JGI IMG/M metagenome (GOLD analysis project Ga0247823, IMG submission 192426) | Soil microbial communities from agricultural site in Penn Yan, New York, United States - 13C_PalmiticAcid_Day30 | ecosystem: Environmental > Terrestrial > Soil > Agricultural land...
ACGAGGATCACCTCCAGCGGGGTGTCCTCGAAGAACCGGTTGAACCCTTCGGGGTCCACCAGGCGCACGGTGAGCAGCACGGCGTGCACGCTCACCGAGATGCCGATCGCGACGGTCAGGGCCGAGATTTTTTTCAGCATGGTTCAGGGGGTGGGGGCGGTGGCCGCCGGGGAATCCTCCCCGGCATTGTCGCCTTGCACGTCGATGGCCAGCGTGAGCGGGCCGGCGGACACGTCTTCCAGTTCGCTGTCTTCCACCACCGCGTCGTCGGCCGTCGTGGACGGGTCGTCGATGCGGGCGAGCACGCTCGCCTGCACGTCGAGGGTCAGCAGGTCGGTGCCGGTGACCTTCACGCGCACGCGGGCGCCGCGGGGCAGGCGGTCGGCGCCGATGGCCTTGAACACGAGCGGCAGGGTGTCGGCGCGCACGAGGCCGTCCTTCATGACCGCCGCGTCGAGTTCGTCGAGGCCGTTCTGTTCCAGGTAGCGCAGCGTCCAGTAGCGTTCGATGCCGTTCTGGAAGCCGTTGTACGCGGTGTAGGCCTCGTCGAAGCCGGAGATGATGGAGAACAGCGCCGCGTCTTTCGGCTTGAACGCGGCGGCCAGCAGCGCGGTGCGGCCGTGGCGGGCGCACGCGATGATCTGCCACTGGTTCACGAGGTCGACGTAGCGGCGCAGCGGCGACGTGGCCCAGGTGTACTGCGCCACGCCCATGCCGGCGTGCGGCGCGGCCTTCGTGCTCATGCGCACCTTCACGCCCGGGGCCATGCTGGCCTGGCTGCGGTAGATGCCCGGCACGCCCAGCTCGTTGAGCCAGCCGCCCCAGGTGCTGTTGGCAAGGATCATGGCCTCGGCCACGATCAGGTCGAGCGGCGAGCCGCGGGTGCGGGTGCTGATGGCCACCGTCTCGTCGCCCTTCGGTTCCGCGCCGGCGTTGCCGTCGAGGCGGAAGTTGTAGTCGGGGCGGTTGAAGTTCTCGGGCTTGCCGCGGGCGACCTCGCGCCCGGCCTTCAGGTGCTGGGCCAGGCGGTACGCGAACGCGAGTTCGGGCGCGAAGCCGTAGGTGGCCGGCGCGGCGCCGGTCAGCGTGGCCTCGGTGATCACCGTGTCGAGCTGGTCGTGGCGCAGGTTCGCCGCGATGGGCACCTGCTCGAGCTTCGTCTCGGTGCCGGTGATGGCGAGCGTGGCCTCGTCGAAGGTCACGTACAGCGAGACGGCCGGGCAGTCACGGCCTTCCAGCAGCGTGTAGGCCTGCACCACCTCGTCCGGCAGCATGGTCAGCTTGTAGCCGGGCATGTAGACGGTGGACAGGCGGTCGCGGGCGACCTTGTCGATCGGCGTGTCGGGCGCGAAGGCCAGGCCCGGCGCGGCGATGTGCACGCCGAAGACGACCGTGCCGGAGCCGAGGCCCTGCACGGAGAGCGCGTCGTCGATCTCGGTGGTCTGCGAGTCGTCGATCGAGAATGCCTGGACGGGCGCCCGCGGCAGCGTGTCCTTGATGGCCGGCGCCTGCAGCGCCGGGAAGCCGGTGCCTTTCGGGAAGTTCTCGAACAGGAAGCGGCGCCAGTGGAACTGGTACGGCGAGTCGATGGCGCCGGCCGCGGTCAGCAGCTCGAGCGGCGCGCGGTGGGCGCGGCGCGAGGCCTCGACCACGGCCTTGTACTCGGAGGCGTTCTTGTCGGGCTTGAACAGGATCTTGTAGAGCTGCTCGCGCACGGGCGCGGGGCACTGGCCGGCGATCAGCTCGTCGGCCCACGCCTCGATCTGCGCGGCCTGCTGCTTCTTGCGCTCGATGCCCAGCAGCGCGGCCTTGACGATGTCTTCCGGGGCCTTCTTGAAGAGGCCCTTGCCAGCACGGCGGAAGTAGTGGGGCGCCTCGAACAGGCGGAAGAGGGCGGCGGCCTGCTGCGTGACGCCGGCGCTCGCGTCGAAGTAGTCGCGGGCGAGGTCGGCGAAGCCGAATTCCTCGTCGGGCGCGAATTCCCAGGCCAGGTCGAGATCGATCTCCGCGGCCAGGCGCTGCCCTTCGGCGAGCAATTCGGCCGGGGCGGGTTTCTCGAACTTGAGCAGCACGTTGGCTGCCTTCACCTTCACGCGCTTGCCGGAGTCGAGTTCCACCTGGGCGGACGTGTCCGTCTCCGACATCACGCGGCCGGCGAGGAACTTCCCGGCGTCATCGAACAGTGCATACATAAGAGGATTGTCGCCTGAACGGCGCCCGGTTCATTCAGTCCTTGCCGGGAACCAGCCCGAGGAAACGCAGCACGTGCGGCAGGTGTTCGTCGAAGTCGGTGAGCCCGTGGTCGCTGCCCTCGACGACGCGCAGGTGCGCGCCGCGGTAGCGCTCGCTCATCTCGCGCCAGTCGAGCACCTCGTCGCCGGTGGCGATCACGGCGAAGTAACGAGATGGAACAGCGAGGTCACCCGGGGTCATCGCCCGGAGTTCGTCGACGTAGTCCTCGCGGAAGAAGAAGGTGTCGTCGCTGTGCCACTGGGTGGTCTCGCCGATGTGGCGGGCGAGGTCGCGCGCCGGGTCCACCGCCGGGTTGAGCACGACGGTGGGGCAGCCGAGGCGCTCGCCCAGCACCGTGGCGTAGAACCCGCCGAGCGAACTGCCGACGATGCCCATGCGGTCGCGCGGCCAACCTTTGATGCCCTGCAGCAGCTGGTCGACCGCCTCGCGCGGCGACGGCGGCAGCTGCGGGCACCACCAGGTGACCTTCGGCGCACGCGATGCCATCCATGCGGCCATCCGCTTCGCCTTCGCGGACTGCGGCGACGAGCGGAAGCCGTGCAGGTACAGCAGGTGGGTGACCGGGGAAGGGGCTTGCGGCATACGGCACAGTCTAGCAACCGGGCGGCTGAACTCCGGCCCCGAACGGGCCTCTACACTCGTCGACCAAGCCGCCCCAACCGAGTCCAGGACCCCTCGTGAACTTCGTGCACCCCGCCGTCCCCCGTCCGTTCGCCCTGCTGCCGTTGGCCGCCCTCGTGCTGGCGGGCTGCGCCACGGTCGCGCCGCCGGCAGCCCCGGCCGCGGCGGCCCCCGCACCCGCACCCGCCGCGGTGGCGCCCCGGTTCGCCACGGCGACGCCGTCGTTGCCGCCGGCCCCGGCCTCGGCGGCGTCCGCGCCCGCCGCACGCCCCGACCCCGCGGCACCGCGCCCGTTCGACGACGTCGTCAAGGGCGCCACGCGCCAGGCCGGGTTCCTGTCGCTGTGGCGCAAGGACGAGAAGCTGTGGCTCGAGGTGCCGGTCGACCTGCTCGACAAGCCCTTCCTCTTCTCCGCGAACATCTCGCATTCCGTGGGCGAGCGCGGCCTGTACGCGGCCCAGATGGGCGCCTCGTGGCTCGCGAGCTTCCGCCGCATCGGCGCCACGCAGCTGCAGCTCGTCGCGTTGAACACCGACTTCGTCGCCACCAGCCCGCAGATGAAGCTCGTGGTGGAGCAGGGCTTCTCGAACAGCCTGCTGGCCTCGGCCACGATCGCGAGCGCCCCGCACCCCGAGCGCAAGTCGGTGCTGGTCGACGCGGCCTTCCTCCTCGCCGACCTGCCGGGCTACGCCACGCGCATCGACACCGCGTACCGGCTGCCGTACACGCTCGACCGCGGCAACTCGTTCTTCGAGAAGACCCGCGCCACCGACGACCTCGCCACCGTCGGCGTGCGCCTGCACTACGGCATGGCCCGGATGCCCGCGCCGCCACTGGTGCCGGTGCCCACCGCCGTGCCGCCGCCCACCGCGCTGCCCGACCCGCGCAGCCTGTTCGTGGGCCACGTCTACAGCTTCACGAAGCTGCCCGCGCAGCCGATGGCACCGCGCCGCGCGGACCCGCGCCTCGGCCACTTCACCGACCCGTACACCGACTTCAGCAACGACCTGCGCTACAACGCCCGGGTCCACCACATCGCGCGCTGGCGCCTCGAGAAGGCCGACCCGGCGGCCGAGCTGTCGCCGCCGAAGGAGCCCATCGTCTACTGGCTCGACAAGAACATCCCGCAGCGCTACCGCAAGTCGGTGGAGGCGGGCGTGCTCGAATGGAACAAGGCCTTCGAGAAGATCGGCTTCCGCGACGCGATCGTCGTGCGCCAGCAGCAGGACGGCGACGACTTCGACACCCTCGACGCGCGCCACGCGTCGATCCGCTGGTTCGTGGGCCGCGACGCGGGCATGGCCGTGGGGCCGCACCAGTCCGACCCGCGCACCGGCGAGATCATCGACGCCGACATCGCGATGAGCGACATCTTCGGCCGCAGCGCGCGGCGCGTGCTCGTCGAGGACATCGGCGCGGCACCCGTGGCGCACGACCACGGCCACGAGGCCGCTTGCGACTACGCCCAGGAGGCCCGCGCCGAGATGGACTTCGCGCTCGACCTGCTCGAGGCGCGCGGCGACCTGGCGCCCGACGGCCCCGAGGCCGAAGCCCTGGTGCAGTCCGTCATCAAGGACACCATCACGCACGAGGTGGGCCACACGCTCGGGCTGAAGCACAACTTCAAGGCGTCCACCGTGGTCACGCGCTCGCAGCTGCGCGACGCGGCGTTCACCGAATCGCACGGGCTCTCGGGTTCGGTGATGGACTACAACGCCTACAACCTGCCGCTGGCCGGCGAACGGCCCAGCACGCTGAACAACACCACGCTCGGCCCGTACGACTACTGGGCCATCGAGTACGCCTACAGGCCCGTCGCGCCGGCCGACGAGGCCGCGGAACTCGGGCGCATCGCCGCCCGCAGCGGCTCCGACCCGCTGCTCGCGTACGCCGACGACGTCGAGGCTTCGAACGACGGCGTCGATCCGCTCGTCAACCGCTTCGACCTGGGCGACGACCCGCTCGCCTACTACCAGCGCCGCCTCGAACTCTCGCGCGAGCTGTGGCAGCGCGTGCAGGCGCGCCCGCAGCAGCCGGGCGACGACCTCACCCGCGCGCGCCGCGTGCTGCTGAGCGGCTTCCGCCAGCTGCAGGCGAGCACCACGCTGGTCGGCAAGTACGTCGGCGGCATGAACACCACGCGCGAACTGCCCGGCACGGGCGCCCGGCCCACCTACGTGCCGGTGGATCCGGCCAAGCAGCGCGACGCGCTGCGGTTCCTCACGCAGGGCATCTTCAGCGCCGACAGCTTCCGCTTCCAGCCGCGCTTCCTCGCGAGCCTCGCCCCGGACTACAACGAGTGGGAGCGCACCGGGCCGGTGAGCATCCCGGGCTCGGTGCTGTCGGTGCAGACCATCGCGCTCGACCGCCTGATGAGCGCCGGCACCGCCACGCGCGTGCTGGAGCTGCCGTTCTACGTGGAGCCCGCGAAGCGCAAGGGCATCATCTCGCTCGCCGAGGTGTACGGCACGCTGCAGGACGCGGTGTGGAGCGAACTCAAGACCGGCCGCGAGATCGACGGGCTGCGGCGCAACCTGCAGCGCGAGCACCTGAAGCGCGTGCAGGCGCTGCTGGTGCGTGGCGGCCCGCTGCCGCCGGACGCGCTGAGCCTCGTGCGCTACCGTGCCACCGAGCTGCAGGCGTCGCTGCGCACCGCGGCCGCGCGGCCGGGCCTGTCGATCGAGTCCCGCGCGCACCTGCAGGACAGCCTGGGGCTGCTGACCGAGGCGCTGAAGGCCTCGATGACCCGGACCTGAGGCCGTGGTGGACCTCATCCCCTGGTCCCATGCCCCGGGCGGCGATGTCCCCACGCTGCGGGGCTGGCGCTCCCCGCCGTCCGGCAAGCCCGTGCTGCACTTCCTGCACGGCAACGGCCTGTGCGGGCGCACGTACGACCCGATGCTGGCGCGGCTCGCCGGCCATTTCGACCTGTGGCTGTGCGACGTGCAGGGCCATGGCGACAGCGATCCGGGCGAACACTTCGCCGGCTGGAACCGCAACGCCCGGTGGGTGCTGGACGCGTTCGAGGCCCATCGTGCGCTGTACGGCGGCGTGCCGGTGCACGCGGCGGGCCACAGCTTTGGCGGCGTGCTCACCGTGCTGATCGCCGCGCTGCCGCAGCAGCCCTTCGAGCGGCTGGTGCTGCTGGACCCGGTGCTGTTCCCGCCCGCGATGCTGGCGATGCTGAAAGGCATGGAGGCGCTGGGCCTGTCCCGCCACAACCCGCTCGCCAAGGGGGCGGCCCGCCGCCGCGCGCGCTGGCCCGGCCGCGAGGCCGCCTTCGAGGCGCTGCACGGTCGAGGGGCCTACAAGACGTGGACGGACGACGCGCTGCGGGCGTTCGTGGCCCACGGCCTGCGCGACGATGCCGGCGAGGTGTCGCTCAAGTGCGCGCCGTGGCTCGAGGCCGAGATCTTCTCGTCGTCACCGGCGCGGCTGTGGCCGTCGGTGAAGGCCATCGCGAAGCCCACGCTGCTGCTGCACGGGGAGCGCAGCTTCCCGTTCGTGGCGCGGGCGGCGCGGCATGCGGGCCGCGTGAACCGCCAGATCCGCGCGGCGCGGGCGGCGGGCGGGCACTGCTTCATGCAGGAGGACCCGGCACGCGCCGGGGACCTCGTGCGCGGGTTCCTGCTGGACTGACTAGGCGAGCGCCGCGAGCAGCTTGCCGTGGATGCCGCCGAAGCCGCCGTTGCTCATGCACAGCACGTGGTCGCCCGGCCGGGCGACCTTGCGCACCGCGTCCACCAGCGCGTCGATGGTGTCGGCCACGATGGCCTTGTCGCCCATGGGCGCGAGCGCCTCGCGCGCGTCCCAGCCGAGGTTGCCCTGGTGGCAGAACGACAGGTCGGCCTCTTCCAGCGACCACGGCAGCATGGCCTTCATGGTGCCGAGCTTCATCGTGTTGGAGCGGGGCTCGAACACGGCGAGGATGCGCTGGCTGTCGCCCACCTTGCGGCGCAGGCCGTTGATGGTGGTGCGGATGGCGGTGGGGTGGTGGGCGAAGTCGTCGTAGACCTTCACGCCGCCGGCCTCGCCGCTCAGTTCGAGGCGGCGGCGCACGTTCTGGAACGTGGCCAGCGCCTTGCCCGCGACCTCGGGGTCCACGCCCACGTGTTCGGCCGCGGCGATGGCGGCGAGCGCGTTGAGCTGGTTGTGTTCGCCGAGCAGGGGCCAGTCGACGCGGGCGATCTTCAGGCTGCCGCGCAGCACGTCGAAGGCGTGGGGTTCGCCGCGGGCGCGCAGCGCGCCGGGCGTTTCCTTGCGCACGCCGAACCGCACCACCTCGCTCCAGCAGCCGCGCTCGAGCACGCGCTGCAGCGATTCCTCGCGCGCGTTCACCACGAGCCGGCCCGCGGCCGGCACGGTGCGCACGAGGTGGTGGAACTGGGTCTCGATGGCGGCCAGGTCCGGGAAGATGTCGGCGTGGTCGAACTCGAGGTTGTTCAGGATGGCCGTGCGCGGGCGGTAGTGCACGAACTTGCTGCGCTTGTCGAAGAAGGCCGTGTCGTACTCGTCGGCCTCGATGACGAACGGGCTGCCGCCGCCCAGGCGCGCGGACACGCCGAAGTTCTGCGGCACGCCGCCCACCAGGAAGCCGTTGTCGAGCCCGGCCTGGTCGAGGATCCACGCGAGCATCGACGTGGTGGAGGTCTTGCCGTGGGTGCCGGCCACGGCCAGCACGTGGCGGCCGCGCAGCACGTTGTCGGCGAGCCATTGCGGGCCGCTGGTGTACGCGAGGTTGCCGTCGAGGATGGCTTCCATCAGCGGGTTGCCCCGCGAGACGACGTTGCCGATCACGAACAGGTCGGGCGCGAGCTTCACCTGGCTGGCGTCGAAGCCCTCGATCAGGTCGATGCCGAGCGCGCGGAGCTGGTCGCTCATGGGCGGGTAGACGCCCGCGTCGCAGCCGGTCACGCGGTGGCCGGCCTCGCGGGCGAGGGCGGCCAGGCCACCCATGAAGGTGCCGCAGATGCCTAGGATGTGGATGTGCATGGGGGTGTATCGGTGGCGCCGCGCGGGCGGCGCGGTGGCCTTCAGCGAAGCACGATCCGGGCCGCGGCCACGGTGTCGTCGATGTCCCGGGCGGTGTGCGCCGCGCTGACGAAGCCGGCTTCGTACAGCGCCGGGGCGAGGTACACGCCGCGCTCCAGCAGGCCGTGGAAGAAGGCGTTGAAGCGTTCCTTGTCGGTCGCCATCACCGTCGGGTAGTTCTGGGGCAGCCCTTCGCCGGCCTTCGTGAAGAAGAAGCCGAACATGCCGCCTTCGCAGTCGCCCACCATGGGCACGCCGTTGTCGCGCGCGGCGCCCAGCAGGCCGTCGAGCAGCGTGCGGGTGCGGGCCGACAGGTCCTCGAAGAAGCCGGGCTTCTGGATTTCCTTCAGCGTGGCGAGGCCGCAGGCGGTGGCCACCGGGTTGCCCGACAGCGTGCCGGCCTGGTAGACCGGGCCGAGCGGCGCGAGCTGCTCCATCACCGCGCGGCGCGCGCCGAACGCGGCCAGCGGCATGCCGCCGCCGATCACCTTGCCGAACACGCTGATGTCGGGGGCGAAGCCGGGCAGGGCCTTCGCATAGATGCCTTGCGCGCTGCCGAGGCCCACGCGGAAGCCGGTCATGACCTCGTCGAACACGAGCAGCGCGCCGTGCTGGTCGCACAGCTCGCGCACGCGTTTCATGAACGGCACGCTCGCGCGCACGAAGTTCATGTTGCCGGCGATGGGTTCGATCACGACGCAGGCGATCTGGCTGCCGTCGCGCGCGAAGGCCTCCTCGATCTGGCCGATGTGGTTGTACTCGAGCACGAGCGTGTGCTGCACCACTTCCGGCGGCACGCCGGCGCTGGTGGGGTGGCCGAACGTGGCGAGGCCGGAGCCGGCCTTCACGAGCAGCGAGTCGGCATGGCCGTGGTAGCAGCCCTCGAACTTGATGATCTTCGGGCGGCCGGTGGCGCCGCGCGCCAGGCGCAGCGCGCTCATGCAGGCCTCGGTGCCCGAGCTGACCAGGCGCACCTGGTCCATCGTGGGCACGAGCTTGAGGATTTCCTCGGCGAGTTCGATCTCGCGTTCGGTGGGCGCGCCGAACGAGAAGCCCTCGAGCACGGCCTTCTGCACCGCCTCGACGACCGCCGGGTGGCCGTGGCCGAGGATCATCGGGCCCCAGGAGCCGATGTAGTCGATGTAGCGCTTGCCTTCGGCGTCGATCATGTAGGCGCCCTCGGCGCGCTGGATGAACCGCGGCGTGCCGCCCACGGCGCGGAAGGCGCGCACGGGCGAGTTCACGCCGCCGGGGATCACCTGGCGGGCACGTTCGAAGAGGGCGTCGTTGGTCAGGTGCACGCGGGACTCAATGGACATGCCGCGGGTCCTTCGGCAGGTTGTCGTCGTCGGAGGCGGCCGATTCGGCGGCCGGACCGCCTTCGCCTTCCTCCTCCTCGCCCGGGGGCAGGGCCCAGAAGAAGCGGTCGGGGATGACGTTGCCCATGCCGGGGCGGAAGCCCGCGTCGAGCGACTGGTCGAGGAACGCGAGCGCCTCGCCGACGGCGGCGTGCAGCTCGGCGCCCGAGGCCAGCAGCGCGGCGAGCGAGGCCGACAGCGTGTCGCCGGCGCCCACGAAGCTCACCTCGAAGCGTTCGAACTTCTCGCCGGTGATGGCGCCCTGCGGCGAGGCCAGCACGTTGTCGAGGAACTGGTCGGGCAGGGGCACGCTGCTCACGAGCACGAAGCGCGTGCCGTGTTCGGCCGCGGCCACCGCGAGTTCACGCGGCGAGGCCGGGCGGTCGTTGTTCCACTCGGGCAGCAGGAAGTCGGTGAGGGTCTGGTGGCTGCCCACGAGCACCTCGGCCTGCGGCAGCACGAGCTCGCGGTAGGCGTCGAGGTAGGCCTGCTGGTCGTCTTCCTCGACCCACGACAGGTTGGGCATGTAGGCCACGAGTGGCACGTCCGGATAGTCGGAGAGCACCTCGGCCACGGCGCTGACACCCTCGGCCGAACCCAGGAAACCCACCTTCCAGGCGGAGATGGTGACATCCTCCAGGATGCTGCGGGCCTGCTCGACGACGACGTCGGCGTCGATCACGCTGTGGTCGAACACCTCGGCGGTGTCGCGCAGCACGATGGCGGTGACCACGGGCAACGCGTGGGCGCCCATGGCGGCGATGGTGGCGATGTCGCCCGCGAGGCCACCGGCCCCGCTGGGATCGGTGGCGTTGAAGGTCATCACGCAGGCCGGGCCCACGCCCTCCTGGGAGGCGTCGTTGGGGTCGGACACGGGAGCGTCAGCGGTCATGGAAAGGCTTCCGTCAGGTGGAGCGAAGGGAGTGACCGGGATCGCCGGGAACTTCTAGACAAATGTGAGGAATGTGGCGTATGTACCTAAAAACCATCGCATTTTTGGCATTTTGCGTGGCTACAATCTTTCCTCATTGTAGTGAGCTTGGTAAAGAATAACGTGAGTAAAGACGCGACCCCGATGCGGACCTGGATGTGCCTGATCTGCGGCTGGATCTACGACGAAGCCACGGGCGACCCCGATCACGACATCGCGCCCGGCACGCCCTGGGACCAGGTGCCCATGAACTGGACCTGCCCGGAGTGCGGCGCCCGCAAGGAAGATTTCGAGATGGTCCAGATCTGACGATCTGAGCTGGACCGTCTCGCCCGAACACACCGGTGGCCCGGAAAAGCAGTTGGCAGCCACGAACGAGGCACAGAGGAGATTCCCGGTGAGCAATGAAGCCGCAGCAGGCATCAAGGTGCTGGTCATCGACGACAGCAACACCATCCGGCGCAGCGCCGACATCTTCCTGAAGCAGGGCGGCTACGACGTGCTGCTCGCCGAGGACGGCTTCGACGCGCTCGCGAAGGTCAACGACCTGCACCCCGACCTGATCTTCTGCGACATCCTGATGCCGCGCCTGGACGGGTACCAGACCTGCGCGATCATCAAGCGCAACCCCACCTTCTCCGGCGTGCCGGTCATCATGCTGTCCTCGAAGGACGGCCTGTTCGACAAGGCGCGCGGGCGCATGGTGGGCGCCGAGGCCTACCTCACCAAACCTTTCACCAAAGACCAGTTGCTTCAGGCCGTCGAGCAGTACCGGCTGAAGGCCTGACAGAGCGAACGGGGCAGGGCCGCGAGGCCTGCTCCCACGAGGCGCGGCAACCCCGCGCCGCCAGATGGAGAACGATATGCCGATCAAGAAGATCCTGTTGGTTGACGACTCGAAGACGGAACTGCACTTCCTGTCCGACCTGCTGACGAAGCGCGGTTTTTCCGTGCGCACCGCCGAGGACGGCGAGGACGCCATGCGCCGCCTCGCCGAGGACAAGCCCGACCTGATCCTGATGGACGTGGTGATGCCCGGCCAGAACGGCTTCCAGCTCACGCGCGCCATCACCCGCGACGCCCGGTTCACCGACGTGCCCGTGATCATGTGCACCAGCAAGAACCAGGAAACCGACCGCGTGTGGGGCATGCGCCAGGGCGCACGCGACTACATCGTCAAGCCCGTCGATGCCGACGAATTGATGGCCAAGATCAAGGCCTTCGACTGAAACGGTCATTCACAATGACTCCCTTCTCGTTCCAGAGGCAGGTGTGAATGGCCAATAAGGAAGCACTGCGCGAGCTACAGACCCGCCTGGCCGACCGGCTGCGGGCAGCTCGAACGCAAGAGCGTGGCAAATCGTGGCTGGCCGTGGAAAGCGGTGGCCACGGTTTTCTGTTTCCGCTGCAGGAAGCCGGTGAGATCTTCCCGTTCGGTCCCACCGTGCCCGTGCCGTACACGAGCCGCTGGTTCCTCGGCGTCGCCAACCTGCGCGGCCGCCTGCACGGCGTGGTCGACCTGGCGGGTTTCCTCGGCATCCGCGGGAACGAGGCCGGCCGCGACCAGAGCTGGTTCGTGGCCTTCAACACCACGCTGAACATCAATTCCGCGGTGCTCGTGGACCGGCTCGCCGGCCTGCGCAGCGCGGAGCAGCTCACGCTGCAGGCCGACGATGGTCAAGCCCGCCCACCCTTCGTCGGCGGTCACTACCGCGACGAGGGCAACCGGCTGTGGCGAGAACTCAACCTCGCGGCGCTCGCCAACGAAGCGGCATTTCTGAGAATCGCGGGCTGACGCGCCACAAGCGCGCAACCCATCCTGACAGTGTGTTAGTGGTACCGAGATAAGACGGAACGAGGAACTTATGGGCTTCCTGGACAAAATCAAAGGCAAGGGCAAGGGGCGGGACGAGGACGGAGGCAACTCCGATCTGCCGCTCAATGACGTGATCGCACTCGACGTGCCCATGCACGAAGAAACGCGGCCAGCCGCTGAACCGCGCTCCGCCGCGGCCACGGCCCAGATGGATTCCTCCATCATCACGGAGGCCGCGCCCAGCGAGATCGCCGACTTCGCCGACACCCGCATGCCGTCGTCCGACGGCGTCAGCGGTTCCGGCACCGGCCTGCCCATCATCGGCGACCAGCCGGTGGGAACCCAGCAGCGGGTGCTCGTCGCGATGGTGCTGGTGGGCCTCGCCGGCCTGCTGATCACCGCCACGGCGTCCATCTTCTCCGCCACCAAGGGCGCCGCCCAGGTGGGTGCATCCGGCCAGGCGCTGATGCAGTCGCAGCGTCTCGCGAAGTCCGTGTCGCAGGCCCTGATCGGCTCCGCGTCCGCGTTCCCGGAGGTGAAGGAATCCACCGAGGTGCTGGCGCGCAACGTGCGCGGCCTGGCCACCGGTGACGGTGAACTGAGCGCCGCCCCGGCCTCGGTCCAGACCGAACTCGCCCCGCTGCTCCCGCTCGTCGACGCCGCCGAAAAGAACGCGAAGACCGTGCTGGGCCAGCAGCAGATCCTGACGCAGGTGGGTCAGGCGCTCCGCGCCATCAACCGCCAGTCGTCCGACCTGCTGGAAATCGCCGAAACGGTGTCGTCGCTCAAGCTGCAGCAGGACGCCTCCTCCGCTGAAATCTCCGCCGTGGGCCAGCTCGTGATGCTGACCCAGCGCATCGGCAAGTCCGCCAACGAATTCCTGACGATGGAAGGCGTGAGCCCCGAAGCCGTGTTCCTGCTCGGCAAGGACTTGAACTCGTTCAAGGAAATCGCCGACGGCCTGCTGACCGGCAACCAGGAACTGCGCCTGCCGGGCACGAAGGAACCGCAGACCAAGGAACGCCTCACCGCGCTGCTGGCCCTGTACGAAGAGACCCGTGTTCAAGCCGGCTCGATTCTGGGCAACCTGCAAGGCCTGGTGTCCGCCCGTGAAGCGCAAGCGGCGATCATCAAAGACAGCGAACCGCTGCGAATCGGCCTCGAGAAGGTCCAGTCCGGCCTCGGCGACGAAACCGGCTTCTCCACCAGCACGCTGATCCTGCTGCTGCTGTCGGCCGCCGTGCTGGCCGCCGGCGGTGCCGGCCTCGTGCAACTCTCGCTGCGCGACCAGCGCCAACGTGCGGCCCTCGCCGAAACGCAACGACTCGAAGCCGAACGCCAGGAACAGGAAGCCAAGCGCGTGAACGACGCGAACCAGGCCGCCATTCTGCGATTGATGAACGAACTGCAGACGGTTGCTGAAGGTGACCTGACGCAACAAGCCACCGTGACGGAAGACATCACGGGCGCCATCGCCGACTCGGTGAACTACACGGTGGAAGAACTGCGCACCCTGGTGTCCCAGGTGCAGGGCACGGTGGGTCGGGTGACCGAAACCACGCAGCAGGTGGAAGCCACGTCGACCGAACTGCTCGCCGCCTCCGACGAACAGCTCCGCGAGATTCGCGAAACCGGCGAGTCGGTGCTCCAGATGGCGAACCGAATCAACGACGTGTCCGCGCAAGCCCAGCAGACCGCCCAGGTGGCCCGTCAATCGCTGCAGGCCGCCGAATCCGGTCTGACCGCGGTGCAGAACACCATCGGCGGTATGAACTCCATCCGCGACCACATCCAGGAAACCTCCAAGCGCATCAAGCGCCTGGGTGAATCCTCGCAGGAGATCGGTGAAATCACCGAACTGATCTCGGACATTACGGAACAGACGAACGTGCTGGCACTGAACGCCGCCATCCAGGCGGCCTCCGCTGGTGAAGCCGGCCGAGGCTTCTCGGTGGTTGCGGAAGAAGTGCAACGACTTGCTGAACGCTCCGGCGACGCAACGCGCCAGATCGCGGCCCTGGTGAAGACCATTCAGACCGACACGCAAGACGCGGTGGGCGCCATGGAACGGTCCACGCAAGGGGTGGTGGAAGGAACCCGGCTGTCTGACGCGGCCGGTAGCGCACTGGGTGACATCGACCGCGTGTCGCGCCAGCTCGCCGACCTGATCGGACAGATTTCCAACCAGGCGCTCCGCGAAGCCGAATCGGCGAACGTGGTGGCCGCCAACATCCAGCACATCTTCGCGGTGACGGAGCAGACCGGTGAAGGTACCCGGTCCACCGCCCAGATGGTGCGCGAGCTGTCCCGTACCGCTGAAGAACTGAAGCAATCGGTTGCACGGTTCAAGATCGACTGACCGGAGAATCCCGCGGCCATGACCCCATGCGCCGCGGACTGATCCCCGGTTCGAAGCCAAACGCACACAGGCCACGATGAGCGACAACCACAGCGAAACCACCGACGACCTGAGCGCACTGGCGTGGGTGCAGGAAGAACTGCGCCGCTCCCTGGAGGCTGCCCACAAGGCGCTGCGCCGCTTCGTCAAGGATGCCGAGGCCGTCAGCGGCTCCGACGTCGATGCCGTCGACCCCGCCGTGCTGCGCACCGCGCACCAGCAGATCCACCAGGGCGTGGGTGCCCTCGAACTCGTCGGCCTGCCTGCCGTGGCCAGCGTGCTTCGCGCGAGCGAAGCCGCGGTCAAGCGTTTCGTGCTGAAGCCGCAGAAGATGACCTCGGCCGACGTCGACGTCATCGAACAGACCTCCTTCGCGCTGCTCGACTACCTGCAGCGCCTGCTCGCCGGCAAGCCGCTCTCGCCGCTCGCCCTGTTCCCGCGCTACCGCGACGTGCAGGCCGTGGCCGGCGCCGACCGCGTGCACCCGGCCGACCTGTGGGTCTTCGACTGGCAGTGGCGTGAAGTGCCGGCCGAGCCGGGCGTCGCCCCGCGCGCCGCCGACGCGTCCGCCCGCACGGAGATGGAGCAGCAGATGCTGCTGCTGATGCGTGGCCAGCAGACCACCGCCGCGAGCCGCATGAGCGACCTGTGCGCGGGCCTCGGTGCCGGTGCGTCCGACCTCGCCGCGTCCACGCTGTGGAAACTCGCCGGCGCCTTCTTCCAGGCACAGGCCCAGGGCCTGCTGCAGGCCGACGTGTTCGGCAAGCGGGTGGCCTCGCGCCTGCTCGCGCAGCTGCGCATCTTCGAGCGCGGCGACACGGAAGTCTCCGAACGCCTCGCGCAGGACCTGCTGTTCTTCTGCGCCCAGACCCCCGCGCCGGCCGACGGCCGCGCGCCGCGTGTCGCGGCCGTGCGCCAGGCCTACGACCTCGGATCCCACGAGCCGGTCGACTACGAAGTCAGCCGCCTCGGCCGCTACGACCCCGCGTGGGTCGCGCAGGCGAAGAAGCGTGTGTCGAGCGCCAAGGACGCCTGGTCCGGCGTGGCCGGCGGCGAGATGCACCGCCTGGGTGGCCTCTCCGAGCAGTTCTCGCTCGTGGGTGATTCGCTGCGCCGCCTCTACCCGAGCGGCGAGGTGCTGGCCGACGAACTGCAGCAGGCCATCCTGCAGACGCAGCAGAGCGGTGCCGCCCCCGAGACCCCGCTGGCGATGGAAGTCGCCACGAGCGTGCTGTACCTCGAATCGTCGCTGGAAGACACCGACTTCGACCACCCCGAGCAGGCCCAGCGCGTGCGCCGCCTCGCGCAGCGCATCGCCGGCGTGCGCTCCGGCCAGACCCCCGACCCGCTCGAAGCGTGGATGGAGGAGCTGTACCGCCGCGTGTCCGACCGCCAGACCATGGGCAGCGTCGTGCAGGAACTGCGCGCCTCGCTCGCCGAGGTCGAGAAGCAGATCGACCAGTTCTTCCGCAAGCCCGCCGAACGCGACGTGCTGCTGCCGGTGCCCGGCCAGCTGTCGTCCATGCGCGGCGTGATGTCCGTGCTCGGCATGGACCAGGCCACGCAGGCGCTGCTGCGCATGCGCGACGACGTCGAAGGCCTCATCGCCACCGAAGTGGACCCGCAAGGGGTCGTGCAGTCCGGCACCTTCGACCGCCTCGCCGGCAACCTCGGCGCGCTCGGCTTCCTGATCGACATGCTCGGCGCGCAGCCGCAGGTCGCCAAGTCGCTGTTCGTGTTCGACCCGATCACCGGCGCGCTGAGCCCGCTGATGGGCCGCAGCGCCGCCGCGCGCAGTGCCACGAACCTGTCGGTGCCCAAGGTGGCCCCGACGGTCGAGCCGCGTGTGCTCGAGCAGGCCCAGGCGCTGGCCGAGGCCGCCGTCAGCGAACGCATCCCGCTCGACGCGCTGTCGAACGAACTCGAACACCTGCAGCAGGAAGCACAGGCCGCCGACCAGTCCGGCCTCGTCGCCACCATCGAGCAGGCCCAGCACAACATCGAACAGGCCCAGGGCCTGGCCGAGGTCACCGAAGCCCGTGAGCAGCTCTCCGAGGCCCTCAACGACTTCGTGATCACCGCCGGCGATGCCGTCGCGCTCGACCCGCTGCCGCTGCCGGCCGCCAAGCCCGCGCCCGCTCCGGCGGCCGCCCCGGTCGCCGCACCCGCCGCCAGCGCGCCGGGCACCGACCTGGCCGACGACCCGGAAATGCGCGAGATCTTCCTCGAGGAAGCGCGCGAGAAGGTCGGCGAGGCGCGCGATTCGCTCGCCCAGCTGGCCGCCGCCCCGGGCGACGTCGAACAGCTCACCGCGGTGCGCCGCGCGTTCCACACCTTCAAGGGCAGTTCCCGCATGGTCGGGCTGAAGGAGTTCGGTGACGCGGCCTGGGCCTGCGAACAGCTCTACAACACCTGGCTCGCCGGACAGAACGCCGCCACGCCGGCCCTGCTCGACTTCTCCCACAAGGCGCTGAACCACCTCGCCGACTGGATCGAAGCCATCGCGAACCAGTCCGCCCAGGCCTGGAAGTCGGGTCCGCTCGTGAAGGCTGCGGAAGCCTTCGGCCGCGGCGAACCCGTGGGCGACATCGCCACGCCGTCCGCCGAAGCGGCCGACCTGTCGCTGATGTCGCTGTCGCTCGACACGCCCGCCGAAGCGCCCGCGCTGCCGGTGGCCCAGGTCACCGAAGACGCGTTCGACCTCGACCTCGATCTGGCGCCTGTTGCCGAACCCGCCGCCGAACCCGCGGCGATCCCGGTCGCCGAGGCCCTGCCCGAGCTCAGCTTCGACCTCGACCTGGGCGCGTTCGACGACGCCCCGCCCGTCACCGTGCCGCCCGCGGCCGAGCCGGCCGACGCGCCGGTGGTCGACCTCACCGCCGGCCTGCCGGCCGAGGAAGCGGTGCTGTCGTCGCTCGAGTCTTCCGAGACCCTCGAACTCGACGCGCTGCCCGCCGCCGAGTCGGTGGAACTGATCGAACTCGACCTCGGCGACGACGTGTTCGGCGATGCCGCACCGGCCGCCGATGCTGTTCCCGCCGCAGAGCAGCGCACGGTCATCGAACCGCGCCATGACACCGCCCCGGGTGCACTCGCCGACTTCCCCACCGCCGAGATCGACCACCTCGACATCCCGTTCGACGACGCCGTGCCCGTGGCCGCGGCCGAACCGGAAGGCGAGCCCGAGACCATCGAATTCGCCGAGGCCGTGGAGGCCATCGAGGCGGCCGTCGAAGAGCCGGCTCCGTTCGTCGACGACGACCAGGTCCGCATCGTCGGCCCGCTGCGCATCAGCATCCCGCTGTTCAACATCTACCTGAACGAAGCCGACGAGCTGTCGCGCAAGCTCACCACGGAAGTGGCCGAGTGGGCGATGGAGCTGCACCGTCCGGTGGGCGAGATGCCCATCGCGCTCGCGCACTCGCTGGCCGGCAGTTCCGCCACGGTGGGCTTCGCCGACCTGTCCCAACTGGCCCGCACGCTCGAACACGCGCTGATGCGCTCGCAGGCCATCGGCCACGGCACGCCTGAGGAAGGCCGCCTGTTCGTCGACGGCGCGGAAGAAGTGCGCCGCCTGCTGCACCAGTTCGCCGCCGGTTTCCTGAAGGCCCCGGCACCGGAGCTGCTCGAGCGCCTGGCCGAACACGAGGTCAGCTCGGCTCGCCGCCTGGAAGAAGCCAACGCCGCCGTCGATGCGCAAGCCGCGCGTGGCGACGACGAACCCGACCTGCTGCTCGACGCCGAGCCCGAACTGCTGGCCGAGACCGCGGCCCCCGCGGCCGACGTGCCGGTGCAGGACACCCGTCCGGGCGCCCTCGAGGCCGAACTGAAGGCCGCGGAAGCCGAAGCGCTGGCGCTGCCCGAAGCGCAGCCGGAGCCTGCCCGCGAACCGCTGTACGAACCGGCGCCCGCCGAGGCCCGCGAATCCGCCTTCGGCACGCTGCCCGAGCCCGGTGAACTGGGCCAGGCCGAGTTCAAGGCCTTCACGCCGCTGCCGGTGGCCGCGCCCGTGGCCTCCGCTGCACCGTTCCGTGCCAACCGCGACGAGGACGACGAGGACATCGACGCCGTCGACGCGGTCGATGCCGAACTCTTCCCGATCTTCGAGGAAGAAGCCGAGGAACTGCTGCCTCAGCTGTCCACCGCGCTGCGCGACTGGACCCGCCAGCCCGAGAACAACGCGCACGCCGCGTCGTGCATGCGCACGCTGCACACGCTCAAGGGCGGTGCCCGCCTGGCCGGCGCCATGCGCCTCGGCGAAATGGCGCACCGCCTCGAGACCGCCATCGAGCACCTGCTGCAGGCCGAGAACGCCACGGCCGCCGACGTCGAGAAGCTGGAATCGCGCGCCGACGCGTTGAGCAACGCCTTCGAGAGCCTGAAGTCGCGCGACGCCCAGGCCTACGCCGAGGCCGAGGAAGCCCTCGACACCCCCACGGCCGACGAGCCGGTGGTGGTGGTCGAGCCGCACACCACGCCCGCGGCCCTCGAAGCCATTCCCGCGCTGCCGGTCATCGAGCCGGTGTCGGTGGTGCCGCTCGTGCAGCCGGTGTCGCACGACACGGCCGCCGCGCCGCTGCTGGACCTCCCGCCGGCCGCCCCGGTCTCCAACGAGATCGACTGGTCGCGTTTCGCGGAAAGCACCCCGGACGCCGACACGCCCACCCACCAGCCGGTGGCCGCGGCCAACGCCGCCGTGCGCGTGCGCGGTCCGCTGCTCGAACGCATGGTGAACCAGGCCGGCGAGGTCAGCATCACGCGTTCGCGGATCGAGGCCGAGGTCGGCAACATCCGCGGCTCGCTCGGCGACCTGACGGACAACCTGGAGCGCCTGCGCCAGCAACTGCGCGACATCGAGTTCCAGGCCGAAACGCAGATGATCTCGCGCCAGGAGGCCGCCAAGGCCGCCCACGAGACCTTCGACCCGCTCGAGTCCGACCGCTTCACGCGCTTCCAGGAACTCACGCGCATGATGGCCGAGTCCGTCAACGACGTGGCCACGGTGCAGCGCACGCTCCAGCGCACGCTGGAAACCACGGAAGACGAACTGGCCGCCCAGGCCCGCCTGACGCGTGACCTGCAGGACGACCTGCTGCGCACCCGCATGGTCGAATTCGAAAGCCAGTCCGACCGCCTGTACCGCGTCGTGCGCCAGGCCGCGAAGGAAACCGGCAAGCAGGTCCGCCTCGACATCATCGGCGGCTCGATCGAAATCGACCGTGGCGTGCTCGACCGGATGACGCCGGCCTTCGAACACTTGCTGCGCAACTGCGTCACGCACGGCATCGAGTCGCCCGACGTCCGCACGGCCGCGGGCAAGGACGCGGCCGGCAACATCGTCGTGGTGCTGCGCCAGGAAGGCAACGAAGTCGGCGTCGAGTTCCGCGACGACGGCGCCGGCCTGAACCTGCAACGCATCCGCGACAAGGCCGAGAAGATGGGCCTCATCGCCCCGGGCAGCGAACACAGCGACGGCGAACTCGCCAACCTGATCTTCATGCCGGGCTTCTCGACGGCCGAGACGGTGACCGAACTCGCCGGCCGCGGCGTCGGCATGGACGTGGTGCGCTCCGAGGTGAACGCCATGGGCGGCCGCATCGAGACCGCCACCGCCGCAGGCCAGGGCACCGGCTTCACGCTGGTGCTGCCGCTGACCACCGCGGTGACGCAGGTCGTGATGCTGCGCTGCGGCGACAGCGTCGTGGCCGTGCCCGCCACGCTGATCGAGATCGTGCGCCGCCTGTCGGCCGACGAGATCGAACACGCCTACCAGTCGGGCAGCTACACGCTGGCCGAACGGGCCATGCTGTTCTTCTGGTTCGGCGCACTGCTCCAGCAGGCTCCGGTCAGCATCGAGGCCGGCCGCACGCGTCCGGTGGTGGTGGTGCGAAGCGCGCAGCAGCGCGTCGCGCTGCACGTCGACGAAGTGCTGGGCACGCAGGAAGTGGTCGTGAAGAACCTCGGGCCGCAGCTGTCGCGCCTGCCGGGTCTCGCGGGCATGACGCTGCTGGCGTCCGGTTCCGTCGCGCTGATCTACAACCCGGTGGCGCTTGCCACGCTGTACGGCGATGCCGCGCGCCAGGCCACGCAGGCCGCACGCCTGTCGCCGGCCCAGCAGGTGGCCAAGCCCACGGCGGAAGAGGCGCGTCAGCACCTCGCGCCGCTCGTGCTGGTGGTGGACGATTCGCTCACGGTGCGCCGCGTCACGCAACGCCTGCTGACCCGCGAAGGGTTCCGCGTCACGCTGGCCAAGGACGGCATCGAAGCGCTCGAACGCCTGGCCGAGGAACGGCCGCAGGTGGTGCTGAGCGACATCGAGATGCCGCGCATGGACGGCTTCGACCTGGCCCGCAACATCCGCGGTGATGCACGCATGAGCGACCTGCCGATCATCATGATCACGTCGCGGATTGCGCAAAAACACCGCGATTACGCCGCCGAACTCGGTGTAGACCACTACCTCGGCAAGCCGTACTCCGAGGAAGACTTGTTGGCATTGATCGCACGCTATACCACCTCCGTGGCGGCGCCTGCCTGATCCGTCCTTCAACGCTATACCGAGGCGCGCAGTATCCAATGTCTCAACTGGTAGACCACTTGGCGGAGATGACCGGTTTTCGTGACCGGGACATCTTGGACGTCACGCTGGTCAACGCATTGCGCGACCTGCTGCGCCCCATCTCGGTGGCCATCTACCGGGTGGTGGGCGAGCGGGGTCAGGAGCACTGGATCACCCGGGCGCGCCTGGGTGAAAGCGACGCGGTGGCCACGGCCGACCCCGTGTGGGCCGACACCGAGTCGCTGCCCCGCCTCGACACGTTCCCGGCCCGCGTGCAGGCCATGGCTGGCGAGACCAGCGTGGTCACGCTGCCCGGCAGCCTGAGCCGCAGCATCTTCCCCGTGCGCACCGACCGCGAGGTGGTGGGCGTGATGGAGATCGAGAGCCGCACGCCGCTGAAGGACGAGGACGTGCGCATGGTGGGCAGCATCCTGCGCATCTACCGCAACTTCCAGGGCCTGCTCGACTACAGCGAACGCGACACGCTGACGGGCCTGCTCAACCGCAAGACCTTCGACGAGAGTTTCCTGAAGGCCACCAACTCGCCGCCGATGACCGAGGCGATGGCCGTGGCCACGTCGCCCGACGGCCGCCGCCACGTGGCCTCCACGCACCGCTACTGGCTGGGCGTGATCGACATCGACCACTTCAAGAGCGTCAACGACAACTACGGCCACCTGATCGGCGACGAGGTGCTGCTGCTGCTGTCGCGCCTGATGCGCAGCAGTTTCCGCTATCACGACCGCCTGTACCGCTTCGGCGGCGAGGAGTTCGTGGTGCTGATGCGCTGCGCCACCGACGACGACGCCCGCCATGCCCTCGAGCGCATGCGCGCGAACACGAAGACCTACCCGTTCCCGCAGGTGGGCTCCATCACCATCAGCATCGGCTTCACCGAGGTCAAGCCGGGCGACACGCCCAGCGCCGCCTTCGAGCGCGCCGACAAGGCCGTGTACTTCGCCAAGGGCCACGGCCGCGACCAGGTGCAGAGCCACACCGATCTCGTGGCGCGTGGCGAGCTGGAAGACGGCTCGAAGATCGGCGACGTCGAGTTGTTCTGATCCCGCAGGTCACCCCCGCGGGAGAAACGCTGCTGTCACCCCGGCGAACGCCGGGGCCCACCGATGGCTGGCGCGCGTCGGGTCGTGTGGATCCCGGCGTTCGCCGGGATGACACGCTCCTTGGGGTGAAGTGCGCCTCCGGAAGACGAGTGCCCCGCCCACTTCTGGAATACTGGGCACCTGTCCGAACACGCACACCCGAATCCCATGGCGGTCTCCCCCGAAATCCAGGCCTTCTGGCAAGCCTTCGTCCAATCCGAGGACGAACTCAAGTCCTTGCCGCTGCGCGAGCGGGTCGAACGCGCCAACGAGATCCTCGAGCGCCACGTGAGCGGACTCGCCCTCGAGATGCAGGGCCACGAGAGCGATGCCGTGCACGAGGTGACCGCCACGGCCCACGGCGACCTGGAACGGTTCCCGCTGCTGCAGCAGCTGGTGGAAGCAGCCCCGCCGCTGAAGCACCACACCGTGCGCGCCTTCCGCGAACGCACGAAACACGGCGAGTTCGGCATCCGCATGGGTGACTTCGCGCTCGACACCAGCGACCTGCTCGTGGCCTGCGGCGACGACGACGGCCGCGTCGCGCTGCAGATCCGCTTCGACGTCGAGGTGCCCGACGACATGCAGGAGCACGCGGAGCAGATGGCGTACATCCTGCTCGACCACGTGCTCGGCGAGTACGACTTCGCCGTGAAGGTGGGCGCGGTCGAGTTCGTCGACGACGTGCCCGACCTCGAGGCCCCGTGGACGCCGCTCGAGAGCTTCGCCCCCGTGTTCGACGCGCACTGGCGCGACGTGCTGCGGCACACCGGCGACTTCCCCGATGGCGAATACGAATGGCAGGGCATGACCCTGCAGGCCAACGGCGACGAGTCGGAGGACACCCTCGTGGTGACGATCAACCGCAGCGCCAACGCCGTGGCCCTGCGGCCCGACCTGGTCCATGCGCTGACGCTGGACCTGCCGGTGCCCGACAGCGATGCGCTCTCGGCCGTGCACGCGCTCCAGGACCAGGCGGCCACGGTGATCGAGCAGCCCCGCCTCGGCATCCTGGCACTCGTGGTGGCCCGCGGCGGGCGCCGGCGCGCGGTGTACTACGTGAACGACGTGGACCGCGCGCGCGAGGTGCTGGCGCCGCTGCTGTCGCGCGAGGGCATCGCGCCCGACGCGGTCGAGGTCGACTTCGACCCCACGTGGTCCCGCTACTTCGAGTTCGCGATCTACGGCTGACCGCGGGGAATCACTTCCCCTTTTCGCTCCACATCACGCCGCCCGTCGACCAGTCCTGCTTCGCCACGTCGAAGAACAGGATGTCGACGGCGTCGGGGCTGCCCCCCAGCACACGCACGCAGGCGTCGGTGAGTTCCTTCGCCAGTTCGGCCTTCTGCTGCGGGGTGCGGCCTTCGAAGAGTTCGACGCGGAGGGTGGGCATGGGAGTGTCCTTTCAAAGTGGGTTCAATCGCGGAAGCCCGGCGACAGCCGGTCCGCACGCCGCAGCAGCGCGGGCCATTCGGCATCGCCGTCCCGCTCGCTGCCGTCGCCCACCCACTGGCGGTGGGTGAGCGCGGCCAGATCCGGGCTCGCCGTGAGCACCTGGCCGCCGGCCGCGGCCATCGCGCGCAGCTGGGCCCGGGCGGCACGTTCGAGGATGTGCATCAGCAGGAAGGCCTCGGCCACCGACTGGCCGACCGTCAGCGTGCCGTGGTTCTCGAGGATCAGGCCGTCGAGCGCGCCGAGGTTCGCCACGAGGCGCTGCTGCTCGCCGGCGCCGAGCGCGAGCCCTTCGTAGGCGTGGCGGCCGAGGCGTCCGTGCAGGCGCATCGCCCACTGCGACGTGGGCAGCAGGCCGCCCGGCAGCATCGACAGCGACACGCCCCACGGCGCATGCAGGTGGATCACGCACTCGACGTCGGGGCGTGCGGCATGGATGGCCCCGTGGATCGCGAAACCGCTCGGGTTCACGCGGCGGCCGGTGCCGTCGACCACGCGGCCCCGCAGGTCCACCTTCACGAGGTTCGAGGCGCAGACCTCGTCGAAGCCCAGTCCGAACTCGTTCAGCAGGTAGACCCCGGGCTCACCGGGCACGGCGGCCGACAGGTGCGTGTAGATCGTGTCGTCCCAGCCGGCCAGGGCCGCCAGCCGGTAGGCGGCGGCGAGGTCGGTGCGCACCTCGGCTTCGGTGCGTGCGGCGGGGCGGCTCGGGAACGTGGTCATGGGCGTGTCCAGCCGTCCATTGTGCAGAAACGTCAGGCCCGCTGCAGGGCCCAGCGTGGCCAGCGCAGGCGCCCGGCCGGCCGCTCCACCCAGCGGTGGAACGGCACGGCGGCCGCGTTGCTCAGCAGCCAGGCGCTGGTGATGGCCATCAGCGCCGCGCCCTGCTGCGTGGGGTCCTTCTGCTCGAACAGGCCGTTGACCAGCAGGCAGATCGGGAAGTGCACGAGGAACAGGGCGTAGGAGTGGGTGCCGAGGTGCGCCAGCAGCGCGGCCCGGCGCCCGGCCGGCAGCAGCGGGCGGCCGCCCTGGTGGCGCCATTGCAGCAGCGCGAGCACGAGGGCCGTCACCAGCGCGAGGGCGATGCGGCCCCGGAAGTCGTGGGCCAGCGCGGCCAGCACCATCGCGCAGAGCAGGGCCAGCCAGCGTTCGCGCCAGCGGCTCGCGCTCAGCCAGTGCACCAGCACGCCGAGGCCGTAGGCGCCGAAGAAGTAGGGCGCCCAGTTGTCGAGGGCCGGGTCGAGGTTGAAGACCCACAGCGAGGCCGCCACCACCGCGAGCACCAGCACCGGCGCCATCCACCGCGACCGCCGGAAACGCCCTGCGCACCACAGCAGGCCGAGCAGCAGGGCGAACAGCTGCAGGTCGATCGCCACGTACCAGGCGCCCACCGTCAACGACTCGTGGCCCAGCACGCCGTGAAGCAGCAGCGCATGGGACACCAGCTGCGCGAGGCCGACCGAATGCGGCACGAGGTCCGGCAGCCATTGGGCCACCAGCGCGGAACAGCCGAGGGTGAGCAGCACCGCGGCGAAGAAGGGCAGGGCGAGCCGCAACCAGCGGCGCCCGATCAGCAGGCCCATCTGCGCGAGGGACCCCTGCAGCGCCTCGCGGCGCGGCGCGAGCGCGCGGGCGCTCAGGAACCCGCCGACCACGAGGAACACCTGCACCGCCATGCGGCCGTGGTGGAACAGCACGTCGGTGATCTCCGGCAGCAGTTCCTGCACGGTGTCGGCGATGGGGCCGTAGCTCACGAGGTGGTGCCAGACGATGGCCTGGGCGGCGAGGGCCTTCAGGGCATCGAGGTGGAGCAGGCGGGAGGACGGGGCGGACATGAACGGGGTGCCGGGCGCCAGCAAGGCGGTGCGGCAGGCAAAGCGGTCGATTGTAGGGCCGTGCGTGTGGCACTGCAGGGGTGTCACCCCGGCGAACGCCGGGGCCCACCGTCGAACGGCGCGCCGGGCCGCAGTGGATCCCGGCGTTCGCCGGGATGACCCCCACAAGGCAAGATCAGGTGTCCCTGCTGGCCGCAGCCCGTGCCGCAGCCACCGCATCCTGCCGCGTCACCTGCCTCGCCACCAGCGGCACCCACACGAGGTACAGCACCGAGGTGAACGCCCAGCCCCCCGCGCCGATGGCGATCGGGGGCCCCGTGCCGCGCACGATCCCCGAGAGCACCACCGCGATGGCCACCACACACGGCACGAACGACAGCAGCGCCTGCGGCACCGCCGCCGAGACCTTGAGGCCGCAGCGGCGGCAGTTGGCCGTCGCGGCCGGGCCCAGCGCGAGCTTGCGCCAGGCGGACAGGGCGTCGAGGCCGCAGTGCGGGCAGGTGGTTTCCATGCCCGGATTGTCAGCCCTGGATCATGTGAGCGCCGGGACACCCAGCACGGTCAGCACCGCGTTCAGCTGCGCGGCCGACTCGGGCTGGGCGGAGCCGGTCGCGGCGAACCATGGCCGCTGGGCCGTGTCGGGCACCACCCACTTGTCGTCGTCCGCGGTGGCCTTGAAGCGGCTCGCGTCGCCCTCGAACTCGTCGGCCGTGCGGTGCAGGCTGTCGCGCAGCGCCGCGAGCTTCTCGGCCGGCATGTCGTTGACCCACTGCACGTAGCGGCCATGGTCCGCCGGATCGGCGAGGTCGAGGCCCTGGGTGCGTGCGTACTGCTCCAGCAGCGGCACGGTGCTGTGGCCGTCGCCGCTGTGGTCCACCAGCGCACGCGACGCCTCGGCGTCGAAGCCCGCGTGTTCGAGGAAGCGCATCGACGCACCGCCGTCGCTGTCGAACTCGTGCTTGTTGGCTTCCTTGGTGCCGTTCCAGATCGCGAGGCCCACGGCGGACACCACGACGAGGCCGAGGCCGATCGGGCCCGCGAGGCTGCCGGTGCCCAGCGCCGCCAGCAGGCCGCCGCCCGCGCCCACGCCGTAGAGGATGCCCGAGGGGATGTCGCCCTTCGCGAACGACTCCGCCGAACTCCACGCGTCGATGCCCGCGCCCAGCCCGCCGAGCAGCTTGCTCGCGAACGAACCGCCCAGGCGCCCGGCCGTGGAGGTGGACGAGGCGCCGGTGACCCCGGCGTACAGCTCGAAGCCCTTCTGGCCGAGGCCCGCGGCGTCGATCACGACCTTCAGCTGGTTCTTGAGCGACGGGTCCATCACGGCCTTGTCGACCGACGACAGGAAGCCCACGCCGGCGAGCGCGAGGCCCACGCCGCGCAGCATCTGGCCCTTGAAGGTCGACTTGTCGAAACCCTTCAGGCCGTCGAGCTGGCTGTCGAGCGCGGTGAGGCGCTTGGCCACGTCCTCGGCCGACTCGCCGGCCGCGGGCACGGTGTTCTTCAGCGCGTCGATGGTCTTGTTCAGCGACTGGCCTTCGAGGCCCATCGCCTTGGCCCACTGCGTGTTGCTCCGCAGGCTCTCCAGCGCGTGGGTCGCGCGCTGCACGCTGGCGGGGTTCGCCGGGTCGAAGTCGGGGCCGATGGCGCCGATCACCGTGGCCTTCACGTGGGCGGTGGCGAGCTCCTGCGACAGCTTGCGCACCTGGTCGCCCACCTTCGCGCTCACCGCGAGCGGCGTGGCGTTGACGAACTCCAGCAGCCGCTGGCCGCGTTCGCCGGTGACGATCTCGGGCCGGGTCTGCAGCGCGTTCTCGATGGCGACCTGGGCCGCCGGGTCCGACAGCGCGGCTTCGAGCGTCTTGTCGACCTGGCCCTGGTGGCTGGCGAGTTCGCCGGGCAGCGGGCTCAGCGCGGCCATCTGCGCCAGCAGCTTCTCGCCGTCGTCGGCGACCTTCTGCCGAAGCGCCTCGGCCTGCTTCTCCCACTCCGGGCCCTTGTCCTTCTTGTAGTCGGCGATGGCCTGGTCGAGCTGCTGCGTGGTCATCGAACCGCCGTGGTTCGCGACGAGCCACGACAGCTCCTCCATGTGGGCCCCGTAGGCCTTCACGTCGTCCTCGGTCTTCTGGCGGAAGGCCGAGACACCACCCTGCACGGCGTCGAGCACCATCGTGGCGTCGACGCCCGGCTGTTTCGCGAGGGCCAGCGCGTAGGCCGGGTTCGCACCCTGGCCGATGGCGGTGGTGATGCCGCCGTAGTCCCAGACGCCCAGCTTCGCGATGCGGTCGATGGCGGCCGCACCCCCCGGCGCATCGGCCACGCGGCCGAGCGTGGTGACGAGGTTCGACACCCCATCGGGTCCGAACGGCTGGCCGCCGAACTCGCCCTGGTAGCGCTGCACGTACTGCTCGATGCCCGGCGTGGCGGCGAGCACCACGCGGCCGGCGAGGTCCGGGTCGAGGTGCTCGGTGAGTTGGTTGAGGCGTTCCATCGCCTCGCGGCCGGGCGCCTGCGGGCCCACGCTGCCGTCGGGCTTGCCTTGCACCGGTTCGAGCGCCCACTTCGCGGCGTCGTCGATGACCGAACGGGCGCCGTCGTGGATGCGCAATGCATCCTGCACCTCGGGCGGGGCCTTGGCGTACTGGTCGCTCAAGGACTGCATCGCCTTCTGCGGGTCGCCGGCGGACTGGGCGGTGTCGACGATGGCCTGGGTCTGGCGGTCCAGCGTCACCTTCTTGATGGACGCGTCGACCGGCGCGGCGGTGGCCGGGTCGCCGGTGTAGCGGGCCGACACGGTGTCCGCCGCGGTCTTCCACACCGCGTCGGTGGCGCCCGGGCCCGCGCGCAGCGCGACCTCGGACTGCACCGCGGTGTCGAGCCCCTTGCGGGCCGTGTTCAGGTTGTCCTGCAGCCACGGCACCGCGGCGCCGCGTCCTTGGGTGGACGCGTTCATGTCGTCGTACTGGCGCTGGGCCTCGGCCACGCGCTGCGCGGCGGCATCGGTGGCCTGCACCTTGGCTTCCAGCGGCGACGGCGCGGGGCCGGCCGGGGTCACCTCGGGAGAACGGGTGCCGGGGATCCACACCTTCTGGCCCACGACCAGCGGCTCCTGGGTGCCACCCGTGTTGTGGCGGTTCGCGCGGGCCAGCTCGGCCGGCGGCTGCCGGTACTGCGCGGCGAGGTCGGCCA
>Ga0247823_10000685_pt1 | contig 28543 bp, 28 predicted proteins | sample 13C_PalmiticAcid_2_FD_192426 | JGI IMG/M metagenome (GOLD analysis project Ga0247823, IMG submission 192426) | Soil microbial communities from agricultural site in Penn Yan, New York, United States - 13C_PalmiticAcid_Day30 | ecosystem: Environmental > Terrestrial > Soil > Agricultural land...
AAGCCGGTGCGGCGCGGGATCCAAGCGAGCTTGGCGCCGGTCGACGCCGCCAGCCGCAGGGCCGCGCTGAGCAGGCCCGGGACCTGCGCGGCGCGCTCGCCGACCAGGATCACCGCACCGTCAGCCGACAGCGCGGAGGTGACGTCGGGGGCGTGCTGGGCCAGTGCGTCCAGGGTGGCCGCTTCGCCGCCGGGGGTGGTGGCGAGCAGCGTGCCCTGGGTCTTCTCGACGCTCGGGCTGGTCCACTGTCCGATGTGGAAGACCTTGGTCCGGTTCTTGCGGGCCGCCTTGCGCAGCCGCAGGAACACGATCGGGGCTTCCTCTTCCGGCTCGAAGGCCACGCAGAGGACCGCGGGCGCCTTCTCGATCGCCGTGAAGGTGACACCGGTCTCCGGGGTCGTCCCGACCACGGTGGACGCGAGGAAGTCGAGCTCCTCGGCCGAGTGCGGGCGGGCGCGGAAGTCGATGTCGTTGGTGCGCAGCGCGATGCGGGCGAACTTGGCGTAGGAGTACGCGTCCTCGACGGTCAGGCGACCGCCGGTGAGCACCGCGGCGCCCTTGCCGTCGCGCGCCTTGGCCAGGCCGTCGGCCGCGATCTGCAGCGCGTCGGTCCAGCTGGTCTCGACCAGCTCACCGGTCTTCGCGTCGCGGATCATCGGCCGGGTGATCCGGTCGGCGGCGGTGGCGTAGCGGAAGGCGAAGCGGCCCTTGTCGCAGATCCACTCTTCGTTGACCTCGGGGTCGTCGCCCGCGAGCTTGCGGGTGACCTTGCCGCGGCGCGAGTCGGTGCGCTCGGCGCAGCCCGACGAGCAGTGCTCGCACACGCTCGGGGTGGACACCAGGTCGAACGGGCGGGACCGGAAGCGGTAGGCCGCGCTGGTCAACGCGCCGACCGGGCAGATCTGGATGGTGTTGCCGGAGAAGTAGCTCTGGAAGGGCTTCTCCTCGGCGATGCCGATCTGCTGCTGGGCGCCGCGTTCGAGCAGTTCGATGAACGGGTCGCCCGCGATCTGCGCGGAGAACCGGGTGCAGCGCTGGCAGAGCACGCAGCGTTCGCGGTCGAGCAGCACCTGGGTGCTGATCGCCAGCGGCTTCGGGAAGGTCCGCTTGGTCTCGTGGAAGCGCGAGTCCGTGCGGCCGTTCGACATGGCCTGGTTCTGCAGGGGGCACTCGCCGCCCTTGTCGCAGATCGGGCAGTCGAGCGGGTGGTTGATGAGCAGCAGCTCCATCACGCCCTGCTGCGCCTTGTCGGCGACCGGGGAGCTGAGCTGGGTCTTGACCACCATGTCGTCGCCGACGGTCATCGTGCACGAGGCCTGGGGCTTCGGCATGGGCCGTCCGCCCATCTCGACCTCGACGAGGCACTGGCGGCAGGCCCCGGCGGGTTCGAGCAGCGGGTGGTCGCAGAACCGGGGGATCTGGATGCCCAGCCGCTCGGCGGTGCGGATGATCAGCTCGCCCTTGGGCGCGATCACCTCGGCACCGTCGATGGTCAGCCGAACGTGCCCTTCCGGCACGGGAGGCTTCTCCACCGAAGCGGGGTTCTCGGGCGCGATGGTCATGAGTGCGCTCCTGCCAGTGCGTGCGCGCCGACCCTGTTCTTCTCGCACAGGGCCAGGAATTCGTCGCGGAAGTACTTGATGCCGCTGGTGATCGGGCTGACGGCGCCGTCACCGAGCGCGCAGAACGACCGGCCGAGGATGTTGTCGCAGATGTCGAGCAGCGTGTCGATGTCCGACGGCGTGCCCTCGCCCGCGTTCATCCGCTCCAGGATGCCGGTGAGCCAGTAGGTGCCCTCGCGGCACGGGGTGCACTTGCCACAGGACTCGTGCTCGTAGAACTGCGTCCACTTCATGACCGCCCACGGCACGGACACGGTCTCGTTGAAGACCATGACCGCGGTGGTGCCGAGCATGGAACCGGCCTCCGCGGCGCCCTCGAAGTCCAGCGGGACGTCGAGGTGCTCCGCGGTGAACATCGGCGTGGACGAGCCACCCGGGGTCCAGAACTTCAGCGGGACGCCGTCCTTCATGCCGCCCGCGAGTTCCAGCAGTTCCCGCAGCGTGGTGCCCAGCGGGGCCTCGTACTGGCCCGGCTTCTCCACGTGCCCGGAGATCGAGTAGATCTTGGGGCCGGGGGACTTCTCGGTGCCCATGGTGCGGAACCAGTCGGAGCCGCCGTTGACGATGAACGGCACGCTGGCGATGGTCTCGACGTTGTTGACCGTGGTCGGCGCGGCGTACAGGCCCGCTGCGGCGGGGAACGGCGGCTTGAGTCGCGGCTGGCCGCGGCGGCCCTCCAGCGAGTCGAGCAGCGCGGTCTCCTCACCACAGATGTAGGCGCCCGCGCCCGCGTGGACGGTGATCTCCAGGTCGAACCCGGAGCCGAGGATGTCCTTGCCGAGGTAGCCGGCGGCGTGGGCCTCGCGCACGGCCGCGTTGAGGCGGCGGATGCAGTGCAGGGCCTCGCCGCGCACGTAGATGAAGCAGTGGTGCGACCGCATCGCGTACGAGGCGATGACGCAGCCCTCGATGAGGGAGTGCGGGTCGGCCATCATGAGCGGGATGTCCTTGCACGTACCCGGCTCGCCCTCATCGGCGTTGATCACCAGGTAGTGCGGCTTGTCCTCGTTCGGGGGCATGAACGACCACTTGATGCCCGCCGGGAACCCGGCGCCGCCGCGGCCGCGCAGACCGGAGTCCTTGACGACCTGGACGAGCTGCTCCGGGGTGCCCTTGAGTGCCTTGCGCAGCGCGGTGTAGCCCTCGAGCTGCTCGTAGGTCTTGATCGACCAGGACTGTGGGGACAGCCAGCGCTTGGTCAGCACCGGGGTGACCGGCGCGGGCTTGTTGGGGGAACTCATTTCGCGGGAACCTCCGGCAGCGGCGGGTTCGGCATCGCCGGGGCGGTCCAGCCGCTGTCCTCGGCGAGTTTCGCGCCACGCAGCGTCTCCACGGCGGCGGACGGGCCGTCCACAGTGGAGCGGTACTCGGCGTCGTCCTCCGGGAAGAACCCGGCCAGTTCCAGCTCCGCGGTGCGGAAGTCGCGCAGCGGGGCGCCACGGGTCGGCTGCGGCTTCTCGCCGGAGCGCAGGGCGTCCACGAGCGCGACGGCCGACTCGGTGGTCTGGTTGTCGAAGAACTCGTAGTTGACCTGGATGACCGGGCCGAGGTCGCAGGCCGCCAGGCACTCGGCGTGCTCCAGCGTGATCGAGCCGGGCGCGCCCGGCTCCCCCGCGGTCTCGTTGTGGCCAAGGCGCTTGCCGTCGGCACCGAGGTGCTCGCCGAGCGTCTTGTAGATCTCGTCGCCGCCCAGCACCGCGCACAGCGTGTTGGTGCAGACGCTGACGAGGTGCTCGCCGCAGGTCTTGCGCTTGTACATGGTGTAGAACGTCGCGACCGCGCTGACCTCGGCGGCGGACAGGTCGAGCTGACCGGCGCAGAACTCGATGCCCGCCTGGCTGACCTTGCCCTCGACCGACTGCACCAGGTGCAGCATCGGCAGCAGCGCCGAGCGCGACTGCGGGTAGCGCGCGATGATCGCTTGCGCCTTGTCGACAGTGTCCTGGCCGAACACGGTCTGCGGAGTGACCTCTGTGGTCATCGGTCACACCCTCCCATCACGGGGTCGATCGAGGCGACGGCCGCGATCACGTCGGCGACCATGCTGCCCTCGGACATGGCGGGCATCGACTGCAGGTTCACGAAGCTTGGTTCGCGAACGTGCACGCGCAGCGGGCGGGTGCCGCCGTCGGAGACCAGGTGGTAGCCCAGTTCGCCGCGCGGGGACTCGACCGGCACGTACACCTGGCCCGCCGGGACCTTGAAGCCCTCGGTGACCAGCTTGAAGTGGTGGATCAGCGACTCCATCGACTGGCCCATGATCTTGGCGACGTGCGCGGTGGAGTTGCCCATGCCGTCGTTGCCGATGCTGAGCTTCGCGGGCCAGGCGATCTTCTGGTCCTCGACCATGACCGGGCCGGGCTCGAGCTTCTTGAGGCACTGCGCGACGATCTTGAGCGACTGGTGGATCTCCTCCACCCGCAGCAGGTAGCGCGCGTACGCGTCGGCCGCGGTCGAGGTCGGGACCTCGAAGTCGTACTCCTCGTAGCCCAGGTACGGCTCGGTCTTGCGCAGGTCCCATGCCAGACCCGCGGAACGCAGGATCGGGCCGGTGACGCCGAGCGCGAGACACGCGTCGACCGGGAGGTAGCCCACGCCGATGAGGCGGTTCTTCCAGATCGGCTGGCCGGTCAGCAGCTTGTCGTAGTCCGGCAGCCGCGAGTCCATGATCTTGAGGAAGCTGACGATCTTCTGGTGATAGTCCGCCGGGAGGTCCTGCGCGAGACCGCCGGGACGGATGAACGCGTGGTTCATCCGCAGGCCGGTCAGGTGCTCCAGCAGGTGCAGGACTTCTTCGCGCTCGCGGAAGCCCGCGGTCATCGCGGTCAGCGAGCCGAGCTCCATGCCACCGGTGGCCAGCGCGACGAGGTGCGAGCCGATCCGGTTGAGCTCAAGCAGCATGACCCGGATGACCTGCGCGCGGCGCGGCGCCTCGACGCCGAGCAGCTTCTCGATCGCCAGGCAGTACGCGGCCTCGTTGGACAGCGGGGCCAGGTAGTCCATGCGGGTCACGAAGGTGACGCCCTGGGTCCAGGTCCGGTATTCGCAGTTCTTCTCGATACCGGTGTGCAGGTAGCCGATCACCGAACGCGCCTGGGTGACCGTCTCGCCCTCGAGTTCGAGGACGAGGCGGAGCACGCCGTGCGTAGACGGGTGCTGCGGTCCCAGGTTGATGACGATGCGCTCGTCGTGGATCGCGTCGTCGAGAACGGTGTCCCAGTCGCCGCCGGTGACCGTGTAGACCCGGCCCTCGGTGGTCTCGCGCTCTTCCGCGGCGGCGATGGCTGTGGCTGCGTCAAAGGCGGTCACGAGTACGACCTCCGCTGGTCCGGCGGAGGAATCTCCGCGCCCTTGTACTCCACGGGGATCCCGCCGAGCGGGTAGTCCTTGCGCTGGGGGTGGCCGTCCCAGTCGTCCGGCATGAGGATCCGGGTCAGCGCGGGGTGTCCGTCGTAGACGATGCCGAACATGTCCCAGGCCTCGCGCTCCTGCCAGTCGGCGGTCGGGTAGACCTCGACGACGGAGGGCACGTGCGGGTCCTCGATGTCCATGGCCACCTCCAGCCGGATGCGGCGGCGGAACGTCATGGAGGTCAGGTGGTAGACCGAGTGCAGACGCTGCGGGATGTCCACGCCGTAGTCCACACCGGACACCGAGCTGCACAGCTCGAAGCGCAGGGCGGGCTCGTCGCGCAGCAGCCAGCACAGGGCGACCAGGTGCTCACGGTCGACGTAGAAGGTGATCTCGCCGCGGTCGACGGTGACCTGCTGGATCGCGGTGGCCGGGATCTGCCGGGTGGCCATCGCGGCGCCGAGGTCGTCGGCCAGCTCGTCGAACCAGCCGCCGTAGGGGCGCTCGGCCGGGGCGGGGCTGTAGGCCGGGAGGACCAGGCCGCCGAAGCCGGAGGTGTCGCCGGTGCCCGCGACCTGGAACATGCCGGTCCGGGCCTTGCCGGTGATGAACGGCTCGACCGGGGCCTGGTGGTCGGCGGGGGCGGTCAGGTCCGCGCTGGGCTCCTGACCGGGCTCGGGACGGTCGGCGCTGGACTGCTCGCCGCCGGTCTCGGGCTGCGTGGTGGGTTCGTCAGCCATGGCCTTACTTCTTCTTCGGCGCGTACTTGATGGAGGACGCGATCAGCTCGGTGCGCGCGCCGGAGGCGGCGCGGATCGCGGCGCGGGTGGCGTTGATCGGCTCGTCCTGGATCTTGGCGTGCAGCTTGAGGATCGCGTCGAGCAGCATCTCGGGGCGCGGCGGGCAGCCGGGCAGGTACATGTCGACCGGCACGATGTGGTCGACGCCCTGCACGACGGCATAGTTGTTGAACATGCCGCCCGACGAGGCGCACACGCCCATCGCCAGCACCCAGCGCGGCTCGGCCATCTGGTCGTAGATCTGGCGCAGCACCGGGGCCATCTTGTTGGTGACCCGGCCGGCGACGATCATCAGGTCGGCCTGGCGCGGGGAGGCGCGGAAGGCCTCCATGCCGAAGCGCGCGATGTCGTAGCGCGGACCACCGGTGGTCATCATCTCGATGGCACAGCAGGCCAGGCCGAACGTGGCAGGCCACAGGGAGTTCTTGCGGCCCCAGTTGACCAGCTTTTCCAGGCTGGCCAACATGATTCCGTTGGGAAGTTTCTCCTCGATACCCATGACGTCTGCCTCCTTCCCCGTCAGTTCCAGTCGAGGCCGCCGCGCCGCCACACATAGGCGTACGCGAAGCCGACTGTCGCGATGAACAAGAAGATCTCCACCAGGCCGAAGAGGCCGAGGGCGTCCGCTGTGACCGCGAACGGGTAGAGGAACACCATTTCGATGTCGAACAGGATGAACAGCATCGCCGTGAGGTAGTAGGCGACGGGCACGCGGCCGCCACCGACGACCGGCTGCGGCGACGGCTCGATGCCGCACTCGTATGCCTCGAACTTGGCCCGGTTGTAGCGGCTCGGGCCGAGCAGTGGACCGAGCAGCGCGGAGAACACCGCGAAGCCCGCGGCCAGCACGAACATCACCACCAGGGGGAAGTAGATCCCCAGGTTCTGCGACACGTCCGCTGATTGTGCTTGGAGCATCGACACCGCCGCTGTCCTTTCCCCGCCGCTCACGGCCGGAACCCTATGGGTCCTCGGTCACACCCGAATCGGTTAGGGCGACCTAACTAATTCGGGTGACGTTTGTGAAAACATTCACAAGCGAGACCGCTTTGCTGTGAAGGGCTTCACAAGTAATCAGGGGCAGTCTAGGACGTGGCTCACAGCGGTAAACGCGGCCCCCTCGGCAACTCTCCGTGAACAAGTGGTGTCCACGACGGACGTACCGGAAGGGCTCTGACCTGCGCTAACACCCCGCTAGCAGTAGCGAAACAGGGTTACTGGACAGTAGGGCTGGATTGGTTCAGGAGCCATGTCCGATAGCGCGCCCAGGCGTCACCGACGCCCGCCGCGTTCCGCTCGGCGACGGCCGACCGGACCTTGGTGTAGGCCAGAACACCCGCTCGGGGCGCGCCGCGCCAACCTGGAACTGTCGCCGCCCAAGCCTCGGCCTGATCGGGTTCATGACCAGCTTGGACCAACCGCACGATCATCGTCACCGTGTCGAGCCAGGGCGCTCCCACGCTGGGCCAGCCCCAGTCGACCACCGACACGTGGTCGTCGGCCACGAGGAAGTTCTCCGCGGTGAGGTCGGTGTGGACAAGACGGTCGCCACCCAGCAAGTCCAACGACTCCGGTGCCGCGAACCTCGCCCATCGTTTCTCGACCGGCAGCACTGGCAGGTCCGGACACTGGACAAGCGAGATCTGGTGTACTGCGCCCGCGACCCGTCTGAGATCGAGGGAATCCGGCGCAAGAGAGGCATGCCGCCCGTCGACATGCTCGAAGGCATGGATCACCCAAGACTCGACGGTGGCCTGCCACAGCAACCTGGGCGCGATCGCCGGAAGGAACGGCTGCACGCGGCCCTCGATCACAGCCCGCTCGCCTCGTGTGCCCTTGACGAACACCCGTCCAGTCGGAGTGGCCAACACAAAAGCGATCTCCGCGGCCCCGCCGGAAACCGGAGCCGAGGAGACCACTCCTCCAGTCTTGGCCTCGATCACATCCCGTACCTCGGACGGAAGCCCGTTCCACGACATACGCACGAGCGAAGCCTAGGGACCGTCGTAGCAACCCGCGTGGCACTGATTGCAGTCCGCGGCGACTTGCCACAGTTCATCGTCGACGCGATACCCGGTGGCTCGCAACGCGGCCACCGTCCGCGCGCGCATCACCGTCGGGTTTCCGGTTGACTCAAGATCACTCGACCGCACTCGCCGATGGACGTACCGTAAAGGCTCTGACCTGCGTCAACGCGGCGAGGAAAGTCACCGATTCGGGTTACCGTCAAGTAACTCCGATGGCGGGTCCGCGCAATCGCCGGGCAGCCGGACACCGGAAGCGGGATAGTGGCCGGGCTGACCTGGAATCTGATCAAGACGACGCAGAGGCGAACTTCGTGCGCACCGCGACCCCACCCGAAGCAGAAACAGAAACAGTCGAGGCCGACCGGAAGACCCCGGGCCCGACCCGCGCACATCGGATCCGGGCAGGCGGTGGTACAGCGGCGGTGATCCTCGCGGGCACCGCGCTGATCGCCGCCCACGCGACGCGGTACGGCCAGTGGATCATGGACGACGCGGCGATCACCTTCGCGTACTCGCGCAGCATCGTCGACGGACTCGGCCCGGTGTTGCAGCCAGGGGCCGATCCGGTCGAGGCGTTCTCCAACCCGACATGGATGCTGCTGCTCGCTTTCGGCAAGCTCGTCGGACTGTTCGACGAGGGCACCCTGTTCGGCGTGCCGGACTACGTCCTGTTCCCGAAAGCGCTGGCATTGGTCTGCTGCGCGGGCATGCTGACCTTGTTCTATATAGCGGTCAAACCCATCACCAGCAGGCCCCGGCTCGTCACACTCGTGGCGGGCGCGGGGCTCGCCGCGGTGCCCTCGTTCGTCATCTGGACGTTCTCCGGTCTGGAGAACTCGCTCTACGCGCTGGTGGTCGTCGCGCTGGCGGTGGTGATCCAGCGGGCGGTCCTCGCCGACCGGCTGCTCACGTGGAAGGTGGCGGTGGCGACCGGGCTGCTGGTGTCGGCGGCGGCCCTGACCCGGCCGGACGGCCTCATCTACGCCGCCGCGTACCCCGCGGTCGTGCTGATCCACCTCGACCGGATCCGGCTGGGCGCGAGCGTGCGCGCGGTCCTCTTCTCGGCGGCGGGCTTCATCGTCGTCTTCGGCGGCTACCTGGTGTGGCGCTGGAACACCTTCCACCTGCTCGTGGCGAACACCGTGGTGGCCAAGGCCCAGAAGCCGCCCGGCTTCGAGGACCTGGGCAAGGCTTCCGAGCTGGTCGCGTACGCCGGGTGGATCGTCGTGCTGGTCGTTGCCCTCTGCCTGACCGCGGTGATGCTGCGGCCATCGCGCCTGCGGTCCGGGCTGGTCGCCCCCGTGGTGACGCTCGCCCTCGCGGTCGCGGCTTACTGCGTCCTGCCCGCCGACTGGATGGGCGAGCTGCGCTTCGCCACCCCGGTGTGGGCGCTGGGCGCCCTGGTCGGCGCGGTCGCCGTGGTCGAGACCATGCGGCTGGCCCGCCGCCGCGGCCGGATCGCGATCGGTGCCGGTCTCGTCATCGGGATCGCGTTGTCGCTCGCCCAGTTCCAGACCAGCTCCGAGGAGTACCGCGCGGCGGTGAAGACCCCGCTGTGCGTGGTGGCCGAACGAGACGGCCGGACCCTCAACGGCTTGGCGGACCGGCTCGGGCTCGACCGCGGGTCGGCCGCGGTGATCGACCTCGGCGGCACGTCGCTGACCAGCAGGCTCGACCTGATCGACCTCGGCGGACTCGGCGACGCCCGCACGGCCCGCTTCGTCGGGGCAGACGACTGGGCGGGCCTGCGTGACCACGTGTTCAACGAGGCCAAGCCCAGCTTCATCACGACCATCGGGTCATGGGACCGGACGATCGGTTTCCCGACGGACCCCCGGTTCGAGCGGGACTACGCCACCGTCTACCACGGCCCCGAGATGGGCGGCATCAACTACTCGTACAACTACGTGGGCTTCTGGGTACGCAAGGACCTGCTGCCCAACGCCGCGAAACTCGACGAGCTGCGCACGTACGCCCGAGGCAGGCTCGACCCGATCATGGAGCAGAACGTGGCCGCGCCCCGCCGCACCTGCGGCCCAGAACTCCGGCGCGGCCAGACGTCATGACAGGTCAGCGCCAGAGAGTCGCAGCGGTGGATCCGGCGTCGACATCGAATGGTGCCGCACTGCTAGCGCTCTGCGCTCGGTGGAACAAGGCGCTGGATGACGATTTCGCGACTGATGCCGCGGCAGTCCGCGACACGGTAGAGCTTGATGAGGATCTGTGGGCGACCGCCTGATTCTCGACACCGGCGTCTTGATCGCCGCGAACCGGGGCAAGCCGCTTTGAGCACGGTGATCAAACCGGAAGACGATGTCGTGGTAGCGGCGATCACTGTCGCCGAGTCACGATCTGATCATCGCCGCTACGGCGCGGGCACGAACGCGTGTTGGTCTCCACCGACGGCAAGGCGAAGTTCGACGAGCTCCCCGAAGTCGAGGCGCGCGTCGCGCGCCTCGACTGAGTCCGCCCGCTACCGGACAGCCGGGGCGACCCTGGTGGCGGCGGTGATGACGCGGTCGAAGGCGTCGCCGTCCTTGGGGTCGTAGAGGCCCGCGAGGAGCTTCAGCACGAGCTTCATCATCGTCTTGCGGGGCAGGCCGTACTTCGTGGCGGCGCGCATCACTGTCGGGTTGCCGATGAGCTTGGAGAAGATGTTGCCCAGGCGGTAGTAGCTGCCCAGCGCCTCGCGAAGCGCGACCGGGTAGCCGTACAGCGCCTTCTCCCGCGCGGGGCCCTCGGCGCGGGCCATCGCCTGCACGACGCACTCGGCGGCGAGGCGGGCCGATTCCATGGCGTAGCCGATGCCCTCGCCGTTGAACGGGTTGACGAGACCACCGGCGTCGCCGACGAGCAGTAGGCCGGGGCGGTAGTGCGGGGTGCGGTTGAAGCCCATGGGCAGCGCGGCGCCGCCGACCTTGCCGATGGCGTTGTGCTCGCGGAAGCCCCACTCCTCGGGGGTGCCGTCCAGCCAGGACTTCATGAGCTTGCGGTAGTCGGTGCTGCCGAACGCCTTCGACGTCGACAGGATGCCCAGGCCGACGTTGACCGTGCCGTCGCCCATGCCGAAGATCCAGCCGTAGCCGGGCAGCAGCGTCGGCTCGGCCGGGTTGGAGCGGTCCCACAGCTCCAGGTGCGACTCCAGGTAGTCGTCCTTGCTGCGCGGGCTGGCGTAGTAGCGGCGGACCGCGACGCCCATCGGCCTGCTGTCGATCTTCTCCATGCCGACCGACAGCGCCAGCCGCGCCGACACGCCGTCGCAGGCGAGCACGAGCGGGGCCCGGTAGGTGACCGGGGTCTTGTCCTTGCCGACCTTGGCCTCGACGCCGACCACCCGGCCGGTGCGCTCGTCGGTGACCGCGCCGGTGACGGTGGTCTCCTCGGTCAGCCGCGCGCCCGCGCGCTGGGCGGTGCGGGCGAGCATCTCGTCGAAGTCCTGCCGCGGCCGGACCACGCCGTAGGGCGGGAAGGACGCCAGGTCGGGCCAGTCGAGTTCCAGCGTGACCCCGCCGCCGACGACGCGCAGGCCCTTGTTGTGCAGCCAGCCGGCTTCCTCGCGGGTGTCGATCCCCAGGTCGATGAGCTGCTTGACCCCGCGCGGGGTCAGCCCGTCGCCGCAGACCTTCTCGCGGGGGAACGTGCTCTTCTCCAGGAGCAGCACGTCGAGCCCGGCCCTGGCCAGGTAGGTCGCCGCGGTGGACCCGGCGGGTCCGGCGCCCACCACGATGACCTCGGCGTCCTCGTCCGCCCGGCGGCGGCTGATCGAAGTGCTCATGGCGCTCCTTGTGAAAGCCTTCACGTACTTGGCCCCGAGTCTAGATGGGTGAAACGAATCGCCCGCCGTGTCCGATGTCTCGCGGACTCACTCGCACTTCTCCTGGGGGAGAACCATGACTACGCCCGCCATACCTTCGGTGTCCGACGGCCCGCCCGCGAGATACATCACCCTGCGCCCGGTCCGGGCCACCGGCGTCGCCGCGGGCGCCCTGATCGGCGTCGCCATCGCGGCGTCTCTCGCCGTCGCGTGGGCCACCTGGGACGGGTACTTCCTGGTCCAGCGCTACCTGTGGGACGACCCCGCGGTCGGTATATCCGACCTCGACGCCGCTGACGACCGGACGAGCAACCTCAACTGGATCTACATAGCGGCCCTTGTGGCCGCAGGCGTGGTCTACGTGACCTGGCTCTACCGCGCCCGCTGGAACTCCGAGATCCTCTGCGACGCGGAGCAGCGCCGCTCCAAGGGCTGGGTGATCGGTTCCTGGATCTGCCCGGTCGTGAACCTCTGGTTCCCGTTCCAGGTCGTGTCGGACATCTGGAAGACCAGCGACCCGACGACGCCGGCCCGGCTCGCGGGACTGCGGTCGGACCGGCTCGACGAGCTGAAATGGATCCCTGGCAGCGGCTTGGTGGCCCTATGGTGGGGCTGCCTTGCGGCGAGCGCGGTGATCAGTCGGGTCTCGCGCATCCTCCTGCTGGGCGATAATCCCACGATCGAGGCGTACCACTCGCTCGCCGTCGCGGGCACGCTCGCCGTGGTGCTCGAAGCCGCGGCGGGCGTGCTGATGATCCTGGTGATCCGCCAACTGGTCAGCTGGCAGGAACGCGCTCGCACCGCCTGATCACGCCGTCGGGTGTGGCTGAGCACACTATGAAACGGGCTCATCCGGATCAGCGATCTCTGGGTGAGCCAAGGAGGCCCAGCCCGCGATGACCGACCCAGACGCCGACACGCCCGCCTACGGCATCGTCACCGCGCTGCCCGACGAGCGGCCGCTCATCCGGCCCGCGCGGGCCGCGCGGTTCGTCGCCTCACTGTTGATACTGCTCACGGCCGCTGTGGCGGGTTTGGCGTTCTGGCAGTCGTGGAGGTCGTACTTCCTCGCCCGCAACGCCCTGTCCGCGCTGCCGACCGTCACCGCCGAGGAGATCGACACCGCGCAGCGCAACGCCGAGTACCTGTCGTGGGGCTGGCTGGCAGGTGTGGCCCTCTCGGGGGTCGCGTTCATCGCCTGGCTGTGGCGGGCGCGGGTGAACTCGGCGCGGATGTGTGACGCGCCGCAGCGGTTGCGGATCAGGTGGTCGGTGTTCGGGTGGTTCGTGCCGGTCGCGAACCTGTGGTGGCCGCAGATGGTCGTCGGGGACATCTGGCGGGCGAGCAGGCCAGACGTCCCAGCGCACGGCGCGGACCTGCGGGACGTGCGGCCGAGTGTGACCGTCAGCCTCTGGTGGGGCCTGTTCCTCGCGATGAACGCCGTCGACCTCTACGCGGTGAATTTCCTCGCCGACGAGAGCACGGAGAAGGCGTTCCTTCAGGTCCTCATCGCCAACGGGGTCAGTGGTGGGCTGGCGGCGATCACCGCACTCCTGGCGCTGGCGATCATGTGGCGGATCGACCGGTGGCAAACCGGGCAGGTCGCGGTCCGCTAGGGGTTGCGACCGCTAGGGCTTGACCGCGCGGTGCAGCGCCACGACGCCGAAGGTGAGGTTGAGCCACTCGACCTCGCCCCAGCCCGCGGCGGCGATCATCTCGGCCACCGTGCGCTGGTCGTGCCAGTCGCGCATGGACTCGGCCAGGTACCTGTAGGCCTCGGCGTTCGACGAGAACGGGCGGGTGACCAGCGGCAGGCCGCGCAGCACCGTGTTGTGGTAGAGCCAGCGCAGCGGGCGCCACGGCGGCTGCGAGACCTCGCAGATCACCAGCCTGCCGCCCTTGCGGGTCACCCTGGCCATCTCCTTGAGCGCGGCCACGGTGTCGTTCATGTTGCGCAGGCCGAAGGACACGGTCACCGCGTCGAACGAGCCGGTGGCGAACGGCAGGTGGAAGGCGTCGGCCGCCACCTTGGGCACCGGGCGGGACTTGCCGCCGCGCAGCATCTCCTGGGAGAAGTCGGCGGCGACGCACCAAGCGCCGGAGCGGGCGTACTCGACTGTGGACACCGCGGTCCCGGCGGCGAGGTCGAGTACCTTCTCCCCCGGCACGGCGTCGAGGACCCTGCGGGTCTGTTCACGCCATCGCCGGTCGAAGCCGAGGGTCATGACCGAGTTGGTCCGGTCATATCCCTTGGCGACTCCGTCGAACATCTCGGCGATGTCGTGCGGATCCTTGTCCAAACCGGCGCGAGCCATGGCCGAAGCGTACGAGAGCCGCTCAGTTGAGGCTCAGCGCGGTCAGCATTCCCCGCACCGAAGTCGGCCAGTCGAACTGCTCGGCCCGCGCCCGCGCCGCCGCGCGCCGGTCGCCCTCGGGTACCGACAGCAGGCCCTCGACCGCGCCCGCGAACGCCGGGGCGTAGTCCGACACCGCCGCGCCGCAGTCCGGCTGGACCAGTTCACCTAGCGCCGACGACTGCGAAACCACCACAGGAGTGCCGGACGCGAGTGCCTCCAACGCGGCGAGGCCGAATGTCTCATGTGGACCTGGGGCCAGCGAGACGTCGGCGGTGGCCAGCAGGCTGGCCACGTCGGAGCGGTCGGAGACGAAGCCGAGGAAGGTCACCGGCAGTCCGACCGCCCGGCGTCGCAGCGCGGCCATCCGGGGGCCGTCACCGGCGACGACCAGCCGGACCCGGTGGCCCGCGCCGTGCAGCTCGGCGAGCGCGTCGACGCTGCGCTCCACGTGCTTCTCCGGAGAGAGCCTGCCGCAGTGCACCAGCAGCGCCTCGGCACCCTGCGCCAGCGTCGAGCGCAGCGCGCCGTCGTGCCGGGTCGGGGCGAACGTGGCCAGGTCGACCCCGAGCGGCACCCGCCGCACGTTGGTCGCGCCGATGCGGTCGAACTCGCCGCGGGCGAACGCTGTGGTGCAGACGACAGTGTCATAGGAGGCCGCCATGCGGCGGTTCGCGACATCGGCGAAGCGGCGGGCCACCGGCGCGGGCAGCAGGAACTGCTCCAGCAGCCGGTCGAGCCGCTCGTGGGAGATCACCACGCTCGGCACCCCGTTGGCCCGCGCCCACGTGCCCATCCCGCGCAGCGTGAGCCGGTCGGAGACCTCAAGGCGGTCCGGCCGCAGGTGCGGCATGAGCGCCTTGACGCGAACGGGATCGACCGCGCGGTATCCGCCGGTCCCGGGGATGCACGGCGCGGGCAGGGTGATCCGCCGCACGCCGGAGGACAGCATCTCGTCGCGGCGGCCGCGGCCGGGCACCACGAGGGTCACCTCATGGCCCGCGGCCACGTAGCCCCCGCCCAGGTGGTGCAGCGCTGTGCGCAGCCCGCCTGAGCGCGGTCCGTAGAAGTTCGCCAGTTGGACTATGCGCACTAGGGGATGTCCCGTGGATCACGGCAGGCGGGATTCGTGATCCGCGTGGTTCCTGGCAAGGCGCAGGGACAGTCGCGTACTGGTTGTCCGTGGCTGCCCCCGCAACGCAGCCAGGGACCGCGCGGGCGCGGATAGCGCCTGCCGTGATCCACGGGATACCCCCTAAGCCGCCTTGGGCCGCCGTCGTCTGCCGAGAGCGACCTCGTCGTAGTGTCCGAGCAGTTCCTCGCAGACCGCGCCCCACGTGCGGCCCTGAACGTCCGCGCGGGCCGCGGCGCCCATCCTGCGGCGCAGCAGCGCGTCGGCCATGCGCTCGACGGTCTGGCGCAGTTCTACCCCAAAACGGTCCGGGTCAAGCAGGAACCCGGTGCGGCCGTGGTCGACCAGGTCGCGCGGACCGCCCGCGTTGGGGGCGATCACCGGCAGGCCAGAGGCCATCGCCTCCTGCACCGTCTGGCAGAAGGTCTCGTGCGGGCCTGTGTGGACGAACACATCGAGGGTCGCGTAGGCGGCGGCCAGCTCGGCGCCGCCGCGGAAGCCGAGGAACGCCGCGGTCGGCATCTTCTCGCGCAGGCTCGCCAGGTCGGGACCGTCGCCGACGACCACGACGCGCACGCCGGGCAGGTCGTTGAGCACCGCGAGGTGCTGCACCTGCTTCTCCGGCGCGAGCCTGCCGACATAGCCGACAAGCAACTCGCCGTTGGGCGCCAACTCGGCGCGCAGCGCACGGTCGATGTGCTCCGCGGCGAACCGCCGGGTGTCGACGCCGCGGCCCCACCGGTACACCCGGGGGATGCCGTTGCGGGTCAGGTCGTCGACCGACGCGGTCGACGGAGCCAGGGTGCGGTCGGAGTTGGCGTGGATCCGGCGGATCCACCGCCACGCCGCCTTCGCGCCCCGGCTAAGGCCGTAGGAGGCGGCGAACCCGGCCACGTCGGTCTGGTAGACCGCGACGGTCGGCACGCCGAGCCGCCTGGCCGCCCAGAGCCCGCCCGCGCCAAGCACGAACGGCGAGGCGAGATGGACCACGTCCGGGTCGAACTCGGCCAGGTCCGTGAGGATCTTCGGCGTCGGGACCCCGATGGGCAGGGACGTGATGACGGGAAGGTCGACCGCTCTGACCCGGCGCACGGCCGCGTGCAGGTAGTGGTCCGGCCCGGCCCCCGGCGCGATGACCATCGCCTGGTGACCACGCTGGTGCAGGTGCTCGACTACCCGCAGGACGGAGTTGGTGACACCGTTGACCTGCGGCAAAAAGCTCTCGGTCACGATCGCTACGCGCACGGAGGAAACGTCGCACTTGGCCTTTACCCTGAAGTAGTAGGTCGTGTGACCGTCTGGCGAACTACACCGGAACATGCGGTGGGTACCGCCGACGCGACCAACCTTGGTCTCGTAATGGTCAAGAGGACATCTCAGCGTTGTGTGGCGGACACCAGGGGTGGTCACTCTAGGTTGGCATGACGCTCTTGTCCTCTCGTCCCCGCAAACCGGTCAATCCCGGCTTGCTGTCCCGGGCCCTCGAGGTCGCGGGACGACTCGCGAACGACGCCACGGATGTCATCACCGCGACAGCCGGACGTGGGGCGAGGCCCGGGCTGAAGGACTCGCCGTTCGACTGGGTCACCGACACCGACCGCACGCTGGAGCGCCACACCCGCCGGGTGCTGACCGCGGAGTTCCCCGGAATCCCGGTGATCGGCGAGGAGTTCGGCGCCGACGTCGGCGCCGACGAAGCCGAGTACAGATGGGTGGTCGACCCGGTGGACGGGACGGCCAACTACGTCGCCGGTGTCCCGTGGTGTGCCTACAGCCTCGCTCTTGTCGACGCCGAAGGTCCGGTCGTCGGGGTCGTGGCCGACCCGTATCGGGGCCAGATCTACGCGGCGGCCCGCGGTCGGGGGGCGCGGGCCAACGGGGTCCGGGTCTCGCTTACCGACCGCACGTCGACCGCAGGCGCGATCGTGTGCACGGAGTTGGCGCGCAACGGGCCGTGGCCGGGAATGGGCGGGTTCATCGAACGGGCCGCGCTCGCGCACGCGGGCGTCCGGGTCCTCGGCTCGGCGGCGCTGGCGATCGCCCAGGTCGCCCTGGGCCACGCGGCGGCGGCGGTGCTGCACAGCTATCACGAGTGGGATGTGGCCGGATCGGTCGCGCTGGCACTCGAGTCGGGGGCGGCGGTGCTCGACCGGCATGGTGAGGACGACCCGCTGCCGGTGGACGGCTTGCTCGTGGCGGCTCCCGGGGTGGCCGACCAGGTGCTCGGCTGGTGGCAGGAAACCGCGATCGCCGAACGCCTCTGACGGTCCGGCCGCGGTCGCCTCGTTGACCAACCCTCTTGTTGAACAATTCTACATTTCAACAAGAGGGTTGTGGTGCGTGCGGGATCAGTGGCCAGGCAAGACTGGTGCGCTAATGTCCGCTCACGCACACTGATTGGCGCAATACGTTCGCGACGGGGAGGGGGTGTCCCATGATCGACAGGTTCTTGGACCCGGTGATGACACCCAAGGACGTCGCTCGCCATCTGGTCATCCCCGAGTCGACCGTCTACTACTGGCTGGCCGAAGAAGCTGCAGGCGAGCCACTCGTGCACAAGGTCGAGCCCGAAAAGCGAGGCTGGCCGTCGGTGCCCTTCGCAGCCGTCGTCGAGGCCTACGTCCTACGGACCTACCGCGGGCTCGGCTTCACGAAGTCCAAGATTCGCGAAGCCGCCGCCCAGACCAGGAAAGACTTCGACACCCCGTATGCGCTCGCGTCGAAGCGAATCGCCACCGACGGGATCGACATCTTCATCCACTACGCAGACGACGACATCGCCCGCGTAGGTGACGGGCAGCGCCCAATCCGCGACATCATCACCGACCACCTGCGCTTCATCGATTGGGATCCCAGCGACAACTTCGCCAGCACCCTGCGGCTACAGCAGTATCCCGACGTGGCGCCCGTCATCATCGATCCCCGGTTCGGCTGGGGCGCCCCGGTCGTGCAGTCGACCAAGGTCCCTGTCGACGCGGTCGTCGATCTCTGGCTCGCGGGGGAATCGTTGGAGGCCGTCGCCTACGAGTACGACATGACTCGGGAACAGGTCGAGGCCATCTGCCGGACCGCTCGTGCCGCCTGAGTTCTTCCTCGACCGAGGACTTGGGCGCGGCGTCGCCGAATAGCTCACTCAGCGCGGCTGGATTGTGCACAGAGCGACCGACCACTTCCCAAATGACGCGCAGTACGTCGAAGACGCCGACTGGCTCGCCTATGGCCTCGATCGAGGCTGGTCACCGCTGTGCAAGGACGGCCGCATCAGAGGCCGCGATGCCGAAGGCGCACCCGTCGAACAGCACCAAGCCGTCCTTTCTATCTCGATAACCAACGCCTCGTGGTCGACGAAATGGTCTGCCGATTTCATCAGGTGCAGGACGCCATCTATCGCGCGGTCAGCCGAGGCGGACCCAGGTTCTATGCGGTTGGGCAGAACGGTTTGCGACTAACTTGGCCGGAACCGCAGCAGCAGACACGGCGGACGTAATTCCGCCGACTGACGGGCTGGACGCGAGATTGTTGAACAAGTGGATTGTTCAACGAATGCCAGCAGCCGGTCACCCAGTCACGACCACCAGTTTGCCCGCCTGCCGGTTGTGCTCCAGGTCGTCGTGCGCCTGCTGGATCTCGTCGAACGCGTAGACCCGACTCGGACCCAACCCGACCTCACCCACCGCGATCCGGTCCAGATATCCCTGCAGCACCTCGACCGGCAGATCCGACGCCTCGCCGCCATAAGCCGTCAGCCGAACCCCCGTCGGCAGATACCCGATCGGATAGAAGTCCGGAATCGTCCACTGGTTCGACAGCATCCCCGTGAAACACACCGTCCCGTGCACCCGCGTCGCCGCCAGCGTGTCCGGCAGGGTCGGCGTCCCCACCAACTCCAGCGCCGCGTCCACACCCGCGGGCACGATCTCGCGGACCCGCGCCGCGACCGACCCGTCGTCGAGCAGCGGATAATCCACCCCGTGCGCCTTCAGCACGTCCAGCCGGTCCGTCTGCCGCGTCGTCGCGAGCACCGTCGCCCCCAACTCGCGCGCGACCGCGGCCGCGGCGAACCCGAGCGCTGACGTGCCGCCGCGGATCAGGAAGGTCTGGCCGGGACGCAGGTCCAGGCCGGTCGTGAGCGAGCCGTACGCGGTCTGCAAGGTCTCCGGCACCTGCCCCAGCACGTCCCACGGCAGGTCCGACCGGAACGGGATCACACTGTCCCGGGGCACGACCGTGTACTCCGCGTACCCGCCGTCGAACACCCGGCCCATGCCGCCCATCAGCGCCGCGACCTGCTGCCCGGGAACCAGATCGCTGCCCGGGGCCGCGTCCACGACGCCGACAGCCTCGATGCCGGGCACCCGCGGGAAGACGACACCCTCCGCCAGGCCGAGTCGCGTGTGCAGTTCCGACCGGTTGATGCCGAACGCGCGCACCCTGATCCGGACCCAGCCGGGTCCCGGCTCGGGCACCGGCCGGTCGACGATCTCCAGATTGGTCACCGGTCCGGGCCCACTCAGCACCACCGCGCGCATAGCCGCCTCCGTCGATTGCTTCGCATACGAACAATCCGCATAACAAGTGTGCGCGGCGGTAGTATTCCCGGCATGGCGACCCCTCGCGCCCTGTCCGCCCATCACGACGCGGCCTGGCGAACGTACCTGCGGTCGCACGCGCTGCTCGTGCGCAGACTCGACGCCGACTTGCGCGCCGCGCACGGCATGACCCTGCTGACCTACGACGCCCTGGTCCAGCTCTCCGAGGCACCCGGCAGGCGGCTGCGGATGAAGGACCTCGCCGCAGGGCTGGTCTACAGCGCCAGCGGCCTCACCCGGATCGTCGACGGCCTCGAACGCGACGGCTACGCGGGCCGCCAGGTCGACCAGGAGGACCGCAGGACCACCTTCGTCACCCTGACCCCGGCCGGGTTGGCCGCGCTCGAAGCCGCCTGGCCGACCCACGTGCGCGGCGTCCGCGAGCACTTCGCCGACCACCTCGACAAAGCCCAGGCCAGGACCTTCGCCGACGTGTTCCGCGAGATCAACTCAGGTCTGGACTGAGTCAGACGCTGCGCAGCACCGAGACGACAGCGCCAAGGACAACAGCCTCGTCGCCGTCGATGACGTCGTAGGCCGGGTTGCGCGGCTCAAGATAGACGTGGCCGTCGCGGCGGCGGTACACCTTCACGGTCGCCTCGCCGTCGATCATCGCGGCGACGATCTGCCCGGAGTGGGCCTCGGACTGCTGCCGCACCACGACGATGTCGCCGTCGCAGATCGCCGCGTCGATCATCGAGTCGCCGCGCACGCGCAGGCCGAAGACAGTGCCCCGCCCGGTGAGTTCGCGCGGCAGGTTCAGCACGTCGTCGATGTGCTCGTCGGCCGAGATGGGCGTTCCGGCGGCGATGTCACCGACGACGGGCACGCTCACCGAGTCGTCCGACGCGCGCCCCTGCGGCTCGTGCAGGAACGCGCGGACGTCGATCGGCCGCGACATCGTGGCGCTCCGCCGCAGGAAACCCTTGTCCTCCAGGCTCGCCAGGTGCTTCGACACCGATGACGACGACCGCAGCCCGACCGCGTCGCCGATCTGGCGGCTGCTCGGCGCGTACCCGTGCCGGACCACCCAGTCCCGGATCGTGACCAGGATCTCCTGCTGGCGGCGCGGCAGGGCCGAGGCGTCCAGGTGCTCGAAGGTGTCGTCGTAGGTGGTCACCCGCCGGATGGTAGAGGTACCGGCGGGTCCGCCCCCGTCAGCCTCGCCGCGGGTCACCTGATCGCGTCAGGCCCGTGCCGCGATGTCCCAGCAGGCGGCGGTGAAAGTCACTTCCCCTTCGGACACAAAGGGATCGAACGCGGCGCGCGCGACCTCGATGACCTTGGCGCGGGTGTCCTCGTCCACATCGGGCAGCGCCCGGCCGACCGGGCCGAGCAGGGTGATGAAGTCCATCAGCTCCTGCTCACTGAGGACGCACCGGACGTCCAGCGGCTGGAGGTCGATCTCCGTCCAGCCCGCGCCATCGAGCAGACCGCGGACCCGGTCGGGGTCGGCCAGGCCGAACTGGCCTGGGCCGTCGAGGTCTCGGACGGGCAGGTCTGGCATCAGTGGGGCGGCGGCGGTCTCGGCCGTCGTCATGAACGGGTTCTCCTCGATCCCGCGCCAGGTGACGAAGCGGAGTCCCCCGCCAGACGCGGTGGCGCGGCGCAGGTTGGTGAAGGCCGCGCCGAAGTCCTCGAAGAACATCACGCCGAATCGGGAGACGACCAGGTCGAAGGCCGCTGCCTCGAAGTCGTAGGACTGCGCGTCGGCACGGAGGAACGTCGCGGAGACACCCGCGTTCTCAGCCCGCTCCCGCGCTGCATCGACCATCACGTCGGAGATGTCGACGCCGACGCAGTGGCCACCGGCCGCACGGGCGGTCGCGACGGTCACGCCGCCGGTCCCACAGCCGATGTCGAGCACCCGGTCCCCGGCGCGGGCGGCGGAGACTAGAACGTCCTGGATCGGCGCGTAGATCCGGTCGATGAACCGCTGCGCCTGCACCCACGACTGCCCGGCGGCGCCGTTCCACAGCTTCGTCTGCGCGTCGTTGACCTCGGCCATGATCGTCTCCCCTGGTGTTCGCGGACGCTCTTCCCCCACCTTTCCAGACAAGCAGGCTTAAGCGTCGAAGTCGACCGTCACGGTGTCGGTGACCGGGAGGCCCTGGCAGGTCAGCACGAAACCTGCGTCGAGTTCGTGCTGCTCAAGGGCATAGTTCCGGCGCATCTCGACCTTGCCGGTGACGACCTTGGCGCGGCACGTGCCGCACACCCCGCCCTTGCAGGCGAACGGGAGGTCCGCCCGCACCCGCTGGGCGGCGTCGAGGATCGGGGTGTCGTAGGGCAGCGGCAGGGTGGTCTCGCGGCCGTCGAGGACGATCGTGACCGCGGCCGCCGGGCCATCGGGCAGCCGGTCCTCCGCGCGCTTGGGCTCCGGCGGCGGTTCGTCCACATAGAACAGTTCGCGGTGGATCCGGTCGGCGGCGACGCCGCGGTCCTTCAGCACCTGGAAGGCGTCCTGGACCAGGCCGAACGGGCCGCACAGCCACCAGTGGTCGACGTCCTGCGCGGGCACGACACGCTCACACAGGGCGGCGAAGCGGTCGGCGTCGAGGCGGCCGGAGAACAGGTCGACGTCGCCGGGTTCGCGCGACAGGACGTGCACCAGCTGCAGCCGGGTCGGGTAGCGGTCCTTCAGGTCGGCCAGTTCCTCGGCGAACATGACCGTGTCGGACCGGCGGTTGCCGTAGAGCAGCGTCACACGGCTGTCCGGGTCGGCAAGCACAGTGCCCACAATGGACAGTACGGGGGTGATCCCGGAGCCCGCCGCGACGAACGCGTGGTGTCCAGACACGGTCAGGTCGGGGGTGAAGTTCCCCAGCGGCGCAAGGACTTCCAGCACATCGCCCGGCTTGAGCGAGTCCACCAGCTGACTGGAGAACAGGCCGCCCTCGACCCGGCGCACGCCGATGCGCGGCGCCGTGCCCACCGGGGCGCAGATCGAATAGGACCGACGCTCCTCGCGGCCGTCGACGACCTGGCGCAGCGTCAGGTACTGGCCCGCGCGGAAGGTGAACTCCTCGGCCAGCGCGTCCGGCACGGCGAAGGTGACCGCGACGGCGTCGTCACAGAGTCGGTCGACCCGCGCCACAGGCAGGGCGTGGAAGGTCGACCGGCGGGTCACTGTGGCCGTCACTAGAACTCCTTGATTTGTTCAAACGGTTCGCGGCAGTCCTCGCAGCGGCGCAGCGCTTTGCACGCGGTGGACCCGAAACGGGACAGCTCGGTCGTGCGGGCCGAACCACAGCGCGGGCACGCGACCCGGCGGACCGGCGGGGCCAGGTTCAGTGGGATCGGGCCGACGGCGCGGGGGCCGATGCGCTGGGGCGGGGCGATGCCGTGGTCGGCGAGCTTGCGCAGGCCGTCCTCGCTGATCCAGTCGGTGGTCCACGCCGGGCGCAGCGCGGTGCGGATCTCGACGTCGGCATAGCCCGCCTCGGTGAGCTTGGTGTGCAGGTCGGCCCGCATCTCGTCGAGGGCGGGGCAGCCCGAATAGGTGGGCGTGATCGTCACGACCACCCGGCCGCCGTCCTCGCTGACCTCGCGCAGGACGCCGAGGTCGGCCAGGGTCAGCACCGGGAGCTCGGGGTCGAGCACCGATTCGGCGACCTGCCGCGCGCTCACCAGACAGCCCCTGGCAGCGCCCGTGCGACCTGCTGCATCTCGGCCAGCAGCGGACCCAGCTCGTCGGTGTGCACGCCGTCCCGGCCCGCGCCGGGAGACTGCGGGACGTCCGGCCGGGCCAGGTCGGCGGCGCCGAGCACGGTGTCCAGCACGCTGTCCACTTCGGACCGCAGGGTCGACGGGTCGACGGCGACGCCCGCCAGCCGCAGCTCGACCGGGTGCGGGGTGAACAGCTCGTCGGTCAGCGGCCACACCTTGTCCAGCCCCGCGATCATGCGCGAACGGGAGAACTCGGTGCCGCCCGCCAGCCGCAGCGCCCACTGGGCGGCGTGGTCGCGGTGGTAGGCGACCTCCTTGACGCCCTTGGCGGCGACCGCGGCGAGCACCGGGTCGGCCGAGCCGGTCAGCGCGTCGAGCAGGGCCAGCCGCCAGGTCGAGAAGACGAGCAGGCGGGCGATGGTGGTGCCGAAGTCGCCGCCGGGGCCGGGGCCGCAGTCGATCTCGGCGAGCCGGACGTTGCGGAACTCGGCCGCGTCGCGCAGGTAGGCCAGGGTGTCCTCGTCGGTGCCCTGGATCTCACCGGCCCTGGTCAGCAGCATTCGTGCCTGGCCGAGCAGGTCGAGCGCGATGTTGGCGAGCGCGACGTCCTCTTCCAGCTCCGGCGCGCGCGAGCACCACTCGGCGAGGCGCTGGGCGTAGACGAGGGCGTCGTCGCCGAGCATCAGGCAGTACGCGGCGAGGTCGTCGCGGTCGACGTCGGGGATCTCGCGGTCGACCCCGGCGAGGGCGTCGGTGAAGCCGGTCCCGAAGGCCCAGTGCTTTTCCTCACCGCCCTCGATCAAGGATTCGTAGGCGTTATCGAAGCTCATGTCGACCCAATCGGATGGGGAGGCGTTATCACTGTGTTTTGCGGGACACCCGCACCCGGGTCATAGGTGCGGCACATCCTGAGGGATGTCATAGAACGTCGGGTGCCGGTACACCTTGTCCCCCGCGGGCGCGAAGAACGGGTCCTTCTCGTCCGGGCTGGACGCGGTGATGGCGTCCGCGCGGACGACCCAGATGCTCACACCCTCGTTGCGGCGGGTGTAGAGGTCGCGGGCGTTGCGCACGGCCATCTCGTCGTCCGGCGCGTGCAGCGACCCGACGTGCACATGGTTGAGGCCGCGCTTGCCGCGCACGAAGACCTCGTAGAGCGGCCACGAAGACCTGGTCATGCCACCTGCTCCTTCTTCGCGGCGTACGCGGCCGCTGCCTCGCGGACCCACGCGCCGTCCTCGTGGGCCGTGCGCCGGTTCTCGATGCGCTCGGCGTTGCACGGGCCGTTGCCCTTGACGACCTGCCAGAACTCGTCCCAGTCGATCTCGCCGAAGTCGTGGTGGCCGCGCTCGGCGTTCCAGGCGATCTTCGGGTCGGGGAAGGTGACGCCGAGCATCTTGGCCTGCGGCACGGACATGTCCACGAACCGCTGGCGCAGCTCGTCGTTGGTGTGGCGCTTGATCCGCCAGACCATCGACTGCTCGGTGTTGGACGACTCGGCGTCGGACGGGCCGAACATCATCAGCGCGGGCCACCACCAGCGGTCGACCGCGTCCTGGACCATGGCGCGCTGCGCCTCGGTGCCGCGCATCATGGTCATCAGCAGCTCATAGCCCTGACGCTGGTGGAACGACTCTTCCTTGCAGACCCTGATCATGGCGCGCGCGTACGGGCCGTAGGACGTGCGGCACAGCGGCACCTGGTTGCAGATCGCGGCGCCGTCGACCAGCCAGCCGATGACGCCGACGTCGGCGAAGGTCAGCGTGGGGTAGTTGAAGATCGAGGAGTACTTCTGCTTGCCATCGATGAGCTTGGTGGTGAGGTCCTCGCGGTCGGCGCCGAGCGTCTCGGTGGCGGCGTAGAGGTAGAGGCCGTGCCCGGCCTCGTCCTGCACCTTGGCCAGCAGGATCGCCTTGCGGCGCAGGCTGGGCGCGCGGCTGATCCAGACGCCCTCCGGCTGCATGCCGATGATCTCGGAGTGCGCGTGCTGGGCGATCTGGCGGATCAGCGTGCGGCGGTAGCCGTCGGGCATCCAGTCGCGCGGCTCGATCCGATGGTCGGCCGCGACGACGCGTTCGAACTCGCGTTCCAGGTCCACCCCACCGATGTTACACCTCGATGCCGAAATCGCAGAGAAGTGTTACACCGCGATCCTGCGCGGTCGCAGCTTGCGCAGGTGCAGCGGGCCGCGCTTGCGCAGCCACCAGATCAACGCCGCGACCACCGACCACACCGCGAGCAGCGTGGTCACCACGGGAAGGATGGTGAGGGTCGCGCCCCGGCCCGCGACGCGGACGAGGTCGGGGTTGCGGGTGTCGTACTCGACCCGGACGACCTGGCCTTCTTCCAGCTGGTCGGGATAGAGCACACCGACGCTGGGCAGGTGCTCGGCGCCGTCGGGGGTCTGGAACCGGACCAGCGTGCGCGTCGACGTGACGCTGACGACGTCGGCCTCGGCCCGCCCGGTGTTCCCCTCGATGGCCGCGTCCTCGGTGCCCGCGGCGATCATCAGCAGCACGCCGAACACCGTCACCAGGACCGCCAGCCCCAACAGCACGATCGCGGCGATCCGGCGGGTCCGCAGGGTCAGGTTCACCCGACGAGGGTAAACCACCGGACAGGGCGCCGACCTGGTCTTGGTGCGACCCCAGGTGGATCTTGTGCCTCAGCCCGGAGACGGACGCGACCAGCGTGAGCGGCTCGACAGCATGGCCGCATCCGATCTGGAGGCGAACCAAATGTCGATCACCCGAAGACTGGCGCTTGCGGCCGCGATCACGGCCACCCTGGTCAGCGCCGTCCCCGCCCAAGCCGCGACCGCGGCGCGGGTCACCATGCCCGGACTCGGCGGGCCCTACCCCGTCGGCTCGACCGAGCTGCACCTGACCGACACCGCACGCGCGGACCCGTGGCGGCCGGACCGGCGGCGCGAACTCATGGTCAGCGTCAGCTACCCGGCCGCGCGGTCGAACGGTCAGCGCGCGCCGTGGATGGCGCCCGGCGTCGCGGCGGCGGTCGACATGATCGCGGCGAGCCCGGACTTCCTCGGTGTCCCGCCCGGCTCGGTCGACTGGGCGTGGACCCGGCGGCAGGCGAGGGCCGGCGTCGACCAGCTCCGCCGAGGACCCGGCGCCGCGGACCGATCCGACGTGGGAGGAGTTCTGGCGCAACCAGCGTGGCTGGAAGCGGCACCTGCACCTCGACAAGAGCACCCACTACGGCTTCACCGATCTGCAGTTCGCCGTCCCGCAGCTCGGCGCCCTGATCGACCCGGCGCGACGGGCCGCGCTGATCGGGACGGTCGGACCAGGGGCATCTTTGGCCGCGCAGCACGACTACCTCGCCGCGTACTTCGACCTGCACCTCAAGGGCCGCGACCGGAACCTGTTCGACGGCCCGTCCCGCTGCCATCCGGCGGTCGCGTTCATCGGGTGATCCGGAACCGGCCCAGGCGGCGGCGTGATCGACTTACGATGTGATCATGGAGACTCGCCGCCGCCTGTTCGCCGGAGATCCAGAGCACGCCGAGCGGGGCGTGTGGGCCAATGTCACCCATGAACGCGGCCGGGGCCTGAACGACGGCTCCGAAGAGGTCTTCTTCCGGCGCGACGAGGAAGCCCACTTCCGGGTGGTCCCGCTGCTGCGCGTGCTCGGCGAGCCAGGCAGTCGGCGGATCACGGTGGGGCAGGTCGTGGTCTCGGTGGCCGCCGACAGCGAGCCCGAGGTCACCGTGCTGGTGCACGCGGCCTGGGTCGAGGACAACGGGTGGAATCGCGCGGCGGATCCGCTGACCTTGGTCGACGACGTCCACGCGGGCTCGTTCACCAACCCCGCGCACACCGTGCCCGACGGCCCGGCCGCGATGGCGACCGTCATCGCCAAGGCGGTGGCCGAGTCGTCGCGCAACGCGGTGGCCAGGGTGCGCGGGCTGCGCTACGAGCTGGAGATCCGCCTGTCGGAACACCTGGACATGCGCCGCGAGGAGTCGGTGCGGTCGGTGCTGCGTGACTTGATCGAGCTGTCGTTGGCCGTCGACGGCGCGCGCGACCAGGCGCGGGAGGCGGCGCGGGAGGTCATGTGGGTGTGGCTCAACGACGACACCGCCTACCGCGCGGCGCGTGACGCAGAGCCGAGCGACGCCCCGTGGATGCCGACGCTGCGGGCCGGACTGCGCCAGTGCGAGGCGATGGACGCCCAGCTCAAGGAGGAGTCCGAGCAGCTTTCCCGGCTGCTGAACAGCATGTCGACGATCGCGGTCGCGCACGAGGCCGAGTCCATCCAGCGCTTCAACCTGTTCGCCACGGCCGCGGCGGCGGGCATCGGTCTGCCCGCCTTGATCCTTGCCTTCTACGGCGCCCAGCCGTATCTGCCGCTCGACTCGTTCAGCCGGACCTGGCGGGCCCTGCTTCCAGTGGTGCTGACCAGCATCCTGGCTGTGTCGCTGGTGCTGTTCCGGCTGCCAGGCAAGCCGAAGACGCTCCACATCCTCGCGGCCGTCGTCGTGGTCATGATCCTCTGCGGCGTGCTGTTCCTGGCGGGCGCTTTAGTTCCCCACTAGGATCCTGCGCCGATCGCCTCGGCCACGGCCGCGCGGAGAGCGGCGTGGGTGGCGCGGAGGGTGGTACGCGTGGCGCGGACCTCGATGACCCGCAGACCTGGTGCGGGGGCCAGCGCCTTCGCGAACGCCTGCGGGGAGTCGGCCACGGTGTGGGGGACGTGGAAACCCGCGCAGAGTCGGGCGAGGTCGGCGCCGTGGGGGGTGCCGAAGACGCGCTCGAAGCTGTCGGCGTGTTCGGGGGCGCCCTGTTCGAGCAGGGAGAAGATGCCGCCGCCGTCGTCGTTGAGCACCACGACAGTCAGGTTGGGGCGCTGCTCGGCGGGGCCGATCAGCAGGGCGTTGAGGTCGTGCAGGAACGTCAGGTCGCCGACCAGTGCGTACGTGTGGCCTGGCGCGCCGATGGCGACGCCCGCGGCGGTGGACACATTGCCGTCGATCCCCGCGACGCCGCGGTTGGCGTGGATGGTGACGTCGGCGCGGGGGTCGGCGGCGATGTCGACGTCGCGGACCGGGTTCGATGAGCCGAGGAAAAGGGTGGCGCCGGTCGGCAGCGCGGCGACAAGGTCGCGGGCGATCTGCGGGCCGGTCGGCCACAGGTCGGCACCGAGCACGCCGTCGACAGCGGCG
>Ga0247823_10000686_pt1 | contig 28524 bp, 29 predicted proteins | sample 13C_PalmiticAcid_2_FD_192426 | JGI IMG/M metagenome (GOLD analysis project Ga0247823, IMG submission 192426) | Soil microbial communities from agricultural site in Penn Yan, New York, United States - 13C_PalmiticAcid_Day30 | ecosystem: Environmental > Terrestrial > Soil > Agricultural land...
GGACGTGGTGCTCTCGCGCACCTCGTCCCACAGCGAACGACCATTCTCGTAGCGATAGGCATTGAGCTCGCCCGACGAGAAGCCGGCGATCACCGTGCCCTGCGCAGAGGCCGGCGCGGCGACGCCGAACACGCCTTGGGTTTCGAGGCTGGCCGAGACCGTCCAGCCGATCTCGCCGGTTTCCTGCGAGAGCGCGAACAGCTGGTTGTCCTGCGTCACGACATAGGCGTTGCCATTCGCGAGAGTCGGCGCGCCGCGCAGCGGACCGCCCGGGCGCTTGCGCCACACCACCGCGCCGTCGGCCACGTTGAGCGCGACCACGTCGCCGAGGCCGTTGCTGGCGAACGCACGCTCGCCCTCGACGCTGACGCCGCCGCCGAAGCGGGCGCCCTTATTGCCCTCCTCGTTGGCGGTGTTGGCGCGCCACAATTCGGCGCCGGTATCAGCCGCCAGTGCATGGACCACGCCGCCGGTGTCGATCACGAACAGCTTGTTCTCGGATACCACCGGGGACGCCGCGAGACGTTCCTTCTTGGAGGGCTTGGCGATGTCCTTCGACCAGATTCGCGTCGGGCTCGCGCCGAGCGCGAGATGGCCCATCGCCTTGGAAGCATTGCCACCGGGCTGACGCCAGCCGTCGTTCGCCGCCGCTTCAGGCAGCAGCACCTCGACGCCGGCCAGCGACTTGTCGGCAACGACGTCGCTCTCCGAGACGAGGATCGGCACGCGCTCGCCGAGCACGGGGGTTTTCTTGCCGCCGCCTTTGAAGATCCCGCAGCCGCTCACCATCGCGAGCGCCGCGAGAGCGGCAGCCACCCTCACCTTGTTGTTCATTTAGCCTTGGTTTCCTTCGACTGATCGATGGCGTCGACACCGAGTACGCCCGCCAGCTGAACCGCACGTTGACGGATCGATTCGGGGACCTTCTCGCCACCCTGCGCGATCTGCCCATAGAGCCGGCCTGCCTCGGCGCGGTTGCCCGCCTTGAGCCAGGCCGCGGCGACGAGCTCACCCGCGGTGCCGAGCCATGGCGAATTGGGATTGGTCAGCCCCTTCAGGCGGTCGATCACGACCTGCGGCTTGAGGCTGTCATATTCGGCGACGGTCTGGCGGACGAGCGCGAGATCGCGATAGGGCTGCTCGAGTTTGGCATTGTTGGCGACTTCGGCGAATTTCGCCGCGGCGCCCTTGGCGTCGTTCTTCTGGAGCAGCAGATTGCCCTGCGCGATCCGCGCCATCGCGGCATAGCCTTCGCCGCTGCTGGTCGCGATCTTGTCGAGCGCAGGAACCGCCTTGTCGACCTGACCCTGTTCGACCAGCCGCATCGCGGCGTCATATTCCTCGCCCTGCTTGCCGGCCTCGCTCTGGCTGTGGTGCTGCCAATAGAGCCAGCCGGCGAACGCGATCAGCGCCACTATGATGGCGCCGATGATCCACCGGCCATAGCGCCGGAAGATGTGCATCGCCTGATCGCGGCGATATTCCTCGTCGACTTCGCGCAGAAAGGCTTCGTCAGTGGTACCGGGAGGAAGCGCCAAGAGTGACTCCATGGGGTTGGTGCGGGCGCGGCGGACCTTAGCCGCGGGGTTCGCCTAAAGGAAGCGTGCTGCTAGCCCTTCAGCTGCGCGCCGGATAGACCTGTTCTGCGCCCGGAAAGTCCCGCGTCCGGACTTCGGCGGCATAGGTCTCAACCGCGGCGGAAATGCGGCCGGCAAGGTCGTCGTAGCGCTTCACGAAACGCGGGGTGCGCTCGAACAGGCCGAGCATGTCCTCGGTCACCAGCACCTGCCCGTCGCATTGCGCCGAGGCGCCGATGCCGATCACCGGGACCGGCACCGCGGCGGTGATCTCGTTGGCGAGGCCTTCCACCACGCCTTCCGCGACCATGCCGAACGCGCCGGCATCGGCGATCGCCCGGGCATCGTCGAGGATTTGCGAATGCTCGGCATTGCTGCGCCCGCGTGCGCCATAGCCGCCGAGCGCGTTCACCGATTGCGGCGTCAGTCCGATATGCCCCATCACCGGAATGCCGCGCCGGGTGAGGAACTCGATCACCGGAGCCATCGCGGTGCCGCCCTCGAGCTTCACACCCGCCGCGCCGGTTTCGGCGAGGACGCGTGCGGCCGATTCGAAGGCGTGCTCGGGGCTCGCTTCATAGCTGCCGAAGGGCAGATCGACGATCACCACCGAATGCCAGCTGCCGCGCACCACCGCCGCACCATGCGCGATCATCATGTCGAGCGTCACCGGCAAGGTCGACGGCAGGCCGTAAATCACCTGACCGAGGCTGTCGCCGACGAGCAGCACGTCGCAATGCGGATCGAGCAACTGCGCCATCCGGGTGGTGTAGGCCGTGAGCATCACCACCGGATCCTTGCCCTTGCGATCGCGGATCGCAGGCACGGTGAGCCGTTTCATCGGCGCGGGGGTGGGATTCGCACGGCTGGTGCCGGTGTCGAGCGTATAGGTGGACATGCGCCTGCTCTAGCGCCGCGCGCGCGCCGGCGCCAGCAATCGAACGCGTGCGCTCAGCCGATCCAGCCCCGGCGCCGGGCGAGATCCGCGAACCAGATCTGGAACACCGCCACCAGTGCGATGAAGATCGGGAAGCCGGTGGCGACCAATACGCCCTTGTGCGCAATCAGATCGGTGGCGACGAAGATGTAGCCGAACTGGACGATCACTGCGATCAGCGAGACGATGTAGAGCGGCCGTGCCCATTTCGAGCGCAGCAGCAGCGCGATCGAGCCCAGCAGGCCTGCGCCCACCGCGACGGCATAGACCCAGTTCAGCCAGCCCGGCATCGCGGCATAGAAAGCGCGATCCCAATCGGTTGGGTTGGGATCCATGTCCGCGCCATACGCGACATGCGCGTAGAAGGACGCGCAGCCCATCAGGCCCCACAGCACGAGGATCACCGCCACCACCATGAACCAGCCTGCCGGCCGCTGCCGAACCCAGGTTGCCATGCGCCCCTCCCATTGCCTGCATCTTTGTGCAGGAGAAACGTAACGGAAAACCAATGAGCCCGCTACGGCTTTCAGAGCAAGGCGCGGGCGTAGCGCTCCGGCGCGAAGCCGATCAGCACGCCGCCGGGGTGCTCGAGCACCGGGCGCTTGATCATCGACGGCTGGGCCAGCATCAGCGCGGTCGCCTTGCCGGCGTCGAGATCGGCCTTGTCGGCATCGGAAAGCTTGCGGAAAGTGGTGCCGGCGCGGTTTAGCACGGTCTCCCAGCTCTCCGCCGCGATCCAGCGGGCGAGCCGGGCCTCGTCGATACCGACCGCCTTGTAATCGTGGAAATCGTACGCGATTGCGTTGCCGTCGAGCCAGGCGCGCGCCTTCTTGATCGTGTCGCAATTCTTGATGCCGTACATCGTGACGGTCATGCGGAATCCTTCAGGAAACGGCCCAGCGTGACGATGTTTTGCCGCTCGAGCCCGAGCTTTTCGTAGAAACCGAGCGCGGCCGCATTATCCTCGCGGACCATGAGCTGGAGCTTGGGGGCGCCGCGGGCGCGAAGCCAGTCCTCGGCCGCCGCCATCAGCGCGCGGCCCAGCCCGGCGCCGCGGCGGTCCGGTGAAACGGCGAGATAATAGACCCAGCCGCGATGCCCGTCGAAGCCGACCATGACGCTGCCCTCGATCTCCGCTCCGCGCGCGATCAGCACGGCCGAGCTGGCGCCGCCCAGCGCCAGCGCGAAATCCTCACCGGGGTCGTTCCACGGCCGGATCAGGCCGCAGGCGCGCCACAATGCCACCACCGCGGCGGCATCGTCCGCAGTCGCCGCTTCGATCAGCGGGCGATGCACGTCGCGCCGGCCCAGAGATTGGTGATCTCGCCATCGGGGTCGCGCGAGCTGAGCAGCCCGGACAGCCCGCCGGCGCTGAATTCGATGCCGAGCGTCGAATCCTCGATCGTGACCGCACCGGCGGCGTCGAGCTGCTTGCGGGTCGCGCCGATGCCGAGACCCGCCGCAGTGGCGAATTGGGCGCCGTCGCGACCGTCGAGGTCCCAGCCGACGAACTTGCCGCCCTCGAAATAGAGGCCGAGCCCGCCGCGGAAGCTGGCAAAGGACAAGGCGCCGGCGCCGCATTCCTGATCGTCGCCTTCCTCGATCGGGCTGCCGAGCATCCTGGCGAGCATCCCGGTCACCGCAGCGCGGGGCATGCCGAAACGCGCGCGGCGGCCGGCGCCGAGGCCGAGGCCATCGGGTGCCAGCGCCACCACAGGCTCCATGGCTGCGGCGGCGTTCGCGGTGGCGCGCGGCACGGGGACGATCAGTTCGTTATCGTTGCCGGTGATCACCACCGTTCGCGCCGCATTGGGCTCCGCTTCGGGACCGCCGCAGCCCGCGAGCAGCAGCGGCAATAGCAGCAGGCCGTGGCGCATCACTCCCACTCGATCGTGCCGGGGGGCTTGGAGGTATAGTCGTAGGTCACGCGGTTGATCCCGCGGACCTCGTTGACGATCCGCGTGGCGACGCGCGGCAGAAAGTCGCCGGGAAACTGGAAGGCGACCGCAGTCATCCCGTCGGTCGAGGTGACGGCACGAAGGGCGAGCACATAATCATAGGTGCGGTAATCGCCCATCACGCCGACGGTGCGGACCGGCAGCAGCACCGCGAAGGCCTGCCAGATCGCGTCGTAGAGCCCCGCATTGCGGATCTCCTCGAGATAGACCGCATCGGCCTTGCGCAAGATGTCGCAGCGCTCCTTGGTGACTTCGCCGGGGATGCGGATCGCGAGGCCGGGGCCGGGGAACGGATGGCGGCCGACGAAGATGTCGGGCAGCCCGAGCTCGCGCCCCAATGCGCGGACCTCGTCCTTGAACAATTCGCGCAGCGGCTCGACGAGCTTCATGTTCATCCGCTCGGGAAGTCCGCCGACATTGTGGTGGCTCTTGATCGTCACCGAAGGCCCGCCGGTGAAGCTGACGCTTTCGATCACGTCGGGATAGAGCGTGCCCTGGGCGAGGAAATCGGCACCGCCGATCTTCTTCGCTTCCTCCTCGAACACTTCGATGAAGGTCTTGCCGATGAACTTGCGTTTCGCCTCGGGGTCCGTCACGCCCGCGAGGCCGTTGAGGAACAGCGTCTCGGCGTTCACATGGACGAGCGGGATGTTGTAATGGCCGCGGAACAGGCTGACGACCTGATCGGCCTCCCCTGCCCGCAACAGCCCGTGATCGACGAACACGCAAGTCAGTTGCTCGCCGATCGCCTCGTGGATCAGCACCGCCGCCACTGCGCTGTCGACTCCGCCCGAAAGCCCGCAGATCACCCGGCCCTTGCCGACTTGCGCGCGGATCTCGGCGATCTTGGCCTGGCGGAACTCGGCCATCGTCCAATCGCCCTGCAGCCCGCAGACATGGCGGACGAAATTGGCGAGCAGCCTGGCGCCATCGGGGGTGTGGACCACCTCCATGTGGAACTGGGTGGCGTAATAGCGCCGGGCATCGTCGGCGACGACCGCGAAGGGCGAACCGGGGCTGACCGCGACCGGGCGGAAGCCGGGGGCGAGCGTGGTGACCTTGTCGCCATGGCTCATCCACACCTGATGGCTCTCGCCCTCGGCCCACAGGCCGTCGAACAGCACGCAGCTATCCTCGATCTCGATGAAGGCGAGCCCGAACTCGCCCGAATCGCCCAGCTGCACCTCGCCGCCGAGCTGGTGCATCATCACTTGCTGGCCATAGCAGATGCCGAGGATCGGCAGCCCCGAATCGAAGATCGCCTGCGGCACGCGCGGGCTGCCTTCGTCGAGCACCGATGCCGGGGACCCGGAGAGAATGATCCCCTTGGGCTTCATCCGCTCGAACGCCTCGGCGGCGGTGTTGAACGGGGCGATCTCGCTATAGACCCCGGCCTCGCGCACGCGGCGCGCGATCAGCTGGGTCACCTGGCTCCCGAAATCGACGATCAGGATTGAATCGGCATGATGTTCCATGCCCAGCGCGCATAGCAGATGCGGCCGGCATGGGAAGGCGTCGCGGCAAGCTTATTGCGCGCTTGCCGCGCGCGCCACCCGAACCCGAAGGTTCAGTTCACCGGGCCCAGATAATCGACGATCCGGGGTACCCAGCCGGGAAAAGTGGCGCAGTCGGCGATGCCGTTATTGTTCGCGTCATCGTAATAGATGTGGATCGTCTTCCCCGTGGCCTGGGCGGAAAGCAAGGCGGCGTACCAGTTCCCGCAAACGGCGGGAGAGACGCTGTTCAAGACACTATTCGCATTGCAGATGGTCACCCAGTTCCAGCTTCCCGTCGCGCCCGAAGTGACGTTCCCGCTGACGAACACCATGCCGTATCGGTCGGTGGCGACCAGCGTCGGCTTGATCCGGCACTCACGCGTTGTGGCCTGCGCGGCCGTCGGCAACGCCATCAGCCCGACAAGCGCCGCATGGCCGAGCAAGCAACGAAAGATCGTCATGTAGTCCCCCTCTTTTGACATGAGCCGAACGCACCGCGCATCACTCAGGGGACCGTTGTTGTTAGTTGCCGATCGCAGGTCAAATCCGGAATCGGCATGGTCCGAGGCGAAACGCATGGCGCGCATAGGGGCCTTGCCACACATTGCTGCGCAGTCTGCGCATTTTGATGGCATAGCGGCTTGCCCTCGGCAGGCATCTAAACATAGAACCTATCTAGTACCTTTGTAGAACCGTAGGGGATTTTGATGCGCGTATCGCGTTTGCTCGGCCGCCTCGTATCGCTCTCGTCGGGCGCCGCGCTGCCGCTTGCGCTCATTTCCCCTGCAGGCGCGCAGACCTTGCCCGCCATCTTCCCGGCGCCGGTTTCGGCCAAGCTGACCGGCAAGGAACTGGCACTCGGCAAGACGGCGGTGCTGGTGCAGGCCGGCAAGCCCGATGCCGAAACCGAGGCGCTGGTGCGCCGCATTCTGACCGGCGTCGGGGTCGAGCAAATCCGCACCGCCACTCGCCTGCCCGCCCGGCTGGACGCCACGTATGTCGTGCTCGGCACCGGCGACGCACCCGTGGTGAAGAACGCGCTGGCGCGCACCGGGGCGACGCTGCCGACCCACGACGAAGGCTATGCGCTGGCCAGCGCGTCGGCGGACGGCGGCACGCTGATCGTTCTCGCCGGCAAGGACATGGATGGTCTGTATCACGCCGCGCAGACGCTCCGGCAGATCGTCACCGGGCCCGGCATCCCCGCCCTCTCCGTCGCGGACTATCCGGCGATGCCGGTGCGCGGGACGATCGAAGGCTTTTACGGCAAGCCCTGGTCGATGGCCGAGCGGGCTTCGCATATCGGCTTCCTCGCCCAGCTCAAGGCCAACACTTACATCTACAGCCCCAAGGACGAGGTGTTCGCGCGCGATCGCTGGCGTGAGGATTATCCGGCGGAGACGCTGAAGGCACTGGGCGGGCTGGTCGATGCGGCAAATCGCCACCACGTCAATTTCGTCTATGCGATCTCGCCGGGGCCCTCGATCTGCTATTCGAACTCGGCCGACCTCGATGCGATTCGCCGCAAGTTCAATGCGATGCGCGGGATCGGTGTGCGCAGTTTCTACGTCGCGCTCGACGATATCGAATATACCAAATGGAACTGCCCCGGCGACGAGGCCGCCTTCGGCAAGCCGGGCGAAAAGGCGGCGGCGAGCGCGCAGGCAAAGCTGCTGAATGCCGTTCAGGCCGATCTGATCGCCGCGAACGATCACGGATCGCTGATCATGGTGCCGACCGAATATTACAACGCCACCGAAAGCCCGTACAAGGCGACGCTGCGCAAGGAGCTCGATCCGCGCGTGGTGGTGCAGTGGACCGGCACCGATGTCGTGCCGCCCTCGATCTCGGTGAACGACGCGCGCAACGCGACCAAGGCGTTCGGCCGCAAGACGTTGCTGTGGGACAATTACCCGGTCAACGATTACCGCGAGTCGGCGGGTCGCCTGCTGCTCGCGCCTTATGCCCGCCGCGAGGCAGGCCTGTCGGGGGAACTGAGCGGGATCGTCTCCAATCCGATGAACCAGGAGGCGGCGAGCCGCCCGGCGGTGATGGGCCTGATCGCCTTCGCATGGAACGATCGCGGCTATGATTCGGATCGCACCTGGCATGCCGCGGCGCGCTATCTGGCGGGGGGCGATCCCCGGGTGACGGCGGCGCTGCTTGCCTTTTTCGACACCCAGCATCTCGCCCCGACCTTCGGCACCCACCCGTGGCAGCCCCAGGCACCGCGTCTCAAGGCGCTGATCGACAGCACCCGCGATGCGCTGGCATCGGGCGATGCCGCCGCGCAGGGCGCCGCGCTCGACAGTCTCGCCGCCGCCGCCGAGGAACTCGCCACCGCACCCGACCTGATCCGCGCGGGCGTGATCGTGCCGGGCTTTGCCGCCGAGGCGAAGCCGTGGCTGGAAGCGACCGAAATATGGGGCCGCGCGCTCAAGCTGACGGTCGGCGGCCTGGTTGCAGCGCTGGACGGGGCGCCGGGCAATGGCGACACCGCCAACCGCCTCTTCGCCGAGGCGGAGCGGCTCGCCGACAAGGCTGAAGCGATCAACTCGATTCCGGGTGCCGTCCGGTTCGATGGCCCCATCAAAGTCGCCGACGGCGTTCTCGACAGCTTCATTCGCGATGCGCGCAACCTCGTCCATGTCTCGGGAAGCGCGCGCTGAGGGGCTGCACTCAATAATCGTCATCCCGGAAGCCGATTTTCTTCAAATCTCGATTTGAATAGAAAATCGAGCTGTCCGGGATCCACCTCGAGGCAAGCATCCAGCGACGCGGTGGATCCCGGACTGCAAGGCTTTCCAGCGTAAAACCTGCGGTTTTCCGGGAAAGCCTAACATCCGGGATGACCAAAGAAGTACAGGCCCTGAGGGCTCGCCAATCCCCGCCGCGCGGGCGTTGCGCTGGGCTCAGCGCATGGGCGACGGGAGCGCTGCGACGATCCGGTCGGCGATGTCGGAGAGTTTACCCTGTGTCGTGGGGGTCGAGCGATTGGCCATCAGCACGATGCCGAGGCGGCGCTCGGGATAGAGCTGGAGCACGCTGGCAAAGCCGAAGGTGCCGCCGGAAGTCCGCAGCTGGCGCCCGCCGCCCGGGAGATCGGTGGATATCCAGTTCATCGCGACCGAGGTCTTCTTGTCGAGGGTGAACCAGCTGCCCTTGTGGCTGAGCGCCACTGCCGGATCCGCCTCGTTCAGCTGGAGCGCGGCGTAGCGCAGCATGTCGTTGGTCGAATAGCGCCAGCCGAACTTTTCGCGCGGCAGCATTGCCGCCGCATTGCCTTCCGCGTCGTATCCGGTCGCCGCCGCGCTGCCGGTGAAGCCGAGCGGGCGCTCGATCTCGCGGACGAGCAAACTTTCATAAGGCACGCCATGGACGCGCTCGAGCACATAGATCAGCAGCTGCGCCGCAACATTGGAATGTGCGACTTCCTCTCCCGGACGCTTGCCCGGAGAAGCCTTTTGCAGGTCCGCGAGGAAATCGGCCTTGCCATACGCCGCGATCGCCTTTGCCATGCGGAAGCGGCCGGGATCCTCGCCGATGCCGGAGAGATCGGGGAGATTGTCGGGCAGCGCCGAGGTCATGTTGGCGAGATGGAGCAGCCGCACCGGCTCGCCCTCGAATTGAAGCTTCGGCCAGTCGCCGTCGAGATATTTGCGGACATCATCGTCGAGGCCGGCCTTGCCCGCGATCACTGCGCGGGCGAGCAACAGGCTGGTGATCGTCTTGGAGATCGATCCGATCTCATATGCGGTGTCTGCATCGGGCACCGCACCGCCTTTGGCAGTCGCGCCGAAATGCCATGTGGTGAACTTGCCGTCGCGAACCACGCCGATCGACAGGCCGACGCCCCGTTCGGCAGCGAGATATTCTGCCCCCGCCGCGCGGGCGGCCGCATCGATTCGCGCATCCTGGGCAAAAGCCGGCGTAGCCAGCGCCAGCACCACCCCCATCCAATGCCTCCGCATCGCTGCTCTCCCCTTCTTCCGGCAAGGGTGCGCCCGCGATGGCGACGGGTCAATGAACGCCGCTAGCGCGCGTTCAGGGTCCGCAGGTCCACAGGCCTTCGAAGCTGCGTTCCGCCCCATCGCCCCGCTGAACGCGCAGCGTGGCGTGCTGCGCGACGCTCTCGTCACCGGTGGCAAGGCGCGCCTGAGGGGTGATCCGCACCGCGAGTCCCTTGCCGCCGAAGCCGAGGCCCTTTTCCATCGCACCGAAGCCGCCGGTCGCGGTCGCCGCCAGCGTCTCGCGCACCCCGCCGTTGCGGATCACCGCGAAGGCGCGGGCTTGCTTGCCGACATCGGCACGGCCGACCAGCAGCGACGGACCGCCGCGACTTTCCGCGAAGCTGCAGCCGAGTTCGCCCTCGAGCCCTTCGGCATCGCCCGGGCGCAGCGCCGCCAATGTGATCTGCGATCCGTCACCGCCGACGGTCGGCGATGCGCCCGGCTTTGCCGGACTCTCGCTGGCGCTCGGGCTCGGCCGGGGTGCCGGTTCGGCGCGGTTCTCCGCCACCGGTGCCGCCGGATCTGTCGCGGTCAAATTCTCCGGCGCAGGCGGCGCGGCGCGATCGGAACAGGCCGCGAGCAGCAACGGCGCGGCGTAGAGCAATCGGATACGAGGCATGGGGCGGGAAACGAGCCGCGCGATGCGACCGTTCCCGCCCTTCCGCCGGTCAGCGGGGCTTGACCTCGAGACCGGTCCACTTCGCCGCGAAGGCGTAGAGATCGGCCGCTTCCTCGATGATCTTGTCGGTCGGCTTGCCCGAGCCGTGGCCGGCACGGGTCTCGATGCGGGCGAGGTGGGGCTTGTCGCCGATGTCGGCGGCCTGCAGCGCCGCGGTATATTTGAAGCTGTGGCCGGGCACCACGCGATCGTCGGTATCGGCGGTGGTGACGAGGATCGCCGGATACGCCTTGCCGCCCTTGACATTATGGTACGGCGAATAGGCGTAGAGGCGTTTGAAATCCGCTTCCTTCGACGGATAGCCGTAATCGTCGACCCAATAGCGGCCGGCGGTCCAGCGATCGAAGCGCAGCATGTCCATCACGCCCACTGCGGGCAAAGCCGCCGCGAACAGATCGGGGCGCTGGTTGACCACCGCGCCGACCAGCAGCCCGCCGTTGGAGCCGCCCTGGATCGCCAGCTGGTCCTTGCCGGTGATACCTTCCTTGATCAGATATTCGCCCGCTGCGATGAAATCGTCGAACACGTTCTGCTTGTTGGCGAGCCGCCCGCCATCGTGCCACGCTTTGCCATATTCACCGCCACCGCGGATGTTGGCGAGGACGAAGACGCCGCCCTGCTCCATCCACGACACCCGCGCCGCCGAGAAAGACGGCGTATAGGGAACGTTGAACCCGCCATAGCCCCACAACAGGGTCGGCGCCGGGCCGGTGGTGGTCGCCTTGCGCACCACGAACATCGGCACGCGGGTGCCGTCCTTCGAAGCGTAGAAGCGTTGCTCGACCTTGTACTGCGAAGGGTCGAACGCGACCTTCGGCTGGGCCCAGGGCGTGGCCTTGCCGGTCGCCACGTCGTAGCGGAAGATCGTCGTCGGATAATTGAAGCTGGTGAAGGCGAAGAAGGTCTCGGGATCGTCCGCCTCGCCGCCGAAGCCGCTGGCAGTGCCGATTCCGGGCAGCGCGACCTTGCCGTCGGCGGCGCCGTCGAGCTTGTAGCGGCGCACCTCGGTCCTGGCGTCGACCATATAGTTGAGGATCAGCCGGTCGCCGACGATCGAGGCGCCCGCCAGCGTCTCGGGCTGCTCACGGACCACCGTCTTCGCAGTCAAGGTCGGGTCGTCGATGTCGAGCGTCACGATCCGCTGGCGCGGCGCTCCGGCATCGGTGGCGAACCAGAATTTGGAGCCGACATTGCCGATCACCGACCATTCGTTGGCCAGCTGACCGATGATCTCGCGCGGCTTCCAGCCGGGATCGGTGAGATCGACCACGTGCACCATGTTCTTGTTGTCGGTGCCTTCGGTGGTGCCGATGACGAGATAGCGGCCATCGTCGGTGATCCCGGCATAATGGCTGAGCTTCGGGCTCGCCGGAGTCTCATAGACCAACCGGTCGGCCGATTGCGGCGTGCCGAGCTTGTGGAAATAGATTTTGTGGTTCTCGTTGAGCGCCTGGAATTTCTCTCCGGCAGGAGGCTCGGGATAGCGCGAGTAGAAGAAGCCGCTGCCATCCTTGGCCCAGCTCAGCCCCATCGTGTATTTGGCCCAGGCGATCTCGTCGCCGGTTTCCCTGCCCGTGGCGGTGTCGACCACCTTGATCGTGCGCCAGTCGGTGCCGCCGTCCTGGATCGAATAAGCGAGCAATTTGCCGTCCTCGGAGGGCAGCCATTCGGCGAGCGCGGTCGCGCCGTCCTTCGACCAGCCGTTCGGATCGATCAGCACCCGCCCCGCCCCGCCGAGCGTGTCGCGGACCCAGAGCACCGCCTGGTTCTGCAGCCCGGCATTGTGCGCGTAGAAATAGCGCCCGCCCTTCTTCACCGGCGCGCCGAAGCGCTCGTAATTGAACAGCGTCTTGATCCGGCCAGCGAACTGGTCGCGTCCCGGCAGCGTGGCGAGATAGGCGTCGGTGACCTTGTTCTGCGCGGCGACCCAATCGGCCACTTCCTTGTCGCCCCGCACGTCGTTCTCGAGCCAGCGATACGGATCTGCGACCTTAACCCCGAACTGCTCCTCGACGACCTGGACGCGGCGGGTCTGCGGGTAAGCGGGCTTGGTCATCGTCGAATGCGGCTCCGAAGGGGTCTGGGCAAAGGCTGGGCTGGCGAAGAGCAGAGGCAGAGCGAGAATCAGGCGGCGCATCGACAACCCCGGAAATGGAAAGGAGGCCGGACCCTATGCAGGGTCGGCCTCCTTCTCAAGTCCTTGCAATCGAAGCGGCGATCAGGCGGCTTCGTCGAAATCCTCGTCGGTCAGCACCGGACCCGAATCCTGGCCCTTGGCCGAGACGTCACGGTCGACGAATTCGATGATCGCCATCGGCGAGGCGTCCGAAGCGCGGATGCCAGCCTTGATCACGCGGGTGTAACCGCCGTTGCGATCGGCGTAGCGCGCGGCCAGCACGTCGAACAGCTTGGTCAGCTGGGCGTCGTCGAGCAGACGGGCGTGCGCCAGACGACGGTTCGAAAGGCCGCCCTTCTTGGCGAGCGTGATCAGCTTCTCCACATACGGGCGAAGCTCCTTCGCCTTGGCGACGGTGGTGGTGATCTGCTCGTGCTTGATGAGCGCGGCGCTCATGTTGCGGAACAGGGCGATACGGTGAGCCGAGGTCCGCTGAAGCTTACGGCCGCCTACGCGATGGCGCATATGTCATTCCTTCGTTCGTCAGGGGGCCGTGTGAGGTACCCCGGGCCAGGCAGCTTCCGGGTGCTGCCAATACCCCCACGCGTTTCCGCGGGAAGGCGCGCCCAAAGCGGATTCGGTGCCGAAAGTCAAGGATTTCGACGCCCGCCTTCCGCGAGGCGGTTGGGGGCGGGAACCGGTCCCGCCCCGTTCCCGGGTCAGAAGTTCACGCCGACCCGCACCCCGCCATAGCGGCGGAAGTCGCGCGGCAGCAAAGCCTGCGTGCCGATCCGATTGCCGTAATTGCCCGCCGAATTCACCAGCGACTGGAAATATTGCTTGTCGAACAGGTTGTTGACGAACGCCGTCACTTCCCAGCGGCGATTCTGTTCGCGCACGCCCAGACCCAGATTGAACACGCTGAACCCCGGCTGGAAGGCCTGCGGATCGCGGGCGACGTAATAGAGGCTCGACTGGTACTGCCAGCTTGCCTGGGCAACGCCCTTGAAATTCTCGCCCAGCGACGGCGCATATTCCATACCCGCCGAAGTCTTCCACTTCGGCGACTGCACGGCGCGCGTGCCCGTCAGGTTCTGGCTGGCCGGCGTGCCAGGAGCCGAAACGCAGCCCTGCGCAGCGGTCTGCAGCACATAGCATTGGGCGGACGGGAACGACGTGTAGGTCGCGTCGAGATAGGTCGCCGCGCCGTTGAAGCTCAGGTCGTGCGTGACCCGGGCCCCGAGTTCGAATTCGAGCCCCTTGGTGTTGAGCCCGCCGACATTGGTGAGGCGGAAGTTGGACGTGCCGTTCACCGTCTCGATCGATTGCGCCTGCAGATCGGTATAATCGGTGTCGAAATACGTCACGTTGAACGTCGCGCGCCGATCGAAGAACTGCGTGCGCACGCCGAATTCCTTGTCGCGCGAGGTTTCGGGGCGGATCGGGCCCGCGGCCGCACGCGCGGCGTTGAAGCCGGTGGTCAGGTCATAAGTCTGGCCCTTGTAGCCGGTCGTGTAGCTGCCGAAGAACATGATGTCCGGCGTCACCTGATAGCTCAGACCCAGCCGATAGGTGGTGGTGCTGTCGCTCGCATCTCCGGCGAAGTTGGTCCCGGCGATCTTGTCATGGAAGGTGTATTTGATCGCTTCGTTCTGGACGCGGCCACCCGCGGTCGCGGTCAGATGCGGCAGGAATTCCCAGTCGATCTGGGCGAAACCGGCGATCTGGCGCGAGCCCGAGCTGGCGTCCCAATCGGCAGGCGAGAAAGCCGGACCGCGCTTGAACGGGCGCTCGAAGCCGACATTGGCGTAATAGAGGCCCAAGGCATAACGGAATGCCTCGTCCCCCGGCGAGAGCAGGCGAAGCTCCTGGGTGAACAGCCGCGACTTGAACGCGCCGACGTTGAAATTGCTGCCGAACGGGCCCGGCGCCGCGGTATCGTCGTGATCCAGATAGTCGTCGAGGCGGTAGCGATCATACGAGGTCAGCGACAGGACGTTCATCTTGCCGATATTGGCTTCGCTGCGCAGCAGCGTGCCCCAGCCCCAATATTTGGTGCGCGACGGCGAGTTGTTGGCGATGTCCTGATTGTCTTCGTCGATCGTCACGCCGGGGAACGCCACCGCGGGGGTCAGGCCCGGCTGGTTACGCAGCAGCGCATCGGGTGCCATGCGGATGAACGGGCGGCCGACCGTGGTGTTGCCGTTCAGATAATTGCCCGACAGCGTGAAGGTGACGTCGGGCGTCGCCTTCCAGCGGAGCTTGGCGCGGGTGTTGAGCGTCTCGCGGCCATTGGCCTTCTTGCCGTCGACGACGTTGCGGACATTGCCGCCCCAATTGTTGTAGCCGGCCGAGAAGACGTAGCCGAGCGTCTCGCTGATCGGCCCGGTGATGCTGAAATTGCCGCCGAATTCGCTGTCGGTGGTCCCCAGCGTATTGGCGCGAACATGCAGCGTGTCGGTCGGCTGGATCGTCATGATCTTGATCAGACCGGCCGAGGCCGCCTTGCCGTACAGGGTGCTCTGCGGTCCGCGCAGCACTTCGATCTGGGCAATGTCGGGAAGGTCGGCGAAGGCGCGTGCCTGGAACGGCACTGCCGCACCATCGACCGTCACCGCGACGCTCGGCTCGACGCCGATGCCGAATGCGAAGGTGCCGACGCCGCGCAGCGACACGTTGGCGTTGACCGGATGCTCCGCCGTGCGGATCGTCAGCGACGGCGCGACCTTGCCCAGATCCTGGAAGTGGCGGACGCCTTGCGCCTCAAGCTGTGCGGGCGTGACCACCTGCACTGCGAGCGGGACGTTCTGGAGGTTCTCGAAACGCTTCTGCGCGGTCGTGGTGACGACGATCTCGTCGTCCTTCCCCCCGATCACGTCGGCAGTGACCGCTTCGGTCGCTGCGACGGCATTGGTGTCGCTGGTCTGCGCATGGACTTGCGCACTGGCCAGGAGCGACACGGCAAGCGCGCCAAAGCAAACCGATGTATTCAAACGCTTCATTAAACTTCCCCATTGCCCGGTGATTTTACTCCCCAAATTTATAGGTGGTTTGCCGGAGGGCTGGTCTTGGGCCGGTGGAAAAGTTTTATGGATCGAGCGTAATTGTCGGGGAATGTTGCCAAAAAGCACCAGCGCAACTTGTCGCTTTCGGCTGCACGAGTTGGCGCCCCTCTCGCTCTGAGCGTCGAAAAGGCGCTATCGAGCGGGCCGTTTCGCGCCAGTAACGAAAAGGGCCCCGCATGGCTGCGGAGCCCCTTACGTGTTTCTGGCTCGAAGCGGCAAAGCCGCGTCGTCGGACGGGCTTCGTCCGCCGGCCGGGCCTCGCCATCAACCCGGGATCAGCGTGGCCAATCCCGGACGCGAGAATGATCGCCGCATCAGTGCCCCGCACCGATGCGACACGCGATCATTAGCCCATGATTTCCTGCTCGAGCTTCTTGGCCATCTCTTCGATATTCTCGGGCGGCCAGCCGGGGATTTCCATGCCCAGCCGGAGACCCATGCTCGAAAGGACTTCCTTGATCTCGTTGAGCGACTTGCGGCCGAAGTTCGGCGTGCGCAGCATCTCGGCTTCGGTCTTCTGAACCAGATCGCCGATATAGATGATGTTGTCGTTCTTGAGGCAGTTGGCCGAACGCACCGACAGTTCGAGCTCGTCGACCTTCTTGAGAAGATAACGATTGATCTGCGCGGTATCGCCCGAAGCGACGCCACCTTCTGCGGCAGCCGGAGCGGCCATGCCGATCGGTGCCGAGCGGGTGACCGCCGAATCGTCGAAGTGCACGAACAATGCGAGCTGGTCCTGGAGGATGCGCGCCGCATAAGCGAGGCCGTCTTCCGGAGTGATCGTGCCGTCGGTCTCGACGGTCAGCGTGAGCTTGTCGTAATCGAGCTCCTGACCGACCCGGGTGTTCTCGACCTTGTACGAAACCTGGCGGACCGGGCTGTATAGGGCGTCGACCGGGATCAGGCCGATCGGCGCATCCGCCGGGCGGTTCGACTGGGCGGGGACATAGCCCTTACCCGTATCGGCGGTCAGCTCCATGTTGAGCGTCGCGCCGTCGTCGAGATGGCAGATCACCAGCTCGGGGTTCATCACTTCGATGTCGCCCGAGACGGCGATGTCGCCGGCCTTCACTTCCGCCGGGCCGGTGGCCGAAAGCTGGAGCCGCTTCGGGCCTTCGCCCTGCATGCGGATCGCGATCTGCTTCACGTTGAGCACGATGTCCGTCACGTCCTCACGGACGCCGGCGAGGCTGCTGAATTCGTGCAGCACGTTCTCGATCTTGATCGACGTGACCGCGGCGCCCTGGAGCGACGAGAGCAAAACGCGACGCAATGCATTACCGAGCGTAAGGCCGAAACCGCGCTCGAGCGGCTCGGCCACGAAGGTCGACTTGCGCTTGGGATCGCCACCGGCCTTCTTTTCGAGGCCGTTGGGCTTCTTGAGTTCCTGCCAGTTCTTAGGGTTCACCGACACGGGCTTTCCTCATGTTGGGCAGGACGGGGCCATCCTGCCGGGTATCTGCTGCCCGGTCCGGACCCCGCCCTCGGGGCCCGTGAACCGGACAGGAATTGCAAATCAGACGCGACGGCGCTTCGACGGGCGAACGCCGTTGTGCGGGATCGAGGTCACGTCGCGGATCGACGTGATCTGGAAGCCGACCGCCTGGAGGGCGCGGAGCGCGCTCTCGCGGCCCGAACCCGGACCCTTCACTTCCACCTCGAGGGTGCGAACGCCGTGCTCGGCGGCCTTGCGACCGGCATCTTCGGCGGCAACCTGGGCAGCATAAGGAGTCGACTTGCGCGAGCCCTTGAAGCCCATCATGCCGGCCGACGACCACGAAATGGCGTTGCCCTGGGCATCGGTGATGGTAATCATCGTGTTGTTGAAGCTGGCGTTCACATGCGCGACGCCAGAGGTGATGTTCTTGCGCTCACGACGCTTAATGCGCTGCGGTTCACGTGCCATTGCTCAGCGCTCCCTTACTTCTTCTTGCCGGCGATGGGCTTGGCCTTGCCCTTGCGGGTGCGCGCATTGGTATGCGTGCGCTGGCCACGGACCGGCAGGCCCTTGCGATGACGGAGGCCGCGATAGCAGGCCAGATCCATCAGGCGCTTGATGTTCATCGCGACGTTGCGACGAAGGTCGCCCTCGACGGTGTAGCCGGCGTCGATCGCTTCGCGGATCTGCAGCACTTCCTGGTCCGACAGGTCCTGCACGCGACGCTCGGGCGCGATGCCAAGCTTTTCGGTGAGTTCCTTGGCCTTGGTCTGGCCGATGCCGTGGATATACTGCAGCGCGATAACGACGCGCTTGTTGGTCGGGATGTTGACACCCGCAATACGAGCCATGAATTTATTCTCCCAGCTCCACGGGGTGCCGCATGGCAGCTTCGCACCCCATCTCGTAGCGTTGATCCGAAAATGCGGTGACGCAGCGAGCGCAGAGGAGCGCTGCCGTGCAACCGGTGTTTCGGAAGATGGGCGACATATGCAGCCGCAAGGGCGCTGTCAAGCGCTGCGGAGCGGATCGCCGGAACCGGATCTATACACGAACGTTGCGGGCGCGCCAAGCGGCGCGTGGGTGCCGGCTTGCTCCCTCTCCCGCCTGCCGGAAGAGGGCCGGGGCCAGGGTTCGGCGCAATATCGTCGCGCATCTTCCCCGACTCGCCCTCACCCGACTCTCTCGCGCAAGCGGGAGAGGGCCTAGAAAGGCACGACGATCGTCGCCACGAGGCCCGGGGCATTGTCGCCCAGCTCCAGCCGGCCGCCGTGCAGCCGCGCCACCGATTCGACCAATGCCAGTCCGAGCCCCGCCCCCGGCAGGCTGCGCGCCCGATCGAGCCGGCCGAAGCGGCTCAGCGCCTGCGCACGATCGGCGGCGGGAATGCCGGTGCCGCGATCGGCGACCGAGAAGCGAAGCGCGTCCGCCGAGCGTTCGAGCGCGAGCGCAATCTCGCCCCCGGCAGCGGCGTGGCGGAGCGCATTGTCGATCAGGTTCGCCAGGGCTTGCGACAATAATTCGCGATGCAGCCGCACTTGCGCCCCGGGCTCGGACGGCAACGCGACGACGAAGCGCAGTCCGGCTTCCTCGGCGACCGGCGCATAGAGATCGGCGATCTCCTCGATCAATGCGGCGGGATCGAGCGGAACCAGCATGTCGCGGGTGACTGCCTCGGACCGACTGATCTCGAGCAGCACCGCGAGCATCCGCATCACCAGATCGGTCTCGGCGATCAGGCCGGCCAGCGCGACTTCGCGTTGCTGAGGATGGCTGGCGGTGGCGGCGGCCTCGGCGCGGGCGCGCAGCCGGGCGATCGGCGAGCGCAGGTCGTGCGCGATCGAATCGGTCACGATGCGCAATTCGGCCATCAGCCGGTCGATCCGGTCGAGCATGCCGTCGATGCGCAGCGAAAGCCGATCGAAGGCATCGCTGCCCCCGGCTTCGGTGCCGACCCGGCGCGCCAGATCGCCGGCGGCGACTGCATCGACGGCGCCGGCGATGCGATCGAGACGGCGCGTGACATAGCGCGCGAGGACGAGGCCGCCGCCGATTCCGAGAACCAGCGACAGCAGAACCGCGAGCAGCAAGGCGCGCTCGATATTGCGCTGGGTACGCTCCCAATCGTCGAGCAGCCGGCCGCTGACCAGCCAGTCGCGCCCGAGCGGCCGGATCGTGACTCCCGCCTCCTGCCCTGCCCACTCCCCCGCCGTGCCGAGCGTCGCGACGCGAAAAGTCTCGGCGGAAGGCGCGAAGGCGAGCCGGTCCGGCCCGACGCCCAGCCGGCGGGCGCCGTTGCGGTCGATCAGAACGGCGACCAGCGAATCGTCGTCCGCCTGCGCATCGGCGATCGCCTGGGCGAGCGCGGGGATGCCGCCCGAACGGTATACTGCGGCAAAGGCGTCGGTCTGCTGCGCAGTATCGCGGCGCAGCACCTCGATCGCGTCGTCATGGGTCTGCTGCCAGATCAGCCCGGCAAGCGCGAGACTGGTGACCAGCGACAGGAGCACCGCGAGCAACGCCAGTCGCGCGGTGATCGAGATCCGCATCAGCCGTCGAGCGACAGGCGATAGCCCGCGCCGCGCACCGTATGGAGGATCGGGGTATCGAACCCTTCCTCGAGCTTGCGGCGCAGCCGGCCGATATGGACATCGACGACGTTCGAGCCCGGATCGAAATGATAGTTCCAGATCTTTTCGAGCATCATCGTCCGGGTGACGACCTGCCCCGCGTGGCGCGCGAGGAATTCGAGCAGGTTGAACTCGCGTCCACCGATCGGGATTGCCCGGCCCTGGCGGGCGACACTGCGGGCCAGCAGGTCGATCTCGAGGTCGCCGACGGTGAGTCGCGTCACCTGCGGCTCGGCGCCCGCCCCGTCGGCCCGGCGAAGCAGCGCTTCCACCCGTGCGAGCAGTTCGGCGAAGGAGAAGGGTTTGGTGAGATAGTCGTCGGCGCCGGCATGGAGGCCCTTGACCCGATCGTCGACGGTGCCGAGCGCGGACAGGATCAGGACCGGAGCACGGATGTTCGCGGCGCGAAGCGCGCCCAGCATCGACAGTCCGTCGAGCCCGGGCAACATGCGATCGGCGATGACGAGATCGAAAATGCCTTCCGAGGCGAGAAACAGCCCATCGCGGCCATCGCCGCAGCTTTCGACTGCGAAGCCGGCCTCCTGCAGCCCCTTGGCCACATAAGCCGACGAAGCGGCATCGTCTTCGACGAGGAGGATTTTCCGAGTCATGCGCGCTTGTCCCGTCCTAGAACGCGAAGCGGCCGGCGGGAAGAGGGGGTCTTCCGCCGGCCGCGCCGGTGCGCAGGGCAAGGGCACCGGGATCGCGCGGGCTTACTTGGCCTTCTTGACCTTGACGGTCCTGGTCTTCGCGACCTTGGCGGGCTTTTCGGCCTTGTGATGCTTGGCGGTGGGCGCGCGCGCGGCGCTGGCGAGCGTCGGTGCGGCGATCATCGCGACTGCGGCGATCGGAAGCAGGGTGCGGGAAAGCTTCATCGAAATCCTCCGTAGAAGAAGGAACCGGCGAGCTGCCGGCCCTGCCCTCTTCCTACCCGGAGCCCCTTCACGCGGCGGTGACGCGGGGATGAAGATTTCGTCATGAAGCGCGTTTCAGCGCCGTGCGGCGCGAACCACCAGCGCGGCGCCGAGCAAGATCGCGCCGACCATTCCGCCGATCGCGAGCAGGCCCGCCGGGGTGACCTCGACTTCGGCGACTGCCGAGAAGCGGTCGCCGATCTGCAGGCGACTCACGGCGCGCTGGGGTTTGTCCAGCGCCCCCTGCCCCGCCTCGCGCGGTTCCGATTGAACGACGTTCTTCGCCACGGCCTCAGCGCTCCGCTGCGGCTTTGAGACGCGGCCATTGCACGCCGAGTACCTTGTCCACCGGCGCGGCGACGCCGCCCAGTCCGGCGCCCGCCACGCTATAGCGGGCAATGAACGCGGTGCCGGTACCGGCGGGCGCGAGCGTGATCGTCATCACGCCGGCGACCGGCTGCGCCTGGAGCGGGCCGAGCCCGCCGGTCATGCGCAGCATCTCCCCGCTCGCCACATAGACGATTCGCATATGCTCGACGCCGCCCCTGGCGGTCTTCTCGCACCAGCAGCCACCGGGATGCGCGTCGAGGGTCAGATTGGCGGCATCGCCGCTATAGGTGTGCCCCCCTTCCCACCATAGACCCGGACGCACCAGCGTTTCCCAGACCTTGGCCGGCGGCGCGGCGATGACGAGCCTGTGCTCGCTGGTGAAGCCGGTGTCCGAGACGTCGCGGGTTTCCGCAGCGGCGGGCCCTGCGAGCAGCAGCAGCGGCAAGGTCGAGCGCAAGATCATGGCAGCCTCCTGCCGCCAGCCTAGCCTAGATCGCGCAGAGAAGCATGCTCGAAGCCGCGGCGGCGCGGCGCGGCGCCTCGAGCCGGATATTGGCGCCCACGCTCCGCACGGCGCTGAGATAATGAAGCGTGCCGTCGAGATAGGCCTGGAACGCCATTGGGTGGACCGCGGGCCCGTCGACGAAGCGGCGCAATGCCCGCGGATTGCATCCCGGGGCGTTGATCCCTTCGGTCACCAGAGTCGCCGATTCGACTCCGCAGCCGGCCAGCAGTTCGGGCGCGGCGGGATGCCAGGTGCCGCTGGGATAGCAGAAATGCGTCGCGGGCGGCGCGCCGGTCGCGCGGGCGATGAATGCCCGGTTCTGCTCGACCTCATCGACCAGCCGGCCGGGCAAGGCGCCGACGTCGATGTGGCGATGGGTATGCAGCTGAACGTCGAGGCCGCGGCGCTGGACATCGGCAAGCTCGTCGGGGGCCAGCAAATGGAACTGGCGGGTTTCGAGCCACGCCTCCGCCACCCCGAGCGCGCGGCCGAACGCACGAAGCGCGGCGAGCCGATCGGCTTCGGGAAGCGCCTCGATCCGCCGAGTAATCGGCCCGGGCCCGTCGTTGCGCCCGGCGGCGGTGAGCAGATAATCGACCGCGACGTTGATCACCGGCAAGTCGCGCCCCGAATACCAGGTCGTGGCATAGAGTGTCGCCGGCAGCCGATAGCGTTCGAGGATCGGCAGCATATGGCTGCGCGTCGACGCCCAGCCATCGTCGATCGTGATCACCACCGCAGCCGGCGGCAGATCGTTCGCGGCAAGCCGCGCCACCGCTTCGCCGAGCGGCAGCACCGGCCGCCGCGATCGGCGCAGCCGGGCCATTCGCGCCTCGAACCGTTCGGGCGCCATGAACAGGCAATTGCCATAAGGCTTGCCGGGCGCGAGCCACAGGCCGTGATAGCACAGGATGCGCAACTGCGACGCAGTGGCGGCGCGGGCAAGCGCGGCCAGCCCGGTGGCCGATGCCAGCTTCAGCACTGCCTGTTTGGGCGACATTGCGCAAAACCCTCCGCACGGCCGATGCGGCCGTAGCGGAAAGCTTGCACTTCAAAGCGTTAAACGAGAGTTGCTCGCTCAGCCTCGTCCGTCGAGGATCGCCGCGATCTGCGCGCCGACTTCGTCCATATCGGCCATGCCGTCGACCCGGCGGACCAGTCCGCGCGCTTCGTAGAAAGGCAGGATCGGCGCGGTCTTGGCGCGATATTCGGCCATGCGGGTGCGCACCGTATCCGCATTGTCGTCGGGGCGGCGCTTGAACTCGTGGCTGCCGCAGACGTCGCAGGTCTCGGCGACCTTGGGCAGCTTGAAGCGATCGTGATAGCCCGCGCCGCACTGCGCGCAGGTGAAGCGCCCGGTGATGCGATCGACCAGCGCGTCTTCGTCGACCTGCAGCTCGATGACGTAATCGAGCTTGCGGCCGCGATCCGACAACAGGCTGTCGAGCGATTCGGCCTGCGCGGCGGTGCGCGGATAGCCGTCGAAGATCGCGCCGCTTTCGGTATCGGCCATGTCGAGCCGCTCGCCGATGATGCCCGAGACGATCTCGTCCGAGACGAGCTGGCCCGCGTCCATCACGGCCTTGGCCTTGATGCCGGTGGGCGTGCCCGCTTTCACCGCGGCGCGCAGCATGTCGCCCGTCGAAAGCTGGACCATGCCGCGCTCCGCCTCGAGGCGGCTCGCCTGGGTGCCCTTGCCCGCACCCGGAGGGCCCAACAGGATGATGTTCATGCGGCTCCCCAAAAACCGTTCGTGCCGCGATTGACGAAGCACCGTTTATTCACCCGTACCGGGAAGTACCGCCCCTCGACAAGCGCAGGGCGGTGCTTGCCTCAGCGCATGCGACCCTTCAGTTTCGCCTTCTTGATCAGATCGCCATATTGGTGCGCCAGCAGATGCGACTGAATCTGCGTCACCGTATCCATCGTCACGTTGACCACGATCAACAGGCTGGTGCCGCCCATCAGGAACGGAATGCCCATCGCCGTCACCAGATATTCGGGCAACAGGCAGATGATCGTGAGGTACGCCGCGCCGATCACGGTGATGCGGGTCAGCACGTAATCGAAATAGGTCTCGGTGTTCTTGCCGGGACGAATGCCGGGGATGAACCCGCCATAGCGCTTGAGATTGTCGGCGGTCTCCTCGGGATTGAACACCACGGCGGTGTAGAAGAACGAGAAGAAGATGATGCCGGCGGCATAGAGCGCCATGTACACCGGCGAGCCGTGGCGCAGCCAGGTGTTGAGGCTGATCACGAAATCGCCCCAGCTGCTCTCGCCCGCGGTCGCCTGACCGGCGAATTGGGTGATCGTCAGCGGCAGCAGCAGCAGCGACGAAGCGAAGATCGGCGGGATCACGCCGGCGGTGTTGAGCTTGAGCGGAAGATGGCTGCGCTCGGCCTGCACCCCGCGCGCGGTCTGGCGCTTGGGATATTGGATCAGGATGCGGCGCTGGGCGCGCTCCATGAAGCAGATGAACAACACGATCGCGGCCACTGCGACGAGGATCAGGACGAGGCGCAGCGGATCGATCGTGCCGGTGCGGCCGCTTTCGAACAGCTGGACCACCGTCGTCGGCAGATGCGCGACGATGCCCGCCATGATGATCAGCGAGATGCCGTTGCCGACGCCGCGGCTGGTGATCTGCTCACCCAGCCACATCAGGAACAGCGTGCCGCCGACGAGGCTGATCACTGCGCCGACGCGGAACAGCAGGCCGGGCTCGATCACGGCCTGCAGCCCCTGGCTGGCGCCGAAGCTCTCGAGCCCGACCGCGATGAACCAGCCCTGCACCGCAGTGAGGCCGACGGTGCCGTAGCGGGTGTACTGGTTGAGGCGCTTGCGGCCGCTCTCGCCTTCCTTCTTGATGGCGTTGAGCTGCGGCGACAGCGACGTCGCGAGCTGCACCACGATCGAGGCGGTGATGTAGGGCATGACGCCCAAAGCGACCACCGACATGCGGTTGAGCGCGCCACCGGTGAAGCTGTTGAAGAAATCGAGCACGCCGCCCGAAGTCTGCTGCGCGAGCAGATTGAGCTGGGTCGGATCGACGCCGGGCAGCGGCACATAGCTGAGCAGCCGGAAGACGATCAGCGCACCGAGGGTGAACCACAGGCGCTTCTTGAGTTCGGTCGCCTTGCTGAACTTCGACAAATTGATGCTGGAGGCGAGTTGGTCGGCTGCGGATGCCATGTGCGCGATTATCCTGGAAACCAAAGCGGCGGGAAAGCGTTCGACCGCCCCCGCCGCTCATATAAGTCCTCCGGTCCCGAGGGCAATGCGGCGCCTGCCCCCAAGCCCGTTCGTGCCGAGCCATGGCCCTGCACGAACAAAGGGCGGGTTGCCCCGCCCTCCGATGAGATCAGCCCTGCTTGCCGGCCTTCTTGGCGGCAATGACCTTCTGCACCGAGCGGTGCTTCGCCTTGTGCTTCTCGTGCGCCGGCACGATCTCGGGGATCGTCACCGAACCGCCGGCCTTCTGCACTGCCTCGATCGCGGTCTTCGACGCGCCGGCAACGGTGAAGTTGAGCTTCGCGGTCAGCTCGCCCTTGGCGAGGAGGCGGACGCCGTCCTTGCCGCCACGGGTGAGGCCGGCGGCGTTGAGCTCGGCCTGGGTGATGTCGGTCGCGGTCAGCTTGCCCGAATCGACTGCCTTCTGGATCGCACCGAGATTCACTTCGGCATAATCCTTGGCGAAGATGTTGTTGAAGCCGCGCTTCGGGATCCGCATGTGGAGCGGCATCTGGCCGCCCTCGAAGCCGTTGATCGAGACGCCTTCGCGGCTCTTCTGACCCTTTTGGCCGCGGCCGGCGGTCTTGCCCTTGCCCGAACCGATGCCGCGTCCGACGCGGATCTTGGAGGGACGGGCACCTGCGTTGTCGCGGAGATCGTTCAGTTTCATGTCGTGCACTCGCTTTCGCTTTTGTCGCGCTGATGGAAAGGAAGCGGGGCGCATAGCGGCGGGATCGGGATTTGTCACCCTTTATGTTGGTCGAGGCGGGGGGCTGGTTGACGCTGGTCGACTCATTCGATCGGTAGCACGAGGCGCCCCCGAAGAGGCGCCTCGATCACAAAGGTTCGCGGGAACGTTGGCGACCGAATAGAGCATGATGAATTTCCTGGTTCGATATGCCCTGCCGTCCCGGCCTCATCCAGCGGCGGCGATCCGGCTTGCGAAGTCGCGGTACGAATGCAGCGGGCGGCCCAGCAGCCGGGTCAGACGCGCGACGTCGCCTTCCTCCGGGATCATGCCGTCGCTGACATAGCGCTCGGCCATCAGTCGCATCTCATAGGCCATCCATTTCGGCATGAAGCCGGCCATGTTCTGTTCGAAGCCGGCGGGATCGTCGCCGCCATAGGCGATCGGGCGGCCGAGCACGTCCGACCAGATGCCCACCACGTCCGAACCGGTGAGCGTGTCGGGACCGACGAGGTTGATGGTCTCGATCGGAAGCTTGCCGGGAGCCTGTTCGCGGCGGATCAGCTCGATCGCGGCGACCTCGGCTATGTCGCGGGCATCGACCATCGCGACGCCCTTGCCGCCGATCGGCATCGGATAGACATTGTGGTTGAGGATGACGTCCGTGACCATCGCCTCATTGTCGATGAAGTAGGACGGACGCAGGATGGTGGCGCTGAAGCCCATCGTTTCGAGCATCCGCTCCGCGCCCGATTTCACTGCGAAATGCGGCACGTTGACGAAGCGATCGGCGTGGAGCACCGAAAGATAGACGACGCGCTCGACGCCCGCCTCGCGCGCGATGTTCAGAGTGATGATCGCCTGGGTGAATTCATCGCCGGTGACGGCATTGAGCAGGAATAGCGTGCTGACGCCGGCAAATGCCGCACGCAGCGAGTCCAGATCGAGCAGGTCGCCTTGCGCGACTTCGACGCCGCTCGGGAAACGGGCCTTCGCGGCATCGCGGGTGAGGACGCGCACGGCGGCGCCGCGCTTGACGAGCTGGTCGACGACATGGCGGCCGACGCGGCCAGTTGCTCCGGTAACGAGGATGGTCATGGGGTAGCTCCTTAGGTTCAGCCATTGGGCACCCCGTAAATTAATGATCCACATTCTGTCCGATAGGCGATATATCTGAACACATCGTCTCACTGGCGGAACAGATGGACCTACTCGCGCTCGCCGATTTCAACCTCGTCGCCCGGCATGGCGGGTTCGGGCGCGCGGCGCGCGCCGCGGGTCGCCCCAAGGCCACGCTCTCCCGTCGAGTCGCAGACCTGGAGGCCGGTCTCGATTTGCGGCTGTTCGAGCGCGGCGGACGGGTGTTGAAGCTGACCGAGGAGGGACGCGCGCTCTATGAGCGGACGAGCGCCCTGCTCACGGATCTCGACGAAACCGCGGCGGCGATCGCCTCGGGCGGGCAGAGGCCGCGTGGCAGGCTGCGCATCAGCGCGCCGTTGCTCTTCTCGCAAACCGCGATGGGCAAGCTCGCCGCGCAATTCTCGCGCCGTTATCCCGAAGTTCGGCTGGAGGTCACGACCGAGGACCGCGCGGTCGACATGATCGAGGAAGGCTTCGATCTGGTGATCCGCGTCAATCCGGCAGCGGACGAGAATCTGATCGGACGCGCCTTCCTGCGCGACCGGCTCGTCGTGGTCGCGAGCCCGGATATCGTGATGCCAGCGGACGGATCCGCCGTGCCGGCCATCGTGCGCGGGCCGATCGATACGAACGATGCGTGGCGGGTCACGACGATGTCCGGGCCATCACGCATCGCGGTCGAGCCGGTGCTCAGCCTGTCCTCGATGATCATGCTGCGCGACGCGGCACTTGTCGGAGCCGGTATCGCCCGTCTTCCCATCTCGCTGGTCGGCCGGGACGTGGCCAGCGGCAGGCTGCGGCATTGGGGCGACGTCGAGGGATCGGAGATCACGTTATGGGCGCTCTATCCGTCGCGCCGTCTGTTGAGCGCGCGGGTCTCCGCATTTCTCGATCTGCTGAAAGAGGCTTTTCCCAAAGGCGCACCCGACGAACTGGCGGCGTTCGTGGATCGCCGGGCGCCAACGGAAAAGGGGCGGTAGTCGCCTACCGCCCCTTCCCTGTTTCTTTCGCACGCGATGCGCGAAGGCTCAGCCCTCGAGCACCTTCACCATGTGCGGCAGCTTGCGGATCATGCCGCGGACCTCGGGGCTGTCCTCGAGCTCCGAGACCTTGTGCATCTTGTTGAGGCCAAGGCCGATCAGCGTTGCGCGCTGATCCTTGGTGCGGCGGATCGGCGAGCCGATCTGCTGGATCTTGATCTTCGCCATGCCAGTTACTCCGCAATCGCGGCCGCATCGGCCTCGGCGGTCGAAGAACCGCCACGGCCGAGCAGGTCGGCGATCTTCTTGCCGCGACGCTGCGCAACGCTCTTCGGCGAGGTCTGCTCGCCAAGCGCTTCGAAGGTGGCGCGGATCATGTTGTAGGGGTTCGACGTGCCGACCGACTTGGTGACGACGTCGGCAACGCCCAGGCTCTCGAAGATGGCGCGCATCGGGCCACCTGCGATGATGCCGGTGCCCTGCGGCGCCGAGCGGACGGTGACGCGACCGGCACCGAAATGCCCGTTGCCGTCATGATGCAGCGTGCGGCCTTCCTTCAGCGGAACGCGGACCATCGCCTTCTTCGCGGCCGCAGTGGCCTTGGAGATGGCTTCCGGCACTTCGCGCGCCTTGCCGTGACCGAAGCCGACCCGGCCCTTGCCGTCGCCGACGACGACCAGAGCCGCGAAGCCGAAGCGCTTGCCGCCCTTCACGGTCTTCGAGACGCGGTTGATGTGGACGAGCTTTTCGATCAGCTCTTCGCCGCCATCGTCCTGCGCACCGCGCGGTCCGCCGCGATTGTCACGGCCACCGCGACCGCCGTC